>Ga0209007_1000488_pt1 | contig 15211 bp, 13 predicted proteins | sample JacPinW_OM1H0_O2_FD_187961 | JGI IMG/M metagenome (GOLD analysis project Ga0209007, IMG submission 187961) | Forest soil microbial communities from Algoma, Ontario, Canada - Jack Pine, Ontario site 1_JW_OM1H0_O2 (SPAdes) (version 2) | ecosystem: Environmental > Terrestrial > Soil > Boreal... | reverse complement strand
TTCAACCACGCCCAGTTCTTCGGCCCGCAGGCCGTCGACGGGAACATCGACAGCTCCACCTTCGGTGACGTCATCAGCGCCGCTCCACCCCGTCTCGTGCAAGTGGGCGCCAAATTTAATTTCTAGGAACGCCCATGAACCCTCAGCCCGCTCGCTGGTCGGCCGCACTGTCTCGCGCCGGTTTTCCGTTCTTGCTCGCCGCTTTGGTGGCCGGAATCTCGCTTCTGCTGATTCCAGGCAGCGCTGCCGCGCAAGAACCTCCTTATTTCGTCGCCTATTCGCACGCCATGGAGGAGCCCGGCAATCTGGAATTCACCATGCGCAACACAGCCGCGTCGCCCAAATTCGGAAATCCGTTTGGGAGCGCGACGATGGAGATGGAGTTCGGGACAACCGCCTGGTGGACGACCGAGTTCTACCTCAGCGGCCAGGCGACCGGGAACGACTCCGCGGTCTTCAACGGGTTTCGGATCGAGAACCGCTTCCGGCCGCTCCTCGACGAGCACTGGATCAATCCGCTGCTCTACGTCGAATACGAGAATGTCAATGAAGCCGACCGCAGCCTTCTGGAAGTGGTCGGCCATGACAGCGTGCAGGACCTGACCGTGCCGAACGCAATCCAGCGCGCCGAAACGGAGCGCTCGCTCGAAACAAAACTCATCCTTTCGAGCAATTTCCGCGGCTGGAATATTTCGGAGAATTTCATCGCGGAGAAGGCTTTGAACGAAGGGGAACCGGCTGAGTTCGGATACGCCATCGGGATCAGCCGCCCCTTCGCGCTGGCGGGGAGCCCGCGGGCGTGCACCTTCTGCCGCGAAAATTTCACGGGCGCCCTCGAAATGTATGGAGGGTTGGGCACTACGGACAGTTTCGGCTGGCGAGGGACCTCCCAATATATCGGGCCGGTGATTGCCTACTCGATCCCGCGCGGTCCCACGATCGCGTTTTCACCCAATGTCGGGCTCAACGATAATAGCCTCGGCGTTCTCTATCGCTTCAGTGTGTCTTACGAAGTGCAACAGATCTTTTCACACTTCCACGGAGCCAGCCGATGAGACATCCGAAGTATTCTCATGCCGTCGGACGCGCGACGTGCCTTGTGGCTGGAGTTCTCGCCCTGGTGTTGTGCGCCGCGGCCCGTGGCTCGTGGCCTGCCGGCGTGCCGGAATCCTATTGCCGCAAGGTGAACCCATATGCAGGCCAACCCGAAGCCATCGCGGCGGGCGGACGCTTGTTCGCGGACCACTGCGCGCAGTGCCACCAGCCCGACGCGCTCGGCAAGGGCAAAAGGCCGAGCCTGCGCAGCCATCTGGTGCAACACGCCACGGACGGAGAAATTTTCTGGGTGCTGCGCAACGGTATCTTGGCCCACGGCATGCCTTCGTGGAGCATGGTTCCGGAACCCTCGCGCTGGCAGATCATCGCCTATCTAAAAAGTTTGGGGTCGACGGATGATGCTGTGCCGGCGGCCGCCGATACAAGATCGACTTCAAGCCATTCACCCGTGCCGGCACAAGGAACACGACCATGAGACTCCCAGCATTCCGCCCGATAGGCTCTTTCGCAATCGCGCTCTCTGCTTTGGTTCTCAGCGTGTCCCTCGCGGGCTGCTCCGCCGGACAAGCGCCGCCGCCCGTCCTCGAATCGGAGGGCGCGCCGGCTGACCAGAACATCGGCGAGCGCCTCTTCGTCGAAACGCGCTTCGCCGAATACTTCGCGGCCAACATGACCGATATAAACGCGCCGCTCGTCGCGGGTGATCCCGTCGTGAGCCAGGTTCAGAACGTTTACACCGGCCCGATGCCGGGTCCCTTCGCCGGACAATCCATCAACTGCCGCTCGTGCCATTTTGTGGTGGAGTTTGAGGGCGTGCCGGGCGCCGGCAACCGAACCTACGCCGATTTCACCACACGCAGCCCGCTTCCGCTGTCGATGAACGGATTCACCACCACGCCGCGCAATGCCATGCAGATGGTCGGCTCGCTCGAACCGCGCGCCGTGCCTACGTTTCTCCATTTTGACGGCCAGTTCTCCGATCCCGCCGACCTGGTGAAGGAAACGCTCACCGGCCGCAATTTCGGCTGGGGGCCGACGCAATATCAGCAGGCCATCGCGCATATCGCCGACGTCATCCGCAGAGACAACGGAGTCAACACGCCCGCTTCCGAGTACGGCTGCAATCTTTCCTATGCAGTGATCTTCCTCGGAACGGATCCAACAATTCCCGCCCTCTGCCATCTGCCCGCGCAGGATCGGCTCGACGTTTCCACGGCCACCGACGATGCGATCGTGAATGGTATTTCGCACCTGATTGCGCAATACATGTATGGATTGCTGTTCAAGCAGGATGAGAACGGCAACTACTATGCGTCGCCCTATGACGTTTTCCTGCGCATCAATCACCTGCCGACGCAGCCGGCCGCCGGCCAGACGCCCCAGCAGTACGATCGGGCGCTTTACCAGGCGGTAGTGGCACTGGCGAATCCGATCTGGGTCGACGGCACCTACGGCAAATTCAAGTATCACGCGCAGCCATTCGCTTTCGGCTCCACGGAGTTCACCGGATTGAAGATTTTTTTGAAAGCCGCCAGCGGAGCCGTCGATGGCTCGCAACACGCCGGAAACTGCGCGGCGTGCCACACGCCGCCGAATTTCACCGATTTCGGATTTCACAATACGGGCGTCGCGCAAGAAGAATACGACGCAGCGAATGGCCAGGGCGCGTTCGTGGCGCTTTCCGTTCCCTCGCTCGCCGTACGCAGCCAGAATTACGACGCCTACCTTCCGGTCACGGAAACCCATCCGAACGCCACGGAGAGTTTGCGGCATCCTGCCGTCGCAGCCAGCCCGCAATTCGCGGATCTCGGCCTGTGGAACGTTTATCTGAATCCCGACATGCCGAATCCGCAGACCCGCCTGACATCCGTCGTTTGCGCCAACCCCCAAGACTGCGCCGTCGATCAGGGCCTGGCAACGACAATTGCGCGGTTCAAGACTCCCATGCTCCGCGATCTGGAGGACTCCGCTCCTTATTTTCACAACGGCAGCAAGCTCAGCTTCGGCGACGTCATCCAGTTCTATCTCAATAGCTCACAACTTGCCCGGCAGGGCCTGCTCCGCAACGCACCGCCCGAGTTTCAAAATATGTCCATCAGCGCGGCGGATCTCAGCGCCCTCGTCGCCTTCTTGGAATCCCTTACTGAAGACTACGACGACACGTAAAATGATTCTTGTAAATAGGATGGAGATCACTGAGGCTCCACCAACCAAGGACCATACGCTACCGTACTGTCTTGCGATTAGACGGTCCGTACGCTCTGAACGTACGGTAGCGTATGCATTTCTTCTCCCCGGGCCAGCGTCCGCAATCCCCCTGAGGTCCCCCCCTCACCGTCGCAGTCCAAAGGCGCGGAGTTCGCTAAACGCGATTGCATCACTGGATATCGCACGCGTCGTGCGAAACGTCGCCGCGAATTTTCCTGCTACAATATTCTGCGGAGATGGCCTGCGAAGCAGGTGACGTTGCGAAAGCCTTTTGAACCAATGCTGGATCCCAGGGAGCTTGAGTCGTCCTGCCCTTGTGCCTTTCGGCCGGTTCGCCGGTGCGAGAAGCCTTAAAGCAGGCGCCGGGCACCCACCTATTCAAGGGGTTCAGGGCCTAGCAACACACGGCCGAGTGGACCGTTTCCTCACAACCCGGCCAGGATCGGGGGCCCGGAACGAATCGCGTGAGCGAGGGGCTCGACCGGTTGGCGCGAACGTGAGAGTGGGTCGCCCGCGAACAATTCGATCCGCGGCGGGAACGTGACGTACAATTCAGGCGATGCGACCGCTCGGCGCTGACACCATCGCTGCCCGAAAGTTCCAGATCTGAAAATCCTATTCATCGGCGACATTGTCGGCTCGCCCGGCCGCAAGATCGTTCACGACCGGCTTGCGGACATCCTCGCCCAGCGCGCCATTGATCTCTGCATCGCCAACGGCGAAAATTCCGCCTCCGGCTTCGGCATCACGCCGCGCATCGCCGACGAACTGCTCGCCAGCGGCATCGAAGTCCTCTCCGGCGGCAACCACATCTGGGACCGCAAGGAGATCTTAGACTATTTCCCGCACGAGCCGCGCCTGCTGCGTCCTGCGAATTTCCCCGAAGGCTCGCCAGGCAGCGGCCTCTATATCGGCCGCGCAAAAAACGGCACGGGCTACGCCGTCTTGAATCTTCAGGGCCGCACGTACATGACGCCGATCGAGGATCCCTTCCGCACCGCTACGCGCGAGCTTGCGAAAATTCCGCACGATATAAAAGTAATCTTCGTGGACATGCACGCCGAGGCCACGTCCGAAAAGCAAGCGATGGGCTGGTATCTCGACGGCAAGGTCTCCGTCGTCGTCGGCACGCACACGCACGTCGCGACCGCCGACAACCACGTGCTCCCGTACGGCACCGCTTACATTACGGACGTCGGCATGACCGGCCCGCACGATTCCGTAATCGGCATGGACAAAAAGGGCGTGCTCCAGCGATTTCTGGACGCGATGCCCGCACGCTTCGTCGTCGCCGAAGGCGATATCCAGATGAACGCGGTACTCGTCGACGTGGACGAATCCACGGGCCGCGCCCGCTCGATCGATCGCCTCAATTTTCGAATCGATTAGCGCCGACCCAGCAAGCGGTGCTTCGCGGAGCAAGCCTTACAGCGGGAAATGCCCGTGCTTCTGGTTCACCAATCCGCAGGAAGATTCGTAGGCAGCAATGACCACCCACGCCACTTTCTTGGGATCCTTCGCGTAGAACGAAAGCCAGTACGGCTTGCTCACAACCACCATGTAGGAATTCGGCGTATCGCCGCGGCTTCTCCATTCATAGCTCACTCGTCCCTGGGCCTCGTGTGTCCGCTTGAAATGCGTGATCGAGCCCGCGTCAACCTGCAGTAGTGCGGCCAGCGATCCGGCTCCCACCCTGTCGGGATCATCAAACGCAAACGGCGGTTCGCCAGCCTCTGCATGCCGCTGCGCGTCGATCAGTTCGGCCCGCATGTGTTTGAAGAGCAGGTCTCGCACGCCGCAGCCGGCCTTGTTCTCGATCTTGGGCTCGTCCGCGGAAGGGCGGTAATCCAGATCGGTGCGCGTCTCGGGATCGACCGCGACAATTTGCTGAATCGCCAACAGGCTGCAGCAACCCATGTGCCCGTAGCCGCGCTCGGAAACTGCGCTCGCGTCCAGCCGGCCCGAGAAGAACCTGCCAACGAATGTTGCGTGCGCCATCGCATCCGGAGGGTGCTGAATCAGCTGGTCGAATTGCTGAAACACTTCATCGTCGACCAGTGGAATCGGGATGTTCTCCACGGCAAGCTCGGCTGGCCGTTTTCGATCGTTCGTAACTCCGCAGCAATCCATCGCGCCCGAGTCCACCGTGCCGCCATATTCCAGCCAGACAGCCCGAGACGATGAACAGGTCGGATCGAAGACCGTAAAATCCTCGAATCCACGCGACGCAAAGGCCGTGATTTCGACCAGATGATGATTGAAAGCGGCAGGTTCGCTCTCTAACTGGCAGAGCGTGACTTTTTCAGGCTCTTGCGCGTGCGCTCGCGTCGAAAAGCACAACGCAACAGCGCAGCAGGCGAACACAACGTACATTTGTCGGGAGCGGACGGGGCTCATCCAACCTCGCAGATTTCTACGCGCAAGCGAATTCACCGGCCGCACGCAGCGTCATGTGAGCGCCCCGCGAGCCGGCGACAAATCCTTTGACACTCGCACGCCAGGAAAGGATGCCAGTGCCTCGCAAGCAACGCGACCCCGCACCCCGGCATCCGTCGCCACCTGTAACCGCTACACTTGGCCGGTCGATGGTTCGCCGCCTGCAAATCGGCATTGCGATTGTCATTTCAGTCTCCCTTGCCGCCGGCTGGAATTATTCCGGCACCGCCCTGTCGGCACAGGATCAGAATTTCGCCGCCCACGACCTTCTCGCCCGCGGCCGCGTGTTCCCAGAAATTGGCGCCGGCGTCTCCGTCATCAAAAAAGACTCCGCAGGCCGTTACTACATCCTCGCCGCGCCGGCAAAATCGATCGCCATCTACCAAGCCGACGGAAAACGCGTGGGCCAGATCCCCAACCAGAATTCACACGGCGCGACCATCGCCTACGCTCAGGACTTCGACATCGATGCCTCCGGCCGCATCCTCATCGCCGACCGCGGCGCGAACTCCGTAAAAATTTTCGCGCCCGATGGCTCGCTGGAAACGTCGTTCGCGTTCCCGATGCCGCTCTCCGTCATCGCGCTACCCGACGGCTCGTGCGCCATGAAATCGTTCTCATCCGGCGGCTCCTACTTCAGCATCGTCAGTCGCCAGGGCAAAAACCTCCGCACCTTCCGCGCTCCGCCGTCCTCGCCCGGCAACGGACCCATCTATGGAGACGCCTCCGGCCACATCTATCTCGCCTTCGCGGACACGGACGCGCCCACGGTCCGCAAGTACGACGCCTACGGCGCATCCGACTACGAATTCTCGCTATCCGCCGCGGACTTCGAGCCACCTGCCGATCGCAAGCACTGGACCAAGATCACCATTGAACAGGGCGCCACCCCAGCCTCGACAAAGGCCGCGATCCAGGCTCTCGCCACTGATCCGGAAAGCGACGAGGTATGGGTCGCGATCTTCGACGAGCTTGTGCACATCGATCAGGACGGCAATCGCCGCGGCGCCTATCGCACGTCCACGCAGGAAGGCGCCCGCATCGAGCCCCGCGCGATGCTCGTCGAGCACAATCGCATCCTGATCGCCGACGAAGAACTCGGCATTTTCGATTTCCCGCTCCCGGAAAGATTGCCTGGCTCCGCCCCGCGCCCGTGATTCCAACAGCTCTTGTTGAAATGGCGGCTGTGGAAAACAGTGTTGATAAATTGCAGCCGTACTTCGCGAATGGGTCGGGATTTGCTGGGCACGGTCGAAGTTCTGAGAACTTTTTCACACGATATTCTCTTGTGGAAAAACTGTGCATGATTTGTGGAGCGTACAACTTCGTTTCGTGAAGTTTTCTCTTGCTCAACGCGTTCCGTTTTCCTAGAATCCCCGCTCGCCTGAATGACAGGAACGTAATCAAACATCAATCGTTGCGTAATGCCACTGGAACCGGGCGCGGTTCCAACGACTTGGCGCGGAAAAAATTCGAATCGTCGATGCCTCTTCCCGGCCGGAGAGGCTTTCCACAGCATTTCCACCATTGTGGAAATTGCTAGAGGGCTGAATTTCTAGATGAATCTCTGGGACAAAATCCTGCAGCATGCCTCGCGGCGCGTAAATCCACATAGCTACGCCACCTGGTTCAAACCAACCCGGCAGGAGCGCGCGGAAGAGAACCTGCTGGTCGTCCGCGTTCCCACACGGCTCTTCTGCAAGCGCCTTACCGAAACCTACGGCGAGCTTTTGCAGGCCGTGCTGGTTGAAATCGGCCGACCGGGCCTGGTCCTGGAATTCGTCTCGGTCGAAAGCGAAGCAGCGTTGACTCCGCCGCCGGTCTCGCCGCAGCAAAAGCTCGATTTCGATTCGTCCGCGAGCCAGTTGAACCCGCGCTACACCTTCGACAAATTCATTGTCGGCTCGTCGAACCAGTTCGCGCACGCCGCGGCCGTCGCCGTCGCCGAGCAGCCGTCGAAATCCTACAACCCACTGTTCCTGTACGGCGGCGTGGGGCTCGGCAAGACGCACTTGATGCAGGCCATCGGCCACTCGCTCAAGCGCCGCAATCCCGCGCTGCGCCTCACCTACATCAGCGCCGAGAAATTCACCAATGAAGTGATCGCCTCCATCCGCTTCGAGCGCATGCCGGCCTTCCGCGACCGTTTCCGCAACATGGACGTGCTGATGGTCGACGATATTCAGTTCATCGCTCGCGCCGAGCGCACCCAGGAAGAATTCTTCCATACCTTCAACGCGCTCTACGACCAGCAGAAGCAGATCGTGATTTCATCCGATTGCCCGCCGAAGGAGATTTCCGCGATCGAAGAACGCCTGCGCTCCCGCTTCGAATGGGGCTTGATTGCCGATATCCAGATGCCTGATCTGGAAACGAAAATCGCGATTTTGCAGAAGCAGGCGGACAATGAGCGCGTCCACATTCCCGACGACGTGGCCGAATTCATCGCCCGCTCGATCAAATCGAATATCCGCGAGCTCGAAGGGGCGCTGATTCGCTTGATGGCCTACGCCTCGCTCACCGGCGCAGAACTGAATCTCGCTACGGCGCAGCAGGTGCTTCGCAACATCATCGAGACGCAGGAAAAGAAAGTTACCATCGAGCAGATTCAGAAAGCCGTCGGCGAAGTCTTTGGCCTGCGCGCGCAGGACCTGAAAATTCGCAGCAACTCGAAAGTGATTTCCTACCCGCGCCAAGTCGCCATGTTCCTCGTAAAGCAGCTCACCTCCGCCTCGCTGCCGGAAATCGGCAAGCAATTCGGGGGCAAACACCACACCACCGTTCTCCACTCGATCAACAAGATCGAGATGCTCCGCCAAGTCGACAAAGACCTGAACAAGACGATCAACAGGCTTCTCGACTCCTTCGGTTAGCAGTTGGCTGAGGCGCTCCTCCGGGCGGGAACGCGCAGATTCAGAGCGTCTTCCCCTAAGAGCCGGTTCTTCTGGCCCAGGAAAAGGGCCGGGAGAGTCGTTGGGCTTCCGCCCCGGGGCCCTTTCGCGTGGGTAAGCTGTGAATGTCCTGTGCATGGAATGTGGGTGACGTCGCGTCTCGTGGGTCGGCTTCAATTTATCCGGCTTTTTGCACCGCGCCACTTGGATTCTCACAGTACGTGCAGTACCGTAACTCTACTGAATGCGGTGGATTGAATCGCTTTTCCGAATATCCACAACTGCGGCGGTGACGACGGGTTTTCTTATTTATAGTAATAAAGAAAAGAAGTACAGTAGCCGTACCGCGATGAGCCCAGAAACCAGCGTAAGGACTGCCCACGAGATGGAGTACAGCGTAAAGAAATTCGATCTGCTCGAAGAACTCCTACTGACGCAGGGCGTTGTCGAGCGTAAGACCACGATTCCCATCCTGTCGAATCTTTTGTGCGAGGCCAAGGGCAATCGCCTGACAATCACGGCCACCGATCTCGAGCTGAGTATTCGCACGTCGTGCGAAGCGAAAATCAAGAAAGATGGCGCCGGCACCATCCCCGCGAAAAAATTACTCGAGCTCGTGCGCCTTCTTCCCGAGGAAGAGATTCGCTTCAAGCTTCTGGAAAATCACTGGGTCCAACTGACCTGTGATCGTCGCAATTACAAGCTTGTCGGCATGTCGAAGGATAATTTCCCCGCCCTGCCGGACTTTCCGCACGCGCTGGTGAAAATTCCCGCAAAGCTGCTGGCCGCGGTGATCGCTAAAACCACATTCGCAATTTCACTCGAAGAATCGCGCTACACCCTAAATGGCGCGCTGCTCGTCGTGAAGCCCGGCTCGCTGACCATGGTCGCAACCGACGGTCACCGCCTCGCCATGGTTGAAACCGATCATAAATTCGAAGGTCTCTCCACCGAGACGCGCGTCCTCGTCCCGAAAAAGGCCATGAACGAAGTCCAGCGCCTCGCCGCCGAATCGGGCGACGATGCCGTCGTCGAATTCGCGCAGGATGAAAGCCATCTCTTCTTCCAATTCGGCGGCCGCCTGCTAACCTGTCGCAAACTCACCGGCCAATTCCCGAACTACGAAGCCGTGTTGCCGCGCGACGTGAACAAAACGGTCACCATCGAACGCAACGAACTGCAAGATGCGCTCCGCCGGGTTTCCCAACTCGCCGATCAACGCTCGCACGCCGTCAAATTCGTACTGGCAAAAGAAGGCCTGGAAATCTCCGCCTCCAGCCCCGAATATGGCGAAGCCAAAGAAGCCATCGAAAAGGACTACAAAGGCGAGCCCATCTCGATCGGGTTCAACGCGCAATACCTGCTCGATTTTCTAGCCGCTGCTCCCGATGGCCCCATCAGCTTCGAACTGAAAGATGAACAATCCGCCGGCCAGCTACGCCCGCTCGGCGACGAATCCAGCCGCTACCGCTACGTCGTAATGCCCATGCGCATCTGATCGCCGCGCGCGCACCACGCCGTCGTCCGTCAGGTTCACTCAGCAGATGGTCTCGGACGAAATCAATCGGCAATTCCGCCGGTCGCGCAATATCCGCGCCGTCCACTCCGCCGTGCGTCGTTTCATCGCCCTGGCCTCCTGAAAGCCTGGCCTCAACCTGCAGCTTTACTGGGCGCGCGCGCGGTAGAGAAAGCGATCTTTGCGCGCCTCAAATCGACGCGGCCAAATGCCGAAAAAACGGCCGCATCGGCCTCCCCTAACCTACTGATAGAGAATTAGATAGTGAACCTTAGCATTCTGAGAATGGCCTTGTGAATTCCCCTCGCACGCGGTAAAATTCCTGCGTTCAAGATTCCTCCTGAACGGCACTTTGTTCGCTCGAAATTTGCGTCGCAGCCCGGCCCGCTAGCGCCAGAACTAGCCCGCCACCAAGGCCCGCCGCAGCGGTCGAGCGCCCGCGCAAGCGGGTAGAAAAACGGCTCCGCCGCGTCCGCCCGAGAATTCGGAATCGGACGGGATGGAGCCCGGAAACACCCTTCGAGTCCCGGCTCGGCAAAGCATTTCGAGCGAGCGGGGCCAATGGGCAAGGTGAACTCGCCGCACCAGTCGCGGCGGGGAAAGTGTCGAGCACATTCCGCGCGACCGCCTTCCCGAAAATTGACGACCGATTGCACGTGGATGAGCGCGGGCTCGCACGCCCCAGACCCATCTCTGAGGAGACGCACGATTCATGGCTGAACAAGATTCTTCGCCCGCAGGCGGCCACAAGTACGACGCCACTTCCATTAAAGTTCTCGGCGGTCTCGAAGCCGTCCGCAAGCGTCCCGCGATGTACATCGGTTCCACCGGCGAAATGGGTTTGCATCATCTCGTCTGGGAAGTCGCCGACAATTCCGTGGACGAAGCCATGGCCGGCTTCTGCGACGAAATCAACGTCACCGTGCACGACGACAGCAGCGTCACGGTGATCGACAACGGCCGCGGCATTCCCGTCGACATGCACGCCACGGAAAAAAAGCCCGCCGCCGAAGTCGTCATGACTGTTCTGCACGCCGGCGGAAAATTCGACAGCGACACCTACAAAGTTTCCGGCGGCCTTCACGGCGTCGGCGTCTCCGTCGTCAACGCGCTTTCCGACTGGCTCGACCTGGAAATCTGGCGCGAAGGCGAAGTCTGGGAACAGTCCTACGAAAAGGGCGTGCCCACCTCGAAGCTCAAAGCCTCTGGCAAGACGCGCAAGACCGGCACGAAAATTACGTTCCACGCCGATCCCACGATCTTCACCACGCTCAACTACAGCTACGACACGCTTTCGCAACGTCTCCGCGAGCTCGCCTTCCTCAACAAAGGCCTGAAAATCACTCTCGAGGACGAGCGCTCCAACAAGAAAACCGAATTCCGCTTCACCGGCGGCATCACCGAATTCGTCAAGCATCTCAATCGCGGCAAGGGCGTCCTCCACGATTCGCCCATCTACATGGAGGGCAAGCGCGAGCAGGTCGACATGGAAATCGCTGTCCAGTACAACGACAGCTACGCCGAAAATATCTTTGCCTTCGCCAACACCATCAACACCGTCGACGGCGGCACACACCTTTCCGGTTTCCGCTCCGCGCTCACCCGCACCATCAACTACTACGCTAGCTCGCTCGGCATGTTGAAGGAGCAAAAAGACGAAGTCACGATCAACGGCGACGACGTGCGGGAAGGACTCGTCGCCGTGGTCTCCGTAAAACTCCCGCAGCCGCAGTTCGAAGGCCAGACCAAGGGCAAGCTCAATAGCGACATCAAAGGCCTCGTCGAATCCCTGGTCAACGAAAAGCTCGGCGAATATTTCGACAAGCACTCCTCGATCGCGCGAAAAATCATCGGCAAGTGCATCGACGCCGCCCGCGCCCGCGAAGCCGCCCGCAAGGCCCGCGAGCTCACGCGCCGCAAATCCGCGCTCGATTCATCGGGCCTGCCCGGAAAACTCGCTGATTGCCAGGAACGCGATCCCGCCCGCTGCGAGCTCTTTATCGTCGAGGGTGAATCCGCGGGCGGCTCCGCAAAAGGCGGCCGCGACCGCCGCTACCAGGCGATCCTTCCGCTCAAGGGCAAAATCCTCAACGTCGAAAAAGCCCGCTACGACAAAATGCTCGGCCACGAAGAAATCCGCGCCATCATCACCGCGCTCGGCACCGGCATCGGCAAGGACGATTTCGACGCATCGAAGCTCCGCTATCACAAAGTGATTCTCATGACCGACGCGGACGTCGACGGCAGCCACATCCGCACCCTGCTGCTCACTTTCTTCTTCCGCCACATGCGCGAGCTGATCGAAAAAGAGCACATCTACATCGCCCAGCCGCCGCTCTATCGCGTGAAGCGCGGAAAAATGGACCGCTACATCCGCGACGAGCGCGAATTTTCGCGCGAGCTGATGAAGCGCGCCACCGAAGAACACGTCGTGAAGGGGAAAACGGGCAAAGCGCTCGAAGGCGGCGACCTGACCCAGTTCCTTCTCAACGTGCAGGAGCTCGAACAGATCACCGCCAAGCTCGGCCGCCGCCTGCGCGAACCGAAGCTCGTCGAGCTTCTCGCCGAAAGCGAACTCGACAAGAAAACCGACTTCGCCGACAAAAGGAAATTGCAGGAGCTGGTGAAAGCCATCGAAAAAGCCAAGCTGAAGATCGAAACCAAAATCGCCTGGGACGAAGAGCACAGCCTCAACGAACTGGTGCTCACCAACGGCGCCGAGCGCCGCATCAACTGGGCCCTCGCGTCCACCGCCGACTTCAAGCGCCTCCGCGCCCTCTGGCAGGCCCTCGGCGAAAGCGACAAGCCGCCCTTCACCATCACGCACAACGGCGACAAAGTAACCAAGGACGATTCCGTCGGCGTACTGAACTACGTCCTTGAAGACGCGAAAAAGGAATTCACCATCACGCGCTTCAAGGGTCTCGGCGAAATGAATCCCGAGCAGCTCTGGGCCACCACCATGAACGCCGAGACGCGCACGCTCCTGAAAGTGCGCCTCGAAGACGCCGTAGCCGCCGAAACAATCTTTTCCACGCTGATGGGCGAAAACGTGGAAGAGCGCAGAAAATTCATCGAGGACAACGCCCTGGAAGTAGTGAACCTCGATATTTAGTCGGTCCGGGTCGAAGGAGAAGTGAAGATTGGCCGTCCGCGCAACCCTCGGCCTAGCCGCGCTGCTGATAGCCGTCACGGCGGCCGCAGCCCAGGCCCCGGTTCACGGCCTGTGGGTCTGGAAAAGCCCGGACGTGCTCGCCGCTCCGCGCGCGGCGGAAAAGCTTTCGGAATTTTGCAAAACTGAGGGAATCACCGAAGTGTACGTTTCGATCTCTGCAAAATCGTTCGAATCGGAAAAGCCCGCTCTGGCCCAGGCGATCGCCGTGCTGCACCGCGAAAACGTCCGCGTGGAAGCGCTACTTTCCAGCACCGAGGCAGACGAGCCCGGCAAGCATCGCGACACCCTTGTCGAGCACGCGCAGGAAATCGTGCGGTTCAATCGCGAGCATACCGCCGCCCGCTTCGACGGCATCCACCTCGACGTCGAGCCGCAGCAGCGCCCGGAGAACAAAGGCCCCGGCAACCTGCGCTTTCTTCCGGGCCTTGCAGAAGCTTTCCGCGCCGTGCGCGTGGAAGCGCAATCAGCGGGCATGACTGTCAACGCGGACATTCAGAACAAGCTGCTCAAGGGCTCGCTCGCCGAGCGCAAGATGCTGCTCACCTCGGTGCCCCGCCTCACCCTGATGATGTACGAGCTCAGCAGCCCAGCCGACGGCGACACCGCCGAGCAAAAGGCCGCCAAAGTCGCCGACCAAAGCCACAAATTCCTGGACATGGCCTACGACGGACTGGCGGGCCAGGACGTAGCCAAGATGTCCATCGCCCTGCGCACGCCCGATTACGGCGATTTGCTCCCGCGCATGCTCGCCGGGCTCGACGACGCGAATCGCGCCAACCCGCACTATCTCGGCTGGGCCCGCCATTCCTACAACGATCGACGGAACGGAGCGAACTGAACGCCCATGACCAGTTCAATGACCAGCCAACTCGCGCACTTCGCCATCCACGCCAACGATCTCGAACGCGCCCGCAAATTCTACGGCGCCATCTTCGGCTGGAAATTCCAGGGCTACGGCGGCGACATGACCGACTTCTGCCAGATCGATCGGCGGCCCGCCAGCCGCCAAGCACAGGGCCCCGCCTGCCCGCACGCAGGTCCGAAATCCGCCTGTTTCGACTCGACAATCAATCGGGTGATCTCGCGCACCGCTTCTCACCAGGCAAGAATCACGACTCACCAATCACTGAGGGGTTTCCATGGCTGACGATCCAAACCAACACCAGATCCTGACTCCGGTCGATATCGAATCGGAGATGAAGAAGTCGTACCTCGACTACGCCATGAGCGTGATCATCGGCCGCGCGCTTCCCGACGTGCGCGACGGCCTCAAGCCCGTCCACCGCCGCATCCTCTTCGGCATGTATGAGCTGGGCCTCACCTCCACCAAGGCCTATCGCAAGTGCGCCAAGATCGTCGGCGAAGTCCTCGGCAAATTCCATCCCCACGGCGATTCGCCCGTGTACGACGCGCTGGTGCGCATGGCGCAGGACTTCAACATGCGCTACCCGCTCGTCGACGGGCAGGGAAACTTCGGCTCCGTTGACGGCGATCCTCCGGCGGCCATGCGCTACACCGAAGCGCGCCTTTCGAAAATCGCGGAAGAAATGCTCGCGGACATCGAAAAGGAAACGGTCGACTTCATTCCCAATTTCGACGAAAGCGAACACGAACCCGTCGTACTGCCCACGCGCATTCCCAGCCTGCTCGTCAACGGCTCGTCCGGTATCGCCGTTGGCATGGCGACCAACATCCCGCCGCACAACCTGAAGGAAACCATCGAAGCGGCCATCCTGCTGATCGAGAATCCGGAAACCACCCTCAAGCAGGTGATGAAGCTCGTGCCCGGCCCGGATTTTCCCACCGGCGGCTATATCTACGGCCGCCAGGGAATCGAGCAGGCCTACACCACCGGCCGCGGTTCGTTCCAGGTGCGCGCCAAGGCGGCCATCGAGCAGCGCGGCAAGGACCGCCAGGACATCGTCGTCA
>Ga0209007_1000487_pt1 | contig 15217 bp, 12 predicted proteins | sample JacPinW_OM1H0_O2_FD_187961 | JGI IMG/M metagenome (GOLD analysis project Ga0209007, IMG submission 187961) | Forest soil microbial communities from Algoma, Ontario, Canada - Jack Pine, Ontario site 1_JW_OM1H0_O2 (SPAdes) (version 2) | ecosystem: Environmental > Terrestrial > Soil > Boreal... | reverse complement strand
AGAGTGGAAAGGATGAACGGCTGGCAGCTTACGCTGCCGGCCGTTTCTTCTTTGCGGAGGCCGGCCATTCTTGCTAGAATGGCCGGTTTTAAATGAGATCGCCGTAGTAAAATATCTGTAGCAAGCTGAGGAGACCGAGACCGCTATGACCTATGTAATCGCAGAGCCTTGCATCAACACCAAAGACACCGCTTGCGTGGACGCGTGTCCGGTGGATTGTATTCATCCCAAGAAAGATGATCCCAAGTACGCGACCGAGCAGTTGCTCTACATCGATCCCGTGGAGTGCATTGATTGCGGCGCCTGCGTTCCGGTCTGTCCCGTATCGGCCATCTTTGCGCTCGACGATCTGCCGGAAAAGTGGAACGAATTCACCGCGAAGAATGCGGCATACTTCGGGCGGTAGCGAGGCTGTCAGCTTTCAGCCGTCAGCTATCAGACATCACGGTCGGCGAGATCTTTCTGAGTTTGCGGAATTTTGCGGCGCGTGTCCATTGAATGGATACGCGCCCTTGGTTTTGAGGTCGCGAATTGCGATCTCAATTTGTATGAAAACGTCTGTTGCATTTTTCCTGATAGCTGATAGCTGACCGCTGACCGCTCTTCCACTAGAATCACCGCTGGTTCCCCATGGCATTGAAGGAGTCGGAAGCGATCGTGCTGCGCACGTATCCGCTGCGCGAGGCCGATCTGCTGGTTACGTTATTCACGCGCGCCGAAGGCAAAGTGCGCGGGGTGGCGCAGTCGGCGAAAAAATCGAAGCGGCGCTTTGGCGGGGCTCTCGAACCGCTCACTTATGTGCGCGCATTTTATGATGTGCGCGAGCGGCAGGAATTGGCGCGTCTGGATTCCTGCGAGGTGCTGGAGTCTCCGCTGGCAACTGAGGTGAGCTATGCGCGAGCGGTTGCGTTGGCGCACGTGGCCGAGTTGCTCGATGAATTGCTGCCGGATCGCGAGGCGAATGACGCAATCTTCCGCCTGACGCTCTCGGTGCTGCATGTTTTGACTGGATCCGATATCTGGATGCCGGTGACTTACTTCGATCTCTGGCTGACGCGCCTGGTAGGCTTCCTGCCCGAGTTAACAGAGTGCATCGTTTGCGGCCGCAGCCTGAATGGCAGCCGCGCGTATTTTCATGCGCTAGCAGATGGATTGATGTGTCCGGACGATAAACGGCTGGCTTCGTCGGAGATTTCCAGCGAATCGCGCGCGCTGGCCGCGCAGATGTTTCGCGCTCCCGTGGAGAGTTTTGCAGGAATGCCATGGCCGAAGGCGCAGGGAGCCGATTTGCGCAAGTTTGTGATTCAGGCTCTGCAGCGGCATATCGAGAAGAAGCTGGTTACGGCGGGGATGCTGGAGAAGGGCGGGTTCTAGCGCAGTCTCCCCACCTTATGCTGACGGTTCCCGCCGCTTCCGTTACAATCAATGATTATCTTTCGATTCCTGAACCTACTGTGAATCCAGCCAAACCCAATTCGTTGACGTTTCAGGAACTCATCCTGCGCCTGCAGGCCTTTTGGGCCGAGCGCGGATGCGTGCTGCAGCAGCCTTATGACGTTGAAGTGGGCGCGGGGACGATGGCGCCGGAGACGTTTCTGCGCGTGCTGGGGCCGAAGCCTTATAAGGTTGCGTATGTGCAGCCTTCGCGGCGTCCCGCGGACGGGCGTTATGGAGAGAATCCCAACCGGCTGTTCAAGCACATGCAGTTGCAGGTGATCCTGAAGCCTCCGCCGGAAAATGTGCAGGAGTTGTATCTGGAGTCGCTGGGTGCGATTGGGATCGACTTGCGCCAGCATGACATCAAGTTCGAAGAAGACAACTGGGAAGCTCCCACGCTGAGCGCGTGGGGCGTGGGCTGGCAGGTGATGCTCGATGGGCTGGAGATCACGCAGTTCACTTATTTTCAGCAATGCGGCGGCCTGGATTTATTTCCGATTTCAGCTGAGTTGACGTATGGGCTGGAACGCATCGCAGCATTCCTGCAAGATGTGGATTCGATTTATGACATCGTGTGGGCGCGCGAGCCTGAAACCGGGCGTGAAGTGAAGTATGGCGATGTACGGCTGGCGGATGAGTTGCAGTTTTCTGTGTACAACTTCGAGTTAGCCGATGTCGAGAATGCATGGAAACATTTCGAGTTGTATGAGGCGGAGTGCAAGAGTCTGATTGAGCAGTACGCGGCATTGGGCAAGGACAAAGTTGAGAGCGACGGGATTGCACGCAAGAAGTCGCGGTTCCCGGTATTGGGCGCTTACGATCTTTGTCTGAAGTGCTCGCATCTGTTCAACATTCTCGATGCTCGCGCAGCAATTTCGGTAACCGAACGCGTAGGCGTGATCGCTCGGGTGCGGGCGCTGGCGGTGGGCATTGCGAAAGCCTGGGTGGATCAGCAGAAGAGCGAGTCTGCAGCAGCGGAGAAGCCCGATGAGCCTGAACCTGCGCGCGAGAAGCGAGCTATAAAAGAAAAATTGTCGCCGGTAGGATCGTGATCGTGAGTCTGTAACCACAAAGGGCACGAAGGTACACGAAGAATTGCAATGCCAGACTTCCTGTTAGAGATCGGGTGCGAAGAAATCCCCGCGCGGATGATTGACGCCGCCTCGCAGGAGCTGCGGGAGCGCGTTAGCGCCTTGCTGACCCGGGAACGGCTGCTAGCCGGCGAAGTCACGTGCTTTGATACTCCACGGCGGCTGGCGTTAATGGCGACCGGCATCCCCACAGCACAGACCGATGTCACCGAGCATGTGACCGGTCCCTCAGCGAGCATCGCGTATAAAGATGGCCAGCCTACGCCCGCGGCGCATGCCTTTGCCAAGAAAGCCGGCGTTGAGGTTTCTCAACTGGAGAGAATTACTACCGCAAAGGGCCAGTACCTGGCCGCCAAGGTGACCAAGAGAGGCCGGAGTGCGGCCGAAGTTCTCGCGGAGAACCTTCTCAAAGAGGTTTCTGCGATCTACTGGCCGAAGAATATGTACTGGCGCAAAACCAGCGAGCGTTTTGTGCGTCCGGTGCGTTGGCTCGTGGCGATGCTTGACGGCGAGACGATTCCGCTGGAGCTTGATGGCATCTGGGCCGGAAATATTTCGCGCGGGCACAGGGTTCTGTCGCAAAGCAGTGTAACGATTGCACGAGCCGGGACTGCTTACATCGATATTCTTCGGGCAGCCAAGGTTCTGGGACGAGCTGAGCGCGAGCAGCAAATTCGCAAAGCTCTCGATGCGGCCACGCGCACAATTCCCGGAGCGCGCTGGCGGGAAGATAAGCAGTTGTTTGACACGGTGGTGAACCTGACCGAATTTCCATCCGCGATTCTCGGCAGCCTCGATCCGCAGTTTCTGGTGCTGGCGGAAGAAGTGCTGGTCACGGTGATGCGGGATCATCAAAAGTATTTTGCGGTTGAAGATGCCGACCACAAGCTGCTGCCGCATTTTCTCGCCGTGCTGAATACCGACGGCGATCCGCAAGGCTTGATACGGCATGGCAACGAGCGGGTGCTGCGGGCGCGATTCAACGACGCGCGATTTTTCTGGGAAACGGATCAGAAGCGCTCGCTACTGGAGCGGCTGGAACTGCTGCGGCATGTGACTTTCCAGAAAGATCTGGGCAGCTACTACGAGAAGAGGCGGCGCGTACAGCGCTTGTGCAGTTGGCTGAGCGAGATCATCAAGCAAAGTGGGATGCCGATTCGCGCAGGCGTGATCCACAAGGCGGCGTGCCTGGCGAAGACCGATTTGACTACCGAACTGGTGAAGGAGTTCACCGAACTGCAGGGAATTGTCGGCGGGCTCTACGCGAGGGTGCAAGAGCTGGATTCGAGCTTGCCCGAGGCAACGCGTTTCGCGATCGCGGATGCGATCTACGATCAGTACAAACCTGAGTCCACCGAAGATGATGTGCCGCGGTCGATCGAGGGTGCGGTGCTTTCCATCGGCGACAAGGCGGACACGATTGCCGGGATGTTTGCGCTTGGGCTGGTTCCGAGTGGGTCGAAGGATCCGTTTGCTTTGCGGCGGCAGGCCAATGCGATTGTGAAAGTGATTGCCGAGAAAAAGCTGCCGCTTCGGCTGAGCGACATGATGCGGGACGCGCGCGCCGGCTACCAGGGATCGGAAGCAGCGAAGAAATTTGTTCAGGATGAGAAGTTCGCCGAGTCGCTCAGAATATTCTTCCGCGAGCGGCTGGAATTTTATTTGAAGGATGTGCGCGGATATGCGTACGACGTAGTGAAGGCGGTGTTGGCGGCAGACGCCGACGATGTGGTGGACGCGCTGGCGCGGGCGGAAGCGGTAAAAGATGTCCTGCACATGCCGGAATTCGTGGCGATTGGGGTGGCATGTAAGCGCATGCGCAACATCTTGAGACAGGCGGAAGAGAAGGGAATCGTGCCGGTAGTGAAATTCGAGCAGCGTCCCGACTCCGCTCAGGAAGAGAAAAATCTCGCAGCCTATATCGAGGTCAACGGCCCAAAGGTCGAAGCATTGCGCCGAAAAAAGGAATACGGCGAAGCGCTCACCCTGCTTTCCACCGCGCGCGAACCGGTGGATGCGTTTTTCGACAAAGTAATGGTGATTGCAGACGATGAAAAGGTTCGCGCCAATCGGCTGGCGTTGCTGCGGACACTGTTGAAAGAGTTTTCTACGATCGCGGATTTTTCCGAGATCGTGACAGAAGGGAAAGCATAAGGCTAAAGCCTTGTTAAAATTTAAAGGAGCTCTTATCGCAGCGCTGAAAAGCTTGCCCTGAGCGAAGCCGAAGCGCTGCGCCCGGAAATCATAAGGCGCGAGACTCCGAAATCCGAAATTTAAAAAACCGAAAGCAAAGGACTCATCATGGCGACTACGACGTTCCCGGAAACTGAAGTGGAAGTGAGCAGACAGGAAAACAAGAAATCGGCAACCAAGTATGTTTACTCTTTCGGCGGCGGCAAGGCCGACGGCAACGGCAAGATGAAAGACGACCTCGGCGGCAAAGGAGCAGGCCTCGCTGAAATGACCAACGCGGGCCTGCCGGTGCCTCCCGGATTCACCATTCAGACCGAGGCCTGTCGCGAATACATGCGCAACGGCGGCGTGTCGAAGGAAGTTGACCGCCAGATGGAAGAAGCGCTGGCTAGGCTGGAGGCATTGCAGGGACAGAAACTGGGCACGGGCGAAAATCCGCTGCTGGTCAGCGTTCGCTCGGGCGCGAAATTTTCCATGCCCGGCATGATGGATACGATTCTCAACCTGGGCTTGAATGATAAGAGTGTTGAAGCGCTTGCTAAGCGCAGCAACAATCCGCGGTTTGCCGCGGATTCCTACCGGCGATTGATCCAGATGTTCGGCAATGTTGTGCTGGAAATTCCGAAGCATGCATTTGATGAAGTATTCGATGCAAAGAAGAAGCAGAAGAAAACCAAGCTCGACACCGATCTTGACGCCAAGGCTTTGAAAGAAGTGATTGAAGAGTACAAGAAGGTTGTCAAGAAACACGCCAAGCGCGATTTCCCGCAGGATCCGCATGAGCAGCTGGTTATGGCGAGGGATGCGGTGTTTCGCTCATGGCAGAACGACCGCGCCAAGACTTATCGCCGCATCAACAACATTGATGACATGCTCGGCACCGCGGTCAACGTGCAGGCAATGGTGTACGGCAATCTTGGCGAAACCAGCGGCACTGGAGTGGGATTCACGCGCAATCCCGCCACTGGCGCGAAAGAATTCTACGGCGAATATCTGATGAATGCCCAGGGCGAAGATGTGGTTTCTGGAGTTCGCACGCCGGTGCCGATCCTCGAATTGCAGAAGCTTATGCCTGATGTCTACAACCAACTCCGCGACATTACGTCGCGCCTCGAGAAGCACTACCACGACATGCAGGATTTCGAGTTCACCATTCAGGATGGCAAGCTCTACATGCTGCAGACGCGCAACGGCAAGCGCACTGGGCTCGCCGCCGTGCGGTTGGCACTCGAGATGGTGGAAGAAGGATTGATTAGCAAAGAAGAAGCGATCTTCCGCCTCGACCCCAACCAGGTTGTCGACTTCTTCGTATCGCGGTTGGATGAAAAAGATGTGAGACCCGAAGACGTACTGACCAAGAACGGTTTGGCCGCGTCCCCGGGAGCGGTCGTTGGACAGATCGTCTTTACCGCCGATGATGCCGTTCAAAAAGCCGGACACGGGGCAGAAAAGAATCCGGTGATTCTGGTTCGCGCCGAAACTACTCCCGAAGACATCCACGGAATGGAAGTAGCAATCGGCATTTTGACGTCGCAGGGTGGCATCACAAGCCACGCCGCTGTCGTCACCCGCGGCATGGGAAAAAGCTGCGTTGCAGGCGCGGGCGAGATTGCAGTCGACGAGAGAGCACGCGAGATGCGGGCGCGCGGGCAAGTGTTCAAAGAAGGGGACTGGATTACGATCGACGGAACGACCGGCCGCGTGCTGAGAGGGAAGAGGAAGCTACTTCCACCGGATCCGGAGAACCTGGCGAAACTCGAGAAGTTTATGAACTGGGCGGAGCCGTTCCGCAAGATTGGCGTGCGCGCCAATGCGGATATTCCGCGCGATGCCAAGAAAGCGCGCGAATTCGGCGCCGAAGGCATTGGCCTTTGCCGCACTGAACACATGTTTTTCGCTCCCGATCGCATCCCGCACATGCGGGCGATGATTTTGACTAACAACGAGAAGGACCGGCGCACGGCCCTAAAGAAGTTGCTCCCGATGCAGCGCGCCGACTTCCTCGGATTGTTCAAGGCGATGGAAGGACTTCCGGTGACGATCCGTCTTCTCGATCCGCCACTGCACGAGTTTCTGCCTAAGCGCGAGAAGCTCATGGTCGATATCGCCAGCTTGAGCAATGCCAATGCGAAGCAGAAGAAAGCTCTGGTTGAAGACTACGCTGAGTATGGCGCGAAGGGAGTTGGCGATCTGAAACAGCTCCTTCCTAAACTGCTGGCCCGCGTGGAAGAGTTGCATGAATTCAATCCGATGTTGGGGCATCGCGGCTGCCGGCTGGGGATTACGTATCCGGAGATTACTGAGATGCAAGCCCGCGCCATTTTCGAAGCGGCCGTCGCCGCGGAGAAGGAAGGTGTCAAGACCCATGCGGAGGTGATGATCCCGCTGATCGCGACCGTGAAAGAGATGGCGAATCAGGGAGCGATTGTGCGGCGCGTGGCGGAAGAAGTTTTCAAGGAAAAGGGAAAGCACGTGCACTACCTGGTGGGCACGATGATTGAGTTGCCCCGCGCCTGCCTGGTAGCGGACGAGATTGCTAAGGAAGCGGAGTTCTTCTCATTCGGTACCAATGACTTGACGCAGACCACGTTCGGATTCTCGCGTGATGACGTCAACAAAGTTTTGCCGACGTATCTGGCGGAAGGGATTCTGAAGCAGGATCCATTTGCTGCGATCGACCGTGACGGCGTCGGCGAGCTGGTGCGGATCGGAATCGAGCGCGGGCGGAAGACGCGTCCCAAGCTGGAGGTAGGAATCTGCGGCGAACACGGCGGCGAGCCGTCGTCTGTGGAATTCTGCCACCAGGTGGGAATGGATTACGTGTCGTGCTCTCCATTTCGCGTGTTGACGGCGCGGCTGGCCGCGGCGCAGGCGGGAGCGACTGACAAGCTAAAAGTTGAGGGTGGGCGGACGAAATAAAGACCGCCTTCGGCACAGATTTAAAACAAGCGAAGATAAAACAGAAATCCCCGCCGGCGAACCGGCGGGGATTTCTCTTGCTCAGGCTAACCTCTACGCATCAGGACGCAGATTTTCCGCGTATCCCAGCCGGTTTCAGATTTACTTCGATCAAAGGCTGCAATCGGGTTTTCGAAAGCAACGGGACTCATGATCTTGCGATGGACGCGCCACGCGCGAGAGCCGACCTTCGCTCACCAATCGCTCATAAGCTTCCGGCCAGCTCGGGATCAAGAGATCTGCAATCCAATGCGCGTAGGCAGCTTGGTCGCACCACTCCACCAGTTTTGGTATTACGCTAGAGTGCGCACCCGAACCGAGAAATGCCTTCATCGTTTTTTCGTCTTCCAAGACCGTTAAGGTCCAATAAGTATGGAGGTTGTCGACGAGCAGCCGGCCCCGCATGCACGGTCTGGCGTTGCACCCGGAGGGTCATCCACAGGAACGCAGGCAAATTCGAGAATGATCGAACCCGAAGCCGGTGACGGATGCCAGCATGACTGCTAATTGTAGAGCCGGAACATGAGGCTCAGAAATCGATGCGACTAGTAGCTGGTCTTACTGTACTTTCTGCAGACGGGCAATCAGTTTCTGCGCCAGGCTTTCTTCCGACTCCGACCAGAGCAGCCGCGCGCTCGCGCCACTATTCTTCTCCACGTTCGCCGAGAATTCGACAAGTTTTGCTACATTGTCGCGAATCTTGGCGCGCGCCTGCTCGTTGAGAGAAGTTTCAGGCTGGAGAAAAAACGAATCCAAACCGAAGTCCACCTCGATGTGCCCGGTCTGCTGGCAGGCGCCCTCGTCGAATTCCTCTCCCTGAACGATAAATTTTACAGGGGTAGGTTCGAGCATCCAATTTGCATTCGATGCATCCGGCGTCCATAAATCCCAATGAGCTTCGAAGACGTAAGCATAATCATCATGCACGAGTTCAGCCGCGATCAACGTCGCTTGTCCAGGATCGATTCCCGCCGGGAAGCGGCGTTCCAGCACCGTAGCCTCATTCCACGATACGGGATGTACCGCAAAGTAAGAGATTCCGGGCCTCTGCGCCGAGAAAGGAAATTGCTGCAACACCGCGAAGGCATGCTGGAGCATCTCCGGGCCTGAGAAATCAGCGAACCAAAGACTAAGATAAAGTGGATCGGACACAATTCCCTCGAGAATTTATTGACCGCGCTTCTAGTGCACGGGTGTGTTCTCAATTCTAAATTGTCCGGGCCATCGGTAGAAACTCGGCTAACCAGGGTCGCAAGAGCGTGGGTGCGTTTTGACAGGGCTACATGGGCTTGTTACGATCAAGAGTTGCTTCGGAGCTACCTGCCTCACAGCCGTCCCCGTCGTCTAGCCTGGCCTAGGACATCGCCCTTTCACGGCGGTAACACGGGTTCAAATCCCGTCGGGGACGCCAAATCTTTTCAGCAGCTTACGATTTCCCCTCCTCCTTTATATATAGGCACAAAAAAGGCACAAGTCGTGTCCTCAACGCCAGTGCACTTCATGGAAGAGCCAATGTTTTCGCATTGATCGCGTCGTTTCGAGCGGGCACAAAGTGGGAACACATTCCCGGCAGAACGGTCTCAACCAGAAGCTGTTGTGGAGGCCTCTAGAAGACGAATGACACTGCTTTGGGCTAGTCGTTTGTGTGCTGTGACTGCCTGGTATACGTGTCTAATGTGACCCGGCTGGATGCATGACGGAGCAATTCTTGCGTTACTTTGATGTCCGTTTTGTTTGCTCTCAACAGTGAAGAATACGTGTGTCGGAAGGTGTGCCACCCGATATGCTGTGTGATCCCGACCTTTCCTGCGGCTGGACGGATTATGGTTCGCATCAGGCACTGGCCCCAGTATGGTCTTTGCCCACGCGCCGCTGGACTAGCGAATACCCAATCTCCCGCTTGGCTGTACTTTGTATGGTCGCGCCACATCTTGAGAGCCGCCGCTAGACGTGAGTCGAGGGGGACTGCTTTTTGTGATGCCTCTGTTTTGAGGTTCGACGACAGTCCACTTATAGTCCTTGTGTGAGCCAAAACGGGTCGACCTCTCCCCTTAGGGAAGAGGTCATTGTCTTTCATGGGGTCTCTTTCTGGGTCGGCGGTGGCGATCACTGATTTCCCTCCGGCCGTCCCATGACGTGGACATGTGCGTACGGAGAGCCGGCCCACATGATGTAGGCGCCGGTGTCGCGATGGGTGGTTGGCAGTCCAGTAGCTTTCGGGTCGAAAGGCCACATGATCATCCAATGCGGGCCGACATCAATCGGCGGGCTAGTTTTGTCATAGGGATCGGAATCACTTCGCTGTGTCGCGCCAGCGAGCATGTATGTGATTCCCGGAACTGTGTTGGTTGGCTTCGGTTTATGAGCGGCAAAGTCAGCGGCCCATTGCATCGATGGGCCGTCCGCACACATCGGTGGATCCCCAATGACTTTCGGATTACCCGGCATACACGTGAAACCGTTGGTGCCTTCTCGCAGAACTACCGGGTGTCCCTCCGCATCTTTGTCGATGATTTTCGCGGATTGGGCGATTTCTGGCGGCCCAGCCGACATTGCTCGATCGATTTTTGTCTCAGCAGTTTCGCCGGCATCCGTTGCTCCTGCGACCTGTGCAGACTGGGCTTCGGAGCGGCTGACTAGCATTATTCCGATGACTGAAACTATTGCTGTGGCCAACGCCAGGGCGGCGATCATTGCGGTTGAGGCTCTCATTGTTTCTCCTCACTACACTTACAACGTATTGGATGTGAGCGAGATGGTATCGGCTACCATTTATGTGTTCTCAATGACTCCGCGAATGAGTTAATAGTGCAATCGAATTAGCGCGGCCCGATTATCCATTTTCTTTCCTTGTCCCGAAGTTCCAGAATCGGTCGCGACCCATGATTTGTGGGTTTGACTGATCAGCGAAACGGGTCAAGCGAAATAAGTATTGACCATCTCGATATCGGAAATGTAGGTGTCGAGCCGCGCGATTTTCCCGTCGCGTAGGGTGCACACGGTCGTCAGGTATTCATCCAGAATTCGCCCGTTTTGATTTCCGGTGTTATGGAGCAGCAATGCCACGCCTTCGTGGCCGAGCACCACGTGTTGAACCTCGAGTTCTGTCCCATAAGCCACAATCGTACGAGCGCGCTTAAGAATTCCTTCTACTCCTTTGGCGACACCTGATACCTGGCTTGTGCCGGGCAGAGTCCAAACGACATCGTCGGTCATGATTGTGCGAAAACCGTTGGCGTCGCCGGCGCGCAAAGCCTGGATGAATGAGGTAGCAAGTTTCTTTCGGTCTTGATTGGTCATTGAAGTCTCCATTTCTGTATTTTGTAAACACGCGATATAGGCTTCAAACTCTGACGGGCGGCGGATCTGCGCCTGTGCTTTCACAGGGCGGGCTCCAGCGATCCGGGATGGTGGCAAAGTGCGGTTACTTCAACCTCCATAAAGGGGTAAAGCGGCAACGAGTTCAGTACCTCGTGAAGTTCCGCCGGATCGCTCACATTAAAGACGCTGACATTGGCAAACTTGCCCGCCACGCGCCAGAGATGCAGCCACTTGCGTTGCTCTTGCAACTCTTTCGCGCGTTCATGCTCCGCCGCACCGAGTTGTTTGATTTTCTCTGGATCGGCGTCATGAGGAATGTGGACGTTTATAAATACGTGGAACAACATGCTTGTCCTCCATCATCTATCCGCGAAATTGTTGCTATGCAGTTTGAGCGCCCGACACCGGAGTTCGGCCGGCCATCAGATGCAGCAAGGCGAGCGCGTATTCCGATGCCGATTGTTGGTTTTGACCCGTCACCAGTTTGCCGTCGATGACAACACACGGATCATTCGCGCCAGCGGCCCGCGAATAAAACGCGCCCGTTTCTTCGAGAACGGTTTGCGGAAAGTGCGGGATCAGAAATCCGCTTCCGAACGTGGACTGCAACTGCCGGTCGCCTTCCAGCGTGTATCCGGTCACGCGGCGGCCGCGAATCCGGTTGGGAATATTTCCGAGAGCGATAGCGCCATGGCAGATGGCTCCAACGATTTTGTCGCGTGACCAGAAGTATTCGAGCGCCTTCGCCACATCTTCGTTCGGAAACAGATCGAACGTCGCGCCACGCCCGCCCGCGACATGAATAGCGTCGTAACCGCTCAGATCCACATCCTTCAGCTTCAATGTCGTGTCCAGCTTGCCTTTAAGAGTCTTGTCGGAAAGGAAACCTTTGCTGACCAGGTCTTCGGGTTCGGTCGAGTTTTCAAAATAAGGATCGCTGTAGGGATCGAAGACAACCTTGCCGCCCTGGGGGCTTGCGAAATCCACTTCGACTCCGCGCTCGGCGAGGTGCCAGTAGGGGTGCGTTACTTCTGAGAGCCAGAAAGCTGTCTCGGAATTGCTGATCACAAAAAGTACTTTCATTGTTTTTCCTCCATTAGAGAGCGATTGCGCGAGCGCCTTGCGCTCAATGCTCTTCGCGAATTGTGGTGTTTCTTCCAGGTTGTGAGCGTGCGATGCGCGTTGCCGTGCTTTGCGTGCGCTTTCAAACGGGATGTTGTGTTCCTTCAAGAAGGCCAGAGTCTGATCGAGGGCGGTCGAGAGGATATGGTTGGTGTACTCGCAAGTATGTTCGTCGATCTTCTTGACACTGAGTTCCCAAACGACTTGCAACTTGGTGCGGCCGGCGGGCGAAATCGAATCGGAAATCGAAAGCATGCGGCAAAAGTGCGGTTCGTGAATTTCGGCGACGTAGTGTTGCACCACAAACGCGTCGCCGATGGTTTCGACGTTGATCGACATTGGCCGTCCGTCGTCGGCCTTCGAACTCCCGGCTGCAACATGGGCTTGAGCGCATCGCTGATACTCCGCATCGGGAAGGTGAAGCAGCCAATCGGCGATGTTCACCTTCTCAATAGGGGCGTGAATCGCGGCGGTTACGGTGGACAGTGAAAGTGTACGATCGTTCGACATATACCTAATCCTGACTAGTAATGACTGGAAAACGCTCATTTCTTGTTGATCACGTCGGCGATGCCGTTGGGGAACATTCCATCGGCAGCGGCCAGAACGTTTAGCGCTTCGCGCAGCAGCACGATCTTGCCGTTGGCCGCCGTGCAGTGACCAAAGAATCGCTGGTGGACAAGGCGGCCGGAGATCCCGGATTTCTGGTGGATCGTGTATTCACCGAACGCCTGGTCGGGGGTGTCAATGTAAATCTTGACGTCGACGAACTTGAAACCCGGATACATCTTGTCGTGGAGAAACGTGAGAAAGGTTCCAATGCTCTTGGGTCCTTCGTATCGAGGATCGACGCCGAGATCGGCAAGATAGGGCAGTTCGAGTGCGCCGTTTTCCGCGAACAATGCGGCCGACTCCAGAGCGGAACCGTCGATGTAGGCTTGCAGAAACTGCTTGGCGGTTTTCATAATTCGTTACCCTCCTGAGAAATGATTGTTGTTGAACACTCAAACGAAGAAAGCTCAATGCGCAGAGCTAGAGCCGCGCGTATCCTCCTTGAATGAAGTCGCAGGCAAGCTTGCCGTACTCTGCAGCCTTGTCTTCCCAAACGAAGTGACCGCAATCAAGGACGTTAAGTTTCTTTCTAGGCAGACCCTTCTGCAAACCTTTCGCGTTGGAAACTGGAACGAATGGATCGTTGCTGCCAACCGTGATCTGGCACGGAACCGTGACCTCGGAGAGGCGCTTTGCCAAGCGTGGTAGCGACTGGGGGTAATCGCGAACGAAGGCCATTGCTTCAAAGAATCGCGGGCCTGCGTAGGAAGCGAGGTAATCCTGCAACGCGAAGTCGGGAAGCTTGTAGTGCGTCATGTTTTCAAGGGCGCCGCGAACGAACTGTTCGCCGGTTAAGTTCTCGAATGGTTCGAGAGACGGCGCGTTAACGATCTGGTCCAGAATTCCACCGATGTCGGTGTGGTCTGTGGCGCCGCTCCCGATGACGAGGCTTTTGAAGATGCCAGGGTGGTTCGCGGCCGCAAAGAGGCACGCCGGAGTGCCCACATCGGGGGCGACGACGTGGGGCTTGTCGAGCCCGAAGGCTTGAAGAATCCGAACGATGAAGTCTCCCAAAGGCTCAGGAGCGCGTACGTCCGGACGACTCTCAGAGAGACCAAACGCGGGAATATCCACGGCAACGACCGGCCCGAGTGCTGAGAACATCTCCCACGTGGGAAGAAAGGCCAGGATGCTCTCCGGCAAAGGACTGAGCAGAAGAATGGGTTCGCCGTCCTGCTTGTCATTCGTCGCAAAGCGAATCTTGAGTCCGTTGATGTTTCTAAATTGTGGGGCGAACAAACCGCTCTTTTTAGTGCTCATTTCTTCTCCTCAGGCTTCTGCCAATACCTGGTGAACCAACTGCACGACGACGGAACCTTCTCCGACTGCGGAAGCAACACGCTTCACACTTCCGGAGCGGGCGTCTCCGACCACGAAAACTCCCGGCAAACTCGTTTCCAGCATCTGGGGTTGGCGCGCAATTGGCCAGGGAGTTGGCGGCGTGACGGTTTCAAGATCGCGGCCGCTGAGGACAAATCCTTTCTTGTCGAGCGAAAGACATCCCGAGAGCCAATCTGTCTTGGGCGAGGCGCCCGCCATCACGAATATGTGCCGGATGGGCTCGGTCGAGGTTTCTCCCGAACTCTTCTTAATCCACGACACCTTTTCGAGGTGGCCGTGGCCATCGAGAGTGCTGAGTTCGCAGCCGTAGAGCAGCTGAATGCGTGGATTCTCTTCGATGCGCTGGATCAGATAGCGCGACATGCTCTGCGCGAGATTGTCCGAACGCACCAGCATCTTTACGCCGGCGCAGGTCTGCGATAAGAACACCGCCGCTTGCCCAGCCGAATTGCCCCCGCCGATAACAATTACTTGCTCATTGGCGCACAGCTGCGCTTCCATGAATGTGGCGCTGTAGTAAATTCCTCTGCCGGAAAAAGCGTCGAGGTTTGGCAATGGAGGCCGGTTGTACTGCGCCCCCATAGCGAGCACAATCGCGCGCGTGGGAATGTCCTGCCCATTGTCGAGTTGGACACGATAAGGACGTTTGTCGCAGATCAATCGATTGACGCTGCGTGCCACCATGATCTGAGCACCGAATTTTTCCGATTGCGCGATGGCGCTGGCCGCCAACTCCTGCCCAGAGACCCCGGTGGCGAAACCCAGATAGTTTTCTATCTTGGAGCTTGAGCTGGCTTGTCCTCCAGGAGCTGATTTTTCGACAACCAGTACATCCAGACCTTCCGATGCGGCATAAACGGCTGCCGCCAAGCCCGCGGGACCTGCCCCCACGACTACCAGATCGCGTAACTGCGACTGGTCTATGTTGGAATTGAATCCCAGACATTCGGCGATTCGCTGCGGGGTGGGATTCCGCAACACAGTCGAGTTATTGCAGATCACGACCGGAATTTCGCTCGGAGACACTCCGAAGTGATCCAGTAATTCCTGCGCAGTCTGATCGGTATCAAGATCGAGATACGTGAAGAGATGGCCGTCGCGGACCAGAAACTCCCTGGCCGCAAGAGTTGCGGCGGAATAGC
>Ga0209007_1000486_pt1 | contig 15223 bp, 17 predicted proteins | sample JacPinW_OM1H0_O2_FD_187961 | JGI IMG/M metagenome (GOLD analysis project Ga0209007, IMG submission 187961) | Forest soil microbial communities from Algoma, Ontario, Canada - Jack Pine, Ontario site 1_JW_OM1H0_O2 (SPAdes) (version 2) | ecosystem: Environmental > Terrestrial > Soil > Boreal... | reverse complement strand
TCTTCAAGGCCATTGATACCACGATTAGTTTGATAGGACGGCAATATCTCTTCGCTCAATTGCGCATCTACGAATATGAAAAGGTCGAATTGGACGAATGCCATCACGGTTACGAGATTCTTCAAGGCAATCGGGTGGTTGGGCAGTTTTTGTTGCAGCGTTTACAGTCTTGTTCATCCGACGTGTGCGAAAAATTAGAGCGAAGGTCGGCACGCAATAGCCGATAGGCACATTAAAAAGCCAAGGCGCCTTCGCTGCGGCGGCCTTTGGCGATCACCACGGTTGAATTCGGCTGCGTCGTGCTGCCGGTGCAGTCGCGGGTGCTGCGTTTTAAACGAACCATTGATGGGCCGCGACCATCCTAGCAACAGCTGCAAGGTTCGGGTGCGACTGCAGCTCGAATAGAAATCCAACGGCGCCCATGATGAGGCTGTTCATGCCGACAGCGGCCGCGAAGGCGGTGAGTTTGGAAGAGAGGGTATTCATGTGTGTCTCCCAGTGAAGTGACAGTTATTCGATCCTTACTGCCATAACACGGCAAGGGCCGTGTCAGTTGCAGAATGGCGTGGATGGCGTCACGACGCGCGATGGGCCCGAGCGACGGGACCAGACGAAGAATACCCGGCCGACGACGACAAATGCTGCGATGCCATATGCCCAGTTGACCTGGGCCTTGGGCTATTTTATAAGGCGGGAGTCTCCGATCCTGTTTATTCAAAATGGGAGGGTGCACCATGATAAAAGAGACCCAGAAAACTCGACCGTCAACCAGCCGGCGATCCCTTTCTCACAAGACAATCCGACGCCGCGTGCCACTTCGTGCAGCTGATGCCAGGCATTCGGTGCAAAACATCTTGCTGTGGAATTCATATCTACCAAGCGACTGCGTGAAGACGATGGTAAGGATGGGCTGGGATTACACGACCTGATCGGCGGCCGATTGCAGAGGCTGGGCCGCGGTCGTCCAGCGAGCACATGGGTGCGCAACACCGTTGCGAACGCCCCGGAGAGGACTAGCTAGTCGCGGCCGACAGAGAAGGCTGACCGATGTTCATCCTTCGGTCGTGTGAAGCGATGTCCTGTGATCGAGGGCGGCAAAAAGTCTTCGTTCTGTCAAAATTATAAGTGGATTAAGAGCGGTCGCACGGTGCGCCGCTTTTCCCAATGGGTTCGCGCAACGGAGAAGATGATGGTGAAAGTTGGATTGCTGGTTCAATTGCATGCGAAGGCTGGAAAAGAAGCCGTGGTCGCGAAATTCTTGACGGATGCACTGGCGCTCGCGAATCAGGAGGCCGGAACAGTGGTGTGGTTCGCGCTGCAGACGGGGGCCTCAACATTCGCGATATTCGATGCGTTTGCAGACGATGCGGGACGTAAAGCTCATCTCGCTGGTCCTATTGCCGCAGCGCTGATGGCGAACGCTTCAGCATTGCTTTCTCAACCACCGCAAATTGGGCAAGTTGACGTACTGGCCGCCAAGGTTCCGAAATGACCCAGCGCCGTCCGCAGGCGCGGATGCAGAGGCGAGGGATAGCATCGCAGGTGCGACCCACTGACGGTCCGACTAATCACTGATGGCAATCGCCGTGGGCAGTGTTCCCGTTGAGACTACTAATCCATTGATCGGCGTCAAGGCACCGGTGGTTGCGTCAATCGCATAGACGGAGACGCTATCCGCGCCGCTATTGGTCACATAGGTAAACAGGCCCGTGGGATCTACGGCCACTGAGGAGGGTTGCGTTCCGGCCGCAAAGGGCGAGCCGGCGACGACGGTCAATGCTCCGGTCGCTGCGCTGAGTGCAAACGCTGAGATATTGTTGGAGCCTTGGTTGGCGACGTAGACATAATTGTCGAGTGGGTCGACGGCCACGGAGACAGGCATGCTTCCTGTTGAATACGGCGAACCGGTGATGGCGGTAGCACTGCTAAATACAGAAAGGGTGTTCGAGGTCCCATTGGCGAGGTAGACGTATTGGCCGGAAGGGTCAATGCTCAGGCCTCGTGGACTGTTGCCGGCCGGGAAAGGTGAACCACTTGCGCTCAATGCGCCGTCGTTGATCGAGAAAACCGAAACAGTGCCGTCTGATTCGTTGGCCACCAAGACACCGTTTCCCAAAGGCTCTACGGCCACAGAATCGGGTGAAGCGCCGGTCGCAAAGGGTGAACCCGTGACCGCTGTCAGTGCGCCGCTGCCGGCTGTGATTGCGAAGGCGGAGACCGTGTTGGCGTTACCGTTGGTCACGTAGACGAAGGAAGTCGAGGGATCAATCGCTACTGCTGTCGGCGATGCGCCTGTGGTAAACGGCGAGCCGGCGACTGCCATCAACGCACCACTCGTCCGGTCAATCGTAAATGCGGAAATCGTTGCGTCGGTTTGATTCACGACGTAAGCGAAGTGCCCGGTCTGATCAACCGCAATTGCGACCGGGAAAGTGCCGGCGGGGAAGGGAGAGCCTGCGATGGCGGTCAACGCCCCCGTCGCGGCATCGACACTGTATGCCGAGACGTTGTTGGAGCCGCGGTTGGTCACATACGCGAAGCGCGGCGGATTGGTCGTGCAGGTCACGGCGATGTTGGTGATATCCGACGTGCCGGCCGTCCCCGTGCCATTTGCGATCACGCAAGTCTGCGAAGGGTTCGTGGGTTGGGTCTGCACCGTCAGGTCATAGGCGGTATTAAACAGTACGACCGCGAAAACCACCGACGTCCCATTGGCCGTCGAACCGTTCAGCTGAAATCCCGCCGCGCCGTTGTTTTGCAGCGTGAGCCCAGAGCCGACCAAGCCGCTCAAGGTGCCCTCGAGGTTGTCCTGTACGCGCGGAACAGGTCCGCAGAGCAGGCAGCCGCCGAACCCCCCATGGCATCCAATGAGGGCGGCGGCTGCAAACACCGCCGCAAGCAGCCGATGCGCGGCGCCCCGCGCAAAGCGTGATCGTTTGCCAAGGCAACGCTGATGGATTCGTAACGCGGCTACCGGTGCATCCATTTGCTTGGGCTTAAGCCTGTTGGCAGCCAACTCATGCCTAACGCTCAATTTCTCTTGCTCATCGCGCTTGACCCCTCGATGTAAGACATATTCAGCTCTGAGGTAGGCAACCGTGAGCCCCATGCCGGCGACGATGATCATCAACAAACATTCATCAATCATTATTTTGGGCAACCGGATGCCGTATCTAACCCCAATCCAAGCCGCGGCCAGGTCTTGCCGGCGTCGTGCTTGGCATTTAACAAATCCTCAAAGCAAGACAATTGCTGTCTATATAGAAAGGCGTAAACGGGAGTGAAAAAACCCTCACGACGTCAAAATATTTGGCTCCACGTGCGAATCCCATGGGCGGTGCAGTCGAGGGATACCTGGGCGAAGAAGTTGCGCCCCGACGCGCCTGCGGCCATCCCTGACATGGATGATATCGATGGACAGGGAAGATACTAATTCGAACGCTCGCGGGTTCTTTGAGCCTCTATACACCCCGCAAACTACGAACTCAGCGCGCTGAGAGTGCGCCGTGACCGACTCTGCTAAAGCGGTGTTCCTAAGCTATGCCTCACAGGATGTAGAGGCTGCGCAGAAGCTGCAGCGAGAAACTAGATATTCACATCCGATTATTCGCAGCGGACGACGTAGGCATGCCAACGGCTCGATCGCTCGCAACGCCGCCGACTGGATCAGCCGAGGAACGGGATAATATTTTGCCGTGTCAGAGATTTTATACCTAAATCGAGAAAGCTGTTTAAGATATGGGATAGGGAGCAATAACGCGCAAGGAAGTGCGGGTGTTGGATCAGAAATAGGAGCTGGGACCCCATGCGAACACTATCGACAATCTTTTGCCTGATTGCTCTCGCCGCAGCAGGCCGGGCCACGGCGCAAACGCCGGCGACTGCCGATACGCCAATAACCTTGGCGAACGCTACCTTTACTCAACCGAAGGCATGGACAGCCAAGGGCGACCCGACGGCCATGGTTCTGACGCCGCCCGAAAAGGACCTTGAACTCACTTTCGTCGACGTGCCGAACGCCACCAGTGCGGACAATGCCGTTGCTACGGCGTGGAGCCGACAATATCCAGGCTTCGCGCGAGAGCTTGAGGTCAGCGTGCCCGGGGCGGCAAAGGAGGGCTGGGAAGAGCAAAAGAGCTTCAGCTATCGCACTTCACCCACGGAACATCAGGAAGTGCGCGCCATTGCCCTTCGCAAGGGATCTAAGTGGACGGTGCTGCTCATGCAAGGAAGCGTCGCAACCTTTGAAAAGCGCGGCGGCACGCTCGCCCTGGCGCTTGCAAGCTTACGTCCTGCCGGCTACGCGCGCGAGAGCTTCGCGGGCCGAACGCCGCACCCGCTCGATGAGAATCGCGTTGAAACCCTAAAGCAGTTTTTGTCGTCCTCGATGCAACAACTCGATGTCGCGGGTGTGTCGTTCGCGCTGCTTGATCATGGCCACCTCGTGTATGCGGGCGGTCTCGGCATCAAAGAGCTCGGCAAGCCCGACAAAGTGGACGGCAACACACTGTTTCGCATTGCCTCGAACACCAAGGGGATGTCGACATTGATGTTGGCGAAGCTGGTCGACGAGGGCCGCTTCTCCTGGACCGACAAAGTGACGAAGGTATATCCGTCGTTCCGCTTGGGCAGCGATGCGACCACGGCATCGGTGGAAATGCGCCAATTGGTGTGCGCGTGCACCGGGCTGCCGCGCCGCGACTTCCCTGACATTTTATCGGGAACGTCCCTGACAACGCCTGCCTCCCTGACTTTCGAGCACCTCGCTCAGACTGAACCGACCAGCAAATTTGGCGAAACCTTCCAGTACAACAACTTGATGGCTGCTGCCGCCGGCTATATCGGCGGTCACCTCGCCCATCCCGAGCTCGAAATCGGCGCGGCCTATGACAAGACGATGCAGGAAAAAGTGTTTAACCCGCTCGGTATGAAATCGACGACGCTTAACCTGCACAAAGCGCTCGCCGGCAACCACGCCGGGGGGCATGCGGCCGATATCGACGGCCATTTGTCGCTCGCACTCGTGCAGGTCAACGACGCCTTCAACTTTGAAAGGCCGGCCGGTGCCGCTTGGTCGTCTGCGGTGGATGTCATCAAGTACGTCGACAATGAACTGCGCGAGGGCGTCTTACCCAATGGCCAGCGCTATATCGCAGCGGTGAACGTACTCGCCCGCCGACAGCCGAACGTGCCTTTGGGCGAGGACGGATTTTACGGCATGGGGCTGATGGGTCAGAAGACGGCCGATGTGCAGTGGTATCACCACGGCGGTGACCTGATCGGTTATCACAGCGATCTCTATTTCATTCCCGCGGCGCAGGTCGGCGCGGTGCTGTTAACCAACACCGACAGTGGCGCTGCGATGCGTGGTCCGTTCATGCGACGTCTGCTCGAGCTGCTCTACGACGGCAAGCCAGAAGCAGAAGAGACCGTGAAAGCGTCGGCAGGTGCCATCAAGGCCGCTGTTATCGCAGAGCGTAAGCAGCTCGTGTATCCAGCCGATCCCAAGATCGCGGCCGGGCTCGCGTCGCGCTACACGAGTGAGGATCTCGGCTCGATGGTCTTTACGCGATCGGCCAGCGGCTTGAGCGGCAACAACGGCGTCTGGAGCGTCAACTTCGCCACCAAGGCCAATCCCGATGGTACGGTCTCGCTCGTCACCGCCAGCCCAGGACTCACGGGCATCGAGTTTGTTGTTGCCAACGAAGGCGGCAAGCGAGCTTTGGTAGTGCGCGACGGCCAGCACGTTTATCGTTACACCGAAACCCAATGACACGGTTGAAAAATGCGACGTGAGAACGAGGGCCGCGGCTGAACAAGACTAGCTAAACGCCTGATGCGCAATGACAGCCTTGGCGAAGGCGATCGCTGGCGTGTTCTGCGCTGACTGCAAGACGAAAAGATATCCGAGGGCCCCCATGACAATGCCGTTCATGGCGAGAGCGGCTGCAAAGGCGGCGAGTTTGGAAGAGAGGGTGTTCATGCGTTTCTCCTAAGCAAGTGATAGTCGTCGTTCGATGGTGGAATTTTGAGCGCGATCCTGCAGGTACTCACGCGATATTCGGCGAGTGATCGGCAATTCCCGGTGAACGACCGGTCGCTGTTCACCGGGGTGCCGGCCACCGGGAAGTTTCATGTAGTCGGCGGAGCGGCGCGGCCGAACGGCCCGGCCGCCGGACAATAGCCGGATGACGAAGACGGCTCACTATAATCACTGTCGCGAATAACTCCTTCTGTGTGGAGCGCCTGGAGGCAAGAGCGATGAAGCATTTGGGACCGGTAACGCTTGAAGGACGGGGATTGCAACTGGAACCTTTGTCTTTCGAACATCATGATGAGTTGGCGGCAGCGGCTGCCGACGGCAAGTTGTGGGAGCTATGGTTCACCAGCGTGCCGGAGCCTACAGAGACTCGCGCTTATATCGAAAGCGCACTCGCCGGACAGCGGGACGGCCATATGTTGCCCTGGGCGGTACGCGAGCAGAGCAGCGGCAGACTCGTTGGCACGTCGCGCTTTCACGATATCGTTCGATCCGTCGATCGAGTGGAGATTGGTTACACGTGGTACGCGAAGAGCCAGCAACGCACTCGCGTCAATACATCGTGCAAGCTGCTACTGCTTGAATACGCGTTCGAGACTGTCGGCTGCAAGGTCGTCGGGTGGCGTACGGATAACTTCAATTTTCGGTCGCAGCGCGCGATCGAAGGCTTGGGCGCCAAGAAAGATGGCGTCTTACGGCACCATCACGCGCGCCGCGACGGAACTGTTCGCGATACCGTGATGTACAGCATGTTGGCCGCTGAATGGCCGGACGCAAAACGGCACTTAGAGCTGCGCCTGACGCGTCACGAGACGCGCAATGCCGATGATGGCCGAACCTAAGGCTTAGGTAGACGCTTGTCTTAGGAGCTTCCGGCGCTTGGGCGGCCGCGACCCCTCACGGGTTCGTCATATCACAGCCGAATATGGCTAGTAACGAAGGTGCCATGCGGCTACTGTAGCGTCGTGGAAGCAGTTTCCGGTCTCACGCGGGAGATTCTTGATCGAGCGCGTCGCAGCCGCGACGCGCGCTTTGACGGTCGATTCTTCATCGCCGTTCGTTCGACGCGCATTTATTGCCGCCCGATATGCCCATCGCGATTCTCAAATGACTCGAACATTCGTTATTACGCATCGGCGGCGGAAGCGGCGCAGGCGGGCTATCGGCCGTGCTTGCGCTGCCGGCCCGAGGCCGCGCCGGGATCTCCCGCATGGACAGGCACCTCGGCCGTTGTGCAGCGCGCGCTGAGGCTGATTCAAGATGGTGCACTGGATCAAACCACATTAGGCAAACTCGCCAGTCGCCTCGGCATCGGAGTGCGCCACTTAAGCCGATTGTTCGCACAACATGTCGGAGCCTCCCCGGCGACAGTCGCACAGACGCGTCGATTGCACTTCGCGAAGCGCCTATTGGATGATACCCGTCTATCCATTACCGATATTGCACATGCCTCTGGATTTCGAAGCATCAGGCGGTTCAATGATGCGTTTCTCACCACTTACCGAAAATCGCCGAGGGAACTTCGAAAAGGAAAGCGCTTCGATGCCAACGAAAGTCAGGGAGCCGAAATTACGCTGCGACTTGCCTATCGGCCCCCATACAATTGGGACCATATGCTCTCCGTCCTGGCGATGGGTGCGATCGAAGGCGTAGAAGTGGTGACTGTCGGTGGTTATGCGCGGGCGGTACCGACGCCGAGCGGCCATGCCGTGCTACACATCAGGCCGGTGGCGCATACACACGCCTTGGAGGTCCGGATCCGGGGCGCGATGCCCGCCGAATTACCGCCGTTGCTCGCCTCAGTGCGGCGAATGTTCGACCTCACCGCCGATCCGGCGCGTATCGCGGCAGCCTTGCAATGCGATCCGCTTCTGCTGTTGCTGATCGGTCGTAGACCGGGGCTACGAATTCCGGGCGTTTGGGACCCGTTCGAGTGCAGCGTGCGGGCGATCGTTGGACAGCACGGCGGCGTCCGTGGGCAGCTCGGCGTGCTCAAGCGATTGGTCGAACGATTCGGCCAGCCGATCGAGTCTGTCGTGGCCGACAGCCGGTATCTTTTCCCAACCCCAGCGGCACTTGCCGACGCCAATCTGGATGAGCTCGACCTTAGCCGCACACATCGCGAGGCATTGCGCCGCTTGGCGCGTGGCGTCTGCGATAAGGTCATCAGATTCGACGCGCCCAGTGAAGAAATTAACCGCCTGCTTTGTGAACTGCCGGGGGTTGGCCGGTGGACAGCGGGGTACGTCGAGCTTCGGGGGCTTGGCGAGCCGGATGCATTTCCGTTTGGCGACTTGCTGCTGCGCCGTCTCGCGTCGAACGGCGAGAAGGCGCTCACGCCCATGGCGCTCGAAGAGCGAGCCGAAGGTTGGCGCCCGTTTCGGGGCTACGCCGTCTTTCACTTGTGGGCGAGCGAACAACCCCGTGGATCACGTAATGTCGTGTGAGGTCGCAAAGCAGCCGGTTTTAAAGCTTCCTCCGCATCGAAACCAGATAGGTGTGTGAGGTCCGATTCCAGCCAGTAATGAGGTCGTTCGCTCCGATACATTGGCGACATCATCTGTTGTTGGGAGCTCGTCATGAAAATTAAAGTTCTGCTCGGACTATCCTCGGCAATGTCTCTCCTGATCTCTGGCGCCAATGCGGCCAAGCAGGAGTCCACGATGTACCGAGTCATTAATCTCGGCAATCCCGAAGGGGGCACGCTGAGCCAAGGGACCAGTAACAATCAGGATGGCTGGGTTGTCGGCTTTTCTACCCTTCCAGGCAATAGCGTGATGACGGCAGAGCTATGGCGGGACGGGACCGCGAAATCCCTCGGCACGCTCGGCGGCCCGAACAGCGCTGTCGCTTGGCCGAACCGCAATAATCATGGCGTGATCGTGGGGATCGCGGAGACCGCGGAGTTGCAGCCGCACAATGAGGCATGGAGCTGCTCACTCGCCGTCTTCCCCGGCGCTCCGGATGGGCACGTCTGTCGCGGATTCGTTTGGCGCGATGGCGTGATGACCGGCCTTCCGACGCTAGGCGGCGACAATGGCTTTGCCACGGGCGTCAATAATCGCGATGAGGTTGTCGGCTGGGCGGAGAACGAGACGCACGATCCGACCTGCAATGAATTTACGAATACCAATCAGCTGCTGCAGTTCGAGGCGGTGAGGTGGGTGTTCAAAGGCGACCATTACGAGGCGGCCGCGCTGCCGGCGTATCCGGGAGACCTTGACGGCGCAGCGACCGCGATCAATCAGGCAGGACTGGTAGTCGGTATCTCCGGAATCTGCGATGCGGCGGTTGGCGGTGGTACAGCGCAGCACATGCTGGTTTGGAAAGACGGCGAGGTACTCGTGTCGCTTCCGACGCTCGGCGGAAGCTACTGGAATACGCCGATGGACATCAACGACCGCGACAATGTGGTGGGATTCTCGGACCTTCCGGGCGACGGGCCCACCATCGCACAAGCAAATTTTCATGCGTTCTTCTGGTCCGCGCGACCTTTCGCGTGCAGCGGCAAGACGGTGACCGGAACTTGCGATCTCGGCGGCCTCGTTCCTGGGGATTTGACCGAGGCGCTCGGCGTGAACAACCGCGATCAGGTAGTCGGCGTCTCGATCCTCACGGGACACGCCTTTCTTTGGGAGAAGGGCACCATGATCGATCTTAACAATCGGGTCGTATCCGGCACCACACTGGTTCTCACGGATGCCCAGGACATCAATGACCGCGGCGAGATTACCGGCATCGCGTCAGACCCGAGTACCGGCGCGAACGTGGCGTTCAAAGCCATTCCAATCCATGATTGAAGTGTCCCAGTGGGTCAGGGAAAGCGGCATGACACTTGCCGCCTCCTTGATCCACAATTTTTTTGCAACCGGTCATGGCTAGGCGAATGGATGGCGCTATGGCGCGGGCAATTTTGGTGTGCGCGGCGCCGGCTCTTTTGCTGGCGCAAAGCACGCGGTCTTGGTGCGAACAGCGTCCATCCAATCCTCAGGTCCAGGGTTCGATGCCTTGCACAGACGGCGCTCACCGTCAGTTTGATTTCTGGATTGGCGATTGGGATGTTTTTGATGTGGAACGGCCGACGGTGATCGTCGCGCACGCACGGGTCGAACTGATACTGAACGGGTGCGTTCTGCATGAAGTGTACGAAGGGGTAGGGGGACATAAGGGCGAGAGCTTCAGCATCTACGATGGCACTCGTGACACTTGGCATCAAACCTGGGTTAACGACCAGGGTTACTTGCTGACGATTGAAGGACGCTTGCATGGCGAGGCTATGATCCTTCAAGGCGTGGATCAATTGCCAGACGGCAAACCGCGGCAGGTTCGCGGGGAGTGGCGCACCGAACAGCACGGCCTTCGCGAAGTCGCGGTGCGATCCACGGATGGAGGCGCAACCTGGGTACCGTGGTTCGACATATTATTTCTGCGACACAAGCCGAGCGCCTAGGCGAGCGAGTTAACCGAAACTCTCACCTCTCTTGAACGCCGTAATTGCATCATTCGAACCAGTACAGGATCCTCGCGGGTAAGTGTAAATACGAATGCGCCACGGCGCGTGTCGTGCGGGAAGCTCAGACGATTGCGCGATAGTAATCGACTATCAACCCGGCCCTTATCCCACCCGAAGCATAATGCTGGGGGTCGCTGAACCCTGCACCATGCATCAAACCAAGGATCAGGGTCGATGCGTTGTCCTTCGGGTGCAGGCGGGAGTGCAGCCAGCATGGGAGACGACGGCGCTCATGGGGCGTAGCCCCGGCCATATCCAGCACGTGCAACGAACCGCCGGATTTAAGCACACGGTGAGCCTCGCGCAACGCATTCCTCTTAGCGCTTATCGGGAGATGGTGTAGCGTGAGGGTCGAAAACACCCGATCGAACGAGCCGTTGGGGTAGGGCAGGGCCTCGGCATAGCCCCGGTCGAGTTGCAGCGAGAGTCCCGCCCGCTCAGCCTTGAGATGGGCGCGGGTGAGTGCCTTAGGATCAGGGTCCAAGCCAACCACCTGCACGTCCGGATATCGACGCTTGATCGCGATCGCGAAAGTGCCGGTGCCACAACCGATATCCAACAACCGGTGACCCGACTGTATTCGGGCTTCGTCGAGAAGCTTGCCGCGCACCCCGTCCGCTCCGAGCCACTTCACAAACGGGTCAAAGAACGGCAGCAAGAAATCTTTGCCAAAGGCGGGAATGTAGTCGCGATCGGCGCCGCGCGTTCGCTTCACGCCGCCGTTCGCCTTCGAGCGATTGCTTCAGCGTTGTGCAGATACGTCGTGAAGCCGTCTTTCACGGGCGTAATGGAGTTGAGCAGCAAGAGCGCACTGATCTGTCCCCGGTGACCCACGCCGTGGGTGAGCACGTGCATGAGCATTTCCTCGCGCGACATGCGGCCGGGCGCGCCGTCAGTAAACGCGAAGTCGATCTGCTCAAGCAGTTGCTCATTTTTGAGCGTGGAAACGTAGTCGACATATCGTCGATCGGTATTTCTCATCTCAAGGGATAGATCCCGCAGAGTCGGCATTGGGCTCAAGTTGGATGAGGTAAAGCCGTGATCCCTTCCCTCCATGTGCGCGGCGAAGATACGGTCGACGACATAAGTGTGGGTCAAGGCTTTGATCGCCCAATCCGTAACCGGCGAGGAAGCGCCAAGGTTGCTCAAAGCCGTCAATAACTCATCGTTCGCCCAAGCTTTGTAGCGAAACAGATTTTGCAAAGTACTGTTCATCAATTCGTCCTCGGTTTGTGTCAGGACTTGTTTGTCGGATTCAGGTGGAACAGAATATGAGCGAATACTCGCTTTTCATACTCGCATTCTCGGATGACCTATATGTCCACTGCCGTCCGCACTAACCCGCGGAAAAACGCCTCACAGGAGCGATCGCGTCTTACGGTCGACGCCCTTCTGGAAGCCACCGCTCGCATTTTGGTCAGGGAAGGGTTCGACAAGGCGAGCACTAACCGCATTGCGGAAGTGGCTGGGGTGAGTGTCGGCTCGCTCTACCAGTACTTTCCCAGCAAGGAGGCGCTGGTTGCGGCGCTCATCGATCGGCACAACCGGCAAGTCATGCAGGCCATTCAGGGCGAACTGGCAGAGGCTTTAAAGCTATCGATGGAAGAGGCGGTACGCAGGCTCGTTTCCATCGCGGTCAAGGCGCATCGCGTTGATCCGAAACTACATCGGGCTCTGACAGAGCAGATCCCGCGTGTCGGAAGGCTCGAAAACGTAGAATTCTTCAACCGGCAATATTACGTGCTCTTCGAAAATTACCTGAAGAGCCGCCGCGGCGAGCTTAGCGTGACGGACTTGGGGCTCGCGGCGTTTGTGTGCGTCACATCGATTGAAGCGCTGACGCACACGGCGGTATTACATCGCAAGATGGTCTCTGCAGAGGAGGTGGACGCACTCATCGAGCAGGGCACGCGCCTGGTGGTCGGATATCTGACGCGGTGATCGACAAGACTCATGCGTATGAAGCGTGTCGTGATTATTGGGCCGGGAGCATCAGGCAAATCGACACTTGCGAGACAGATCGGTGAGATTACTGGACTGCCTGTCGTCGAGCTGGACAAGTTGTTTTGGCAGGCGGGCCTGGTTGAGATGCCGCGAGATCGGTGGGTGGAGCTGCAGCGCAGACTGGTCAGCGAGGACGAGTGGATTATGGACGGGGACCTTGGACCCTATGATGTGATCGAAGTCCGACTTCGGGAGGCGGATACGATTATCTTTTTGGATTTTTCGATTGCGCGATGCATAGCGCGGGCGTTGCGCCGATCGCCGGAACGCATGGACTTTTGGCTTTGGTTACTGCGTTATCGGCGTCAAAGCCGACCGTTTCTCATGAAAGCCATTTCGGCCCATCACGATACCGCGGCGGTTCATTTTCTGCGCAATCCCAAGGCAGTCAGCCAGTTTCTCGAAAAGCTGGCTAGCCGGGAGCCGGCGTAACTCCGGCCGCGATGGAGGAAATCCGGCGCGGGTCATTCGGCCGATTGGCGGCGACTGAGCGGCTGCCGAGCCCCATCCGACAATTAGCCCTTTTCGAGTAGTTGGCGCATTTCCGACTCATTCTTAAAACTTGAGCAATCCATGGCGGCAGCGGTTTCGTAGAAGCGGACTGGCTTGGTCGTTCTCGGAATGAGAATGCTTAAAGAAGGGTGACCAATTACCTGGGCTACGGCGCAATTCGTTCCCGGTCGAATGACGGCGTACCGTATCCACACTTCGTCAGGCATTTCGCGAATCTCGCTAAGAGCCAGTTGATATCCGGTCGTGGCACCGATACCCAAGACTACGAGAGAGTACCGCTCGAAATCGATCTCTGAGATCGGCGGTCGTGGAACTGGCGTGATGTGCTGTCCCGGAACAGTCGGTGGTTGTTCTGGCCAATGCCCCGGCAGTTTGGTGAATGACAGCCATTCTTCACGGGTTCGAATCGCGACGTGGATCGGCTTGTCGAAATAGGGGACGCCGGAGAGCTCGACGACTTGATAGTTGTAGGGTGTCCACGCTGAGGCGGAGAAGGAGAGGAAGGCGCTTGCGAGGAGAGTAATCCTCATGAGGGTTCTCATATAGTGGTCACTCTGCATTGTCATTCGAGGCAGGTTTGTTTCACCCGTCGTTGCAGCAAATCGATCAAGTCTGATGCGCCGATTTGGTAGGTATTCACGTAGATCTTATCTCCCGCCTCGGTTGAGAACTCGTGTCCGCGCCAGCTGACAGGTCCAGCCACGGCGAGATCGCTCAAACCGAATTGCCGTGGCGGGCCTAACATGTCGTAGGCAATGAGGGTGGTTTCGTTGTACTCGTTGCGGACGCGGAAGGTCAACGCCGCCCAGACGCCGAGTGCGAGCAGCGGAATCATAAGAAACCATAGGACCGCAATGCCCTTCTCGTGTGTCGCCAACTGCAACCATAAGAAGTAAGTGCACACGGTGAGCATCGTTATGATAAAGGCCGCGCTCAAGAATCGGAGGCCAAGACTCCAACGAACGACGTGGAAACCATTTTTGATCGGGGCTGGGTTGTTGCGATTGCGGTCCAACCATAGAGCAAAGATGATTGCTCCCATAGTTAAGACGACGTATTGGAATAAATAGCCTGACACGCGGTTAACGTCTTTGTAGCTGGTAAAGCCGGACTCTTTCAGGGAGTCCGCACCATCCGTCTCAACGTCAGGTCCCAGTAGGGCCCGGGTAGGATTAGGAGCTTGGACTTGATGTCCTCCCGCGTCTTGTCATCCATCTCCGAGAGTGGCTGAGTCATGAGATCAGGCGACAATTCGACCTGTGGAACCTCCCAGAAGAGGAACTGACCGGGCGGGGTAAATCGCATCAATTCGCTTTCCTGCATGCGTCCTGTAGCGCAGTTGTAGACATTGACACGGATAGAGAGCTCCAAGTGGCCGCCGGAGCGGCCGCCCTGAATTCCCATCGGGACCCTGGCAATGGTTGTGTTCGGAATCATGCCTCTGTCCTTGCCGATAACGAGCAGCGTGTCCAAGCCATTGGCGCTGCAGTAGGTCTTGACGGTACTCTCGATCGAGGACCAATTGGGAGCGCCACGCAGAGTGGTTTGGTTGATCTTCGAGAAATCGTCATAGGGGTAAGGCGCAGCGACATATTGAGCGCTGAGCAAGTCAGCAACGACTTTGCCGAGTTGATCGGTGTATGCAGCATCAATGCCCCAAGAGGCGACATCGATCTCGTCGGTTTTGTTGCCGAAGACGGTAATGCCTATCACCGAGCGGGTGAATTTATCGGCGACTACGGCGACCACGCCGAAACGCTTGATTGAGCCGGCAGGTATTTTTGCCGTTGCTGCGGGCGCGTTAAGTAGCGCGGCCAGGAGAAGAACGAGTGCTCGCATCGCCGGCGAGTTAAAGACCGGAATCGTCACGAAATCTACCTTCCATGAGTTGTGCGGGCAGCTGCTTCGTAGTTGGGAATCTACCATACGCAATAGCATCAGATAAGTCGGGGAGGTCTAGGAAAGATATTCGGTGCCGAGGGGCACTGGTGGATTACTATGGCCGCTCGAGTCGCGTAGTTTAGCTAATCGTTTAGGGGAGCGGTTATGTTATGTGATTCGTCTCAAACCGAGCTGTCGCGTTGAGGGACTGTTCTCGATGAGAAAATCGCAAACTGTGCTGACGCTGTACTTCGTAGGCGCGTCGATGAGCG
>Ga0209007_1000485_pt1 | contig 15246 bp, 13 predicted proteins | sample JacPinW_OM1H0_O2_FD_187961 | JGI IMG/M metagenome (GOLD analysis project Ga0209007, IMG submission 187961) | Forest soil microbial communities from Algoma, Ontario, Canada - Jack Pine, Ontario site 1_JW_OM1H0_O2 (SPAdes) (version 2) | ecosystem: Environmental > Terrestrial > Soil > Boreal... | reverse complement strand
AGGTGGTGCTCCAAAACGAGATGGGATCGCCGCAGAAAAGCAGCACGCCGGTGACGATCATCACCGCGAAGCCCGCAAAAAGCCACGGATTGAATTGCGCGAGCACCTCGGACATCCGCCGCCGCTTTAGCACGACGCCCAGCAGGCGCATGTCGAGCATCACCGCGAATCCCAGGAAAAGCGTGAGAGTGAGGACGTGAATCGTTTCCACAATCGGCTCCGCCCACAGCGATTCGCGCATCACGCCGCTGAATTGCGTGTCGTAGAGCCACTGCAGAAACCTAGCGAACATCCGTCGTCCCCGGGGAAGTTTGCCGCCCTGAATCGATCGGCTGCGGAGTTATTTCGCTGAGCACGGCGTGGGATTCCAGCCCGTCGCATCCGCTTGCTTCTTGAATTGCGAACTGGTGATGAAGCTTTGATCGAGATACGTCGGGTCGGTCACCACGGTCGTCACGATCAGCCAGGTAATCCCGGCTTCAGTGAAGCTGTCGAAATATTCCTCGACGGAGGCATTCGCGCTGTAGGGAACTCCATTCTTACGCAGGTACCCCGGCTTCAGGTCCGTGGTGACGACCTTCATGTAGCCTTCCTGATTGGACCGCGCGCCGGGAGTGCCGGCCGCCACAGGTACCACGAAACCGCGCGGACGCATGCCTTCGTAGGTCGCCACTGAGTGCCCTTGCAGCGAAGGCGGCGCCCCACCCGGCCCATCGCTATAGAAATGAAACAGTCGAGTTTGTTCGCCGGCGTCGGTCTCGACTTTAAGCGTGTTGTCATCCGCCCAGGTGATGTGCAGCCGCGTGGGTACGCGCATGATCGCGGCGGCGCCGTAGGATTTGCAGGCATTGCCGCTGGCTTCGTCCTTTGCCGGATCCCAGCTGGCCGCGATGGCGCGCGCGGCGGCGTTCAGCGGCACGCCCGGATAGTCTCCCTTGTCCGGCGTGATCATCCGGTAGCGCCAGTCCTCGGTGACGATGGAAACCCAATAGCCGGTCAAATCGAGCGGGCCTTCGGTTCGAGGATTGATCTTGGTCGGAGGAGGAGCAGCGAATGGATTCGGTCCTCTGCTGCGCTGATTCGTGTCCTGCGCTGGAGGAGTGGCCTGCTGGGCCTGCGCGTTCGCGCGCACCGGCACAACGAGCGTTATGAATGCCAGCATTGCCGGCGCCGAAAGAACTCCCCGAAGAATTCCACCCGTCATTCGCATCCCCCCGATTCGACCCGGCCCGTACATCGTTCTTCGCCGCCACGCATTGGGCGAAGAAACTGCCTACATGATCACGCCTTCCCATTTCCAGCCGTCGGACGGCCGCACGATCTTATGCAACCGAATCCGGTGCTCGGAAGGATCGCGGCCCGGATTTCCGGAAACGATCACGTGATCGCCCGGCTTCAGCGTGTCGCGCGTCACGTGCTCCTGCGTCAGCTGCGCGCCGCCACCCCATTCGACCGAGTACACCGTAGCAGGGCCGCCCTTCGGATCCGGTACCTCAACCTTCACGAACGAGTGCGGATTGCGGTACATGAACTGGGTCAACGTGCCTTCGACCGTGATTTCCTGGTCGACGAAATACGTGGCGGCAAACGAATGGTGCGCGTAGGCCCGCGTTCCGAGCATCGACGCCGCGATTGCGACCAGCAGAATTAAACCTGTGCGCTTCATACCTGTCCTCCCAGCTACTGAAATCTGCGGGACTCTATTGTCCCGCGCCTTCCTTCTTCGGCGCCAAGTTTTTGTAAACTGCCTCGACGAACATGTCAGTGGTCCAGAAGCCGGTCGTTTTGCCGTAGCGCGGGTCGTAATCCATCGTCGGATGCGCCGCCTTCACCTGCTCCAGCGTCATGCCCTTGTTAATCATATCTTGCACGCGGTCGCGGATGATCGTCACCATTTCCTGGTACCAGACCACGTCCGCCACGTCGCATTGCCGCCCATGGCCCGGTATCACCTGCGTTCCGCCCTCCTGCTCGTCGGCTGGAATCGCCATTTCTATGATGCGATTAAGGCCGTCGATCACGCCCTGAATGTTGCCCCCGTGCGCCATATCCACGAACGGATAGCCGGTGGTGGTGAAAATATCGCCGGTGCTGATCACGTCCGACCGGCGGAAGAAAACGATCGTGTCGCCGTCGGTGTGCGCGTGCGGCACGTGCGTCAGCAGCACGCCTTCGCCGTTGAAATAAATCTTGCGCTCCGGCGTGGTGTAGGTTTCCGTCGGCCACGAGCCCTGTGGCGCAGCGGGACGGTTGCCGTCCGGTTCGCTCATGCGATCGAGCACTTCCTGCGACGCAACCACGGTCGCTTGATTGCCGGCGCTGGCGCCGATATCGCCCACCACGTTTCCGCCGGCGATCGTATTGCCAAGCTTGGCCAGCGCTTCGTTGCCGCCGGTATGGTCGGCATGAAGGTGCGTGTTGATAATGTAGCGGATGGGCTTGTCGGAAAGCGTTTTGATCGCCGCATACACTTTGTCGGTCGTTCCCGCCAACCCGGCATCGACCAGCAGCACGCCGTCATCGCCCACCTGCACGGTGATGTTGCCGCCCGCGCCAACGAGCATCCAGACGTTCCCTTGGACGTGCAGCAAGTGGACTTCGACGTTGGCTGGTGCCGCGGGCGGAGCCTGCGCATAGGCCGGTGAGGCCAGAAGGAAAGCCGCTCCCGCAGCGGCCAGCAGCGCAGCCCATCCCAGATTTTTCGCCATCCTCGTCACTCGATCGGTCCAGGGCATCATTGATTGATTACTTTCTTGGCGGGGCGCGGCAGCGTCTTCATCGTTTTCATTTTGATTTGGTATTCCGGGTACATCGTTTCCGCGCCGCCGCGGGTGGCCTGCACCGGGATTCCGTAGTTAGCGGGGAACTCGTTTAGGAACGTATTGGCTCCGAGCAAATGTGCCGGCACCTGTCCGGCCGGGCGATCTACTTCATCCACCGATTCGCAGGGCCACGGCGCCATCGCCTGCTGCGGGTTGTAAACGAAATCCGAAGTCCGCATGAACGGCTCGGTCAGATACACCGGATCGTAGGTGATCGCTACCACCGTCAGATAATTCCCGTGACGCAGCAGGTGCGCGCTCGCCGTCGCCATATCACTGCGCGGCAATCCATTGCGCCGCACCCAGTTTTCCTTCAAATGGGTTGTGGTGATCACCAGAGTGCCGCCATCCCATTTCCCGGTCGAAAATCCCTCCCAGGTGTGCGGCGCGTAATCGGGAGGATGCGGACGCCCGTCCATCCAGATCGTCTGCTCCGCGCCGTAAGCCGAAAGATGCGTGTGGAAAGCGATCGTTTTCTGCGACGCGCGATCCACTTCCTTCCAGATGCTCAGCTGCGAAGGTCCGCGCCAGCCGTAATCCGAGGCGTGCGCGCGGCACTGATTCTCGGGCAGCTCCACCAGCGCCGCATCCCAACTGTCGCCGCGCAGGCGCGCCGCTTCGTTGATCGGAATTCCCAGGTAATCTCCGATTTCCGGGCCCGGGATGCGCTCTTCCCAGTCTTCGTCAAAGCGCGGCGACCATTCCCCCGAAGGATCCTCTTGCGCCCGCGCCGGGCGGCCCGCCAGAGCGCCGAAAAACAACAGCACGATCAATCCGCCCGCAATTCTGATCCGATGGAACGGCCCCATTCCCCCCACTCCCCCCGATGTTCCGGTCAGTGCAATGTGCTGCCCGTGGTCAGCAGTTTTTATCACAAAAGGCCGCCCGCGCATCAGCAAATTCGCTGGCCGCTTTTGATTGCGCATACGTCCCGCAAGCTTTCAGCCCCCATGTTGCGAGAGCCGCTGCCCCGCACGCCGGGCAGCTTGCCTAATCTCGCGGTCATTGGATAGAATCCCGGCCGGGGGTGAACCGATATGTCTCTCGTAAAAGGTCTCCATCACATGACCGTGTGCGTCGCGGGCGCTCAGGAAGATATCGACTTTCAGACGCAAATTTTTGGGCAGCGCATGATCAAGCAAACCGTTCTCTTTGACGGCCGCTACGCCCACTACCATCTCTATTACGCGAATGCGGATGCAGAACCAGGATCTGTCTACACCACCTTCCCTTATGGACGTGTGCGAGGGCGCCAGGGTTCCGGGCAAGTGCAGACCACGGCGTACACCGTGCCGAAAGGCGCCACGAAATTCTGGCTCGACCATCTGAACCATCACAAGGTGAAGAACGGCGGCATTCAAGAGCGCTTCGGGCAGAAGTACATCCGTTTCGATCATCCGTCGGGCATTCAGCTCGAAGTCATCGAGGACGACAAGGACAAGCGGCGTCCGTGGAAGGTCGGTGAAATCCGCGGCGACGTCGGCACGCGCGGTTTTCACGGTCCGGTGCTGTCGGTCCGCGAAGTGGCGGAGACGGAGCGATTTTTCGTCGACGCTCTGGGATTCAAGAAGACCGGGCAGGAAGGCGCCTATCACCGCTTCGAAATCGGCGAGGGCGGCTCGGCCAAGACCGTGACGCTGCTGCATGAACCGGATCGCCCGTCGGGCAGCTGGATTTTCGGCGCCGGTACGGCGCATCACATGGCGCTTGAAGTCGAAAACGACGAAAAGCTCGCCGAGCAGAAGGGAATTTACGAGGAGCTCGGTTACACTGACGCCTCGGAAATCAAAGACCGAATGTATTTCCATTCAGTCTATTGCCGCTGCCCGGGCGGAATTCTGGTGGAATGCGCGGCCACGGTTCCGGCGGGCTTCGCCGTGGATGAGCCGGCCGATCAGCTCGGTCAGAGCTTGCTGCTGCCTCCGTGGTTTGAGGAGCGCCGTAAGGAAATCGAAGCGATGCTCGACCCGATCACTGTGCCGGAGAGCAATTTTCCGGGCGGCAGGAAGCAGCCAGCGAAGGTTGGCGCACCGGTTGCAGCAGCGCCGGCAGAAAGCGGAGCGTCGCGCCGCAGCAGCGCCGTTTTCATCGGCGGCGACAAGCCGACGAACAAATAAGCTGAGGCCGTGCGGGCGTAAATTCAATCCGCGGCTGCCGGTGTTTCCCAGGCAGCCGCGCATTTTTCTTTAGTAGGAAGCCTCCAGTAATCCGATCACTTCGGCTTCGGTCACCGGCCGGTCCACGACCTTCGATCTCTCCAACTCATGCATTACCGGCTCCACGATATCGCCGATTTCCGCCCGTGGCACCTTCGCTTCCTTCAGCGAATGCGGCACGTCGAACCCGGCGATAAATTCAGCGGTGCGATCCGCACACGCCAGCGCTCCGGCTTTCGGATTCCTCGGATCCCACGGCAATCTAAAACCGTCCGCGATCGGCGCGAATCGTTCGGGCGCGACCTCGGCCATGAATCGCATCGCGTTTGGCAAGGTGATGCAGGACGTCACGCCATGCGGCACGTCCCAGCGCGGGCCGATCTGGTGACCGAGCAGATGCGAGATGCCGAAACGCGTGTTCATCGAGCCGTAGATCGAAAACCACGCGGCAAACTGGCAATAGCCCCGATGCGCCAGCCGATCGTTACCGCTGGTTTTGATCGACGGCTTCAGGTGCTCGACCAGCAGCGCGATGGCCTTCGGAGCCAGCGCGTCGGAAAGCGGATGGTGCCGCGGCGTGTAGATCGTCTCGATCGCGTGGTCGAGCGCGCGCATGCCGGTGGCGATCCACAGCCAATCGGGCGTGGCGAGCGTGAGCGCAGGATCATTGAGCACGGTGCGCGGGGCGAGGCGCGGATCGGACACGCCCGATTTCACTTTTGTCGTTTCGTCGGTTACGCCGCCGGCGTGTGTGTACTCGCCGGCCGACAGCGTGGTCGGGATCGCGATGTGAATCAGATCTCGGCTCGTGAGAAACGCGAAGCTCGCGACCTTGCAGGTGTCGATCGGGCTGCCGCCCCCGAAGCTGATCAGCGAATCGGCATCGACGCGGACGATTTCCGCTTCTAGTTCGCCGACCACGCTGCGTGGAACGTGCTGGCGCGCCCCTTTGAAGACCGCGGCGCAGCGGGAGCCGATTGCGCCGGTCACCTGCGCGAGCAGCAGGGAATTGCCGAGCGATTTCCCCGTGACCACGATGGCGCGCTGCAACCCGCGGCGCTCGAGCTCTTCGCCGAGCGCGGCTATTTTCCCCGGTCCCGAGATCACTCGCTCGAGCTTGCTCAATGTGAATTCAGCGTTGGGCGGCTTCATAGGAGCGGGAGTATACAACATAGCGGCCGCCATTCTGCCGCCGCCCGATTCATGCGGCTGTGGCGCGGCCGCTGCTTTCCCTGCGTCTGAAATCATTCACGAATTCGCGGATGCGAGAATTGATCTCGTCTCGTACACGCCGGAAGGCTTCCTTACGCTGCTCGGGTGTGCCGACGGCGGCTTGCGGGTCACGCAAGTTCCAACGCAGCAGATTCGGCGCGAACGGAAATATGGGCGAACGCTCTTTCGCCTCGTCGAAGAGCGTAATCACATAGCCATAGTGTTCCTTCAGGGACTGGGCGACCTGAAGAGGTTTTTGGCCTGAAATATCGACGCCAGCTTCTCTCATTACATCGTTGGTAAGACCATCGGAGCCGGTCGATTCGATGGCTGCGTTCGCGGCGATGAATTGGTCGCGAGCCATGGCGCTTAGAAAGCCCTCTGCCATTTGGCCGCGCGTAGCGTCCCCGGTGGAAAGAAAAAGAACTTTCGGCTTCTTTTCCATTGTCATGACGAGCCTCCGGGCTGGCATGCAATTGCATAATAGCGCGAGAGCGTGTTTGTGGCCCTCGGGTCAAAGCCTTAGTACCGTGCGCGAATGGCAACGGGAAACATTTTACGGCCGGCGGAATCGCGCATTCGCGCTCGTGCATCCGATTGCAGTTGCATCGCGATACCCTCGCGCGGTAATTTTGCGCGGCGAAAATACGAGAGATTTCGAAGAGGCCTCGAATGAAGACCAGCACGGATCGAATTTTGACGACGCACGTAGGGAGTTTGCCGCGCTCCCAGGAAGTGGTCGACCTGCTCTTCGCGCAGGACCGCGGCGACGCTGTGGACGAACCTCAATTCAATGAAGTGATGCGTCGCGCGGTCGCTGGCATCGTGAAGCAGCAGGAAGAGGCCGGCGTCGATATCGTCAGCGACGGCGAAACGAGCAAGATTAGCTACTCGACTTACATCCGGCATCGCCTCACCGGGTTTGAAGGGGACTCCGCGCGGCCCACGCCGCAAGATCTCGACGATTTTCCCGAATACCGTGATCGTCTCGTCAAGCAGGGCCACTCCGCCACGTACAAGCGGCCCGTCTGCAAAGGCCCAATCAAGGTGAAAGATCTGAAGCCGGTGGAGCAGGACATCGCGCACATGAAGGAAGCGCTCGCGAAAGCGAAAGTGACCGAAGGTTTCATGAACGCCGTCTCACCTGGCACGATTTCGGTTTTCCAGCCGAACGAATATTACCCGTCGCACGAGACCTACCTCGAAGCGCTGGCCAACGCGATGCGCGAAGAGTACGAACTCATCGTAAAATCCGGCCTGCTGCTCCAGCTCGATTGTCCCGATCTCGCGATGGGCCGCCATTCGCGGTTCAAGCATTTGAGCGACGACGAATTTCTGCGCTACGCCGAGTTGCAGGTAGAGGCGCTGAACCACGCGCTGGCCAACGTACCCGCCGACCGGGTCCGCCTGCACGTCTGCTGGGGCAACTACGAGGGCACGCACATCAATGACATGGATTGCATGAAAATTTTCCCCATTGCGATCAAGGTGAAACCGCAGGCCTTGCTCATCGAAGGTTCAAACCCGCGGCACGAACACGAATGGGAAGCGTGGACCAAGATCAAGCTGCCGGCTGACAAGATTCTGGTTCCCGGCGTGGTCTCATCAAGCACGAATTACGTCGAGCATCCCGAGCTTGTGGCGCAGCGCCTGGTTCGCTACGCCGAAGTTGTCGGCAAAGAGCGCGTCATGGCCGGGACGGACTGCGGCTTCGGCACATTCGCCGGATTCGGCCCGGTGTTTCCGGCATTTTCGTGGTTGAAGCTGCAGTCTCTGGCGGAAGGCGCCAGAATCGCCTCAAGGAAGTTGTGGGGCCGCGCGAGCTAGATCCGGCTCCGGTGAAGCGGCTAGCACGAGCTGCGCCCGCATCCACGCCGGAGTAAGAGCAGCGATGGAACCAGCATCGATGAAATGTTCCGCGCCGAATACGATCATCGCGATCGCGAGCAGGAGCCGCCGGGCCCGCGCATCAGCGGCGCCCAGCAGCCATGAGGATGCCAGCAGCCACGCCGTCGCGCTCAACGACAGCACCTCGCAGAAAAGCGTCCGCAAGCCTCCGCTTTTCATCTTCGCGAGCATCGCATGTCGCCTGGAAATGAAAGCGTCGACCGCGAAGCCCGCTTCTGAAAACTACTGCGGCGACGCGGCCTCCGATTCCCGTTGCGAAACTGAAGCCGCGAGAATCGCGATCCCGAGGATCCAGCGCCCGAGTTTGACGAGAATGCCGTGCACGGCGCGATTATCCGGGGTTCTGGACGCACGGCGAGCGGATCAATGAGCTTGGTAGAGCGAGAAGGGCCCGGCGAAAATTCTTACGCAGGCGAAGCGAAAAAGGTACACTCGGGTCCGTTTGGGGAGCCGTCGCGGCATCGGTGCGTTGTACAGGGCGGACGCCTACTTGGGGGAGGAATCATCATGGACCGGCGAAGGTTTATTGGCTCAAGCATGGGAGCGCTTGCGGCGGGCACGTTGATGAACAGCCAGCTCGCAATGGCGCTGGGCGGCGCCGATGGACCCACGCCGGGCGCGACCGTGGAAACTAATCTCGGCAAAGTACGCGCGCAAACGCAAGTAGGCGTGCAGGCGTTTCGCGGCGTGCCGTATGCAGCGTCTACCGCCGGCGCGAATCGCTTTATGCCTCCGGCGAAGCGCAAGAAATGGACCGGAGTGAAGGACTGCTTTGATCTCGGCCAGCGCTCGCCGCAGCGCGATTCGGAATTCTTCGGTTTCGTTCCGAAAGCTCTCGAGCCGATGTGCCCGGCTGAACCGATGGGTGAAGACTGCCTGGTGCTCAACGTTTGGACGCCCAGCGCGAGCAATAGCGGAAATACGAAGCGCCCGGTGATGGTCTGGCTGCACGGCGGCGGATACACTACCGGATCGGGCGGCTTCGTTTGCTACAACGGCCAGGAGCTGGCGCGGAAACACGATGTGGTCGTGGTGACCGTGAATCACCGGCTCACTGTTTTCGGCTATCTCTATTTCGCGGGAATCGGCGGCGAAAAATACGCGCACGCGAGCAACGTGGGCATGATGGACATCGTCGCGGCGCTTGAATGGGTGCGTGACAACATCGCGGCGTTCGGCGGCGATCCGAACAATGTGATGATTTTCGGCCAATCGGGCGGCGGCGGAAAAGTGAGCGCGCTGATGGCGATGCCGCCGGCGCACGGCCTCTTCCACAAAGCGATCATTCAGAGCGGTGCGGACGTGCGCGGCGTGTCGGTTGATGCCGCGAACAAATCCGCGGAGCTTTTTCTTTCAAAGGTAAACTTGAAGCCCGATCAAATCGACCAGCTCCAGCAGATGCCGGTGGATCAGTTACTTGCAGCGGCTGCTGGCGGCCCTCCGGGAACACCGGGACTGGCGCTTGCTCCTGTGGTCGATGGCAGCACACTGCCCGGAGGTCCGTTCGATCCCACGGCGCCGGAACTTTCGGCGAATGTGCCGCTGATGATCGGAACGGTCGAAACGGAGGTCACATTTTTCCCGGGTCAAATTCTGGACCCGATCGACGACGCGAACCTTCACGCGCGTGTGAAGCAGATGTTGGCGAAAGCGAGCGACCCGCAAGTGGATCAGGTGGTCGCGGCGTACAAAGCCGGACGGCCCGGCGTGCCGAATACCGATGTGTATCTTGCGATGGCTTCCGACGCCACGTTTCGTGCGGGCGTGGTGCTCGAAGCCGATCGCAAAGCGGCGCAGAAGGCGCCTGTGTATCAGTATTACTTCACGTGGCATTCGCCCGTGCAGGACGGCAAACTGCGTGCGTTTCACACGCTGGAGATTCCGTTTGCGTTCGACGTCGTGGATTTGGCGTCGTCCATGACAGGCACGGGCGCCGACCGCCAGCCGCTGGCGGACAAAGTGAGCGGCGCGTGGGTTTCGTTCGCGCGCAGTGGTGATCCGAATCATAAGCTACTGCCGAAGTGGGAGCCGTTTGACACGAACAAGCGCGCGATCATGGTGCTCGACGACGAGTGCAAGCTGGTGAACGACCCGCATGGCGAAGAGCAGCGCGTGCTGCACAGCGTGCAGAACGGGTAGTTGATCGCCGCAAGGAGCGGTTGGTGGCGGCAGGTACGCCTGGAAATTATTTTACCATTTCCCCGATTGTAGGCGATTCGACTGTGCCTCACCAATCCACCCTAGGACTTAGCTCGGTCGGCTTCTCACATCGCCGTGTGCCTGGCCACGCTCCCTCTCGCCCACGCTTCGGTACGAGCCTGTAAGACGTCGATGGTTACACAGCGGTCGTTTATAACGTGGCGTGGCACGGTGTTGCGGGAATCTCTCCCGTAGTCTTAGCCAGATTCGGTACAACCCATCTCGCACTGTCTTTGCGCAAGCAAACGACGACATTTTCCTGCAGACAGCGACAGCCTGCTGCCTGATGGAATCACTTGCGTCGCGAACCGAGGCAGCGCGGTGTACACTCTGCGCGGGGAAATTTGCGCGGAATGCCGCGCGATTGGGCCATGGCGACGACCTCACCTCAAACACAGCCGCTCACCGTCGGCGAAATTATCGAGCAGCGCTCTCTCGGGGCATATCAAATTTGGACCGTTGTCTTGTGTGGTCTGGTCCTCGTGCTCGACGGGTTCGATTCGCAGACGATCAACTACATTGCGCCACCGATTTCCGACGCGCTGCACATTCCCATCAAGAATTTCGGCTCGATTTTTTCCGGTGGGCTCTTCGGGTTGATGGTTGGCGCACTAACGAGCGGGCCGATCGCTGATCGCTTGGGACGGAAGTGGCCGGTGGTTGTGTCGACACTGAGCTTCGCCGCGTTCTCACTCGTCACCGTGCACGTGGCGTCGTTCCGCGAGCTTTTTTTTCTTCGGTTCCTAACGGGCCTGGGACTTGGCGGGGCGATGCCGAACGTCGTCGCCCTGGCGTCGGAATTCGTGCCGAGACGAAGTCTGGCGAATGTTGTGACTCTACTTTTCGTCGGGATGCCGCTGGGAGGAGTGATTTGCGGCCTGCTGAGCGCTCGGATGATTCCGAAATGGGGCTGGCAATCGGTGCTTTATCTTGGAGGAACGATTCCTCTCGTGATCGCAGTATTGTTGATCGTCGCATTACCCGAATCGATTCGATTCCTGGCGGAGCGCGGGAAGGATCCGAAGAAGGTTTCGAAAATCCTGCATCGCATCGCGCCGGAACTTGGCGGCGCCGAGGTGCGCCCGACGCCGCGGGACACGCGGTACGCGGGCGTGCCAGTGGTGCATCTTTTCACCGAAGGGCGCGCGTTCGGCACGCTGCTTTTGTGGATTCCGTACTTTATGAACTTGCTGATCCTTTATTTCATCGGGAGCTGGTTGCCGGCGCTACTTCGACAGACCGGAATGACACTGGCTGCCGGTGCGACAGCGACTGCGTTTTTCAGCCTGGGAGGCGCGTTTGGCTGCCTGATTGAAGGCTGGCTGATCGAGCGGTGCGGTGCGTTCGCGGTTTTGCTGGCGGAGTTTAGCGGAGCGACGCTGTCTGTGGCGGCGCTTTCGAAGATACCGAGTTCGTTTGGGTTGATGCTGACGATCACGTTCCTTGCGGGACTCATGGTGATCGGGGCGCAGGGCGGATTGAACGCGATGGCTGCGAATTTTTATCCGACCGCGGTGCGATCGACGGGTGTGGGGTGGGCGCTGGGAGTGGGGCGGGTGGGATCGATTGTGGGCCCATTGATCGGAGGGGCGTTCTTGAAAGCGGGTTGGACGCCTGGCGGGATTTTATTGGCTGGAACTGTGCCGGCGGCTGCGGCGTTTGTGGCGATTGCTCTTAGCCGCGTCGGGCCGGGGACGAGCGCCTACGAAGATGGGCCCACTGTGGCTGCGCATTGATCTGTGGCGCGCCGATTTCGCTGTCGCCTTTTGATAGGCGGAGATCGTCAGAGCTCAGACAAGAGTGTTTGTGCCACCAAAGGCAACGGCGCGGGCCAGAACAGCCAGGTTTCGCACTATCCGGCCTTTTTCTCGGCGAATGGTTTACGCAGGCCGGCTTGTTCGAGTAGCGGTAGCACACCGCGGTTGAAGCGATCAACTCCATCGACGTAGTCCACCCACGTCAGGATTACTCCGTCGATTCCTACTTGGGAGATGGCGTCTAACTCTTCGGCGATCCTTTGGGCTGTGCCTACGAGAGGGTGGCCTGCGCCGACGGCCATGCGTTGGCGCATGAAAGCGAGGCGCGGCGAGTCGAGAGGTACGTTGTTTTCCTTGCTGATCGTCAGCATCAGGCCGTCCATTACTTCGGTATCGAGAAATTCCTCGGCGTAGCGGCGCAAGTAATCGTCCGCTTCTTTTTGCGTGTCGCGCTGTGTGACCGCACAGTTCGTCCAGAGCTGGATTTCGCGGCCGAATTCCTCGCGGGCCATTTTCTTGTAGTTGGCGACTTGGTCGCGCCAGTCCTCGGGCTTCATGCCCTGCGGACTGATGAGGCCGATGTCGGAATACTGCGCCGAGAAACGCATGCCGGTCGGGGACAGCGCGGCATTCATCACCGGTATGCCGCCCGGTTGGAGCGGCTGAGGCCGCGAGATCGCTTTTTTCATACGGAAGTTCGCGGATTCGTAGTCGAACTCGTCAGGTGAAGTCCAGAGGCGCCGTAGAATTCGCAGCCATTCCTCGAGATAGACGTAGCGCTGGTCGTGCTCGAGCAGGTTGATGCCGAACATATCGAACTCGCGGCGATTCCAGCCGCCGACGATGTTGAGCGCGAACCGGCCGCCGGAAATGGCGTCGATGGTGGCGGATTCCTTGGCGACCAGGACGGGGTGCATGGTGGGCGCGTGCGACGTGGAGAATACCGCGGAATACTTTGTGGAGGCGGCGACGCCCGCGGCCCAAGTGAACGTTTCGAGGATGATGTTGGACCGGTGGTCCGGCCTCTCGTCCAGGTAGCCCTTCCAGCGGGCGATGGGGACGATGGCTTCGAGGCCGGCTTCGTCGGCCAGCTTCGCGGACGCGAGCGTGTTCTGCCACGTGGGCATGCGCATTTCGGGCACGAAGCTCATGTTGGGGATCGTGTTCGTGCAGAAGGTGCCCAGTTTCAGTTTGTTGGAATTGAAGATGGGGTTCGTCGAGTTGTTGGTCACGCGGGTAATTTTGCCAGAGATTTCGAAAATTACACAGTGGGTCGAACGCAACGGGCGGCGCGTGGCGACCTTGACGGCGGATTTCCTGCGAGTGTACATTCGACCAAATGATTCGCTTGCGCGTATTACCGAGAACGTTATTCACAGCTTTCAGCATTTGTTCAGGCGCGCCGGCGACGCACGCGCAGCTGCCCAAGCACGTCGAGCGATGCCTTCCGTATCCGGCCTACGCGCAGGAAGTTGCCACGACGTATCCGGATGTTGCGTTGAAATCCGCGGAGCCAAAGAAAGTGGTGATCATCGATTCGGTTGACTTTGATGGGCCGATCACACTGCCGGCCCCGAATCGGCAAAAACTTATCGATGATCTGAAGAAGCTCGAGCTGGATGCGGACTCCAGATGGCTCGCAGAACTCGAGGAGGATCCGATTCGGGCTGCTTGGCAAGTTGACGGCTATTTCAAGGTGGCCATTGATGCGACGGCGAGGGACCTGGGAAGCGATGGTGTCCGCGAACATGTGGCGTTGATGGTTCACGCAAACGAAGGGATGCAATATTTTCAGGGGAAGCTGCAATTCACCAGCGCTGAGACCGGCGACCCTCTGATCTTTTCTTTCGAGGAGCTACGAGATTTGTATCCGCTGAGAGAGGGCGATATTTTTGACGCCGACAAAATCAGAGGATCCTTGCACGCGTATCAGCGGCTTTATGCCGCTCATGGATACATTGATTTCAGTGCGACGCCGCGGTTTGATGTTGATGACAAGACCCGGCTGGTGAACCTAACGTTCGAGATGGACCAGCAGAAGCAGTTTCGGATCGACAAGGTCGATGTATCGGGACCCGACCCGGGGACAGAGGGTCTGCTGCGATCCACGGTCAAATCAGGAGATCTCTTCAACAGCGATCTCATCAATCAGTTCTTCGAAGAGAACAATTCGGTGCTGCCGCCGGATGCTTCGCCTCGCGAGAATCTAACCGTCGACAAAAACGCTAAGGCCGGAACCGCGTCATTGCGGTTTGATTTTTTCACCTGTTCGAACGCTGGTAATTGAGGGAACCTCAGGGTCTAAAGCCCTCTCGCTCGCGTGGGCCTAAAGTCGCTGCTGAAGCTGCGAGCCACGAGGCTCTCGATGTTCTCCGGAACTCCATCACTCGAAGGTCAGCAGGACGATTTCGGGACTGGTGCCGAGCCGTAGTGGCGGTCCCCAGGTGCCGGCGCCGTAGGACGTGAACACAAGCATGCCACCCAGCTTGTGCAAGCCGTAGACGAATGCGCCGTACACCCTTTTCGCGAAAATCGTGAATGGGAAAAATTGGCCGCCGTGCGTGTGACCGTTCACTTGGAGGCTGATTCCGGCTTCGGCTGCCACCGCAGGTTGATCGGGTGCGTGTGTTAGCAGAATGCTGGCGGAGTTGCGGTCGATGCGCGCGTCCTGGAGAACCTGGCGCAGGCGATCGGCGCGAACAGCGTCGCGGAAATGCACGCCGACGAGCTGTAAGCCCTCGAGCACCACTTTTTCATTGTTGAGCACGCGCACGCCTGCGGCGGAGACGGCTTCCAGGTATTTTGTGTCATCGCCGAACTCCTCGTGGTTTCCGGCGATGTAGAACGCGCCATACGGCGCCGAGAGTGCGCGCAAAGGCTCGGCGAGCTTGCGGACATTTGCGGCGGTGCCGTCGTAGAAGTCGCCGGCGATCAGAATGACGTCGGGCTTCAGGCGCGAGATCATGGCGACGATCCGGCGCGCAAACCTCACCCCTCGGACGTGGCCCAGATGCGTGTCCGTGACGAGAGCGACGACGCGGCCCCGCCAGCTTTCGGGCAGATTCGGCAGCCTTACCGGCACACGCCGGACGCGGATGGCCGTCGAATTCACCAGGCCGGCGATTCCGGCGATCAGCGCAGCGCCGAAAAACAAAAACGCGACGTGCTGCTGCGACACCGGCAGGCGCATCG
>Ga0209007_1000484_pt1 | contig 15256 bp, 11 predicted proteins | sample JacPinW_OM1H0_O2_FD_187961 | JGI IMG/M metagenome (GOLD analysis project Ga0209007, IMG submission 187961) | Forest soil microbial communities from Algoma, Ontario, Canada - Jack Pine, Ontario site 1_JW_OM1H0_O2 (SPAdes) (version 2) | ecosystem: Environmental > Terrestrial > Soil > Boreal... | reverse complement strand
CAGCAGCGACTCCAGTGTGTTCGTTGAACCGCCGTATGCGGAACCGCACGTACGGTGGTGTGGGAGGGGAGTGAGCGTAAGCTCACCCCCTACCCGATCATCAGCGATCGAGGTTTGCCAGAGGCGCTTACCGGTCTTGAAATCATAGGCGAGCACGCGGCCGTCCTGGGTGCCGCGGAAGAGCATGCCGTCGAAGTACGCCGCACCGCGATTGACGCCTTGCGGAGTGGCTGGCGCGTAATCTTCATGCGTCCTCCACTTCTCGCGGCACGTCGCAGGATCGATTGAGAACAGGTCGTACTCGGTCACGAAAATCAGGGCGTCGTCCACCTCCAGCAACCCGGACGTGAAGCCGGTATGTTGCCCGGTGTCATAAGTGCACAGAACCTTGAGCTTGCCGGCGTTCGTTGTGTTGATTTGACTCAGCGGCGAGAAGCGGTTCGACGTGAGTGTCCTGTTGTAGCTTGGCCAGTCTCCTTCGGTTCCGGAGGAGGCAACCTCGGGCGCGGCCGAAGCCGTGGGCGCTGACGGCTGCGGCGCAGTTGTGGTCTTTGCGACTTCCGTTTCAAGGGTCCCGGCAGGCGCAGACGAATAGCGTAAGTAATTTAGCGCCATCGCCGCGACAGGGACCGCTTGGTCCCAATAAGCGTACAGCAAGCCGGCTGTGACAATGCCGATGACGATGATTGCGCCGAGAATCGGGCGAAGCCAGGATTTCATTGGTTAACTCCCACAGGGCGCGCCGCGCAGGTCACCGCGTCTACGACCTTCTCTTGCTACTGCACTGAATCAGCACGCCTGAAAAGCGGGGAGGCGAGCAGCGGGTATTAGTAAGCTGCGACGATCGTAGGCCGATTCCCGGCCTCGGCGAATTCGCGCAGCACCCGATGCACGAACTGTACGCAGATCGATCCCTCGCCCACCGCAGAAGCAATACGTTTGACGCTTCCGGCGCGCGCGTCACCGGCAGCGAACACCCCCGGCACGCTGCTCTCCAGCAGGTACGGCGGCCGCGGCAGGTTCCAGTGTGCATCCGCCAACTGTTCCTTCCCAAGGTCAGGTCCGGTTTTCACAAATCCGTGATCATCCAGGACCACGCAGCCCTGCAGCCAGCGCGTGTGTGGTTGCGCTCCTGTCATCAGGAATACGTGCTTGAGGTCATGCACCACCGACTCGCCGTTACGAGGCATCCACGACACGCGCTCTAGCCGATCCGAGCCCTCGAGGGCCGTGAGCTGCGTACGCGTATGTAGGATGATGTTCGGTGTGTCCTGGATGCGGCGAATGAGATATTGCGACATGCTCTCGGCCAGCCCATCGGAACGGACGAGCATGTGCACATGACGACAGGAGCCGGCGAGGAAAACCGCCGCTTGGCCCGCGGAATTGCCACCGCCGACGACCGCGACATCCTCCGCCGCGCATAGCGTGGCCTCCAGATGAGTTGCGGCGTAGTAGACGCCGCGGCCAAGAAAACGAGAGACGTTGGCGACATCGGGTATCCGGTACTGCGCACCGCTGGCAATGAGGATGGCTTTGCTGCGTATCGAGGGGCCGTCGGCCATGTCGACCGCGTACGGCCAGTGGTCACACTTAAGCCTCGCCGCCTGCCAGGCGACACTCAGCTGTGCGCCGAACTTCTGTGCCTGAGATAACGCCCGACCGGCGAGCGCTGCGCCCGAAATGCCGGTCGGAAATCCCAGATAGTTCTCGATCCGGGAACTCGTTCCGGCCTGACCGCCGGGAGCGAACGTGTCCACGATGCGGACGTCGAGGCCCTCCGAGGCCGCATACACCGCGGCGGCAAGACCCGCAGGGCCCGCGCCGATGATCAGCAGGTCGTGCACGCGATCATCGGCGGCCAGGGAGTTCATCCCGAGGCATTGGGCGACATCGGCATTGCTCGGGTTCTTCAGTAGCTCGCCGCCTCGGCAGACCACCACCGGGATGTCGTCGCTGCGGACGTGGAAGCGTTCGAGCAACGCCTTAGCGTCGGCATCATGCTCGACGTCGATATTCACGTAGGGACGGGTGTTTCGCGTCAGGAACTCGCGTAACCGCAGGGTGTCAGCGGAGTGGTCTGAACCCAGCAGCAATACCTCACTGCGGCCGGACTCGATGACGCCCATGCGCCGCAGGATGAAGGCTCGCATGAACAGCTCGCTGAGCTCGGCGTCGTTCTGCACGATGCGTCGCAGCTGTTCTGCATCGATCAGTAGAACTGAGCCGGCCTCACGCACGCGAATGCGCGCTAACACGCCAGTGCCGCGCAAGGTGCTCATCTCGCCGGTAAAGTCCCCTGGGGTCAGAAGGTAGAGCAACTCATCCGTCGACTCGGCTTGGGTGGCCGATGGCGGTACGAGCGCCTCGACACTTCCTGCTGCCACGACGAATACACCCCGTGATATCTCACCGAGTTCCTGGAGAATCTCGCCCGCTTGCGTCTGCAGGCGCGTGCCCTGGCGTTCCAGGCGCGCGAGTTGCGCTGCGGTGAGCTTCGGAAACATCTGCCCGCGACGCTGTTCCAGAAGAGAGTTCGCCACAATCTTTCCTCAGGATCGAGTCGGGTCATGAAGGGCCTCGGCAAGCCCTGTATCCTTGGGGTGCCTGTAGCAGATGTCAACGGCGTGAGTAGCCCCGCTTCAGCGCCGGCTCGTCGGGGATTGCCGAGGATTCGCCGGGCGAGGGCAGCGCGTCGGCCGCAAGCGAGCCGCCGCTATTGCTGCCAAGAATGCTGTTGGCCCGGAGCCAACGGTTCAGATACTCACTTCAAGAATGAGTTCCACGACAACGCACACTCCCAGCGGTAGGCTCGCCGCGCCGTAAACCAGCCGAGTCGACATCCTGTCTGCTCTGAATACAGTGGCCAGGAGCTCTGACGCTGCATCAGCGACCCTTGGATGCTGACGGAACTCGGGTGTCGTGAGGAGGGAAACTGCGAGACGGACCACCCGAGTCACTCGATCGAGCGACCCCAGATGCCCCCTCGCCGCCGCGAGAGCGTTCAACGCGGCAAGGTGGGCCGCGCATCGCCCGTCTTCGATGCTCAACTCGCCTCCGACACGTCCCACAAACTTGGGGGTGCCGCCCTCGAGTGGCAGCGTGCCACTCAGAAACAGCAGGCTTCCCGTCTGTACCGCCTCAACGCAGCCGCCAAGAAGCCCTGGGGGATGAGACAAGTCGATACCAAGGTCTAGCAGACGTTGTTCAGCAGTGGTGTTCGTTGCGTTGGGAGACATGACGAGCTCTGCGAGAAAATGGTCACCATCGACCGAGATGCATTCCGCCGTCGACGTGCAGCACCTCGCCCGTAACCTGACTCGCTTCAGTCAGATAGAAAACAGCTTCGGCGATGTCGCGGGCTGCTGGAATCTGCCCAAGAGGCGACAGGGTGCGCAGGAAGTCCTTCGGAGCGTCCTTGAGCAGGGGCGTGTCGACAATGCCAGGTGCCACGGCGTTTACGCGAATGCCGTGCTTCGCGTACTCCATCGCAAGGCTGCGTGAGACGGCGTTGATTCCGCCTTTTGTGATCATTGGGAGGGATGCAGTTAGCACCGCGAGCGCCATCCGAGAGGAGCGCTGGCTGCAGCATTTACCCGGGCACTCAGTTCCAGCCAAAGGCTGGTGTAGAGCATTCGTACAGCGCACCTGACGGCCATTGCGGTCTCCCTCGGTGACGGAGGAGGCGCTCCTCGTCTGTTACACCGCCTGGTATCACGCGGCCGGCGCCCGGGGGCAGAGACTCGTGAAATTCGTTGCGTCTCGCAGTAGAAGCGAACACCGGGGGACTGCCGAGTTGGCGTCTCGGCTTGTCGGCAAGCGCCGAACTCCAGGATGGGGTAGGAGCGACCGTCCCCCGACCGCATGTCGCCGCAGTGGGTCAGGAAGTGAAGCGGAATTCGCAGCTCCACGAGGTGGCTTCATTAAATGGAGGCTATGATGAGCCACGGCAATCCGTGGTGGCCAATCCCACGGCCGGCGCGAATCCAGTCGGGACACAACTAACTTCAGGAAGGACGGGTCATGGAAGTTGGCGCACCGTCATTATTCTTAGACGCTTTAAGTATTGTCGCTCCTTGCGCGCGTCATAGAGCTGCAGCTGCCGTGCTCGCTGTGACAGTCTTGAGCCTGCCGGCCTGCGGCACCCAACCGCAGTTGCAGCAGTCCGCTGCTACTCCTGCAGTTCACGCCTTCGCAACACATCATGTGCGTCGCGTGGTGCTAATGGGCCAGGCGCAGCCTGTCGGGCGTCTCCCAGCCGCCCAAATAATGCAGCTCAACATTGTTCTGCCGTTGCGCGACCCGGCCGGGCTGAATTCATTTCTGCGGGCTCTCTACGATCCAGCCAGCCCGTCGTACCGACATTTCCTCACAGTGTCAGAGTTCACCGAGAGGTTTGGACCTACCCAGGAAAACTATGACGCTACTGTTGTGTTTGCAAAATCGCACGGTTTCGTGGTTGTTGGTGGAACGCGCGATGGAATGGATGTGCAGATCAAAGGTCCGGTATCGGCGGTCGAAAGTGCCTTCCGTGTAACCATGCGGACCTACCAGCACCCCACGGAGCGACGCACCTTCTTCAGCCCAGACCGCGAGCCTTCGACAGACCTGCCGTTCTCGCTCTGGCACATCTCCGGTTTGGACAATTACTCCATCCCGCATCCCTTGTTCGTCAGGAAGAGCGACTACGCGAAGGCTCATAACATCAGGCCGCAAGACGTCGTGCCCTATGCCACAACAGGCTCCGGCCCCTCCGCTTCGTTCTTGGGCAGTGACATGCGCGCCGCCTACTACGGCGGAACGGCGCTCACCGGCGCCGGCCAAAACCTCGGGCTGTTCGAGTACGCAGGCACTGACTTGGCTGATTTGACCACCTACTTTACGAACGTAGGCCAAACCAACAATGTGCCAATCACGCTTCTATCGACGGACGGGACCAGCACGTCCTGCGTAGATTCGGCCTCCGGCGACTCTTGTGACGACACGGAGCAGACGCTTGATATGACGCAGGCGATCGGCATGGCTCCGGCGCTGGCAAGCCTGGTGATGTACGTCGGCGCGACGGATACGGCCATCATGAGCGCCATGACTACCCATAGCCCGCTGCCCACCAGCATTGGCTGCTCGTGGGGCTGGACGCCGGCGGATGCAACCACGCTTGACCCGTACCTCGAAAAGATGGCAGCGCAAGGGCAGACGTTCTTTGCGGCATCGGGCGACAGTTCGACGTGGTCATCAAGCAATGAGGCCTGGCCGGCGGATGATGCGAATGTGGTTTCAGTGGGTGGAACAGACTTGATGACCGCCGGCCCGGCGGGACCCTGGCAGTCGGAAACTGCCTGGTCAGAGAGCGGCGGCGGCATCTCGCCGGACGGCATAGCAATCCCGGCATGGCAGCAGCTTGCCGGCGTGATCAACTCCAGTAACCAGGGCTCGACGACGCTGCGCAACGGTCCGGATGTAGCTGCCAACGCGAACTACACCTTTTACGTTTGCGCCGACCAAACGGCCTGCACGGCCAACGAATATGGCGGCACGAGCTTTGCTGCGCCCATGTGGGCGGCCTACATTGCCCTGGTCAATCAACAGTTGGCTGCTAACGGCGCAGGGCCTATCGGCTTTATTAACCCAGGGATTTATTCCATCGGAATAGGGCCCACATATGACTCGGCCTTCCACGACATCACCAGTGGCACATCCGGCAGCTATTCGGCTGTGGTCGGTTATGATCTGGTGACCGGGTGGGGAAGCCCGAACGGGACCGGTCTGATCAACTCCCTGGTGAGCTCCAAATAGGGGGCCACACCGGAGCCCGTCATAAACCATTTTTAGTTCAGTTCAGGGCCCGTCCTGACTTCCGAAGCGATCGTATCGGGAGTCATGCGCAAGCCGGCTCCACCCTATCGATGATTGAGATCGATTTGATCAAAATCATGCGCTTTCCCCAAAAAACAAACGGGACTAGCCTAAGGTACGCGGGGGTAGTTTGCTGGGAATGCCCCCACCTGCGCGACATCTAGGTCCGCCTCGGACGGTTCGCCCTCTCTCGGTGCCATCGTGCCCCAGCGGCCGCAGTAGTCGGGCCAAACGCCGGCCCACTGCGCCTCGGGAGCAAACAACGGGAAGAAGTAAAGGCGGGGGGGCATCCGATGCTAACGCGAGTCGGGATTAAGCACACTCTACTGGCGATTGCTTGTTCCATATCTATTGAGGCATATGCCGTAGCAGAGCCGGGACCAACTTCGGACAATGCTGTTCCAGGACAGCAGCAGACTCAGGGAACTACCGGCCTTGATGAGGTCGTGGTCACCGCGCAGAAGAAGGCCGAAAATCTGCTGGACGTTCCCGTTCCTGTTACCGCGATCAGTGCGCAATCACTTATCGACACGAATCAAATCCGACTTGAGGACTACTTCACTCAGGTTCCGGGCTTAACTGTGACGCCGAGCGGTAATGGCGTGCCGCAGCTGTCAATTCGCGGCGTCACTACGGGTGGTTTCGTCAATCCAAGTGTAGGCATTACGGTCGACGACGTGCCTTTTGGTTCTTCTTCGGGAATCGCGAGCGGTCAAGAGGTAACTGACTTCGACCCAGGCGATCTACAGCGCGTCGAGGTATTGCGTGGGCCGCAGGGGACGCTCTATGGCGCTAGCAGCTTGGGCGGGATCCTCAAATATGTGACGATCGATCCTTCTCTGACCGCGGCGAGCGGTCAGGTTCAGGTGGGCACCGACGACGTCTATGACGGTGGGAACCTCGGTTACAACGTCCGCGGAGCCGTCAACGTGCCGCTCGACGATACGTTGGCCATTCATGGGAGTGCGTTCTACCGATCTGATCCGGGCTATATCGACGATATCTTAACGGGGCAAACCCACGTCGATCAGGCTTGGGTTGACGGCGGTTTCCTCAAGGCGCTATGGCAGCCTTCGCAGACTGTCTCACTCAGAGTGACCGCACTTGTGCAGCACTTCTGGTCAGATGGGATGTCTGAAGCCTACTCTGGATTAGGGGATTTACAGCAAAGTGCCGTGTGGGGATCAGGAGCTCACAGTCGCACTACGCAGGCCTACAGCGCGACTCTGACTGCCAAGTTAGGCTCTGTCGATCTGACCGCAGTGAGCGGCTACAGCATCAGGCGGTTTTCCGAGTGGCAGGACTACACCAGCCTCTATGGCACGGCCACACAGCAACAGTTTGGTGTCACGGGCACGCCGGTTCTAGCCACTGGCACCACCTACAGGTTTACCCAGGAAATTCGGCTCAACGGCTCAATCGGCCCCAAGTTCGAATGGCTGTTGGGTGGCTACTACAATCACGAGGATTCGCCTGCCAACGGCGGATTATGGGCCACCGTGCCTACCACGGGTGAGGTGGTGGGACAGTGGGTGGAGTGGAACTACCCGAGCACGTTCGAGGAATATGCCGCGTTCGCTGATCTTACCGTTCACTTTACCGATCGGTTTGACGTGCAATTGGGCGGGCGCGAAAGCACAAATAGGCAAACCTACTCGGAGGACGATGTCGGGCCTTACGTTCCGATGTTCGAGGCTTCGCCTTCGCCCTTCATCTTCCCGGAAGTACATTACAAGGACTCCGATTTCACATACTTAGTGTCTCCTCAATTCAAACTCTCGCCAGATTCCATGGTGTACGTGCGGGTCGCATCCGGCTATCGCCCAGGCGGCCCCAATGTACAGGGCAGTGCAATCCTCGTGCCGCGATTTTACAACCCTGACACAACGGTAAATTATGAACTCGGCGTCAAAGGCGAACTCTTGGATCACAAGCTGGCCTTGGATGCTTCGGTGTACTACATCCAATGGAAGGATATCCAACTGCAACTTGCCAATCCGATCAGCGGTATCTTTTTTTACACCAATGGCAGCGAGGCTAAGAGTCAGGGGCTGGAGCTATCGGCGCAGGCAAAGCCGTTAACGGGCCTGTCTATAACCGGGTGGATTGCTTGGAATGATGCAAGGCTGACTGAGCCCTTGCCGCCAGAAAGTATCGCCGTCGGAGCTGCGGGCGACAGATTGCCCTATAGCGAACCCTTTTCTGGGAATCTATCGTTGGAGCAGACGTTTCCTCTCACAGTTCTTATGCAAGGCGCGACGGGTTTTGTCGGTGGTGATGTGAGTTACATCCCCAATCGCCTAGGGCAGTTCGCGAGCGTCTACCTGGTCCCTCCCGAGCGGCAAGATCTCGCTGCCTACACCAAGATCGATCTGCGAGCCGGCGTCGACTACGGCACCTGGAAGCTCAACTTGTACGTCAACAACTTAGCGGACAAGCGAGGTGTCCTGGATGGCGGGCTCGACTTAATACCCAGTAACGCCTTCTTTTACATTCAGCCCCGCACCATAGGGATGATGGTTTCGAAGTCATTCTGACTGAAGTGCGGGAACGAACCTCGGCGCAGGTTTTCTTGACGACCCGGTCCTTGCGCCTATCAATCCAATTGATTAGGCGGAACCATACCAAGGCCGCCACTCTCCAAGCGTAACGGGTGGGAACGTGTTGTCTGCTTGAGAGCAACCTGGGAAGTGCGGAGAAAGGATGGCAACTCGAATTGGGGTGGATATCGGCGGGACCTTCACGGATTTGGTCCTGTATGACGATCGCAGCGGCCAAGTGACTGTCGAGAAAGTACCGACGACGCCCTCAGCTCCGGAGGTCGGTTGTGTGGAGACGCTACGCCGGGCAGCGATCGGACCTGGGGCGTTGGACAGCTGCAAGTATTTTCTGCACGGCACGACAGTCGGATTGAACGCACTGCTCGAGAGACGAGGCGCGACCGTCGGCCTCTTGTGTACAGAGGGATTTCGGGATGCGCTGGAGCTCAGGCGCGGCGCGCGGCCAGAGTCCTGTGACCTGAACTGGGTTCCGCCCGAGCCATTGGTGCCACGACACCTGCGGTTCCCGGTGCGCGAGCGCATTGATGCGCAGGGCGTGGTGATGCGTGAGTTGGATCGGCGAAGTGTCGCCGATGCGGTTAAGATCTATCACGACCGCGGAGTGAACTCGGTCGCGGTCTGCTTCCTGAACGCGTACGCCAATCCCGCCCATGAACTTCAGGCGGCTGAGGCTCTACGCGAGTGCGGGTTCGCGGGGGACATCTCTCTCTCTCACAAGCTGTCGCGCGAATATCGCGATTATGAGCGTACGAGCACGACCGTGGTGGATGCGTTTGTGCGCAAGCGCATGGCCGACTACCTCGACCGGGTGGCCGACGGGATTAAGCAACTGGGCTTCAAGGGGGAGTGCCTCATCACCCGCTCGGGTGGCGGCTCGATGAGCTTCGAGGAGGCGCACGAGCGCTCTTTCGAGACGATCAATTCGGGACCCGTGGCCGGCGCCGAAGGCGCAGCTGAACTAGTGCGAGCTCTGAATCTCGGTGATTTGGTGACGGCGGATGTCGGGGGCACGAGTTTTGATACAGCTTTGATTATCAACGGCCGGCCGCAGCTTCTGTACCAGGGCGAGATTGACGGCATGCCCATTCAGGCTCCTTGGGTGGACGTGCGCTCGATCGGTGCGGGCGGCGGTTCGCTGGCATACGTGGACTCCGGCGGCTTACTGCACGTCGGTCCGCAAAGTGCCGGTGCGCAGCCCGGTCCGGCCTGTTATGCGCGTGGCGGTACCGAACCGACTGTAACGGACGCCGCATTCCTCCTGGGAATGCTGGGTAACGGGCATCTAGCCTCGAACGTTAGGCTGGATCGCGATCGGGCACTCGCAGCACTGAATAAACTCGCTCAGCCGCTAGGGAGTGATGCGCACAGCGTGGCCGTGGGCATCGTCAAATTAGCGTGTTCGAGCTGCGCGAACGCTATCCGCGAGATCACGGTCGAGCGAGGCATAGATCCAAGAGGCCTCAAGATTCTGGCTTTCGGCGGCGCGGGCCCGCTGCTGGCAACGCAAATCGCGCGCGAGCTGGACATCCGCGTCGTCATCGTTCCGCCGTTTGCCGGCAACTTCTCGGCCTGGGGCCTGCTGGGGTCGGATCTCGTACGCAGTTCCTCGCGCACACAGCTCGTGAGGTTAGCGGACGACAGTGTGGAACGTATCGAAACCATCGTTCGCACAATGTTTGCCGAGTTGGAGAGTCGCGGCGGAGATCACCGGTTTTCGCGGCAAGGCGCACGCGAGCTGGCGCTTGGCATGCGCTTTACCGGCCAAGAGTACAGTCTAACGATCCCGGCGCCGTGGAAGAACGACAAGCTCAGTCTGAGCAGCGCGGAGCTACGGCAAGCATTCCTGGATGCTTACGAAAAGACTTTCGGCATCATCCTCGACAATGCCGTCGAGGTGATCGTGTTGCGCACGGCGATTCGCAGATCACTGTCGCGGCAGATCTCTCGTCCTGTTGATAAGGATCCGCACGTCTCGGAGACGCTGCAGGCAGTGTATTCATTTGCGCACGAGCGGGAATCCACAGCACGAAGCATGGTGCGGTCCTCCCTGGAGGAAGGTCGCAGGCAGGCCGGTCCGGCGGTCATTTACGAGGACACCGCCACTACCTATGTGGATGCCGATTTTTCCTACGGCCTGGATTCCAACGGCTGTCTCGTGCTGATACGCGAAGGCTAATGCATATGAAGGCAAACGGTGTCGCAGCGCACGTCTACAGCAACTGCACCGCTTCTGCGGGTCCTTCAGGCAAGCACAGCGACGCGGACCCCGTGACCACGCAGATCATCCGTCAGGCGCTGAACTCGGCGGCCAGGCAGATGAAGCGCGCCACCATCCGCACTGCCTTCTCTCCCATTATCTATGAGGCCCTGGACTTCGCTGTAGTCCTTTACGACCGTCGGATCCGGATGCTGGCCCAAGCTCCAACCTTGCCCATCTTCGTAGGCACCATGAGCTTTTGCATCGAAGGAGCTGTGCGGGCCGTGGGCGGGGAGGGGCGGCTCGAGCCCGGCGACGTATTGATTTACAACGTACCGTACGGTACCGGTTCGCATGCGCAGGATTGCGCGATAGTGATGCCGGTGTTTCTGGCGGATGAACTCGTCGGTTATGCCGCCAACAAAGCGCATTGGCTGGACATTGGCGCGAAGGCGCCGTACTGCACCGACACTACGGACGTGTATCAGGAGGGCGTCGTTATCCCGGGAGTTAAGCTCTACAAGGCGGGCACGCTGAATGAGGACGTTCATCGAATGGCAATCGCCAACTGTCGCTTCAAAACGGCGGTGAATGGTGACCTCAACGCGCAGGTTGCAAGTTGTCACGTCGGGGCCCGTGAGCTTGTGCGAGTGATCAAGCGCTTCGGCTACACGACGTTTACACAGAGCATCGAGCGTATGTTCGATCATGGCGAAACTGTCGTGCGGGAATTCATCAAGTCGATCCCGGATGGCACTTATCGTGCCACCTGCCATATGGACGACAACGGGCTGGACGACAAGCCCATCGAGTTTGAAGTGGCAGTCACAGTTGATGGATCAAACGTCAGCATGGACTTCAGCAACGCACCTGACGCACACCCCGGTCCAATTAACGCCCCGTTCCCCTCAACGGTCAGCGCGGCGAGAGTCGCCCTCATGATGGCTGCCGGGAGTGCTCATGAGACGCCGAACGAAGGCCACTTTCGTCCGCTCGAGATCGTCACGCGCCCTGGCTCAATGTTCCATCCGGTCGAGCCGCAACCGTGCTATCTCTACGGATGGCCGCTCATGTCCGCGATCGAAGGGATCTTTCAAGCTCTCTCCATCGCAACGGCGGGACGACTCCCTTCGGGCGGTGCCGGTGATACAGCGGCCGTGCAGTTCTACGGCCACATGAGCGGTACCGGTGAGGCGTTTTATGCGGCAGGATTGTCGCTTCCGGTCGGCCAGGGCGCCCACCCCAATTGCGACGGGGCGACTTTGTTCGTTCCATCGCTCGCACATTCTCATGTTCAGTCACCGGAACTCCTGGAAGCCAAACTTCCGATTCAGTTCGAGCAATGGGAGTTCACCCCTGATACGGCTGGTCCGGGCGAATTCCGGGGTGGCAGCGGTTGGCAGGTCGCCTACAGGTTTCTGGTGGACGTCATGTTGATTTCGATCGTCGATCGGACTCAGGTGCCTGGCTGGGCGCAGCACGGAGGGCTGTCTGGGGCTGCGAATCGTCTAGAAATCGATTTCGTCGACGGTCCTACTGAGACGCTGCGAAAGGTTACCAATCTCAAGGTCCCGGCGGGAAGCCGGCTGCGCATTTATCCGGGCGGTGGCGGCGGTTACGGTGCACCGACCAAGAGAGCGGCGGCAGCCGTGCAGCGTGATTTGTTGAACGGCATGATCACCCTGCAGCATGCGCGGAAATATTATCCCCATGCGGTGTAATTCAAGATCCCGGATCAGGTGACTATCACCTTGCTGCGAGGCTACAGGCGATGATCACAGTTTTGCGCGACGCGCGCATTTTCGATGGAGTGTCGGCAGAACTGAACGATGGCGCGAGTGTTGTCGTTGAGGACGACCGAATCCGCGAAATTACAACTACGCCCCACAGCTTCGCTGACGCGCGAGTCATCGATTGCCGCGGCCGCTTTCTGATGCCAGGGCTGATCGATGCGCACTTTCATGGAGCTTCGACCTCGCCAAGATCGATCGCATGCCGCAGGCGCTGCTGGCGAATCATGCACGGGTCATTCTCGAGGGCGCTCTGCAGCGTGGATTTACCACCGTGCGGGATGCTGGCGGAGGCGACATCGGTCTGTGGATGGCGATCGAGCAGGGCTTGATGCAAGGACCGAGGTTTTTCTTCTCGGGTAAAGCGATCTCGCAGACGGGCGGTCATGGCGACGCTCGCCCCGGCACCGTCGTAGAACCTTGCGGATGTTCAGGCTATATGGGCTCTCTTTCCCTGGTCGCTGATGGCGTCGATGAAGTGAGGCGAGCGGTGCGCGAGGAGCTGCGTAAGGGTGCGCGGCAGATCAAGCTGTTCGTTTCGGGCGGCGTCGTCTCACCCACCGATCCGGTGTGGATGCCGCAATTCACTAAAGAGGAAATCTGTGCCGCGGTCTACGAAGCCTCAACCCGGCGCACTTACGTGATGGCCCACTGCCTGACGGATGAGGGAGCCCGCCGCTGCGTCGAATCCGGCGTACGCTCGATCGAACACGGCACGGATATCTCTGAAGACACAGCGCGTTTGATAGCCGCTAAGCAGGCATTCGTCGTACCAACACTTTCAGTCGTGGACGTGCTACGCAAACACGCCGCTGATCTGGGCTTGCCGCCCATGAGCCGGCAGAAGATCGCGGGAATCTACGAGAGTTACGCGAAGTCGATCGAGGTGTGCACGCGTGCGGGCGTAAAGCTCGGCTTGGGGTCGGATCTGCTCGGCCAGGAGTTCCACCGTCTGCAGGGTGGCGAACTGGCTTTGCGTGCCGAGTTCAACCGACCTATCGACGTGCTGCGGTCGGCGACCTCCGTGAATGCGGATCTGCTGCAGATGAGCGGCCAACTTGGCTGCATTCAACCGGATGCCTATGCGGACCTGCTGGTCACCAAGGGTGATCCTCTAAGAGATCCTGGTTTGTTCAGGGACTCGCTGGCTAACGTTCTTCTAATCATGAAAGCCGGGGTGTGCATTCGAAGCGCGCTGTAAGGAATTTGCCATTGAAGGTACATCGTCTGCGGGCCGAAGCAGCCTAAGACTTGGAGCAGGTTCTGGTGGTCCAAAACGTAGAAGCGAGTGATGCGCACGACCGATTGCTCGAACCCGGTGCTCTTGCGCTCGTGGCAATCCAGTATGTGCTGATCGCCGGAAGCTTGTCGTTTCAAGTGTTCCCATTGTTGGTTGACGGGTTCGTGCGACTCGCTCATTTCGACGTTCAATCAGCGGGATTGTGCATTACAGCGGAGATGTTGGGCCAATCTGTGGGCGCGGCAGGCGGCCTGGCACTGGGGAGACGGGTCGGCAACCGCCACATGGTAATCGCGGCTCTCCTGCTGATCATCATTGGCAACGGCCTAACAGTTGGCGTTTATTCTTCTTTACGATTGCTGCTCGCGGTGCGGGCCGTGGCCGGCATCGGGTGTGGTCTCACTGTGGTTTGTATCGGACTTCTGGCGGCCACCAAGCAAGCCGACCGAAACTTCGCGGTATTTAATGCGGCGAATCTGCTCAGTGCCGCCGTGCTGTCCGCGGCCGTGCCAACGCTGTTTCGCACGTTCGGGGTCGGCGGAGTTTTCGCGGTAATCGCGGCCGCCGCGACCTTGTGTTTGTGCATGATTCCGCTGATTCCAGACTCTTACCGCGGGCGGACACCGCAGCCAGGGAAGGCTTCCCCTTCAAGTGTTCCATTTGTACCGGGCGCGCTGACGTGCGCAATGACGGTTGCGTACTTCGTGAGCCTCAGCATGTTTTGGAGCTATGCCGGCGACGTTGGCGCGCGGCATCAAATGGGGGTCCAGGCGGTGTCCTCCGCGGTGGCCGAGGCGTGGCTAGTGGGCGGCCTTGGGGGTGCTATCGCCGCAATCCTGGTGGCGAAGCGCGTGCCGCGAATGCCCATCATCACTGTGTGTGCGATTGGCGGAGCAGCAAGCACTTGGGCAGCTATCGTCGTTTTTAACCCGGTTGCGTTCGCAATCGTCCTGGTGGGCTTCGTATTCTTCTGGAATCTGCTGTATCCGATTCAAATGGGGCTATTTTCCCAGGTTGATCCGACTGGACGGCTGGCGATGCTCGCTTGGTTTGTGCAGTTGATTGCTTGCGCAATCGGCCCGGCTCTGGGCGGATACGTTTTGCATGTGAGTTCATACAACACAATGGGAGTCGGCTGTGCGCTTGGATATCTCCTGTTCGTCTGCGCGGCATTAGTGCTACGCCCTTGGCAAGGTAGAATCCGGCGCGCGACAGCCGAAGGGCGCACCTGATTGTGAGTCGTCTATAGGTCTGCGGATGATGGACGTGCGTAGGAGAGAATCGTCATGTCGGTAGTTGTCGGCACCGGTGAGTATCGCTACGAGGTGGTTCAAGACTGGGCAAAATTGCCTGAGGGCTGGTCGTTTTTCGAGGTCGCCGCGGTCGGGGTAGATCGGCACGACAATGTTTATGCATTCAATCGCGGCGAACATCCGGTGATGGTGTTTGACCATAACGGCAAGTTCCTGCGTTCCTGGGGCGAGGGAATCTTCGGTCATGCGCACGGACTGCATGTCGCACCGGACGACACGTTATTCCTGACCGATGACCTGGATCACACCGTCCGTAAATGCACGACTCAAGGAAAGGTCCTGCTCACTATAGGCACGCC
>Ga0209007_1000483_pt1 | contig 15345 bp, 13 predicted proteins | sample JacPinW_OM1H0_O2_FD_187961 | JGI IMG/M metagenome (GOLD analysis project Ga0209007, IMG submission 187961) | Forest soil microbial communities from Algoma, Ontario, Canada - Jack Pine, Ontario site 1_JW_OM1H0_O2 (SPAdes) (version 2) | ecosystem: Environmental > Terrestrial > Soil > Boreal... | reverse complement strand
TCCCTGCAAAGTGCCGTTAGGGGCTTCCGCTCGTCCCCGATCGCATTTACGGCGAGCATGTATTTGTAGCTCGGGTCGCTGTCCCACCGCCCCAGAGCCTTCGGCCAATTCGCTTCAATGCCGCGGCGTACTTCGTCGTTGAAATGCCCGCGTTCCAGCAACATGACGCAATGGTCAGCGTCCGGATTACGGGGGCTCATGCTGCCGCCTTCGTGGCTGTGGTCCGCAGCTCGTCGAGGTAATCAGCCCATGCCTGCATCATTTTCCGGCGCTCAGGCATGAGCGACGCACGGTTGTAGGCGCCCCGACTTTCATCCCGCTCCCGGTGAGCGAGCTGCAGTTCTATTGCATCGGGACGCCAGTCGCCGGACTCGTTGAGCAGAGTGGAAGCGGTCGAGCGGAAGCCATGTGCGCTCGCCTGCCCCTTCGTGTAGCCGAGCACGCGGAGCGCCGCGTTCAGCGTGTTGTTACTGATCGGCCGGCTCGCGTTGCGCACTTGCGGAAACACAAAGCCATCGGGGCCCGTGAGTGGCTGCAGCGCGCGCAGCACGGCGACCGCCTGCCGCGAGAGCGGCACCACGTGGTGCTCGCGCATCTTCATTCGCTCGGCGGGAATGCGCCATTCGGCATTGACCAGGTCGAACTCGGACCAGGTGGCGAGCCTAAGCTCGCCGGGCCTGACAAACACGAGCGCCTGAAACTGTAGCGCGCAGCGCACGGTGAAGCCGCCCGGGTAGGTATCCAGCGCCCGCAGCAGCATGCCGAATTGCGCCGGGTCCGTGATCGCGGAATGGTGCTGCACCTTGTGTTTTGGCAGCACATCGGCTCCGCGGAGGTCCGTCACCGGGTTCACCTTCACCATCTTCCATTTTTTCGCGTAGCGGAAGATCGCGTCCACTTCGGCCCGAGCGCGGTACGCGGTATCGAGCAATCCGCGGCCAGAGATCCGCTTGATGCACGCCAGGACGTCATCGTCCGTGACCTGGGCGACGTGCTTCTTTCCGAGCCACGGGATGAAGTGGACCTCCTGGCGCCGCTTCACGCGCTCGATGTGATCTTCGGTCCACTTGCGGAACTTCGATGTGTGCCCGAGCCACTCGAGCGCGACGGCCTCGTAGGACTGATCGCGCGCATCGCGCTCCTGTGCCTTCTGCTCCTGGCGAGCGACCGAAGGATTCGTGCCCTGCTTCACCAGCGTGCGCACGTCGTCGCGCCGCTCTCGAGCCGCGGCCAGGCTGATTTCCGGATAGGTGCCGAGCGAGAGTAGCTGCTCCCTGCCCTGCCAGTAGTACCGCACGCGCCACCAGCGCCCGCCTTTGGGCGTGACGATCAGGAACAGGCCGTCCTCGTCGTAGAGTTTGTAGGGTTTCGCGCGCGGTTTTGCAGCGCGGATCTTCGTGTCTTTTAGATTCATGGCGTCCGGGGTAACTCCATTTAGCGGTAACTCTGAGGCGACTCGGCTTTGATTCGCCACTTACCGCGGAATGTTACCCCGGCTTGACCATGGATGTCCACGAACGCACGCGAACCTCAGCGAAGCACGTGGAGCTGCGTTTTCAGGTGGTTAGGCGAACTTGGGCGAGGTCTGCGAAGAGCGGCGAAAGTTCGAATTGAGGCTAGGGTCGGAATCGAACCGGCGTAGACGGCTTTGCAGGCCGCTGCATGACCACTCTGCCACCTAGCCACAAGGTGAGCCGCGCCCCGCGGGGAATTCCGAAACCCCATACCCAAAAACCCCGCAAGGCTCCTCACCAGCGGGGCGTGCGCTGCTGTCGCGGTGGCGAAAGCGTAGCAAAAAGATAACAATGCGTCGATTGCCTGCGCCCGGCGCGCGCGGCAACTCCTGTCGAACAAAGAGCAGTGAGCCGATAACAAAGGAGCAAGGAATGTCTGCAGCAAATGCGGTGCCAGCGTCCCTACCCGGCCTTCTCGACAAGCAACGCTACGTCGCCGCGCCGGGCTTCAGCCGCTGGCTGATACCGCCCTGCGCGCTCGCGATCCACCTGTGCATCGGCATGGCCTACGGCTTCAGCGTCTTCTGGCTGCCGATGAGCAAGCTGATCCCGGGTGCGCCGGTTTGCTCGCAGGGGTTTGCGAACGAGCTCTTCGCCACCGGCTGCAATTGGTCGGTTGCGAACGTCACGCACACCTTTGAGATCTTCATCGCGATGCTGGGCATCTCGGCGGCCATCTGGGGCGGATGGCTCGAGCACGCCGGCCCGCGCAAATCCGGCCTGATCGCAGCCCTGTGCTGGGGCGGGGGGCTGATCATCGGCGGCTACGGGGTGGTGATCCACCAGCTGTGGCTGGTGTTCCTCGCCTGCGGCTTCCTCGGGGGAATCGGCCAGGGCCTCGGCTACATCACTCCGGTGTCGACCTTGATCAAGTGGTTCCCGGATCGCCGCGGCATGGCCACCGGCTTTGCCATCATGGGCTACGGCGGTGGCGCAATGATCGGCTCACCGCTGGCGGTGTGGCTGATGGGCCACTTCAAGCACGACGGTATCTCCGGGGTCGCACCGGCGCTGATGATCATGGGTGTCATCTATTTCGTGGCCATGAGTCTCGGCGCGTTCGGATTCCGTGTGCCGCCGGCCGGCTGGCAGCCTTCCGGCTGGACGCCGCCGGCGCAAGCGGCGGGTGGCATGATCACGGGCCGTCACGTGCATCTCAACATGGCGTGGCGGACCCCGCAGTTCTGGCTCGTCTGGGGAGTGCTGTGCCTCAACGTCACTGCGGGCATCGCCGTGATCGCCATGGCAAGCCCGATGCTCCAGGAGGTGTTCGGCGCGCGACTGCTCGGCTTGCCCGCGAGCACGACCCTCACCGACGTGCAGCGCGCCGCGATCGTAGCGTCGGCCGCGGGTCTCGTGGGGCTCATCAGCCTCTTCAACAGCCTGGGCCGGATCTTCTGGGCGTCGGCTTCGGACTTCCTCGGGCGCAAGCCGACCTACTTTATTTTCTTCGCCCTGGGGATGGTCCTCTACGCGCTGCTGCCGACCTGGGGACATCTGGGACTCGCGGGACTGTTCGTGGCCTCGGTGTGCATCATCCTCACGATGTACGGCGGCGGCTTCGCGACCGTGCCGGCCTACCTGGCGGACCTCTTCGGCACGCAGATGGTTGGTGCGATTCACGGGCGGCTGATTACCGCCTGGTCGGTGGCCGGCGTCGTGGGCCCGGCGCTGATCGCGAGGCTGCGCGAGGTGCAGCTGGCGAGCGGCATGGCGAAGAGTCTGGTCTACGACCGCACGCTCTACATCATGGCCGTACTGCTGCTCGCGGGCTTCGTGTGCAACCTGCTCATCCGCCCGGTGAACCCCCGGTACTTCATGAGCGAGGAGCAACTCGCGCGTGAGCGCTCGCTCCAGAGCGAGGTGCGCGCCGCGGCGGCCTCGAGCGCGGCACAGAGCAGCGGCGCCGGTGGCGCCTACGTTGCGCTCGCGTGGATCGCAGTCGGGATCCCGTTCCTGATCGGCGTTTACATCGCGCTGGAGAAGGCCGCGGCGCTCTTCTGATTCAGTCTCCGGTGGGAACAACGCCGGCGTTCTCAACCATCAGAATCACGCATTTCTGAGGCGCCCGCGTCCGGTGCACGATTCCCTTCGGCACGACAAACCCCTGCTGAGGGCCAAGAGTCACACTGCGATCCTCGAGATCGACAATGAACTCGCCGTCAAGACAGAAGAAGAACTCATCATCGTTGTCGTGTTTGTGCCAGTGATACTCCCCCTGCATAACTCCGAGGCGAACAACCGATTCATTCACCCGGCACAGGGTCTGGTTGTACCACCGGTCCTCCACTGATTCGACCAGGCCCGGTACATCCACCTTGGCTAGGTGCGGAAACAGGATGTTCAGATGGGTTACGTAGGGGTACGGGGCGTCGCTGGCTTGTGTTTGCTCAGTCATGTGCTCCGGCTCCTTCGGATCACCGATAAGCCACTGGACGGCCTTGGAAAAGGATGGAGCGGGAAACGAGACTCGAACTCGCGACCCCGACCTTGGCAAGGTCGTGCTCTACCAACTGAGCTATTCCCGCGCTTGGCTTCTGGGCAACGCCCCGAATTCTATCATGTTTTCTGATGGCGCAGATCCGGCCACGCTGCCCGTAGGTACACGGCCATGGACACCAGCGTCGCGAGCGCAGCCACCATCGTCAGCCACACGCCGATGCGATAGATGGGCAGGCCCGCGAGATTGTGCCGGTAAAGCATCATCGACAGTCCCGCGATCTGCAGGATGGTTTTGTACTTGCCGAGCTGCGAAACCGCCACCTTACGGCGCTGGCCGATCTCCGCCATCCATTCGCGCAGCGCCGAGATGGTGATCTCGCGGCTGATGATGACCGCGGCCGTCAGCACGATGAGTGTGTGGGGGTCGCGGCTCACCAGCAGCACGAGCGCCACCGCGACGATCAGCTTGTCGGCCACCGGATCGAGAAACGCCCCCAGCCTCGAAGTCTGCTGCCAGCGCCGGGCAAAATAGCCGTCGAGGGAATCGGTGATGCCCGCGGCCGCGAACAGCAGCCCCGCCGCCGGGTCGGCCCACGGCGCATGCATGTAGAACAGCCCCACGATGAGCGGCACGGCGCAGATGCGCAGCCATGTCAGCGTGTTGGGCAGATTCCAGGGCATGCGCTCCTCCCCTACGAGCCTGGGTGGAGGTGATCATAAAGAGTTCGCGCCAGCCTCGCGCCGATTCCCGTTACCTGGGTGAAATCGGCTACGCCCGCGCGCATCACGCCCTGCAGCCCGCCGAAGTGCCTGAGCAGTGCGCGGCGTTTGGCGGGACCCAGTCCCGGAATCACCTCCAGCACCGACTCGTTGTAGCGCCGCGCCCGACGGCGCCGGTGTCCCTCGATGGCGAAGCGATGCGCCTCGTCGCGGATGCGCTGAATCAGACGCGCGGCGGGCGAATGCGCCGGCGGCACCACCGGGGTGGGTACCCCGTAGACGAACAGCCGCTCCTGCCCGGGTCTGCGATCCGGCCCCTTGGCCACCCCGACGAGTGTCAGATCGCCGTATCCCAGCTCGGCGAGCGCCGCGTGCACCTCGCCGATCTGTCCGAGACCGCCGTCGATCAGCAGCACGTCGGGCGCGGGCACCTCTCCCTCGCGCACGTGGCGGTAGCGGCGTGTCAGCGCCTGGTGCAGCGCCGCGTAGTCGTCCCCGGGCGTCACGCCGCTGATGTTGAAGCGGCGATACTCCTTTTTAAGCGGACCGTCGGGCCCGAACACGACGCACGAGGCGACCGTGCCCTCTCCGGCCGTGTGGCTGATGTCGAAGCATTCGAGCCGTGCGGGCGGCTCGGGCAGGTCGAGCTCGTGGGCGAGGTCCGCGAGCATCTCCCCGAGCCCGGCGCGCTGCGCCAGCCGCATGCGCAGCGCCTGCACCGCGTTGTCGCGCGTCAGCTCAACCCAGCGTGCCGCGAGGCCGCGCACCGGCGCGCGTACCTGCAGCGCATGTCCCGCGCGGCTGGCGAGCGCCTCGGCGAGCGGCGCGGCGTCCCTGAGCCGCGTGCCCAGCAGCACCTCCGGCGGCGGATCGGTGCCCGCGTAGTACTGCATGATGAAGGACGCGAGCGCTTCCTCCGGCTCGGCGAGCGGCGCGCGCGGGAAGTGGCTGGTGGTGCCGAGGTTGCGACCGCCGCGCACCAGCATCACGGCCACCGCGTACTCGCCGGCCTCGCCCGTGATGGCAAACACGTCCGCGTCGCGCTCGCCCTCCTCCAGCACCACCTGCTGGGCCTGCAGGCGCTGCAGCGCCGCCAGTTGGTCGCGGATCTGCGCCGCGCGCTCGAATTCGAGCCGCGCTGCGGCGGCCTCCATGCGCGCCTGCAGCTCCGCGCGCACTTCGTCGTTGCGGCCCTCGAGCACCTTGACCGCTGCGGCGACGTCCTGGCCGTAGGCTTCCCGGCCGATGAGGCCGACGCACGGCGCCGTGCAGCGCCCGATCTGGTGCTGCAGGCACGGACGGCTGCGGTTGGCGAAGAAGCTGTCACTGCAGTTGCGGATGCGAAACAGCTTCTGCAGCTGGTTCAGAGTGTCGCGCACCGCACCGGCGCTCGGGAACGGCCCGAAGTAGCGCGTCCCGGCGCTGCGCGCCCCGCGGTAAAAGAGCAGGCGCGGAAACTCGTGCTGTGCGTCGAGCTTGATGTAGGGGAAGCTCTTGTCGTCGCGCAGCACGACGTTGAAACGCGGCTTGTGGGCCTTGATGAGGTTGTACTCGAGCAGCAGCGCCTCGGTCTCTGAGTTGGTGACGGTGACCTCGATGGCGGTGATCTGCTGCACCAGGGCCTGGACCTTGGGATTGACGTTGCTCGCGGCGAAGTAGCTGCCGACGCGATCCTTGAGGTTGCGTGCCTTGCCGATGTACAGCAGCTCGTGCCCGGCACCGAACATGCGATACACGCCCGGGCGCTTCGGCAGCGATGCGATGTATTCCTTCGGCTCGAACACTCAGGCGCATTCCTCAGGCGAGCGCCAGGCCAGCGAGCCCGCAGGCCTGGCCCACCACGGCGCGAAACATAGCCGGCGTCAGCCGCCGGGTCGAGGTGTTGTAGCGGCTGCAATGATACGAGTCGACGAGGTGCTGCTTCCCAAGCGCGTGCACGCGCGCGTGCGCGAACGGGTACCGCGCCCGCGGCAGCCCGAGCGCCATGAGCAGCGCGTCGTGCGCGATGCGTCCGAGCGCCAGGTACACCCGCACGCCGCTCAGCCCCTCGAGCTCCTGCGCAAGAAAGCGGTTGCAGCTGCGGATCTCCTGCGGCAGTGGCCGGTTCTGCGGCGGCACGCACTTCACGGCGTTGACGATGCGCGCCCCGCGCAGCACCAGTGCGTCGTCGACCGCCTCCGAGACCGGCAGGCTCGCCAGCCCGAACGCATGCAGCGTCTCATAAAGGAGGATGCCCGCATGATCGCCGGTGAACGGCCGGCCGGTCCGGTTCGCGCCATGCATCCCGGGGGCAAGTCCCACGATCACGAGGCGCGGTGCAGCTGCGCCGAACGACGGCACCGGGCGCGCCCAGTAGTCCGCGTACTGCTTGCGCGTCTGCGCCAGGTAGCGCGCCAGTCGCGGACAGCGCCTGCAGTCGGGATCGTAGACGCCGATCGGCGGGCGTTCAGCCATCCAATTGCACGGGCGTGCTACGTGCGCGGCGCCGGGCGCCGGCTGCGGCTGTGCTCGGCGATCAGCATGGCGAGCTCGAGCGCCTGCTCGTGATTCAGACGCGGATCGACGCTCGAGCGGTAGGCACGCTGCAGGTCCTGGTCGGTGAGACCGCGGGCCCCGCCAGTGCATTCGGTGACGTCGTCGCCGGTCAGCTCGATGTGCACGCCGCCCAGATACGAGCCCAGCTCCGCGTGGATGCGGAACGCCAGCTCGACTTCCTTCAGGATGTTCTCGAAGCGGCGCGTCTTCAGCCCCCCGGTGGTGGTCTCGGTGTTGCCATGCATCGGGTCGCAGACCCACAGCACGGTCTGGCCGGTCTGGCGCACCGCCTCGATGGCTTTCGGAAGCGCTGCCGCCACATCCTTCGCCCCGAAGCGGTGGATCAGCGTCAGCCGGCCCGGCTGGCTCTGCGGGTTGAGCGCCGTGACGAGCCCCTGCAGCCATGCGCCGTCGGTAGCGGGGCCCACCTTCACGGCGATGGGATTGGCGATGCCGCGGAAGTACTCGACGTGCGCGCCGTCGAGTCCGGCGGTGCGCATGCCGATCCACGGCATGTGGGTCGAGAGGTTGTACCAGCGGTTCTGGCGCGGAATGAAGCGGGTCTGTGCCTGCTCGTAGTGCAGATGCAGGCCCTCGTGGCTCGAATAGAACTCGACCAGCGTCGCCTCGTGTACCTGCCGCCCGCTGATGCCCTCGAAGAAATCGAGGGCATCGCCGATCGAGTGCACGATGCGCTGGTAGGCGTCCTTGAGCGGCGCGTGGTGCACGAACCCCAGGTCCCAGTACTCCGGGTGATGCAGGTCGGCGAATCCGCCCTCGACCAGCGCGCGCACGAAATTCAGGGTGAGCGCTGCGCGCTCGTAGCCGCGCAGCAGGAGCTCAGGATCGGCGGCCCGCGCCTCGGGCGTGAACTCCGGCCGGTTCACAAGATCGCCGCGGTAGCTCGGCAGCGCCACCCCGTTGCGCGTCTCGGTGTCGGTCGAGCGCGGCTTGGCGTATTGCCCGGCCATGCGCCCGACACGGATGATCGGCTTCTTCAGCCCGTGCAGCAGCACCAGGCTCATCTGCAGCAGGATCTTGAGCTTCTTCGCGATGGTGTCCGATTCGCAGTCCGCGAACGCCTCCGCGCAGTCGCCTCCCTGCAGGAGAAATGCCTCGCCGCGCTGGGCTGCGGCGAGCTTGGTGCGTAGCGCTTCGATCTCCCACGACACGACGATCGGCGGCAGCCGCGCGATATGCGCCACGACGCGCTCGAGCGCCGCCGCATCGCTATAGACCGGCTGCTGCTGCGCGGGCTTCGTCTGCCAGCTGGCGCTGTGCCAGGAGGTGGTGGCCGGGGAACGCATGTCGTTGATCCTAGCGTGCTTCAAGGGCAGAATGCGCCCCTTTTCGTGAGGGGCATATGCACCGCGTACTGATCCTCGGGGCCGGCAAGATCGGCGCGCTGATTTCCGGATTGCTAGCGGAATCCGGTAGTTACAGAGTCCAGCTGGCCGACGTGGACGGGACCGCCGCGGACGCCGTGGTGCGCGCGCACGGGGCCGCGGGCTTGAGCGCCTTCGCCCTCGATGCGAGCGCGCCCAAGGCCCTGGCCGGGCACCTCGGGCGGCACCCCGTGGACGCCATCGTGTCGAGCCTGCCTTACCACTGCAACGTCGCGGTCGCCGAAGCGGCGCGCAGGACGGGGCTCCACTACTTCGACCTGACGGAGGACGTTCAGGTGACCCGCGCGGTGCGTGCCATCGCCGCAGGCAGCCAGCAGGCGTTCGTCCCGCAATGCGGGCTCGCCCCGGGCTTCATCAGCATCGCGGCGGCCGAGCTCATCACGCACTTCGATGAGCTGCGCGCGGTCAAGATGCGCGTCGGCGCGCTGCCGCAGCATCCCAATAATGTTCTCAAGTACTCACTCACCTGGTCCACCGAAGGTCTCATCAACGAATACGGCAATCCCTGCCAGGCGCTCAGCGACGGGCAGCTGACCGAGGTCGCCCCGCTCGAGGGCCTCGAGGAGATCGAGATCGACGGCACGCTCTATGAGGCATTCAACACCTCGGGCGGGCTGGGCTCGCTCGCCGAGACCTACGGGGCGCGCTGCGAGTCGATGAACTACAAGACCATCCGCTACCCGGGTCACTGCGAGCAGATGCGCCTGCTGATGAACGACCTGAAATTGAACCACGATCGCGGCACGCTCAAGCGCATTCTCGAGAATGCAGTGCCGCAGACGCTCCAGGACGTGGTCATCGTCTACGCCGCGGTCACCGGCAAGCAGGACGGGGAACTGCGCGAGGAGAACTACGTCAACAAGATCTACCCGCAGATGATCGCAGGTCGCCTGTGGTCGGCGATCCAGGTGTCGACCGCCGCCGGCATCACGGCGGTCGTCGACCTGGTGCTGGAGAATCCCGCCCGGTACCACGGCTTCATTGCCCAGGAGCAGTTCCGCCTGACGGACATCCTCGCCAACCGCTTCGGCCGCCACTACGCCTCCGGCGGCACCAAGCACGTGTCGGGCGATTTGGTCGTCGCCGGCAAGACCGGACACCAGCGCCGCCAGAAGGTCGCGGCCCGATGAGCGCCCCGGACCTGCACACGCTGCTGACACGGCTGGAGCTGCCGGCCGTCAGTCCCGGCGCCTGGTCCGGCATGCACGGCTGGTCGAGCGCCGCCGACGGCACGCTCATCAATGTCAGGAACCCCGCGAACGGGACGCTCATCGCCCAGGTGCGGCAGGCGAGCGCGGCCGACTACGAGAGCGTGATCGCCTCGGCAGTGGAGGCTGCGGCCACGTGGCGGCTGGTGCCAGCGCCCAAGCGCGGCGAGGCGGTGCGCCTGCTGGGCGAGGAGCTGCGCCGGCACAAAAACGAGCTCGGCACGCTGGTGTCGCTCGAGAACGGCAAGATCCTCGCCGAGGGCCTGGGCGAGGTCCAGGAGATGATCGATATCGCGGATTTCGCCGTCGGCCAGTCGCGCATGCTCTACGGGCTCAGCATGCACTCCGAGCGCCCCGGCCACCGCATGTCCGAGCAGTGGCACCCGCTGGGCGTGATCGGCATCATCTCGGCGTTCAACTTTCCGGTCGCGGTGTGGGCCTGGAACGCGCTGCTCGGCGCGATCTGCGGCAATGCCTGCGTGTGGAAGCCCTCGCCCAAAACTCCGCTCAGCGCCCTCGCGGTGCAGCGGCTGTGCAACCGCGTCGCGCAGGCGAACTCGCTGCCGGCGATCTTTCAACTGTTCGTCGACTCCGGGACGAACGAGCTCGCCACGCGTTTCGTCACCGACCGGCGCGTTGCGCTCGTTTCCTTTACCGGCTCGACCGCCGTCGGCCGCCAGGTCGGCGAGCACGTCGCGGCGCGTCTGGGCAAGAGCCTGCTCGAGCTCGGTGGCAACAACGCCGTGATCGTCGACGAGACCGCCAACCTCGACCTCGCCGTGCCGGCGATCGTGTTCGGCGCCGTCGGCACCGCGGGCCAGCGCTGCACCACCACGCGCCGCGTACTGGTGCATCGGGCCGTGGCCGGTGAGCTCGAGCGGCGCTTGGTGCACGCCTACCGCCAGGTGCGCATCGGCGACCCGCTGGAGCCCGCCACTCTCATGGGTCCGCTGATCGATGCGGCGGCCGTCGAGCGTTTCCAGACCGCGGTAGCCGAGGCGCGCGCCGAGGGTGGCGAAGTGCTGTGCGGCGGCAAAGTGCTCAAGCGGCCGGGAAACTTCGTCGAGCCGACGATCATCCGCGCGCACAACGACTGGCAGATCGTGCAGACCGAGACGTTCGCGCCGGTCCTGTACCTGATCCCGGTCGAGTCGTTGAACGAGGCGATTGCCGCGCAGAACGCCGCAGCGCACGGACTGTCGTCCGCGCTGTTCACCGACCGGCTGCAGAACGCGGAAGCGTTCCTGTCGGCTACCGGCAGCGACTGCGGCATCGCCAACGTGAACCTCGGCACCTCGGGAGCAGAGATCGGTGGCGCCTTCGGGGGAGAGAAGGACACTGGTGGCGGACGCGAGTCGGGGTCCGATGCCTGGAAGGCTTACATGCGCCGCCAGACCACTACCGTCAACTGGAGCCGCGACCTGCCGCTCGCGCAGGGCATCGAGTTCAAGGTCGAGCCGTAAGGGCGGACAGAGTGCGTCAGGCATTCTCGGGGGCGTGCGCGGCAGGATGCCGCGCCCGCAGCCTCCAGGGACGGATTCACGGCGTCCCCGAGAATGCCTGACGCGCTCGGGCCGCCTTACCGACCCGGCAATCGCAGCGCGAGGCGCGCCCCGCCGAGCGGCGAGGTATCGATCTCCAGCCGTCCACCGTACAAATCGACCGTCTCGTATACCATGGCGAGCCCGATGCCGTGGCCCGGGACGTTGCGGTCCGTACGCACGCCACGCTGCAGCACGCGCGGCCGGTCAACCTCCGGGATGCCCGGCCCGTCATCCTCGACGGCGATGTGCAGCTTCTCGCGCGTGCCGGCGCGTTCGTCGACCCAGGCGTTGATCCGCACCCGGCTGCTGCACCACTTGCAGGCGTTGTCCAGCAGGTTGCCGAGCAACTCGGTCAGATCACTGCGATCGCCTATGAACCAGCTTTCCGGATAGATTGCGAGCTCGATCGCCAGGTCCTTGTGCGCGTACACGCGCAGCAGCGCGCGGCGCAGCTCGCCCGCCACCTGCGCCACCTCGACCGGCGCCTGTCCGAGCAGCGCACCACCGGAGGCGGCGGCGCGTTTCAGCTGGTGCTCGATGATGCCCGTCATTCGGTCGATCTCGGTGCCGACCGCGGGCGCCGGTGGCCCGGCCGACAGGCTCGAGCGCATGACCGCGAGCGGCGTCTTCAGACTATGCGCGAGGTTGCCGAGCGTGTCCCGGTAGCGCGCCACGCGCTTGCGCTCGCCGACCAGCAGGGCGTTCAGGTTGGTGGCGACTCCGGCCAGCTCGCGCGGGTAACCGGCGCTGAGCGTCTCGCTGCGCCCCTCCTCCACCGCGTGAATCTCGCGCTCCATGCGCCGCAGCGGCCCCAGCACCCAGCGTAGCAGCGCTGCGAGCGTCACCAGCAGTATCAGCATTAGTGCAATGAACCAGCCGATCAGCTCCTGGCGGAAGCGCGACAGCTGCACCTCGTAGGGCGTCAGGCTGACCGCGACGCTGAATGTGAGTCCGTGCGGATTGCCGGCGTCGCCTTCGAACTGGATGGCGCGGCTCTCGATCGCCACGCGATTGGGGCCGAAGCTCCGGTAGCTGAGGCTGCGCTGTCCGTTCACGAGCAGCGGACCGAAGTCGCTACTCATGTCGGCGGTGGACGGCGAGCGCCACTGGTGATTCTCGGAGCGGATCGCCGCATACAGTCCCGAGCGCGGCGTCGCCAGGCGCGAATCGAGCGTGTGCGGCGTCGGAGCGTAGCCGCCGTTGGGCTGCGGCTCGGCCGCCGCGATCAGCGCCACCATCTGCGAGTCGAGCAGCTCCTGCAGGGTGCGCTCCGAGACGGCGCGAAAGCCCGTGTCCAGCACCAGCATCATGACGCCGAAAAACAGCGCCAGCGGCGCCGACACCGCAAACAGCAGCCGCCGACTTAGCGAATGCACGGACTTGGCAGCCGCAGCGGCCCCGCCGCCGCTACGTGCGCGCGTCGCGCGGCAGCGCGAAGCGATAACCCCGGCCCCGCAGGGTCTCGATCGGGTGCAGCTGCTCGTCGGGATCGAGCTTGCGGCGCAGCCGCCCCACCAGCACCTCGATCACGTTACTGTCGCGCTCGAAGTCCTGATCGTAGAGCCGCTCGGTCAGCTCGCTCTTGGAGATCACATCGCCGGCGCGCAACATCAGGTGCTCGAGGATCCGGTATTCAAAGGTCGTGAGCTCGACGGCATTGCCGTTCACCTGCACCGCCTGGGCGCGGGTGTCGAGCACCACCGCGCCGCACTTGAGCTGCGGGCTGGCCCAGCCGCCCGCGCGGCGCAGCAGCGCCTGCAACCGCGCCAGCACCTCCTCGAAGTGGAACGGCTTCGCGACATAGTCGTCTGCACCGGCCTGCAGGCCCTCGACCTTGTCCTGCCAGTTGTCGCGCGCCGTGAGGATCAGGATCGGGTAGGTCTTGCGCGCCGCCCGCAGGCGGCGGATTACCTCGAGCCCGGCGAGTCCCGGCAGGCCGAGGTCGATGACGGCGAGGTCGAGCGGATATTCGAGTCCGGCGAACAGGCCCTCGTTGCCGTCGGCGGCGGCATCGACGGTGAAGCCCGCCTCGGTGAGCCGCGCCTTGAGCGCATCCCGCAGTGCCGCCTCGTCCTCGACTACCAGTACGCGCATGCGGCTTAACTTGCCACGCGAATTACTGAACGCTGCCGCTCGCCGCGTCGACGTGCACGGTCCAGACCCGACCGGCATCGTTTAGCAGCCGCAACAGATACACCGTCCGGCCCTCGTCCTTTTGCGTCTCGGCCTTGACGACCCGCGCATGGAAGCGCTTCTCGACCATTTTGACCGCCTGGTCCATCGACAGGTTGGCGGCGGGAGCGTCGGCCGCGCACGGCGCGCGGCGCGCGGCGGCAGGCGCGGGCGGTGCAAGCATCGCACTCGCTGCGCAGCCGGCCAGGACGGCAATAATAAGTAAGGCGCGCTGCAATCTCATGCTTGCCGGCAAGCGTAGCGCATTCGCGCGCCGGGCCGCGACTGCGCGCGCAGCAGCGCATCTTCAGGCAGGGTTCAGCTTCGCTTCCTGCCAAAGTCCCTCCCACTCCTGCGCCGACAGGCGCTCGAGTGTCAGGCCACGCTCGCGCGCCAGGCGCTCCATCGAGCGGAAGCGCCGCTCAAACTTGTCGTTCGCGGCGCGCAGCGCGCTCTCCGCATCGATGTGCAGATGCCGGCCCCAGTTGACGATGGCGAACAACAGGTCGCCGAGCTCCTCCGCCGCAGCGTCGCCCGCAGCGCCGCCCGCAGCGCCGCCGCTCGCGGTCAGTGCCGCCTCCACTTCGCGCAACTCCTCGGCGATCTTGGCGCGCACCCCGGCGGCATCCGGCCAGTCGAAGCCGACCCGCGCCGCCCGCCGGCCGAGCTTGGCCGCCCGCATGAGCGCCGGCAGCGCCGCCGGTATGCCCGTGAGCGCGCCGTCATCGCCCGGCGCCGCCCGCGCGGCACGCTCGCGTGCCTTCTGTGCCTCCCACTCACGCACCAACTGCGCCGGCTCGACCGCAGCGCCCTCAAACACGTGCGGATGGCGCCGCACGAGCTTGGCGTGGATCGCGTCCGCCACCGCCGCGAAATCGAACCAGCCACGCTCCTCGGCCAGGCGCGCGTGAAACACCACCTGGAACAACAGGTCGCCGAGCTCATCGCGCAGCTGCGCGCGATCGTCGCGCGCTATCGCATCCGCCACCTCGTACGCTTCCTCGATGGTGTAGGGGGCGATGGTTGCGAAGGTTTGCTCGCGATCCCACGGGCAGCCGCTCTCCGGATCGCGCAGCCGCGCCATGAGTGCCAGCAGCGCGCTAAGCGCGCGCTCGGCATCCGTCGCGCCGCGCTCCGCGTCAGTCATGCGGATACGGCCCGACGCATACTCGGTAGAGCGTCAGCAGCATGCCGGCGGTCGCGCCCCAGATGACGTGCTCACCGTAGGGAATGTCGCAGAACTCGACTTCCTCGCCGCTGCGCATCAGGCGGCGGCGCTGCCGGCGGAAATTGACGGGGTCGAACAGATAGTCCACCGGCACCTCGAAGGTGCTCTGCACCTCGGTGCGATCGAGCGACAGCTCGAAGCCGGGCCGCACGAACCCCACCACCGGCGTGATGCGAAAGCCCGTGACCACCACGTGATCCGGCAGGTAGCCCGCGATCGACACGAAGCGCTCCTCGAGCCCGATCTCCTCGCGCGCCTCGCGCAGCGCCGCCGCCTGCGGCGTGCTGTCCAGCGCCTCGATCCGGCCGCCGGGAAAGCTCACCTGGCCGGCGTGCGTTCGCAGCTCCGTGGCGCGCTGCGTGAAAAGCACCGCGAGGCGCTCGCGCTCGATCAGCGGTATCAGGACCGCGGCGGGAATCGGGCTCGGCGGCAGCGAGCGGCGGTAGGCCGCGCCGTCGGGCTCCGAGATCATCCCCGGCACGATCCAGTCGCGGACCTCGTGGCGCGGCTCGCTGCCCGCGAGCTTCGCGCGGATGACTGCCGCCCAGTCGCGCCCCGCCGCACCAGCGGCGCGCG
>Ga0209007_1000482_pt1 | contig 15348 bp, 14 predicted proteins | sample JacPinW_OM1H0_O2_FD_187961 | JGI IMG/M metagenome (GOLD analysis project Ga0209007, IMG submission 187961) | Forest soil microbial communities from Algoma, Ontario, Canada - Jack Pine, Ontario site 1_JW_OM1H0_O2 (SPAdes) (version 2) | ecosystem: Environmental > Terrestrial > Soil > Boreal... | reverse complement strand
CGAGCCGACTGCCGACGCTTCGTTGGCCGCAATACGTGCGCGAAGCAGGTTCGGAATTGCGATGGCCGCGATGATCAAAATGATCGCCACGACGATCAGCAACTCAATGAGTGAAAAGCCCTTCTGGTTCTTCTTCATTGTTTCTCCTAGGAGCTAGGCTCCGAAACTCTTATGCGTCGTACTCCCTGGCGGGGTACGCCATGTCTTATCGCAAGGGAGATGCCAAGCGGGGCCCCGGGGTTTACTCTCGCGACACATTTGACCCCATATTCATTCCCTACTATAACTTACAGCCACTGCCCCGGCACATTTTCTCCGGTGCGGCGGCACCACGCCGTCGCACGCTCTCACAGCTTGACACTTATTGCTTATCGGCAATGACCAAAATCGCCGGATGGCTTGAAATGCGAGGGTTAGCTCGTGGTCACTGCAAGCTTTTCCGGATTGTGCTCGCCTAGACGCCGTATTTCTTCGCATAGTGGCGGAAGGACCGGTAGGACATCCTCAGCAGCGAGGCAGCCTGGGTTCGCACGCCGCCCGAGCGCTCGAGCGCCGCGAGCAGATAGGAGCGTTCGAGGCTTTGAATGTACTCCTCGAGACTCAAGCCTTCCTGCGGCAGGCACGCATGGCTTCCATTGCCATTGCCATTCTTCGCCGGCATCGATTCCTGGAAATGCTTCTGGATTCGCTCCGGCAGCGCACTCACCGAAATACGATTGCCACCTTCCAGTGCAACGGCGCGTTCGATCGTGTTCTCCAGCTCGCGGACGTTCCCGGGCCAATCGTAGACTTCCAATCGGCGCATGGCCTCAGGGTCAATGCCATCGATTTTCTTGTTCATTGATTTCGCCAATCGCCCCAGAAATTCGCGGGCCAGCAGCGGGATATCGTCGTCGCGCTCGCGCAGCGGCGGCAGGTGAATGGGAATCACGCTCAACCGGTAGTACAGATCCTCGCGGAAGCGCTCTTCGGCGATTTCTTTGGCTAGGTCTTTGTTCGTCGCAGCGATGATACGGACGTCGACATCCGTCTCTTCGGTGCTTCCGATGGCGCGGACTTTGCCTTCCTGCAGCACGCGATAGAGCTTCACCTGCATGGTGACGCTCATGTTGCCGATCTCATCCATGAACAGGGTGCCGCCGTCGGCCGCATGAAAAAGACCCTGGCGATTTTCGTTCGCCCCGGTGAAGGCGCCTTTCATGTAACCGAAAAGCTCGGATTCGAGCAGCGTTTCCGGAAACGCGCCGCAGTTGATGGTAATGAAGGGCTGCTTCGCGCGGGCGCTGTTTTCGTGAATGGCACGCGCAACCAGTTCCTTGCCGGTGCCGCTTTCACCGGTGATCAGGACGCGGCTGGGCTGTGGTGCGATGTTCTGTATCAACTCGAAAATGGCGCGCATCTTCGGGCTGGTGCCGATCATGTGGTCCAGACCGGTCAGGCGGCGCAGCTCGCGGCGCAGATATCCCGCTTCCTTTTTTAGTGCCAGCTGCTCGGCAACCTGCTGCACGGCGGGGCGCAGTTCATCGAGCAACCGATCGCCCTTGATGACGTAGCGGTCGGCGCCGAAATTGACGGCGGCGACGGCCGTGTCGATCGTGGGCACGCCGGTAATCAGGATGAAGATGCTGCCGGGAGAAACTTCCTTCGAATAGCGCAATAGCTCGACGCCGTCCATATCGGGCATACAGATGTCGGACACTACGATGTCGAAAATGCGCGAGGCCAGCAGGCGCTTGGCCTCTTCGCCGTTGGTGGCCACCTCGCACTTGTGGCCTTCCTTGCGGAAGCTGATTTCCAGAAGCTCGCGGATTGAGCGCTCGTCGTCGACGATCAGCAGGTGGGCCATGGCTCCTACACCTTCCCCACAAGCGGAGCCGCGGGTCGTGGCACGTCGCTGATCGAGCGCGGCGTATTTCGCGAATGGGACCGTGTCCGCGCAGTGCCGGCCGGAAGTTCGACGACGAATTCGGTGCCGAGGCCCGGCTCCGTGTCGACGCGTATCTGCCCGCGATGCGCCTGCAAAATCTGGTAGACGATGGCAAGGCCGAGCCCGTTTCCTCCCTGAAAACCCGACTGAAAGGGCTCGAAAATGCGCGCCGATGCACGCGGATCGAAACCCGTGCCCGTATCGCGAATCGAAATTCGGACGGTTTCCTGGCCCGCATCGAGGCTGACCGTCAACGTACCGCCGTCGGGCATGGCGCGCAGCGCGTTGTTGCAGAGATTCCAGAAAACTTGCTTGATGGCATCGCGATCGACGAGGGCGCGAGCTTTCTTCGAGGGAAAATTACGCTCGATGGTCACCTTGCCCGACGCACCCGCGTGACGCTCGATCAACAAGAGTGTTTCCTCGATCAGCGGAACGATTTCAAGGTCGGCAATGGAATAGGACTTCTCGCGCGAATAGTCGAGAAACTCGGTGATGATCTGATTCAGGCGCTGCGATTCGCGGCTGACGATCTGGACGAGTTTCTTGTCGTCGTCTTCCAGCGGCGCAAGGCGCGCCAACTCCTTCAGCGCGCCGGTCATCGCCGTGAGCGGCTGGCGAATTTCGTGAGCGATCGCCGCCGATAGACGGCCGAGGGCAGCCATGCGCTCTTTATTGAAGACTTCGCGCTCCAGGCGCTTGAGTTCGGTGAGATCCTGGAAATTGAATACGTAGCCGCTTTTTTCATCCTGCCCGGTCCGCAACGGAGAAATCGATAGGCCCAGAAAGCGCGTCGTGCCGGACGGCGTGCGGAATTCAAGCTCCTTCCGCAGCGCGAGAGGAGTTCCCTGCTCGTCGCTTTCCACGGGCCAGAAACCCGGAAACACGTCGGCGATGAATGCCCCGCGCAGCAGACCGAAGCCGCTGCCGGTAATTTCCGCACCGGCGCGATTCACCAGCAGGATTCGGCCCTCTAGGTCGGTTGTCAGCAGGCCGCCGCGCATGGATTCGATGATGTCGCGGTTGAACGCCTGGAGATCTTTCAGCTCCTCGCTTTTTTCGTTGAGCTCGATGCCTTTCTTGCGAATCGTTTGCGCCAGTAAGCTGCCCAGATAGGCCACGGCGAAAAACGCGAAGAAATTACTGCCCAGCCACGATTGCAGCTCGCGCAGCCCGGGCGTCGAAACGGCCGTCCGCGGGATGATGTCGTAGTAGGAAAGCTCCACGATGCAACCGAGCAGCACGAATCCCCCGCCAGCTGTAAGAAACGCCCCGCGGCGGGAGAACAAAATGCTTCCCATCAGGATTGCCAGCAGATAGAGCGAAACGAAATAGCTGTCCTGCGCGCCGCTCGCATACACCATTCCCGTGATCATCCCCAGATCGAGGGTGATCTGCGCCGTGGCGTGCCAGCGGAGATGCGAAAACCGGCGCTGCGCAAGAACGAAAATTATGGCGAGCAAATACCACGCCGCTCCAACAACGAAAACCCTGGCTACGGGGAATGGACTCGTGGTCCACTGCCGGATGGCTACGGACACGACCAGAAGAAACGTGATAATCAGAAAGCGGACGCGGCCGAGCAGCGGCAGCCATTCCGTCACGCTTGGTGTGAATTCCATTTCGGGTCCACTGACGATGCGGTCCTCGATCTCGACGCCGGCTGCCACCGAGATTCATGCGCGGCCGTTGCTGCTCCACTGCCGGGACGAGCCGTCCGGGATTAGTGCCCGGCCAGTTTGCCGATCAACGAGAACAGCGGCAGATACATGGAAATGACCACGCCGCCGACGACCACGCCGAGGAACACGATCATGATCGGCTCGATCGCCGTCAGCATGTCCTTAACGGCCGCATCCACTTCGTCCTCGTAAAAATCCGCGATCTTGGAAAGCATGGCGTCCATCGCCCCGGTTTGTTCGCCGACGCCGATCATCTGCGTCACCATGCCGGGGAAAACATCGGTTTCCTTCAGCGGCTCGACCAGCGACCGGCCGGCTTCCACCGCCTTGCGTGTCTGCGTGATTGCTCGTTCGACCACCGCGTTGCCCGATGTGCGCGCTGTGATATCCAGGCCTTCGAGAATGGGAACGCCGCTCGAGATCAGCGTGCCCAGGGTCCGCGTGAAGCGCGCCACGGCAATTTTCCGCAGCACGATTCCTACCACGGGAAGCTTCAGCATGACCTGGTCAAGCGCCATGCGCCCGGTCGGAGTGCCATACCAGAATTTTAAGGCGAAGATGGCGCCGACAAAAAAAGCCACAATGATCAATCCGTAGATGCTGCCCACGAAGTTGCTCAGCTGGATCACGATGCGAGTCGGCAGTGGCAAATCCGCGCCCAGGCCGTTGAACAGAGTGGTAAAAATCGGGACGACCTTCCACAGCAGCAGGATGATGACGCCCGCCGCGATGCTCAACACCGCGACCGGGTAGATCATCGCGGACTTCACGGCGCGCTTCAGCTTCACGTTCTTTTCGATGTACTGCGCCAGGCGCTGGAGAATAGTGTCGAGAATACCGCCCGTCTCACCGGCCTCCACCATATTGTAGTAGAGGGCATCGAAGACCTTTTCGTGCTGTTTCATCGACGCCGAAAGCGTCGCGCCGCCTTCCACCGATGCGCGCGTGTTATTCAAAATCTTTTGAAAGGTCTTGTTCTCCTGTTGGCCGGCCAGAATTTCCAGACACTGCACCAGCGGCAAGCCAGCATCGATCATTACGGAGAACTGCCGCGTGAAGATCGCGAGTTCCTTCTCGTCCACGCCCGAGCCGAACGAAGGGATGTTGAACTCCACACCCTTTTCGGAGAGCTTGCTGACGTTGATGTTCTCGCGCCGCAGGATGGCCTGGAGCGCGGCTTTGCTTTCCGCTTCGCGCTCGCCCACTACCTTCGTTCCCATGCGGTTAATGCCCTTGTATGTAAAGACCGGCATGATCTGTTACCTCCCTAGGCCTTTCCCCTCTTCGATTACTTGCGGACAGGAACCCGGCCGCCGCCACTCACCGGCGAAGTTACCCCTCGATTGATTAAATCCTGTAATTCATCGGGATTCGAGGACCTCGCCAGCGCCGTTTCCAAAGTGATTAACTTCTGTTGATAGGCGTTGGCGAGACTCTGGTTGAACGTCTGCATTCCGGTCTGTCCCGTGCCGGTCTGCATCGCTGAGTAGATTTGGTGAATTTTGTCTTCCCGGATCAGGTTGCGGATGGCAGCGGTGGGAACCAGGACTTCCATCACCATGGCGCGGCCGCGGCCGTCGATCCTCGGCAAAAGCGACTGGCAAAGAATTCCTTCCAGCACCATCGAGAGCTGCGCGCGCACCTGCGGCTGCTGGTGCGCCGGGAAAACGTCGACGATACGGTTGATCGTGGAAGACGCCGAGTTCGTGTGCAGCGTGGCGAAGGTCAAGTGGCCCGTCTCGGCGATGCGCAGCGCCGATTCGATCGTTTCCAGGTCGCGCATTTCGCCGATCAGCACCACGTCGGGATCTTCGCGCAACGCGGCGCGCAAGGAATTGGCGAACGAATGCGTGTCCGAGTGAACCTCGCGCTGGTTGACCAGGCACTTCTTGTGGTTGTGCAGAAATTCGATCGGATCCTCAATCGTGATCATGTGCTCTTCGCGCTCGTTGTTGATCTTGTCCAGCATCGCGGCGAGCGTGGTCGATTTGCCCGAGCCGGTCGGCCCGGTCACCAGCACCAGCCCGCGCGGCTTGTCGCACAGCCCGCGCACCACGGCCGGCAGGCCCAGCGCGTCGAACGTCTTGATTTCCCAAGGAATCGTCCGGAAGACAGCGGCCACGGCGCCCCGCTGATGGAAGATGTTGCCGCGGAATCGCGCTAGGCTCTTCAAACCGAACGAGAAGTCGAGCTCGAGATTTTCTTCCAGGCGGTGCTTCTGCACGTCGGTCAGCACGCTGTAGGCAAGCGCCTTCGTGTCCGCGGCGGTCAGCGGCGGCATGTCCAGAGGCCTCAGCTTGCCGTGCACCCGTACGCGCGGCGCGCTGTTGGTTGAAAGGTGCAGGTCGCTGCCGCTCATCTCCAACATCTTTTTCAGCAGCTCGCTCAGTGTGATGCCAGGCATTTCTTTATCTCCTCTTTTTACAGAACGGTTTCGCGCAGCACTTCTTCCATCGTCGTCAACCCCGCCGCCACTTTTTGCAGGCCGCTGCGGCGCAGCGTGATCATTCCCTGCTCCAAAGCCTTTTTCTTGATTTCCAGCGCCGAGGCGCCCACCAGAATCAGCTCGCGCAGCTCGTCGTTGATTTCCATCACTTCGTACAAACCGACGCGGCCCTTGTACCCGGTGTTGTTGCAGGTCGCACAGCCCTTTCCGTGCTGCACGGTGGTTTTCGTGGCCTCTTCCGCCGTGTATCCGGCTTCCGTCAGAGCCGAAGCTTGAATCTGGAGGGGCTCCTTGCACCCGACGCAAATGCGGCGCACCAGGCGCTGCGCGCAGATCAGGTTGACAGAAGTCGCCACGAGAAACGGCTCGATGCCCATGTTCATTAATCGGCTAATCGTGGAGGGAGCATCATTCGTGTGCAGCGTGGAAAGCACCAAGTGACCCGTCAGCGCGGCCTTGACGGCGATTTCTGCCGTCTCGAAGTCTCGGATTTCGCCGACCAGGATGATGTTCGGGTCCTGCCGCAGGAAGGCGCGCAGAGCCGACGCGAAGTTCAGCCCAATCTGTTCCTTCATCTGCACCTGGTTGATTCCGGCCAGCTGGAATTCGACCGGGTCTTCGGCCGTCATGATGTTCGTATCCGGCGTGTTCAGCCGCGCGACCGAGGAATAGAGCGTGTTCGTCTTGCCCGAACCGGTGGGGCCCGTGACCAGCACCATGCCGTAGGGCTTCAGAATCTGGCGCTCGAATTTCGCCAGCGCCTCGGGCTCAAAGCCCAGCTTGGTCATATCCAGGCGCAGGTTTTCCTTGTCCAAAAGCCGGAGAACGATTTTTTCGCCGAACAGCGTCGGGACGGTTGAAACGCGGAAGTCGAGCTCCTTCTTTTTGCCGTCCTTCAGGTACTTGATCATGATGCGGCCGTCTTGCGGCAGCCGCTTCTCGCTGATGTCCAGCTTGGACATGATCTTCATGCGGCTGGTCATCGCGTCTTTCAATTTCATCGGTGGCGCCATGACGTTCTGCAGGACGCCGTCAATGCGGAACCGTACGCGGAATTCCTTCTCGTACGGCTCCACGTGAATATCGCTCGCGCCCCGCTTCACGGCGTCGGTCAGGATCAGGTTGCAGAGCTTGATGATGGGCGCTTCTTCAGCCGCCTTGGACAGGCTGGCCAGGTCCATCTCGGTTTCTTCGGCGGCCAGTTCGAGCGCGTCTGTTTCATCGCCCGTCAGGTCCTTCATCACCTTGTCGAGTTCTTCGACGCTTTCCACTTCGCCGTAGAACTTGTGGATTGCTTCGCTGATGGCGGTTTCGGATGCCACGACCGGTTCGACGTTGAATCCCGTCATGAACTTGATGTCGTCCATGGCGAACACGTTCGTCGGATCGGTCATCGCGATGGTGAGCGTGGAGCCCACGCGCGAAAGCGGCACAATCTGGTAGCGCACCGCGGTTTCCTGCGGCACCAGCTTGATAACTGCCGGATCGACTTCGTAGAACTTCAGGTTGATCGAAGGAACGCCATACTGCCGGGAAAGAACTGCGGTGATGTCGTCGTCGCTGACCAGGCCGAGCTTGACCAAACACGTCCCCAGGCGCCCACCATTCTTTTTCTGGTGTTCGAGCGCCTGCTTCAGCTGATCGGCCGTGATCAAGCTGTCTTTGACGAGAATTTCGCCGAGCCTTGAAGACATAATTGTGTGTCTGCGGTGGTACTAGAACCACCGGAATCTGCAGAGTAGCACGCGCTGCCTCAGAAATTGGGAACCGGGTGGGGCGTTCGTAGTGAATCTGCTAACATCCGTTGCGCCGCACGCGGAACTGTCCCTTGGTACAGGCTACTTTTTGCCCCTGTCCCTCGGTACAGGGATGCCCTAAATTGGCATCGGCAACGTGCGTGGTTGCTTCCATTTCACTGCGATACATTCGCCACGATCGCTTCCCCAGCCCTTTTTTGCCTATCAGAAGAAGTAATCGGGCGAGATCGCTGCGGACTTTACTTACTTTTGGCGGAAAATGCGCGGCGCGCCCAAGCGCCGCCTAAGCCGTCCAAGCGATTCGCAAAGCGTTTCGTATGGAACGCACGCTTTCTCGCTCACCTGCCTTGCAAAGAATGCGAGACGACCATCTCATATCTCGTGAACGCGTCCGAAGGACTGATGCGGCAAGAACGTGAACGCAGACTCGCCGCCAAAGGCCGGCCAAACTGAGCCCGTGAATTTTCAGGGAGGATTTGCGCCGGGTGGAGTGCAAGAGATTCTCCAAACGGATCCCGCTACTACAGCTTTTTGCCCTTTCGAAGAGCGGGAAATACCGTAGAGCTTCCGGTTCGGTATCCTAGATAAAATCGGACTGGTAATACTAGCTGGCGTCTAGCGCGGGTGCCGCGAGGTTCTTAGCCATGGCAAGTTGGGACTTTGCCTGCAAGAAATGCGACAAGGCCTTCACGTTTTCGCCAATACGTGAAAGTCTGACCGACTATTTTATGCCCTTGAAGCCTGAAATGCCTCCGCAAGGCGTCGAACGGGAGTGCCCTCACTGCAAAACCATCTCTAGCTATCAGCGCCCCGATCTTATTTATCAGTCTGGTGAAAAGAGCAGAGGTCACGGCGCCGGATGCTAGTCGCTGATAGACTCTAGCGAGTGCCTGGCCGCAAACGTTTTGACCTGGACGCAATCCACGCACGTTTCCGTAATCTGTCCGACGCCGAGTTGATCAAATACGGAAACAGGTGTGCGTCGATGTGCTCGCCAGAGACGAACTTCGGTAGGCCGCCGCTGGAAGTCTGGAGGGTACCACTCGGCCAGGAGCGTGCGGACTGGCGACGGCGGCATCCGAAGGTCTAGCGAAACAGCCACCGGAGCGCCAGCCAAAGCTTGTAAACCACGTCGAGGACTGCGGCCAGAGTTACCCAAAGTTTCGCATCGTTCATCCATCGCCGCTTCTTCCGAGTTCGTTGGCGTGCCATAAATCTCAGAGAACGATTGATTACTTTCGAGTCGCGGTCAATCACACGGCCTTCTGGAGCATTGGAGAGTCACATGTTCTCCAGAGAACGCAGGAGGCGGGCCGGGAACACGGACAAAAGGCGGACAGTGCACTATTTTTGCTGCATTTTTCGGTGGCGTGGCACGTCGTAAATGCTTAGTATTGAATGTGAGGGCGGTTAGCTCAGCGGTTAGAGCGTCCGGTTTACACCCGGAAGGTCCGCGGTTCAAATCCGTGATCGCCCACCATCCGGTAACCATGGCGCGGGGACGTAGTTCAGTCGGTTAGAACGCTGCCCTGTCACGGCAGAGGTCGCGAGTTCGAGTCTCGTCGTCCCCGCCATTCTTTCCAAAAACCTTGCGCTAGTTTTAGGGAAGCCATCGAGGCCCCAAAAGGGCACGGTTTCATGCCCTTTTTGCTCTTTTCTGCAGACCCTTTGTTCTCGCTTCCTGACAGCGCTTTACTAGCCGGCAAAGAATGGTTATCCGATCGGTTATCGATATTCTTGTTTCAGTATCGCTGACAGATTGATGTATACTATACATCATGAAGCGGACGCAGCTCTATCTAGACGAAGACCTCTGGAAGGCGCTGCACATCCGATCGCGGCAGTGCCGTATTTCCGTTTCCGAACTAGTGCGTCAGGCTGTGCGGGACCATTACGGAAGCTCTCCGGCCAATCGAAGGCAAGCGATGACGGCACTCGTAGGCATGTGGAAAGACCGCGATGATCTTCCCGACGCAACGACCTACATCCGTCGGCTCCGCAAAGGAAAACGCCTCAAGAGAATCCCATCTTGAAATCCGTTTTGATTGATTCAGATATTTTGATCGAGGTCTCGCGCGCTCGTGACTCCGGCATTCTCGCGAAGTGGGACGCCCTGAGTCGGGGATCCACGGTGCTCTTCTGCTCTCCCGTGACCGTTGCAGAGCTTTGGCATGGAGCTCGCCAGCAAGAGGACGGAATTGTTCAGGCGCTCTTCGCCGCAGTTCAATCGATCCCCATCGATGCCGAGATCGGCCAGCGAGCCGGGTTGTTTTTGAGACAGTACGCTAAGAGTCACCAAGTCGAACTGGGCGACGCCTTGATCGCTGCGACTGCTTGTCTCCACGACCTAGAACTCTGGACGCGAAATCGTCGGCACTATCCCATGAAAGATCTTAGTTTCTTCTAATGACTTGCGGTGCCTTCTGTGCTCTTCCATGTCGTATTCTTGCCTTGCTCCTGTTTCAATTTAAGCATTTCGTCTTGCAGCTTCGTGCGAACAATTCTCGTATTTTGTCCTTCAGCGCTATCTAATGATTGTGAGAAAACAACTTTGTTGACGGAGTCAAATGTGTCGGCAAATTCGTTCGATGCTTTTGTCATCGAATGGCTTTTTGCCACATCCGGCCAAGAAGGAACCGTCAATTGATAGGTTTACGCCCAAAGACGATCAGGTCAACATCTCGCATGAGGCGTGTAAAATATTCATGTATTTCTTCATCCCCAATTGTTTTGCTGTGGTCGCAGCAGCCATCGAGGGTAATGTTGATTGCGAAGATTAGATTTCTCATTTTCGCCTCGGATTGAGCAGCAGGGTCTTCGAACATAAACCAATAACTTTGAACCGCGGGTCATTGCAACAGAAAGATTAGGTGCATCCAACTCGAAAAGGCCGTCCCCGACATTGATGACTTTCGTTGGCTGCGAACAGTCTCCTTCGTGCGACTCCGCGACGGATCAACGTTGACGCGGCTTGAAGTCGAGCGTGAAGGAAGGGCTTGACGAGGCATGAAGAGATTTGCTTATACGCCACCGCCAAAAGTGGTATGGTTCTGGAGCCGCGTGATACACGCCAAGGGAGAGAATATGGTTATAGGAGATCGGTTGCGGGCGCTTCGAGAAGAGAAGAGCCTGTCGCAGGGAGACATTGAGAAAAAGACGGGCTTGCTTCGTTGCTACATCAGTCGCGTTGAAAACGGACATACGGTACCGGCGATTGAGACGCTCGAAAAGTTCGCGCGAGCGCTCGAAGTGCCGATGTACCAGCTCTTCTACGACGGGGAGGAACCGCCAAAACTGCCCAACCTTCCAAAACGCAAGACGGGCGACGAAGTTGCATGGGGTAGCTCCGGCAAGGACGGCAAAATGCTGCATCAGTTCCGTCGGCTACTGAGCAAGACGAATGAAAACGACCGAAAGGTTTTGTTGTTCACGGCGCAGAAAATGGCCGGCCAGAATCGATAGCCTCATCACGGATTGCTGAAGCGAGCGGGAGGCCCTAGGCAACAACTCAAATTCCGGCGCTGAGCGCGTCGTCGTAAAACACCCATCGGGGCCCGATCAACCGAGCAGAGGCTGACTGGCGGAGCGCAGTTCAAATCTTACGCGGATTCCGATCGAGCTGGTCGACCCCCGTTAGCTGCCATCGGCAACTTCACGGTGACTCTGGTTCCCTGCTCGTTCGAATCGGTATCCACTACTCCCGCGAGATATTGCACCCGTTCGCGCATTCCCGTCAAACAACAGAGTCGGTCGTTTAAATTCAACCCGCCTGCATTATGATGTCACCCCGAATTTGGCGCGAGCCGGGAGCGATTCATGGATACGGCAATTCTGGAAGTGCTGGCGGAATACGAAAAGCGTGGCGCGCAGGAACACAAGCGCCAGTTGCAGGATGGTCTGGAGAAATGGCTCGATCAGCGCGATGAATTCCTGATCTCGGTTGGTCCCGCGACCGGCCAGCTGCTGAACATTCTGGCAAAGAGCATTCAGGCGAAGGCGATCGTCGAGCTCGGCACCTCCTACGGTTACTCAACCGTGTGGCTGGCGGAAGCCGCGCGCGCCAACGGCGGCAAGCTCATCTCGCTCGACAAGGCCGACTATAAGCAGGCCTACGCACAGGAGCAGATCGCACGAGCCGGACTCACAGGCTATGTGGAGTTCCGGCTCGGCGACGCGCTCGAAACCCTCGCCACGCTGAAAGGCCCATTCGATTTCGTGCTCGTCGATCTGTGGAAGGAACTCTACGTTCCCTGCCTCGAATTGTTTTATCCCAAGCTCGCGCCCGGCGCATTCATCGCCGCCGACAACATGATCTACCCCGATGTCTATCGCGAGACTGCCCTGGACTATCGCAAACTGGTGCGTTCGAAACCGAAAATCGATTCGGTGCTGCTGCCGGTCGGCAGCGGCGTCGAGCTGAGCCGCTTCGACGATCCTCTCAAACCTTAACATCGCGGTTTCACGAGATCTTCCGCGCCGCGGTCTTTTGGCGATTCGAGACCCGGCCTCATCTTCCTTTTCAAGAGGTTCAACGCATCCCCGAATCCTGGAATTTGGCGGTCAGGAATCGTCTGTGGGGTTGCACTCGCGGAGGGAGCTCGCGCCCGCATCGCGCCGAAACGATCACCGGCCGCTAGCGCTGGGCCAGGACTCGGGTTTCGGCCTCGCGCATCGCCTGGTAAATCTGATCGAAGCTTTCGATCGCGAACAGACGATGATGGATCTTGTCGACGACCACCGGCGTTGCCAGGACTTCGTCCAAACTGAAATCGCGCACCTCGCAGCCCCCTTCGATCACGTTGGTGCATTCGTTCTGCGAGCTGATCACACCGCTGCCGTAAACCTTGATCTTGCCGTCTTCGCGAATTAGCCCAAATTCGACCGTGTACCAAAATAGCCGCCCGAGGCGCTCGAGCGTTTCCTTATCCTTGATGCGCGCGCAGACGCTGCCATAATGCTGCAGAAAATCGGCGAATACCGAATGCGCGTGCATCGGCACGTGGCCGAACACGTCGTGAAATATATCCGGCTCCGGCGTGTAGCCCAGCGATTCCCTGCCGCGCAGCCAGGTGGTTGTCGGGAACATGCGCGCGTCCAGCATTTCGAAGAACGCGTCGCTCGGCAGAAACCCATTCACAGGGGTCGTGCTCCAGCCCGTCCGCGGCTTCAAGCGAACCGAAATCGCGGCCAGATTCGGCAGCCGCTCGTCCTCCAGGCCGATGATCTTGTAGCCGTCAAGATATGCGCGGCACGCGTACGCCTCGATCTGCGGACGACGGCGGCTCACAAGCTCGGCCCAAACCGCGTGCTGCTCCGCGGAGTATTCCGCGTATCGCTGCTCGGTCAGAAACGAAGCTGCCGCGACCAGTGCCATTAGAGATTCAGCTCCCCGTATCGTTCGTCCACCGCCGATTGCGCATCGGGCAACATGCGAGGCGCTGCTGCCGCGGTGTCACTCGTCCACCGGCCAGCAATCGCCAGACCGCACTTCGGGCAGCGGCCCCTCGCCAGCCGATTTTCCTGCACATCATGCCACGAGCGGCGAATCAGCAGCGTCCGGCACGACGGGCAGGACGTGTGCGCGCCGTCACTGTAAATATTGCCTTCATACACGTGATGCAGCCCCACTTCGAGCGCTGTCCGGCGAGCAGCGTGCAAGGTCTCCGGCGGAGTGTGCGGCTTATCGCGCAGCTTGAAATCCGGATGAAACGCGGTGAAGTGCAACGGCACGTCCGGCCCGAGATGATCGAGAATCCATTCGGCAAGCGCGCGGGTTTCAGACGGCGCGTCGTTCAGCGTGGGAATAATCAGGTTGGTGATCTCAAACCACACATTGGTCTCGTTCTTCAACCATTGCAGTGTTTCGAGTACCGGCTCGAGATGCGTCAGCGTCACACGGCCGTAGAAATTGTCCGTAAAGGCTTTCAGGTCGATATTCGCGGCGTCGATGTGATCGTATAGATCGTGGAATGCCTCGCGCGTGATGTAGCCGTTTGAAACCATCACAGTTTTGATGCCCGCTTCCTTCGCCGCGTGACATATGTCGATTACGTACTCGCCCCAGATGGTCGGCTCGTTGTAGGTGAACGCGATCGAAGGACAGCCATTGCGGATCGCCAGCCGCACCACGTCCTCGGGAGGCACGTAGGTTGAATGCACCTGATCCGAGCGCGACTTCGAAATGTCCCAGTTCTGGCAGAAAAAGCAGCCCATGTTGCAGCCGGCCGTGCCCATCGAAAACACGCGCGTCCCGGGCAGAAAATGGTTCAGGGGTTTTTTCTCGATCGGATCGATCTGCAGCGCGGCCGGGTGCGCGTAGCCCAGACTGTAAAGCTTCCCGCCTTCGTTTGCGCGAATGAAACAGAAACCGGCTTGCCCCTCGCCGATGTGGCAGTGGCGCGGACACAGGTAGCAATGAACTTTGCCGTTGGGCTCAGACTGCCACCAACGCGCTTCGTGCAGGTCCTGCGATTTGTCGGCGATCTTCATGCTCGGTATCTCGGTCGGCCTTTCTTTGATTATACTCCCGCGGGGTGCGCGGCAGCGTCCCAGGACCTGCCGTACAATCCATGAGCCGCCCGCATGCGAGATTTGATGTATTCCGTTTCGCAGAGTACGGAAGCAGGATCGCCTAGGTGTGATCGGAGTTCCCGATCGATTCGGCGACGAGGAGGAAACAAATGGCGCGATACGGAAAGGCAGCTGCAAAGAGCGTGAAGAGTGCGATGCATCGAGAAAAGCGCGGGACGCTTCGTTCCGGCAAGGGCGGCAAAGGTGGCCGCGTCACCAGCCGCAAACAGGCCATCGCCATCGGTCTTTCCGAAGCCCGGAAAAAAGGCGCCAAGGTTCCGACGAAGAAATCGTAGGGAATCGGCTCCGCTTAAGCGCGGAGCCGGTCCGCACGACTCAATCTACTGGGTGTTCTTCGCGTCTGCGCTCTTTGCGTCGGCATTCCGCGAATCCTTAACGTCTTCCCGCACGCGCATGGAGATGACCGAGTATTGCCGCTCCTTCTTGTCATCCTCGCGGTCGAGGACGTACATCTTATCCTTGCGAACGCGGTACTGAACGGAGTCGCCGACTGGCAGGAGGATCGGGTGTTTCGCGTCCTCAGGACGGATGCGGTAGACGATCCGGTCGCCCTGTAGCACGTATTCCTGGCAGAGCACCTGCTCGGTATTCTTGTGCTCGCCGTCCGTGCCCAGCAGCTCGCCAGCCACGGTCTTGCTTCCCTTCTCCGCCGTGCCGCACATCGACGAATCCATCGAGAGCAGCGTGCCCTTGTCGTAGCTCGGGGGATCCTTCGCCAGCGCCACCGATGCCAATACAGCCGCAACCATCATAGCCAGTAAGAGTTTCCTCACAACACACCTCCAGGGAAAGTTGGAATGCCACTTCATAAGGGTGCGCAGCCGGCCGTTTGATATAGGCGCCTTTTCACGCAGGAGGCCACGGCCATCCAAGAGTCCACAGCCGCGGCCGCTGTCAACGCAAAGTAGAAATGTCCGGTTTTTTGCAATTTAGAATTGTCCGCTT
>Ga0209007_1000481_pt1 | contig 15362 bp, 11 predicted proteins | sample JacPinW_OM1H0_O2_FD_187961 | JGI IMG/M metagenome (GOLD analysis project Ga0209007, IMG submission 187961) | Forest soil microbial communities from Algoma, Ontario, Canada - Jack Pine, Ontario site 1_JW_OM1H0_O2 (SPAdes) (version 2) | ecosystem: Environmental > Terrestrial > Soil > Boreal... | reverse complement strand
GTGGACTATGGACACGATTGGACTTGTCAAGGGTTCCCGGCGCGGCGCTGGCGTGCGCAGGCCGCGCAACGGTGCTGTGCGCCCGAGGTGCAGCGGACACTGCGGCTCTATGCATGGCCGCGGCGGCGGGGGGGCGTTCTTCGGCGGGACGTCCGTCAGTGGGGCGCGCTTCGACGGGATGCCCGTCATTGGCACGCGCCATGAACGCGGGATTGCCGGCCGCTCGTCGTGCAAGTTGGTGCTGAAACGCTGTTGGCGGGATATGCGGCTCTGCCGCGGCTGCTCTTTCCTGCGCGGTCGCGGCTGCCGTGATGCCGCCGGGGCCGCCGTTGTAGCTCACCTTATTGAGCGCGACATTGTTGGCCACGGCGCCGGGATAGCCGAAGCCGTAGTTGACGCCGCCGTAGAAGCCGATGTGCGGCCCCCAATACCCGGCATGGAAAGCATAGATCGCGCCGGCATATCCCCAATAGCCGGGCGTCCACAACAAGCCCACTCGCGGCGGGAGTACCCACGCTCCAGGCACCCAGTAGTATCCCCCGCCCCATGCCCAATAGCCTGGGGTCCAAAGATATCCATCGCCGGTGCAAGGCGCCTGTTCTTCATTCAGCAAGGGTGGCGGCGCGTCCGCGGCTCGCATGTCGACATCCAAGGCGGGGGCGATGTCAGTCCGCGGCGGTGGGCTCGCCCCGATCGCCTGCTGCTTCGTTTGCGCTAGATCGCGCTGCGCATTGTTTCCCGGCAGCGTGTCGAGCGCGGTGCCCCACGCCACTTTGATGTCGGGTACGGGCCTGCCGTTTAGGGTGATGTTAATCAACCGGTCGTTTGATACCTGGCCCTGGTAGGTCACGTCGGCACTGAAGCCATTCCACGCGGCAGGGACACTATGGCGGTGCAAGACGACCGCTGTGGGCGTGAAGCTTTCTACTGTCCAAGTCTCGTCCGTACCATCCGTCCGCGTATAGAGTCCATTGCCGAAGCTCAGGCTAAAGCAGTTCGTCCAGCAGATATGAATCACTTGGGGTGGGTCGGACTTCTGCGCCGTCGGGGCATCCGGCGCTCGGTCGGAGTAGGTCACATGCCCTTCGGCATCGACGGATTTGTACACTTGAACGGCCCCCAGTACGCGCCCCGGACCCACAAGAACGCTCAGCGCGATGAGAAGCACAACATAGCGATGAGTGTCTGATAGGGCTCGTGACAGCCGCAGGGAATCCTCGTACATCGGCCCATTTGACGTGCAATGACAGCAGGCCTCGCGGAAGCGAGTCACAGTCCCAAGGCCAAGAAATACGATGCGCAGCTCAAAAATTCATCGATACACGACAACATGTCAAACTGAAAGTCCTCGATGTCGCCCGATTTGCCTTCACCGCCGCTTGAGCGCCTCCAGTTCATCCAAGGTCCGCGGCCAGTCGGCGCCCAGCAGCCGCGACAGGGCCCGATCCGCGAGCACCCTGCCGCCCGTCTGGCACTGCGCGCAGTAATTGGTTTCGTTGTCGGCGTAGCGGATGCGCTGCACCGGCTCGCCACATCGCGGGCACGGCAACCCATAGCGCCCATGCACCGCCATGTCTTTACGAAATGCGGTCACTTTTTCAGGAAAGCCCTGGCGCGACTCCATGCCCAGCCGGTCGATCCAGAATCGCAACGTCTCGCGCGTCGCGGTGAACAAGCGCGCAAATTCCTCCGGTGACAATTTACTGGTCAACGTGATCGGCGACAGCCGCGCCGCGTGCAAAATTTCATCCGAATAGGCATTGCCGATGCCGCTCAAGATCCGCGGATCGGTCAAGGCCCGCTTGAGCGTGCGGTTCTCCACCGTCATCGCGGCGATGAAGGCCGCAAGGTCGCTGTCGAATACCTCGATGCCGCCGGGGTCGAGCGACCGCAGTGCCTCTTCGCCCTTCACCACATGCAGCGACGCGCGCCGCTTCGTGCCTGCCTCGGTGAGGACCAACGAGCCATCGGGGAAATCAAACGCCGCCAAACTATTGCGGCCCTTGAGCGTCACGCCCTGGGTACGCCAATGCAGTCGCCCGGCAATCATCAAATGCAGGACCAGCCACAAATCATTGCTGAGGCCAATGACCACGCGCTTGCCGATCCTGCGCAAGTCCGTGACTTGATTGCCCGCCGCCTCCGATAGCGGCGGCGCGGCCGTGCGCAGCAAAAAGGGACTGTTGAGGCGCACCCGCTGCAGCGGCTGACCGACGATGCGCTCCTGCAATGCGCTTAAGTACGCGGAAATGTCCGGCAGCTCAGGCATGCGCTTTCGGTGATCCCCTCTTTGCTATCATGCGCGCGGCAAACAACTAAGAGGATCTCATGAGGACAGCTGCCTGCAAAATCGCGCTTTGCGCCGCCTTAAGTACAGGCCTCGCCGCCGTCCAGGCCGCCCCCGAGACCGCCGCGGGCCCCAGCGCGACCGCATCCATCACGCCCATCGTCGCGCCAAAGGATCGCGCCTACACCGGCGAGATTCATCTGAAGGTCGATGCCAGCGACACGAGCCATCGCGTCGTGCACGTTCATGAAACCCTGAGCGGCGTCGGCCCCGATACCGTGCTGCTGTATCCCAAGTGGCTGCCCGGCACCCACGCGCCGGAAGGCACGATCGATCGGCTCGGCGGTATCCGAATCACCGCCAACGGAGCGCCGGTTGCCTGGAAGCGCGATCCGGTCGATGTCTTCGCGTTGCGCTTGAATTTGAAGCCGGGCACGCACGCGGTCGACATCGACTTCGATTATCTCTCGCCCACCAGCGGCAAAGTCGGCGCGCTGGAAATGAGCCGTGAGCTGATGCTGATCGAATGGAACGAACTGGTGTTTTACCCCGCCGGCTATTTCGCGCGGCAAATCCCGGCTGAGGTAGAACTGCAGTTGCCCGTCGATTGGCAGTTTGGCTCGGCCCTTGAAACCGCCTCGACCGACCATGCGCAGACGCGCTTCAAGCGCACCACGCTGGAAACGCTCATCGACAGTCCGCTGTACGCGGGCCGCTACGCCTCCAAGCTCGATCTCGATCCGGGCGCCGCAGTCCCCGTGCACATGGACCTGTTTGCCGACCGGCCCGAGCTGCTGGCGCTGAAGCCCGAGCATATCGAGGCATACCGCAACTTGGTACGGCAGGCCTACAAGCTCTACGGCTCGCATCACTACAACCACTACGATTTCCTGTACTCGTTGAGCGATCAGATTCAGCAGAACGGACTTGAGCACCATCAATCGAGCGAGGACGGCAGCGATCCGGATTCTTTCACGAAGTGGGACAAGGAAGCATTCGCGCGGGACTTGCTGCCGCACGAGTTCACGCATTCATGGAACGGCAAATTCCGCCGCCCGGCGGATCTCTGGACGCCGAACTACAACGTGCCCATGCAGGACAGTCTGCTCTGGGTCTATGAAGGTCAAACCGAGTACTGGGGCCAGGTGCTGGCTGCACGATCAGGGTTGCGAACGCGTCAACAGGCCCTGGATCAATTCGCCATCACCGCGGCGCATTACGAAGTGCAAAAGGGCCGCCAATGGCGCCCGCTGCAGGACACGACCAACGATGAAATCATCAATCCGCGCCGGCCGCAGTCCTGGCTCGACTGGCAACGCTTCGAGGACTATTACTCAGAGGCCGCGCTGGTGTGGCTCGATGCCGACACGTGGATTCGCGCACATTCCAATGGCGCCCGATCGCTGGATGATTTTGCCCGCACCTTCTTCGGCATCAATGACGGCAGCTTCAGTGTCGTCACCTACACCTTTGACGACATTGTGAAGGCGCTGAATGCCGTCGAGCCCAATGACTGGGCCGCCTTTCTGCGCCAGCGCCTGGACGCCATCGGCAAACCCGTGCCGGAGGACGGCTTTCATCGCGGCGGCTACAAGCTCGTGTACACCGACACGCCGAGCGAGTATCAATCCACCACCGAGGATCAGCACAAGCGCATTGACCTGCTCAACTCCATCGGCGTCGAGATCGACGTCAAGGACGGCGACAAGGAGAACACACTCTCCCAGGTCATCTGGGACAGCCCGGCTTATCTAGCCAAGCTCACCGAAGGCGCGCAAATTCTCGCCATCAACGGCATCGCGTACGATGCTGATGTGCTCAAGGACGCCATCCGCGCAGCGCATGGCACGCAGGCGCCGATCCAGCTGATCGTCAAGATCGGCGATCGCTACATGGTCGCGAACTTGGACTATCACGACGGATTGCGCTATCCCCATCTGGAGCGCGACAGCGCCGAACCTGCGCGACTCGACGAGATCCTGGCGGCGCGGCCTTAACGTGGCCGCGCGGCCTCAAGTTGGGGGCACGGCCTTTAAGGTTTCTAGTTGCTTAAGCGCGTCGCCAAGCGCTGGACATCCACACCATCGCTGCGCTCCCGCCGATGCCCACAAAACACATCAGTGCCAAGTCGGGATTTCCGTTCACTAGGTGAAACACAAAACCGGCAAACGAAGAAACGGCGGCAAGACCCAGGAGACCATCGACGACGTGAATAAAGGGCGACATTGAGTGGTCTCCGAGAGTTGTGCTGCCTGCAATACTCGCGCAAGCGTCTTCACTTAGGCGAGATGTCTGTGTCTTGCAACAACCGCAATTTGGCCCTTTGACTTAACTTGGTAAAAGTTGCACGGCACTTGCATGTCCCGCGCTTTGCAACCGGGCCGGCGACCGGTCACAATCGCCCCGGCCACTGGCTTTACATCGTGAGTCGTACGACATGAATATGGATTTGGACCGCCGCTCCTTTCTCTTGGGCTCAACCGGCGCGTTGTCGCTGTCGCTGCTGCCATTAAAACTCTGGGCGACTGCGGCGGCCTCGAAGAACTCCGTGCCGCCGGCGCCGGTCGCGCGCATCGAAGTCGTGAAAGACACCTACTTCGGTGAGACCTTGAGCGATCCTTATCGCTGGATGGAGAACAGCAAGGACCCCGACTGGCTGCCGTTCCTGAAAGGGCAGAATGATCACACGCGTGCCATCATCGATGCCCTGCCCGGCCGCGCGGCGCTGCTCAAGCGCATTGAACAACTCTCCGGCGAAGCGGTGGCGACCTCGCGCGTGCAGCGTGCCGGCGGTCTGACCTTCATCCAGCAGCGCCCCCTGGGCGCCGACAACTTCAAGCTCTTCGTGCGCCAAGGACAGAGCGGTCCGGATCGCGTACTGATCGATCCCACCGCTCAGAGCGGCGCGAAGAGCCACGTGTCGCTCGACTGGTGGCGCGCCTCGCCCGACGGCAAGTACGTGGTCTACGGCCTGTCGAAGGACGGCAGCGAAGATTCTCTGCTGCACATACTCACGGTCGCCGACGGCAAACATCTCCCGGAAACCATCCCCAATACGGAGGGCGCCAATCCGCAATGGCTCGATGACGCCAGCGGCTTTTTCTACACCCAGCTCACCGGCGCCGTGGCCACACCCGAGCGCTACTTGGATGCCCAAGCCCGCTTCCACAAATTGGGCACCGACCCTAAGTCCGATCCCATCCTGATGAAGCGCGGCTTGGTCGCCGGCGTGGAGTACGACAAGATCCAGACGCCGACCATTCTCACGTCCCCGGGTTCACGGTACGCCATCCTGCAGCTCGCCGACGTCAGGCCCGAGGGCCGCTGGTTCATCGCACCTCTCGCCGATACCATGACGGGCAAGGCCAAATGGGTTTCATTCGCCGGCTTCGACGATGAGGTCACCGATCTTGAGCTCGATGGCAACGACTTGTACCTGCTGGTCAACAAGGGCTCGCCGCGCGGGCGCATCGTCAAGACTTCCGCGGCGGCGCCCGGCATCGCGAGCGGCACGGTGGTAGTCCCGCAGCACGCGACGCTCGTGATCGAGGACACATCGCGCGCTCGTGACGGCATTTATTTGAAAATCATGGACGGCGGCATCAGCCGCCTGCAGCGCTTGGGTCACGACGGCAAAGTTGCCGACATCGCGCTGCCTTTCGACGGCACCATCGGCGCCGTGTTCACTGTACCGACCGAGGACGGCGCCTTGTTATCGTTCCAGGGGTGGCTTAACCCGGCGGGCATCTGGTCGCTGGACATCTCAGGCCATCTCGCCGACACAGGCATCACGCCCAAACCCGCGATCGATGTCAGCGCCTATGAAGCCAAGCGGTTCTTCGCCACCGCGAAGGACGGCGTCAAGATTCCCTACACCCTGATTTACCGCAAAGGCCTGAAACAGGACGGCAGCAATCCAACTTGGATCTCGGCGTACGGCTCCTATGGTCTGGCTGCCTACACGCCCGCTTTTGCCGGACGCACGCTCGCATTGGTTGATGCGGGCGCCATCGTCGGCTACGCCGATGTGCGCGGCGGCGGCGAATATGGCCGCGAATGGCACAAGGCGGGACAACTCGGCAACAAGCCCAACACCTGGCGCGATCTCATCGCCGTATGCGAAGAACTCATCGCCAAGAAATACACCTCATCGAAGCATCTCGCCATCGGCGGCCGCTCCGCCGGCGGCATCACCGTCGGGCGAGCGATGACCGAACGCCCGGATCTCTTTGCCGCCGTGATCGACGGCGTCGGCTGGTCCAATCCGCTGCGCTATGTCGTCGAGCAAAACGGCTACGGCGAGGAACCGGAGTGGGGCGCCATCGCCGATCCCGCCGGCTACAAGGCGCTCAAGATGATCGACAGCTATCAGTCGGTGAAAGATGGCACCGCGTATCCCGCCGTGCTGCTCACCACCGGCGTCACCGATCCGCGTGTCGCACCGTTTCACTTGGGAAAAATGACCGCGCGACTGCAAGCCGCCACCACGTCCGGAAAACCCATCTTGCTGCGCGTCGACTATGACGCGGGCCACGGCATCGGCTCAACCCGCGCGCAGCAGGACCGCGAAGCGGCCGACACCTACGCCTTCTTATTGTGGCAGCTTCGCGGCAACGCCTAAATGCACAAAGGTTCGCGATTCGGGCATTCAGGCCAGGCCTTGGATAAATGGGACAAGGTCGAGATCCTCCTGGTTGAGGACAATCTTTCGGACGCCGAACTGACTGTGCGGGCATTGCGTAGTATTGGCGCAACCCAAAAAATATTGCGCCTCTCGGACGGAGTTGAAGCGCTCGATTTCATTTTTCGCAAAGGCCGGTTTTCCGACCGTGACCAGGCGCTGCCAAAGCTGATTCTGCTGGACCTTAAAATGCCGCGAGTTGGCGGAATCGAGTTTCTCCACAGATTGCGCGAAGACGCCGCCACCGAGAACATCGTGGTCGCGATGCTCACATCCTTCACGAAGGATCAACTGCCCGCCGACATCCAAGACCTCAATGTGCACGACTACTTGCTGAAGCCCGTGAATCCGGAGCGCCTCATCGAGTTGGTGAAGCACGCCGGATTGGTTCGCACGCAAAACCCTTAGGGCTTCAGCGCCGCGTAGGCCTCTTTCTGGAAATTCTGCGTAGCGGCAATACCCGGCATGCGCGGCGCCTTGCCCGAACGCTGCGCCATTTGGTTCATCAGCGACAGCAGTCGCGGCGAGGAGAACACCCATCGCAGCAACGTTTCCGCGACGCGCGAGTCCCCCTTTGCGCCGCTCCCGGCAATAGCCTGGGGCGGCAGCGTTTGCTGCAGCCACACCATCACGGACTGCTGAGCCGGATCAGCCTGCCACCAACCGCCAAAAAGACCCGGCCAGCCAAACGCGCCTTGGCGTCCCGCTCCCATCCAGGCGTTACGTTTTGCATCGTCAATCACGGACAGTCCGAGGCCGAACCCCTGCCCCATGAAGAAGGGGATGCCGAATTGCAGATTTCGCCGCTGCGCCGGCGTCAACCGATTGGTGGTCATCAATCGGATGGATTCTTCCGAGAGCAGCCGGATGCCGCCCAACTCCCCGCCCTGGAGCAGCATGCGCGCAAAGGCGAGGTAGTCATCCGCGGTTGAGACCAGCCCTTGTCCGCCGGCGCAGAAAGATGGCGGTGCTGGGTCCATGAAGCCCGGCAGATCGACCGGTACGAAGTTTCCGGGCGCCGATGAGCGGTAGAGAACCGCGGCGCGATCGCGCTTTTCCGGCGGAATCCAAAAATCGGTATCGGCCATCTTCAAGGGATCGAACAGCAGTTGCTGCATCGCTGCTCGCGTACCCAAGCCCATCGCCCGGCCGACGATGACGCCGAGAAGATCGGTCGCGTGACTGTAATTGAACCGCTCTCCGGGTGCGTAGCTCAAGGGCAGCGAGGCCAGGGTTTTCACCCATTCATCGGGCGTGCGTGCGCTGTCGAATTCGAATCCAAATCTCTCTTTCAGCGCCTGCGCAAGCGGGCCCCGCGCCGTGAAACTGTAGGCAAGACCGGCGCGGTGGGTCATCAGGTCCTCAATGGTGATGGCGCGCGGCGCCGGATAGGTGTCCTGCAAAGGCCCATCAGGCCGGCGCAACACCTGCATCGCCGCGAATTCAGGCGCCCACTGGGTGATGGGATCCTCGAGCCGCAACACGCCGCGCTCCATCAAAATCATCGCGGCCGCGGTCGTCACCGGCTTACTCATGGAGGCGATGCGAAAGATCGTATTGCGCTCGACCGGCAGCCGCGTCTCGATATTGCGCAGTCCCACCGCATCGACCTGCAGCAACTCACCGCGCCGCCAAACGAGGCACACGACGCCGGGAATGTCGCCGGTGGCAACGGCATGCTGGGCGGGAGCTGCAATGCGCGCGGCGAGGCTCATCGGATTGGGCATGATCTTCCTTTGGTATCACTCAATGAGCAGTAACCCGCGCTTCTTCTGGGCGGTGGCATCGACTGTGTTCATAGCCTCGTACAATCGATCCGACTTGACCAGCCACGGGCCGTATTTTTTATTGACGTCGAGCACGAGAACCAGGTCTTCCTGATTGAGGTAGGCGGCGATGGGTGAGTGATGGCCGCCGCCTGTCGCGAATAACGGGCCACGGGCGAAATTAATGACATAGCGGCGCGCCGGGTCATTCACGTGATTCAGTTGCTCGCGAAAAGCCGCCAAATCCAAATCGCGCAGCACCGTAACTTTTCTTTGCAGCTTCTGTCGGGCTATCTGCGCGAGTTGATCGAGGGTGAGACCTTCGGGCAGATACCCCATGACGGTGGAGAAGCCCGAGCCTTGCAAAATGCTCTCTTGGTTCCCCGGTTGCTTGCGCGAGTGCAGTACATTGGCGAGACTCGCAGGGCCACAGACACTGCCATTTTGCTGAAATTCAATGTCAGCTTGGTAGGCAGCCGCGACCGGCAGCGCCCAAGCTTTCTGGAGCAGTGCTGGGTCTTGGTAATCGCGGGTCTCTTTGATGGAGACGACGCGAGCGGAGTCGGCGTGTCCCTTCGACACGAATATCGGGAGAACGACCGCAGAGCCGCCGACCAAGAAAGCAGCCATCGCTGCCCCTAAAACAAGCTTGCGGGTCCATGCCATCTGGTTTAAGGCACCGCAGGACTTTGCAGATTGCGCACCATCTTCTGGTTGCTCATCGTTGTTCTTCCCCGTCGTGTCCCTGAGATTCTTTGTTAGTCTAGACCCAAATGCCGAACCTGAAGCAAAACAACATCGATATCAAGGGGGGCGTCATCGAGGGCTTCTTCGGGAAACCCTGGAGTTGGGAATCACGGATGACCGGTGCCAAATTCCTGCGCAACTGCGGCTACCAGTTCTATATCTACGCGCCCAAGTCCGAGACCTTCCTTCGCCGGCAATGGCGCGAGCCGATTGCGCCGGAGACAGTGCAACATTTGTCGCGGCTCAGTGCGCAGTGCCGACAAAACGGCATTAGCTTCGGGATCGGGCTCACGCCCTTTGAAATCTATCGCAACTACGACGCCGGCGCACAGGCATCATTGCGCGCCAAAGTGGCGCAGATCGATCAGATTGGCGTGGATATTCTTTGCGTCTTGTTCGACGACATGCGCGGCGACATCGAGGGCCTCGCTGCGATTCAGGCGAGGGTGATCTCCGACATCTGCGGCTGGAGCCGCGCCGCAAGCTTCATCGTTTGTCCGACGTACTATTCTCATGATCACCGGCTCGCGCGCGAGTTCGGTTCGCCGCCTGAAGGTTATCTGCGCGATCTCGGTCAAAAGGTCGATAAGTCGATCGACTTCTTCTGGACTGGCGAGAAAATCATTTCTGAAAGTTATTCGGCCCCGCATCTGGCGCGGGTCGCAGCCGACATGGGTCGCAAGCCCTTCATCTGGGACAACTCCATCGCCAATGATTCCAGAACGCGAACGAATTTTCTGTTTCTCGACCCTGCCGCCGGCGCATGGAACCTGCCCGCCGATCAGGTCGCCGGTGTCGCGCTCAATCCGATGAACCAGGCGTATCTGTCACGGATCGCGCTGCGTGGAATTGAGAATATTTTGACTCTTGGATCCGGAAGGGACCTTCTGCCTTCAATTTGCCGGGAACTCTGCGGGCCCCTGGTCGCGAGGCATCTCCTCGCGGACATCGACCTGTTGCAGAACGAGGGTCTCGATGAGCTCGACGCCGACACCCGGCGCCGCCTTCTCAACCAATACGAGAAGCAGCAGTCGAATCCTTTCGCCGCGGACGTCGCTGCATGGCTGCGCGGCGAATACGTGTTCGATCCGGCGTGCCTGACGACGTGACGAATGATAATCGCAGCGATCAATCAGGCAGGGCCCGGGGCCTTGCTGGCCATAGCGGCAGCCTCGCCGCGTGACTGCACGCCAAGCTTAGACAGGATCGCCGACACATGACGATCCACCGTCCGGGTCGAAACGAACAGACGCTTGGCGATCGCGGAATTGCGCATGCCTTGGGATAGCAGCGTCAGAATCTCCGCCTCGCGACGCGTCAGGCCGAGCCGATTGCTGCGGGTCGATGTCCGCAAACCGCGTGGAACGGCGCGAACGCCTTCTGCGCGCATTCGTTTGCGCAGGGCCTGTGCAGCCGGGGTCGCGCCGAGCCGTTCGAGGATTTCAAGAGCCTCTCGCTGTTCGGATTCGGCGCCGTGCCACGCCAGTAGACACGCGTACTCGTAGGGACAGCCAAGGCCTTTCCAAGCGAACGCTGCGGCGCGCCAATCGCCGGAGATCTCCTGGGCGTAAGGGTCGGCGATATCGTCCGGTTTTTTTTCAAGAGCACCAACCCGCCACAACCAGCTTGCGAGCTCGCCCTTCATTCGCGGATCGCGCCGCTGACACACCAGTTCATACGCGGGTTTGGCCGCGTTCAGAACGCCGTCGCGATCGCCGGCGAGCCATGCAGCCTCGGCACGAATCGCCGCCAATGTGCCGATACGCTGCAGCTCCTGTACGGCACCGCCGAGCGCCCACGCCTCTTCGAGCGCAGCCTCAGCCTGAGGGTCGCCGCGGCGAATTCGGATGTGGCCCAGCGTGCGCAACGCGGGAATGCGGGTGATGGGCGTGGCATGCGGATCGCGCAGCACCGCCTCTGCATCCTCGCTCGCAACCGGCCAGTCGCCTTGCTCGAAATTTTTGCGTGCGCGATACATGAGCATATAGCGCCGCAGCCCGTCTAGATCGCGTTTTTCGCAGTAGGCCAGCCCTTCGCTGAACCAACGAGACGCTTTGTCATATCGCCGGCAGGAAACGGCCATGGCAGACAGATCCGTATAGGCTCTGGCCACCTGCTCCTGTAGATCATGGTCGAGCGCGAGACGCAAAGCCCGCTCGAGATCGGCGAATCCCGAAGGGTCGCCGGCAATGAGGCGAATCGTGCCCAGCGTACTCAATGCATCGCAGAGAATTGCATCCTCCGCGCAGGGTTCCGCCAGTGCGATGGCGCGCTGCGCAAAGCTGATGCCGGATTCCAACGCGTGAATTTCCATATCGAGCTGCGCACGATTGCTGTATGCCATGGCCAATTCGGGACTGGGCGGCAGCGATTCGAGGGTCGCCACCGCCTCGGCGGCATAGCGGTCAGCGTCAGCGCGCCGTTCGAAAAACCAACTTAAGCGGGACAGCCACTGCAGCGCATCTCCCTCGCGCATGCGCTCGCCCGACGCTCGCCAGATATCGAGCGCTGCACGGCGCGCTTCGATCGCTCGCGCGTGCTGACCGGTCAAATAGCATTCGTAGGACAATCGTTCATTTAGGCGTGCGCGCTCATCGGGCGCGATCTCTTTCGCATAAGGGAGTGCAACCTCATACAGCGAGACAGCCTCGCGATGTGAACCCACCGACGCCGCCTGCATGGCCGCCAGCGGTGCGAATTGCAAAACTGCTGCTGCATTGCGCGCACCGGCCGCGTGGTGCGCGAGGCGTGCCGCAGAAATATCGTGCCGCGCGGCGAGAGCCGCGAAAACGTGCGCGTGCAAAAGCTGCCGGTGAGAATGCGATAAGGAGTCCTCAAACGCGCGCCGCGCAAGTTCGTGCCTAAAGCTAAGCGCGCCGTCATCTGATCGAACCATGCCGATGCTCATGCAGTCTTCGATGGCGGCGTCATCGACCGGAACCGCTTCCGCCAGCAGCCAGGATTCCGTCCTGCCCGGGACCACGCAGGCAAGCTCCGCGATTTTGCGCGCGTCCGGCGTCAGTCTCATGGCACGCGTAAGAACAGCGTCGCGCACACTGACCGGCACCGTGTCGGCCACGGCGGCCAGGGCTTCGGTGACGAAGAACGGATTGCCGCCCGTGATGCGGTGCAGGTCCGCCGACTGCTGCCCGGCCTGCCGTGCAAGCTGAGCAACTGCCGGCTCCGATAGGGGCAAAAGCGACATTCTGTGCGTGGCGGAGCGTGGCAGATCCCCGATGACGAATCGCAATGGATGCCGCGGCCCGACCTCGTCATCGCGGTAACTTACCGCCAGCATTGCGCGGGTGCGCTGAACGCGCCGCCCGAGATATTTGAGGAGATCGAGCGTGGCTTCGTCCGCCCAATGCATATCCTCGAAGACCAACAGGGTCTGCGTGCGTTCCAACTCACCCAGGGCTGCCGCAAAAATGGTTTCGCGATTTGCATTGCTGGTGATAGTGGCCAGGAGTTCGCCCTGTGTCTGACGTGCGATGTCGTACAGCGGTCCTAGCGGCCGGGGCGCGAACAGCGCATCACAGCCGCCCCATAGCACCCGCGCACGGAGCGGTGCCTTGGCGAATTCCTGCAAAAGCGCCGTCTTGCCGATTCCCGCTTCCGCGCCAAGCAGAGCAATGCACCCCGGACCCTCGATCGCGCGCCGCAGCCAGTCAGTGAGCTCAGCCAGGCTTTTTTTGCGCTCCAGTAACTCCATCGAAAAATGCAGCCTCCCGTGAAGATCGCAGGCAAGTTGTAACCCATCCCCGGTGCGCGCGCAAAGAGCGGCGGCGCCGCAGCTTCATTTCCCCGGCAATATGGGTATGCGACTCCTCTAAATTGGGTAGGTCCTCTGATTCGCCGATCTCTCGAGCAGACCATGATCTCCAGCGGTTGGTTTGCATGGGAGATTGCACATGTCCAGGTATTTGATCGAACGAGAGTTCCCAGACGGTCTTCACATCCCGCTCGATGAGAGCGGCGCCCAATTATGTCGAAACGTCATCGATAGCAACGCGGAAGACGGGGTCACCTGGCTGCACTCCTACGTAACTCCCGACCGCAAACGCACCTTCTGTCTTTACGACGGACCGACGCCCGAGGCTGTGCGGCGCGCCGCCGTTCGCAGCCAATTACCCATCACGCAAATCACCGAGGTTCGTGTCCTCGATCCGTACTTCTATAAATAGAGCTTTCTTGTCCACTCGCCTACAAGCCAATCCTATGGGAGATCATCGATGAAGATTACAGGCCGTTTGATATTAACTATGTTGTCTCTATCCGTTCCTTTCATTGCCCTCGCCGGGGAGTCCCCACCGCATGTCATGACGATGAGCGCCGCCGATCAAAATTCGCCGCTGGTTAGCAAGGTTCGCAAAGCGACGGCGCAATTCAAGGACATCAATGCGGCGCTCGCCGCCGGTTTCGCACAGGCCACGCCCTGCGTCAGCGGCCCGGATTTCGGCGCGATGGGAGTGCACTTTGTATTGGGTTCGCGAATCACGGCCGGAACTCTCAACGCGACCGAACCCGAAGCGCTGATCTATGAACCGCAACCGAACGGCTCCTTTCGCTTGGTCGGGGTCGAATTCATCATTCTCGCCAGCGTGTGGCAAACCCAGATTCCGCAAGGCAGCACCGCCGCCCCCGTACTGGAAGGACATTTGATGAACTACGTTTCATTCCCGAATCGCTACGGCTTACCCGCATTTTACGAAATGCATGTTTGGGCCTGGGAGCAGAATCCCGTCGGCAGCTTTGCGGATTGGAACACGCAGGTGTCCTGCGATCAGCAGCCTACCGGCTGAGGAGCGATCAGCTCATTGGCCTTGATCCGGCATCTGGTGCGATTGTCATCCAGGTGTCCGGATCGAGGCAAGACGGGCGGCGAGCGGCCGCGCGCCACGACTCATCCCCTGCGTCACCTCTAAAGATGTAGGGTGGCCATCAACCAAACCGTTCTCAACGGCGCCGGGGACGCCAGGCCCGCGAAGTTCGGAGCGACCGACGGGCTGGCGAAATCTTCACTCAAACTATTATTGATATTCTTGACCAGTCCGATCAGGCTCCAATGGCCATTTGCGCCGGCCACACCTAGGGATAGATCCAGGGGCCGGTAGGGAGCCGAGGGGAAGGTGTCTCCCGGTTGGTTATACATCGATCCGCGATAACGAAAGTGTGCGGCGGCCACCAGGTTGAGGGAGGCCGTGATTGGACGCTGGTAGTCCGCGTCCGCCGTTCCGTTCCAGGTGGGTGCCTGCGTGGCTCGACACACGTGACAGGTGAGGGTCGGAACCAACACCGCATCCTCCGCAGTTCTGGTCTCCGTCGCGTAGGCATAGGTAACGGCTGCGGCGAGCCGCAGCTCCCGATTGACCTGCCACGCCGTTTCGATCTCAAACCCATTCGACCGTGCCGGCAGATTTTCCGTGATAAAACCCGCTGCGGCGCCGGTAAACAGGGTGTCCTGGAAATTAGTAATGACCGTGTGGAAGATCGACGCGTTGATCCGAAGGCTGTGATTGAAAAGGGTGGACTTGATGCCTGCCTCGACCGTCTGGGCGACTTCCGATTTGATGCGCGAATCGACTGCCGGGTCGGCGAACACGGGGTAAGCATTGGTGTTCGTTTCAACATATCCCCCCGTCTTGGTGCCGTGTCCATAGGCGAGGTACAGCATCTCGTTGCTGGAAGGCGAAAACTGCAGGTTCGCGTTGCCGTCCAGGAACGAATCCGAGAAGGGTAGCGCGGTTGTTGGGAATGGCGGATTGGCGAGCGTGTTCCAGATCGTCAGCGGCGCGGCATTGGTACGGCCGAAGAGCGTATCTTTTCGCTCATCCGAATAGCGCAGACCGGTGGTCAGGCGCCATTGATCACCCCAGTGCCA
>Ga0209007_1000479_pt1 | contig 15439 bp, 9 predicted proteins | sample JacPinW_OM1H0_O2_FD_187961 | JGI IMG/M metagenome (GOLD analysis project Ga0209007, IMG submission 187961) | Forest soil microbial communities from Algoma, Ontario, Canada - Jack Pine, Ontario site 1_JW_OM1H0_O2 (SPAdes) (version 2) | ecosystem: Environmental > Terrestrial > Soil > Boreal... | reverse complement strand
TCTAGGAACCGCTTCCGACGCTATCTACTGGACGGGGGACTAAAGAAAGGGCAAGTCCTTCGCCTGTTCAAACGGTACCTGTCCTACCTGCCCTTTCTCCGACGGCCTGTACCCACGGGCGTTCACGAACGCCATGAAAAACAGCCCTACAATGCCGCGTTTTTCTCGGTTTTTTAAGCTTCGCCGATTGTCAAGCGCCTCTTGAGGAGTACAGGTGCCGCCGGGCCTCGTGCTAGACTCGCGCGAGCGTGCTCGTTCAGATGAAACAGACCATGGCCGTCGTGCCAGCCCAATTCCCTTCAGCTCGAGCATTCCCCTGTGCGGCGTTCTTCGATTTAATTTCGCTGTACGCAAGTCTCTACTCGTGCCATCGCTGTTCTACTTCTTCGGTCGGATGGGCGTGAGGAGCAGATGAGCGGCAAGTCCTGGGACAGATTCACATCACGCATTCCAGCTTCGGTTTGCCTGCTGGTCCTGTGCGGCATTCTCTTGGCGGGGTTGTTGCCATTCCGGGGTCCCCGGAACGGGGTTAGCTGGCTTGGCAATCAAAACGGGGTCCGCCTATCCGGCCATTCGACGCTCTGGAGTGACGGCTCGTTTCCGGTCCTCGATCAAGGCAGGGGAGACTCATGCAGCATCGAAATCTGGCTCCAGCCCGGGCTTCCACGAGACTCAAGCATCATTTTCTCATTCTCAACCCCTGAGAACCCCCTCGAGCTTACGCTCCACCAATACCGCTCGCTGCTCATTGTGGAAACACGCGTCCCGGGCGGCTGGCATGCCGCCTCGATCATTGGAGCCGACGGCGTATTTCATCAGGGGACGCCGGCATTCGTAACCATCTCATCAGGACCGCAGCAGACGGTGATGTACGTCGACGGCGCCCTCGCGCGGACGTTTCCCGGCTCTCGGATCGGACCGGATTGTAGAGGCCGTCTCGTGCTCGGTACGTCGCCCACAATGGACGACAGCTGGCGCGGCCAAGTGCGCGGCCTCGGCCTATATGGCGCGGAGCTAACGGCCGACGAAGCTCGCCAACATTACGAATCTTGGACTACCAGTGGAAGCCCCGCCCTATCAGACCGGGAACACGCGGTCGGACTCTACCTATTCAATGAGCGCTCAGGCGACATTGTCCACAACTCCATCGCCACAGGAATCAACCTCGAAATTCCCGCGCGGTACAGGCTCGTTCACCAGATGTTCCTACAGCCTTTCTGGCACGAATACAAGCCGAAGGGGTCTTACTGGAAGGACATCCTGATCAATATCGTCGGCTTCATGCCGCTGGGTTTCTTTTTTTTCGCCTACTGGTCGACCGTGCGACCGATCAGGCGTGCTGCTCTCGTCACCACTCTGCTCGGTTTCGCCGTGAGCCTCACGATCGAGGTCCTCCAGTCGCAGATTCCCACACGCGATTCGGGTACCACTGACTTGATCACCAATACGCTCGGCACATTCCTGGGCGTCGGGCTCTACGGCTGGAGCCTGGCCCGCGCGCTCCTGGCAAAAATCTATTTCGCTCGACTGTCCTAGATCATCGCCTCGCCGGTATTTCTGGCGATCGCTTCCCGCGTCTCATCCCGCAACCTGACGATTTCCCTCCAATCGTCTCCGGACGAGGTATTCGGGAAAATGAGCGGCCCGAAAGTCAGCGTGACGCTTCCCGGACGCGGCAAATATGTTCCATCCCGCAGGATCCGTCGCGCACCTCGCACAGCTACAGGGCAAATGGCCCTTCCGGAATCCACCGCAGCCTTAAAAGGGCCTAGCTGGAACGGCCGCAATCCCGCTTCGGCAGTAAACGTTCCTTCCGGATAGATCGCGACCGATTCTCCACGCTTGAGCGCCGCATCCACTTCCTCGGCCTGTCGCACGCGCGCGTGCGGATCGCTGCGGTCGAAAGTGAGTTGACCACTCCTGCGTATCATCGTGCCGAAGAATGGCATATCCAGCACTTCGCCCTTCACAACGAATCGCACAGCCGCCGGCAGAAACGCCATGGTCACTAGAACGTCCACGTAGCTTGAATGATTCGGCGCGAAAATCCGCGGACCTGACTTCGCTTCCGACGCCAGCTCACCGCCTGCGACGCGGACCGGAATTCCCGCAAGAAACAGCATCGCGCGAGTCCCCCCGCGCAGCATTCGCGCCGCCAGCTGTCGATTCCACGTCAACACGGTCCCCAGCCACATGGGAATGGCAATCGCCCCGAATATCGCCAGCGCGTAGACACCGTAAACTATTTCCATCGCGCGCATCGCCACGCGCTTCACCAGCGCCCAGGTCCTCGGCCCCGCAGTGCGCAGCACCAGCCCGCCGATCTGCCTCCACGTCGGCGCGACCTTCTTTCCCAGCTCCCCGTTGAGGTAGAGTTGCCGCGTCTCTCTCCGCCGCAATTTCCCACTCGAAGTCTTCGGAATCGACTGCGGGGGAATCAGCTCAACCACATCGGGCGACACGCCCATCGCGTCATCGACCGCCTGCATAATGTCCGCCGAGATTCGTCCGGCCTCCTCAAAATTTCGCACCTCCGCCGCGACCACCAGCCGCTCCGTCCCGCTGCGCGCATCCGGTGCGCCAAACGCCACCACGCAACCCGTCCGCACACCCGCCACGCGCCCCGCGACACTCTCAATCTCGTGCGGATACATATTTCGTCCCGCTTTGATGATCAAATCTTTCGCACGTCCGGTAATGTAAATCTCGCCCTCGGCCAGATACGCCAGATCTCCGGAATCAAGCCAGCCCGGCTCGCGAATCAGTTCTCGCGTCGCATCCGGGTTCCGGTAGTAACCGCTCGTCGCCGCCGGACTTTGCAGCCACAATCGTCCTTCGCGCCGCTCCCCTGCGTCTTTGCCATCGCTTGCTACAATTCTCACTTCAACATTCGGCAGCGGTTTGCCCGCGCTCACGAAATCCAGCGTCGCGCCTCGAGCGGCCGGAATCGCCCTACCCTCGGACTCGAATCGGCCGCGATCGATGTGATCCACCCTATATCCGCCGAATTTCGCCGCCGAAACACCCAGTGTCGCCTCCGCAAGCCCGTAAACCGGCAACAGCGCCTCGCGCCGGAATCCATGCTTCTCAAATCTCGCCGCAAATCGCTCCATTGTGTCCGCGCTCACCGGTTCGGCTCCGTTGAACGCAGCCCGCCACGAGCTCAGGTTGAGTCCCCGGATATCCTGGTCCGCGATCTTTCGCACGCAAAGTTCGTACGCAAAATTCGGCGCCGGACTAATCGTGCCACGGTGCGCGTGAATCGCGCGAAGCCAGCGCTCCGGCCGACTCAAAAACGCCAGCGGCGACATCACCACCAGCGGCACGCCCGCCACCAGCGGCACAAACCACGCCCCGATCAATCCCATGTCGTGATACAGCGGCAACCAGCTGACGGCCACGTCGTTTGCGTCCAGTTCTACGCCCGCCATAATCGACCGGATATTCGCCAGCAGGTTCGCGTGCGTCAGGGTCACGCCCTTCGGGTCGCCGGTTGAGCCCGAGGTGTATTGCAAGAATGCGATGTCTTCGCCGCGAGCGTGGTGCGCCAGAAATTCCACGGGCCGCCATTTGTTCGCGCTATCCGGTACCTCGTGCGCAGGTGCCCCCGCCAGCCGTTCGGCATTCAGCACCTCGCGCAGCGAAGGCACTCCCGGCTGCAGCAATCGCGCCAGGCCTTCCGCCTGCTTGAACGTGACGAGAAACCGCGATTCCGCGTTCCGCAGAATGCCCGATTGCCGCGTGGCGTACTCCGCGATGCGGTTCGCGCGGAACGGCGGATAAATCGGCACCGGAATCCCGCCGGCCAGCAGGATCCCCGCGAAGGTGTAGAAAAATTCCGCGCAGGTCGGCAGCATGATCGCGACGGTCTGGCCCGGCTCAAGCCCTCGGCGCCGCAATTCGCGCGCCACGTTCGACGCACGGGCGTAAAGCTCCCCGAACGCGATCGTCTCCAACCGTTCATCCTCGCCGTAGAGGTGAATATGCTCTCGCGCCGGCTCGGCTACGCCGCGCAGCCGCAGAATTTCGGTTAGAGTTTTAGCCCTGCGGATCGTTTCTTCCAGTCGAGCGTTCGCGGAAGCGTGGGTCGCACCTAGCGAGGCAACTTCGATCGCTCCGCGGCTGGCCGGTGCCGAATCCGCGGAAGGTCGGTTGTGAAGCAGGGCATCGAAAAGATCTTGAACTGTCTCAGCCTCAGCCATCACGCGGTCCGCAAGCCGCGTGCCCGTTACATTCCCAAGCCGAACCAACAACTCCACGCGCTCCAGGCTCCCCAACCCAAGCTCGCGTTCCAGATGCGCCGCCGCCCCCCGCGCCGCCAGCTCCTCAAGGCCCCGCGCCGCTCCCAGCTCGACCAGGAGCTGCCGCACGGTTGCCAGCGTCTGCCCTTCGATCGAAGCGGCCTGCTCGACTTGTGTTCGAGGAGTGCTCATGATGGTCCCCGCCGCATCTTCGCCGAGCCTACCACCAGCCCTCGCCCCGCTCAACCGCCGCTAACGGCGCCCTGCGCTAGATTCTTACCGAAGGCGCGATTGTCGAGCCCTCAACCGGCAATTGAAATTAGCCCGGCACCCGGCGCAGCGAAGTGCCGGGTAACTTGAGAACAAAATCTCGAAGTCTCGGAGGCACGATGGAAGTCTTTTCTGTGTCTTGCACGTCGGGCCGCCCGAATGACACAAGCAAACACTCCGCGATTTGACTACACCCGAACCTACCGCTATCCTTGTGATTCAAATGTTCGCCTCGTTCCATTAGCGTTCCCGTCACCGCCCCGGGCCGCCGCCGTTAGCAAAGCTGTGTTGCACAAGCACGAATCACCAACCGCTGCCGACGAATCAAACCGTCAGGATCTCGAAAAATGGCAAATCTCACGCTCTTTGAAAAACTCGAGCAAATCGAGTCGCGCTACGACGAAATGACCCGCGAGCTCTCCTCGCCCGAAGTCCACGACGACTCCGTCCGTTACCAGAAGCTCGCCAAGCAGCATTCCGAGCTCGGCGAAATCGTGGCCAAATATCGCGAATGGAAGGACATCGAAGGGGCGCTTGCAGGCGCCAAGCAGCTCTTCGCCGAATCCGACGACGCGGAAATGAAGCAAATGGCCGAGGACGAGCAGAAGGCCCTCGAAGCCCGCCGCGAAGCCGTCGAGCGCGAGGTGAAAGTCCTGCTGATCCCGAAAGATCCCAACGACGAGAAGAACGTCATCCTCGAAATCCGCGCCGGCACGGGCGGCGATGAGGCCTCGCTCTTCGCTGCCGAGCTTTTCCGCATGTACTCGCGCTACGCGGAATCGCAGCACTGGAAGGTCGAAATCCTCGAAAGCTCCGCATCGCCGGTCGGCGGCATGAAGGAAATCGTCGCCGCGATCCAGGGCCACAAAGTCTATTCGAAGCTGAAATACGAAAGCGGCGTGCACCGCGTGCAGCGCGTTCCCGCCACCGAACAGCAGGGCCGCATTCACACTTCGGCCGCCACGGTCGCCGTGCTTCCTGAAGCCGACGACATCGACATCAAAATCGAAGCCAAGGATCTGCGCATCGACACGTTCTGCTCCTCCGGTCCCGGCGGCCAGTCCGTGAACACGACCTACTCCGCCGTCCGCATCACCCACATTCCCAGCGGCCTGGTCGTTTCCCAGCAGGACGAAAAATCGCAAATCAAGAATCGCGCCAAGGCCATGCGCGTCCTCCGCACGCGCCTTTACGAAATGGAGCAGGAAAAGCAGCACGCCGCGCTCGCCGCCGAGCGTCGCGGCCAGATCAAGACTGGCGACCGCAGCGAAAAAATTCGCACCTACAATTTCCCGCAAAACCGCGTCACCGACCACCGCGTCAATTTCACGCTGCACCAGCTCACCGAAGCTATGGACGGCAAGCTCGGCCCGCTGGTCGACGCGCTCGTAACGCATTTCGAGTCCGAGCGCCTGAAACAAGAACTCGTCGAAGCGTAGCTCGAGGGGAAGGCCGCCCAAATTCGAGAGGGACTTACGGAGACCACCGTCATCGACGTCCGCGCCGCTCTAAGGGAAGGAATCGCCCGCCTCCGCGCGTCCAAAGTCCTCTCCTACACTCTTGCCGCCGAATTGCTGCTCATGCACGCGCTGGATCGCGATCGCACCTGGCTCTACACGAATCCCGAGAACCCGCTCGACCCGGCCACAGCCGAGAAATACTTCGCGCTCGTCGCCCGTCGCGCCGCGAGCGAGCCAACCCAATATCTCACCGGCAAGCAGGAATTCTGGGGCCTCGAATTCGAAGTCACTCCCGCCGTTCTGATTCCGCGCCCGGAAACCGAGCACCTCGTCGAAGTAGCCCTCGAACGACTCGGCGAGCGCGGCATCAAAATCAACATGAAAACCGGCGCGCCCAGCCCCATGCTGCACATCGCCGACGTTGGCACAGGCTCCGGCTGCCTCGCCGTAGCGCTCGCGCATGACCTCCCGCACGCTGAAATCATTGCGACGGACATCTCCGCGCCAGCGCTCGAAATCGCGCGCCGCAATGGGGCTCGCCACAAAGTTTCCGACCGAATCCGTTTCGTGCAAACGAACCTGCTCGAGGGCATTTCAGTCTCGCCGCTGGCCACCCCCCGCCCGCCACTCGGTTTCGATCTGATCGTCAGCAATCCTCCATACATCGCGCACATCGACTCCCCCTCGCTCGCAACAGAAGTCCGCGACCACGAACCACGCTCCGCGCTTTTCGGCGGCCCGACCGGCGTTGAAATCTACGCTCGTCTGATCGAGCAAGCCGGCGCGCAGCTCGGATCCGGCGGAATTCTCGTCCTCGAGCTCGGCTACAATTCCGCCGAGGCAGTCCGCAAAATGTTCCACCCCGAACGCCGTTGGGCCCATATCAGCATCACGAACGATCTCGCCGGAATCCCCCGAGTGATAGCCGCCGAACGCGTCTGATCGTCATCGCGAGTTTTGGCCGTTCCGAAAAGAGTCCACGGGCATTCCCCGCTTGCAAATCCCCCGACTCTGATACCGTGGTCCCGCGACAATAAAATTGATTTTGAGGCATCGCGAAATCGGCACTCGAACAACAAGGTTTTCCACTCGCAGGGAGCCAAGTAAGCAGGTCTCATCGCCAAACCAGGGTATTCGCACGCGATCTTAACGAATTGGGAATGCATCGAGTTACGAATTCCTGATGGCCCAAAATCGTACCAACTGAAACTTCGGATTTTGTTCCGCCCGAGCGCTATATTGGGGCCATGCCGAGGCTGGCTCACTTCCGTGCGAAGCACGATGGACAAGTTGCGAACGCTGCGGAAGCGTCCGCTGCGATCTTGCACGTGGACATGGACGCCTTTTTCGTTTCCGTCGAACTTCTCGCCCGTCCGGAACTGACGGGCAAGCCGGTGGTCGTAGGCGGCCAGCGCGATCAGCGCGGCGTGGTAACCAGCGCGAGCTACGAAGCGCGCCGCTTCGGTGTGCATTCCGCGATGCCCCTGCGCACCGCTGCGAAACTCTGCCCGCAGGCGATTTTCCTCGATGGCCACCACGAGCTCTACGGCCAATGGAGCGATCGCGTGGCGGCGATCCTCGCGAAATATTCGCCCATCGTCGAAATGGCCTCGATCGACGAGGCCTATCTCGATCTCGCCGGCACCGAACGCCTGCACGGGCCGCCGCTTTCCGCCGCGAACAAGCTTCTTTGCGAAATTACGTCGACGACTTCGCTGCCGTGCTCGGGTGGTCTGGGAGCCTCGCGTCTGGTCGCCAAGGTCGCCAGCGATCAGGCCAAGCCGCGCGGATTGGTGTGGGTCCCCGCGGGCAGCGAACCGGCTTTTCTAGCGCCACTCGCCGCGCGACGAATTCCCGGCATCGGCAAAGTCACCGACAGCGCACTGAAAACGTTCGGCGTCGAAACGATCGCCCAATTGCAGGTGTTTTCGCAGGAACGGCTCGAAGAACTGTTCGGCCGGTGGGGCACGGCGCTCTATCGCAAGGCACGCGGCATCGACTCGTACGAGTTTTTCGTCGATGCCGAAGCAAAATCCCTCTCGCACAACCAGACCTTCGGGGCCGATACGAACGATCCCGAAAAGCTCCACGCCACGCTCAGCTATCTCTGCCAAAAAGTCGCCAAGCGTACTCGTGATGCCGGCCTGCACGCCCGCACCATCACGTTGACCGTGCGCTTCGCGAATTTTCGCACCATCACGCGAAGCCACACGCTCGCCGAGCCTTCCGATCTCGATTCCGTTTTTCTGAAAACGGTTCTCGACCTCTTCGCGCAAGCTTGGAGCGGCAGAGCCTTGCTGCGGCTGGTCGGCGTCGCGCTCACTGGATTCTCCGCGGGCTCGGGGCAGCTCGATTTGCTCGATCCCGGCCGCCGCGACAAGCTCGAACGGCTCGCGCGCACGACCGACCGCCTGCGCGACAAATTCGGTTTCTCGAAACTCCAGCTCGGTGGCTCACTCTCCAAGCCAGGGGAGCGCGAATGACCGCCGCGCCTCTTCCTTTCGAGCCGCCGGCCAAGCCGAAGCGCCATCGCTTCCGCGATTTCTGGCAGCGCGTTACCGAGGGCATCGAGCTGGACGTTCTCGGACGCCAGTTCCTCTCCGAGGCGAAATCGAGCTATCGGCTCTACGCCAAGGACGTCGATTGGGACGAGGTCGGAAACGCGCGCGGCCCGCGAAGAATCTTCCGCGCGATCCTGGCGCTCTTCCAGGCGATGTTGATGAAGCTTTCGCCAGCGCGCCGCGTGCTGCTGCTGATCGCGATCGCTCTCCTGCTCATCCAGCCGGACATCCGGTGGGGCGAGAAGCAAGAATTCAGCCTTCACATGGGCGGGATCGGCGTCGCGATCCTTTTTATTCTCCTCGCCGTCGAGCTGGCCGATCGCGTGACGATGAAGCGCGACCTCGAAATCGCGCGCGAAATCCAGCAGTGGCTCGTGCCCGAATGCGCGCCGAAGATCGACGGAATCGATATCGCCTTTTCGACGCGGCCGCAAAACACTGTCGCCGGAGACTATTACGACGCGTTTCTCCGGCCGGTCCCGTTGCAATCGGCTGCTGTTGGGCCGTTGCTGGTAGCGGTCGCGGATGTCGCCGGCAAGAGCGTGCCGGCCGCGTTGCTGATGGCCACGTTTCAGGCAAGTCTGCGTGCGCTCGCGATCACGCCGGTGCCTCTGGGCGAAATCGTCGATGGTCTCGACCACTACTGCCGCGCGCACAGCCTCGACGGGCGGCGTTTTACCACAGCCTTCCTCGCCGAAATCAATCTGCGGACGCGCGAGATGCACTACGTAAACGCCGGCCACAACGACCCGATTCTCCGCCGCCCTTCCGGAGCCGTCGAGCGGCTTTCAGCCGGAGGTCCGCCTTTTGGGCTGCCGTCTTTCACCGACGAACCGATCGCTTACGCGTCGGCGCGCGTCCAACTGCAGCCGGGCGATTTGCTGGTCATCTTTACCGATGGATTGGTCGAGGCGAACAATGACTCGGGGGAGGAATACCGCGAATCGCGCCTGTTGGCTTCGATTGAATCCGCGCCGAATGAAAGCTCCGAGGCGATGCTGAAGGGAATCATGGCGGGCGTGAATGCATTTGCCGGCGCGGCGCGCCAGCATGACGACATCACGTGTCTGGCGCTTCGCGTCACCTCGTAGCAACGCCGGCGCTTTTTGGACATAATGATCGGAATGAACGCTCGCGAATTCGCGGAACAGATTTGCCGCACGCTGCGCGTAGCGGGCCATCCGGCCTATCTCGTCGGCGGATGCGTGCGCGACATCCTGCTGAACCGCGAGCCCGCCGATTACGACGTCGCAACCGACGCTACGCCCGACCGCGTCCAGCAGCTTTTCCCGCGCAGCCTCGCGGTGGGCGCGAAGTTCGGGGTCATTGTCGTTCTCAACGAGGTTCCGGACGAATCCGCAGCGGGCGCCGCGCTCCCGGTCGAAGTCGCCACGTTTCGGTCCGATGTCGGCTACTCCGACGGGCGGCATCCTGACAAGGTCGTTTTCGCGAGCTCGGCGGAAGAAGACGTAAAGCGCCGCGATTTCACGATCAATGCGCTGCTGCTGGATCCCCAGACCAACGAGATTCTCGATTTCGTCGGCGGGCGCAAGGATTTAAGCGCGGGAATCATTCGCGCCATCGGCCGCGCCGCCGAACGCTTCACCGAAGACAAGCTGCGCATGGTCCGGGCCGTGCGGTTCGCCGCGCGCTTTCGCTACGCGGTCGAAGCGTCTACGTTCGGGGCCATCGTCAGGTTGGCGCCGCATATTCACGAGGTTTCGGCCGAGCGCCTGCGCGACGAGCTTACGAAAATCCTTACCGAAGGCGCCGCGCGCCGCGGATTCGAGTTGCTGGACGAGACGCGTTTGCTCGATGAGCTGTTGCCGGAGGTTTCGCGAATGAAAGGCGTCGAGCAGCCGCCGCAATTTCATCCCGAGGGCGATGTGTGGACTCACACGCTGATGATGATCGGCGGATTGCCTGCCGGCTGCTCGCCAACGCTCGCGTGGGGAGTCCTGCTGCACGACGTGGGCAAACCGCCGACGTTCACTCCGCCGTCCGGTCCCCAAGATCGCATCCGGTTCGACGAGCATCCCGAAGTCGGCGTTCGAATCGCCGAGGAAATATGCCGCCGCCTGCGATTTTCAAACGACGACACAGCGCAAATCATCGCGCTGGTCGCAAACCACATGCGCTTCAAGGATGTGCCGCAGATGAAGACTTCAACCTTGAAACGTTTCGTGCGTCTCGACAGGTTTGACGAGCACCTCGAACTGCACCACCTGGACTGCCAGTCAAGCCACGGGCATCTGGACAACTACGATTACGTCCGGCGGTTCCTGGCGGAGACCCCTCCCGAGCAGGTCCGGCCGCCCCGGCTCGTCACAGGTGACGACCTGATCGCCCTGGGCTATGAGCCCGGGCCCCCCTTCCACGCCATCCTAGAGGCTGTGGAGGAGGCTCAGCTAAGCGGCAAGGTTACCACGCGGGAAGCCGCCCTGCAGCTCATTCGAGCAGAATTCAAGACGACCCAAGGGTAGCGTAAAGCATTGTAAAATATATCTTTAGTGTTACGGCAGAGCCGGCCACTGCGTTTGACTTTCTCCTTTAGTGTGATACACTAAGGTCCGTTTACAGATTCGCGCGAAGATTCGATAAATCTTTCTTGCGTTCTCTTGCATCTAACCCTTTCGACAGCCGATAAAGCCGTCAGAGTAGGTTTCTTTCGTATTTTTCGTCTATTGTGCCAAGGGGGCTTCAATGGCCAAAACACAGACAAGGGTTGTACCCGAAGAGCTCGCCATTCTTCCCGTGCGCGATACGGTCCTTTTCCCCGGCGCGATTATGCCGCTGCCGGTTGGCCGTGAAAGCTCGCTCGCGCTTCTTGAGTCTCTCGATGGTCCCGAAAAACTGCTCGGCGTAGTAGCGCAGCTGGATCCGCGCATCGAATCGCCGGCCGGAAGCGACCTTCATAGCGTCGGCACGCTTGCCAAGGTTCACAAAATGGTGCGCATGCCGAACGGAAACGTGGTCGCCTTTCTCGAAGGCCTCGGCCGTTTGCGGGTGATCGAAGTGGTCGGACTCAAGCCGTTCCTGCGAGCCCGCGTGGAAAGCCAGCCCGATCTCGACGATCAGACCGACGCCGAATTGACGGCACTCGAGCGCAACGTTCAGGAATTGTTCCGCGAGGTCGTGGCACGCTCCCCACAGCTTTCCGACGATTTGCAAAGCGAGGCAGCGGCTATCGATACGCCGGGCAGGCTGGCCGATTTCGTCGCCTCCACCCTGCCTTCACTCAATACCATGGTTCGGCAGGAGCTGCTGGAAACCTTTAATGTGCGCAAGCGGCTTGAAACACTCTCCGGTGAGCTTTCCAAGGAGAAGGAAGTTCTCGAGCTTCGCACCAAGATTCACGACCAGGTGCAGGAACAGGTGAACCAGAGCCAGCGTGAATTCCTGTTGCGGGAACAGTTGAAAGCGATTCAGAAGGAGCTGGGCGAGTCCGAGGACGGGCAATCGGAAGTCGAAGAGCTCCGCAAGAAAGTCGAAGAGTCCGGAATGTCCGCAGACGCGAAGAAAGAGTGCGAACGCGAACTCAAGCGGCTGGCGAAGATGACTCCCGCCTCCGCCGAGTACATGGTATCGCGGACATACCTTGAATGGATGACCGCGCTGCCGTGGAACAAAACCTCCGGCACCGGCGACGAGCAGATGGACATCGCCAAGGCACAGGCAATTCTAGACGAGGATCATTTCGACCTGAACAAGGTCAAGCAGCGCATCCTCGACTATTTCGCGGTGAAAAAGCTGCAGCCGGGGATGAAAGGTCCGATTCTTTGCTTCGTTGGACCTCCGGGTGTGGGCAAGACTTCGCTCGGAAAGTCGATTGCGCGTGCCATGGGCCGCAAATTCGTCCGCATCTCGCTCGGCGGCATGCATGACGAAGCCGAGATCCGCGGTCACCGGCGCACATACATCGGCGCGCTGCCCGGCCAGATCATTCAGGGCATCAAGCGCGCCGAAACGTTGGACCCGGTCCTGATGCTCGACGAAGTAGACAAGCTCGGCCGCGATTTCCGCGGCGATCCGTCCGCGGCGTTGATGGAAGTGCTTGATCCGGAGCAGAACTCGACGTTCCGCGATCACTATCTCGACGTGCCATTCGACCTGTCGAAGGTGGTCTTCGTGATGACCGCCAACTGGCTCGACCCGATTCCGGAGCCCTTGCGCGACCGCATGGAGATTCTCGAACTTGCCGGATACACGGAGGAAGAAAAGATCCATATCGCGAAGCGGTTCCTGCTCCCTCGGCAAACGAAGGAGCATGGGCTCACGCTCGGCGAGCAGATCGAGTTCACTGACGAGTCGCTTCACGACCTAATCCATCATTACACGCGCGAGGCGGGTGTGAGGAGTCTCGAACGCGAGATCGCCACGCTCGTCCGCAAGCAGGCGCGGCGCATGGCCGAAGGCAAGACGGACAAGCTCGTCGTCACGCCGGAAGTGGTTCGCGAAGCTCTGGGCGTGCCAAAATTCCGCCTCGAAAAGGAGGCGGAGGAACGTGTGAAGCAGGCCGGCGTTTCCGTCGGTCTGGTTTGGACACCCGTGGGCGGCGACATCGTCTTCATCGAGGCCAGCAAAGCCCGCGGCGGCAAGGGCTTCACCATGACGGGCCATCTCGGCGAGGTGATGCAGGAATCCATGAAGGCCGCTTTGAGTTGGGTTCGGTCGAATTCCGACCGCTACGGCATCGACGCGGACTTCTTTCGGAAGCTCGACCTGCACATCCACGTGCCTTCGGGTGCGATCCCCAAGGACGGACCATCCGCGGGCGTCGCCATGGTGACGGCGCTGGTGAGCTTGCTCACCGGACGTCCCGTTCGGCCGGGAGTTGCGATGACGGGCGAGATTTCCCTTTCCGGCATCGTGCTGCCGATCGGCGGCGTGAAGGAAAAGGTGCTGGGAGCGAAACGCGCCGGGATTCGCGAGGTCATTCTGCCGTCGGAAAACGAGCCGAACGTGCAGGAGGATCTCCAGCCCGAGATGCTCGAGGGCATCCAGATCCACTTCGTGCGCCGCGTGGAAGAGGCTCTCGACATCGCGCTGGGCAAGTTCGACAAGCCGGTTCGGCCGACAACGGCCGGCCCGCTGGGAACACAGCACCCGGCCGTCGGACCGGTCCACTAATAATAACTCGCAACGCGGAGCAATCCGCGATTCACGAAGGCTCCCGCGCATGTCTGCCGGCAAGGCAGATTAAGGAAAGCCCGGGCCTTTTCCTTTGAGCGCGCGAGAAACATTTTCAGTTGCGGCGCGCCGTGCGTTCGCGTACAGCTAGCCGATGCCCTATCGTCCGCGAGAGCTGGTGATTCGTGCGCGCGAAGCCGCTGCCATGCTGCTCGCCACGCTTGATCGCAACGAAATGGTCGGCCGATTTCTCGACATGTACGCGGCCGAGAATCGCCGTCCCGGGCGCGCCGACCAGCCTGCGTTCTACCGCGAACAGCTCCAGATGATTCGCCGCGAATCGATTCTGGCGGCGGTGATGCGCATTGAGGCGGCGCTGCCCGCCCGCCTGAAGGTCAGCGTGACGGTACGCGGCGGGTCGCGGCCGAGGCCGTCCGCAAAAAAAAAGGGCAAGAAATCCGCGCGCGCGAAGGTGAAGCGCAGCTCCGCGGGCCTTGATCTCGCGATCCCGTTTCTCGATCTTTTTCGCGAGGAGTTTTTTGTCGCCCTGGGCCAGGCGCTCACGTGGAACAACGAAGACGCGCAGCACTTCTGGCGCGACCTGGAACTCTACGAAATGCTTTCGGCGCGCGAGCCTTCCCGTCCGGTGAGGCGAGCGGCGGCATCCGGGCCGTTCGTCGATCGCGTCGCCCTCCTGCTCGACCCCTCGCTGATGGACCAAGCACGCCGCGCTGCCGGAAAATTTCAGGTCGAGATCGACGCGGCGGCGGATCGTGTGCTGCGAAAGGTGTTTTCGCGCCGCCGCTCCAATTGAAGCGGTCCTAATTTCGCTGCGGCGTTCATGCCCGGCGCATGATCTTTCGGGTTACGGCCGTGCTTCGAGCACGATGTTGAATGGAGTCTCGGCCGCGCGTCGCACGCGCGTGAATCCCGCCGATTTCAGCACCTTCGTCAGCCGCCCCTCGCCCGCCTGTGCCCCAAGCCCCAGCGCCACTTCCTGCGACAGCGATGCTGGGGTACAGAGAAATGTGGACGCTCCGTAATACACGCGACCAATTGGATTCAAATTGTCTTCGAGCTTGTCGTTGGCGAAAGGCTCGACGATCATCCACGCGCCATTCGGATCGAGAGCGCTCAAGACGTGTTTCGCCGCGCCCTCGGGGTCGCCCATATCGTGGAGGCAATCGAAGAACGTGACGAGCTGATATCCCTTGCCCGAAAAACTCTTCGCAGGCGCCACCTCGAATTTTACGCGACCGCTCAGGCCCGCTTTCGCAGCCGCTTCCGTCGCCAACTCGATCGACCGCGGATGATAGTCGAATCCCGTGAACGTCGACTTCGGGAACGCCTGTGCCATCAAAATAGTGGAAGTCCCGAGCCCGCAGCCCACGTCGGCCACTTTCGCGCCCTGCTCGAGCCTGGCCTTCGTGTCCCCGAGCGCTGGAATCCACTCGGTCGTCAGATGCGCTCGATAATTCGGCCGGAAGAACCGCTCGCAACCGGTGAAGAGCGCATGATCGTGCTCGTGCCAGCCGAATCCTTTCCCCGTGCGAAACGCCTCCGAAATTTTCGGCTCATCGACGAAGCACGCGCCCAGCATCTGAAAAAATCCCGGCAGAAACACCGGACTTTGTTCGTCGGCAAGCGCCATGGCCTGCTCGTTGGGCAGCGTGAATTTTCCGGTGGCGGCATCGTACGTGACGAACCCGCCCGCCGCCTGCGCCGACAGCCACTCGCGAACGTAGCGTTCGGCTGTTTTCGTCTTCTGCGCCAGCTC
>Ga0209007_1000478_pt1 | contig 15476 bp, 16 predicted proteins | sample JacPinW_OM1H0_O2_FD_187961 | JGI IMG/M metagenome (GOLD analysis project Ga0209007, IMG submission 187961) | Forest soil microbial communities from Algoma, Ontario, Canada - Jack Pine, Ontario site 1_JW_OM1H0_O2 (SPAdes) (version 2) | ecosystem: Environmental > Terrestrial > Soil > Boreal... | reverse complement strand
CCCCGGGCACCACCAGTCGCGCCGCGCGGATCTCCGCCCTCACGCTGACCGCCAACGCGCGCACCGCACTGCGCCAGCGACGATTCGCACTCGCGCAGGTCGCGTTCTCATGCACGCTCACACGAGCCGTCAGGGTGCGAGTCGCGCTCTCCATCAGGGTTCTTTCAGGCGGGCACACGCACTGGCGCACGCTTCCGGTTTCGCTCGCATTCAACGCGGCCAGGGGCGTCAACCGCCGCAGGCTGCACGGCAGGGGCGACCTGGCGCCAGGCCTCTACAAGCTAACGCTGACGCTCACCGCAGGCACGGCGCGCTCGATCGAGATGCGCGTGGACTGAGGCCACGGCCGCGTGGACTGAGGATGTGGCGCGCGGCGCCCTCCGGGCTCGCACACACCGGACTCACTTCCGCGGCCTGGTTGCTTTCCGTTCCCCGGGCGCCCCCTCGCGTGGCGCCCCCTCGCTCGGCGGCCGCTCGCGCAATTCGCGCTCGAGCGCTTCGCCACGCTCGGTCAGCCACCACGCGTTGGGGGTTCCCCGCGCACGACTGTCCGCGCCGCGATTGACGATCAGACCCTGATACTCAAGGCGTGTGAGCAGCTTGGAGATCTGACCCTGGTCGACGATACCCACCCTTTCGGCCACCTCGCGGTTGCTGGGACCCGGAAGCTCGGCGATGCTCATCAGCACCCGCACCGTGCGATATGTCAGGCGCGAGCTGGAGCGCTCGCTCGGCAAGTTCCGCGCAAGCTCTGAGGCGATCGACGCCACCTGGGGTCGCGGGGCTGGCGCGGCCCGGCGCAGTTCGTTGCCGGCGACCTTGCTCCCCAGGTAGGGCAGGACGATCAGGCTCATCAACTCGCCATGCAGCTCGATCAGCGGCCGCGCACGCTCGGCGTCATCGGCATCGTCCTCGGCGGCCCGTATGCCATGTGCGTGCAAGCGCGAATAGAGCACTGCCATCACAGCGCCAACCACGCCTTCGGCCATCACCGGTGCCGGAGTGCGACGCACTCCAGCCGAACTGGAATCGAAGGCGCGCCCGCGATCCACGACCTCGCACAGCTCGGCAATCACCAGCGAGCGCCGCTCCAGCACGCGCGGCCCACCTCCGGCCGCGTGCACGACGCACAGCTGGGCGACCAGGGGCCGCTCGTCGAGGAACCGCAGGATCGCCGCCAACCCTGCCCTGATCCCCTCGCGCCAGCCTTGCTCGGCCGTATAGGCATCCACCGCGAGAGCGCGCGCCTGCTCCACACCCCAGTCGAATGTCGCCAGGAAACAGTCCTCGATGTCTGTGAACAACTCGTAGAACAACCGGCGTGACACGCGGGCACGCGCGATTACGCGCGCCACGGTGACCGATGGCACGCCGCGCATGGCCACCTCTTCGGCCATCGCCCCCAAGATCCTGGATCGTTGAATCTCCTCCACTTTTCGAACGCGTGACCGAGCAAACCTCTCGACACGCTCGAGAGGACCCCCGGACACTCCGCGCAAGCTTGATATTACCCGTAGTCGTCATCTGTCTACTGTCTAGTGAAAGTCGAGAGCCGCGCAATGTCACGATCGCGGGCCGAATCCCACTGGATAAGCCCCATCGACAGCGCATTGCGCTCATGCAAGTACGTTTGCAGGCCCACCGCGGCGCTTGTGATCGACGCCCCGCGCGGCTAGCTTGCCCGTGGTGCTCCGCCTCCGCCCCCGCCTCCGATCCCTGCGCCTGCGCTACGCGCTCGCGCTGCTCGCGCTGCTCGCCGCCGCCGCGGCCACTCCCGCGCTCGCCGGCCAGTCCTCGGGCGCGCTCGAAAGCGCCGTCAGCTCCGACACAGCCAAAGCGAGCGCGCTCAGCGCCGAAATCCAGGCGGACTCCAACAAGATCGACGGCTTCCAGGGCAGCATCGACGACCTGCAGGCACGCCTACGGGCACTTGAATCGACGCTCGCCATCGAGCAAGCGCTGCTGAGGAGCCTGCAAGACCAGCTCGCCTCGGCGCACTCGCACCTGGCGACGCTTCAGGTGCAGCTCGCCCACGATCGAAAGGCACTCGTCGCCCAGGTCGTCGCCGCCTATGAGGACCCGCAGCCGAACATCGTCACCGTGATTCTGGAGGCGCACGGCTTCGCCGACCTAATCGAGCGCCTGGACGACCTGAAGGCGATCGGCCAGGAGAACGCGACCGCCACCGTGCAGGTCGCCGACACGCGCACGGCGGTGGCTAAGGAAACGCGCCGCTTGACCGTGCTCACCGACAGCCATCAGCGCGAGACGACCGCGGTGCTCGTCCAGCGCGACGAGGTCGCCCACCTGCACCTCGCGCTGCTGAACGACCAACTCCGCTACATCCACGCGCGGGACAGCAAGAATTCGCAGCTGGGGGCCTTGCGCTCCCACCAGCGCGCGCTCGAAAAGGAACTCGTGGCGATCGCGATCCGCGAGTACGCCTCGCAGCGGCAGTCCTTCGCCACCGGCTACACGAACGAATCGGGCGGCTCCTCGGGCGGCTCCGGCGAATATGGCTTCTTCCAAGCGCCGGGCACCAACTACAGCGTCGGGGTCGAGCCGATCCTGGTGGAACGCCTGAACACGCTCGGCAAGGAGCTGCACCTGCACCTGATCGGCATCTCCGGCTATCGCACGCCGCAACACTCGATCGAGGTGGGCGGTTTTGCCAACGACCCCCACACGCGCGGTGAAGCCTCAGACACGCCCGGCATCGAAGGCGTGCCGGAGTCGATCCTCGAGAAGTTCGGCCTCACACGACCGTTCCCCGGGCCGGCCGAGGCCGACCACATCCAGCTGCTCGGCAGCGCTCCCTGATCTAGGTGTAGCTACTCAGAAAGTTGTTCCAGTTCGGCGAGCCGAGCTGCGGGCGCGCGGCCCGAGCACGACTCGGGCACAGGCACCACGGGCACGCGGTCAGGCCAAGCTCGCGGCTGAGCGCGCTCAGGCCCCGAGCACCGCGGGAGCGCCATAGGCGCTCAGCACACCCGGCAGCGCGACGCTGCCGTCCTCGCGCTGGCCGTTCTCCAGCAGCGCGATCAGCGTGCGACCGACAGCCACCGCGGTGCCGTTGAGCGTGTGCAGCATCCGCACCCGCCCCTCCCGGCGCACGCGAATGTTCAGCCGGCGGGCCTGGTAGTCGGTGGTGTTCGAGCACGAGGTCAGCTCGCGGTAGCGGCCCTGGCTGGGCAGCCACGCCTCGCAGTCGTACTTCTTCGCGGCCGAGTTGCCGAGGTCGCCCACGGCGATGTTGACGACGCGATAGGGAAGCTCAAGAGCGGTGAGGATCTCCTCCTCGATCGCGAGAATGCGCTCGTGCTCCTCGGCAGAGTGCTCCGGCTCGACGAAGCTGAACATCTCCACCTTGTCGAACTGATGTACGCGAAAGATCCCGCGCGTGTCCTTGCCGGCTGCTCCGGCCTCGCGGCGAAAGCAGGGCGAGAAGCCCGCGTAGCGCAGCGGCAGGCGCTCGGCCGGCACGATCTCCTCGTCGTGCAGCGATGCCAGCGCCACCTCGGAGGTGCCGACGAGATACAACTCGTCGTCGGCCAACCGGTAGATCTGCTGCTCGGTGTCGGGCAGGAAGCCGGTGCCGTACAACGCACGCTCGCGCACGAGCACCGGTGGGATCACCGGCTCGAACCCGTGACCGCGCAGCTTCTCGAGCACGAAGCGCACGAGCGCCAGCTCGACCATCACCAGATCGCCCTTCAGGTAGGCAAAGCGCGTGCCCGAAAGCGTGGCGGCGTGCTCCATGTCGATCATCGAGCCGGCCAGTTCGAGGTGGTCGCGCACGCCAGGAGCCCGCTCCCCGTCCGACCCGGCGCCGGCTCCGACACGCGGCTCGCCGACAACCTTGACCAGCTCGTCCTCCGGGCCGAGCGCCGCCGTCGGGTCGGGCAGGTTGGGAAGCGGGGCGAGCGCCGAGCGCAGCAGCCCTTCGACCTCTGCCAGCTCGCGGCTCAACTCCTTCTCGCGCGATCCGACCTCGCGTTGGCGAGCGATCGCCTCGCTTGCGTCCTCACCCGCGCGCTTGGCCTGCGCGATCGCCTCAGCGGCCGCGTTGCGCGAAGCGCGCAGCTCCTCAAGGCTCGGGATCAGAGCGCGCCGCCGCGCGTCCAGCTCGAGCACCAGGTCGAGCCCGGCGAGGGCGTCCTCGCCGCGACGCGCCAGCTCGGCCCGTACCCGCTCGGGCTCGTCGCGGATCAGCTTGAGGTCGAGCACGTCGCCCTCACGGTTTGGGCCGAGGCAGTTTGCGCGATCGGCGCGCCTGTGCGGTGGACGGCCGCGACCACCCGCAAACGCCCTATTTGGTCGACAGCGTGATGTTGACCGAAGGCACTTTTTCGGCCTGCAGCCCGGAATATTTCGCCAGGAACTGCGCGATATCCATCGCGTTGTCGCCCACCACGAGGTTCTCGGGCATGATCGCCCCGGAGAAGCCGCCGTTGCGGATCGCGTAGAGGACCTGTTCGACGTTCTCCTTGCGGATATTGAAGTTCGGTCCGTTGGTCTTCACGCGGTCCTTGATCGAGGTGGCCGAACCCTGAGCCCCGACGACCGCCAGCGTGTGGCAACCGGAGCAATGGTCGCGGAACAGGACCGCCCCGCGATAGTAGGGGTTCGTCTTCGCCAGGGAGATGCCCTGGGTGCCGCACGCCGAAAGCCCACCGGCGAGGGCGAGCAACGCGGTTGCGAGCGCGAGCATCTTCACGGACAGCCTCATGCGCGCCGGAATATATCGATCAGAACCCGTGAGCGGTTCCGGCGGCTCGCAGAGCCAGGAATACCACCACCAGAGCCGACAGCGTCATAACGCCCATCTCGCGCCGTACGATCGCCGCGACGACCGCGTGCTGCTCAGCTCCGGGAAGCTCCCCGACGGCCCGCGCGTCGGCAAGCTCGCGCTGGTCGAGGATCGTCTGCGCCGAGCTGACACGCAGCTGCTCGGCGACGAACCCGACCGCCAGCGGTAGTAGCGCATACAGGTAGAAGAGGCTTTCGTTGGAGTAGTGCCCGGCGGCCGCCAGCACGCCGACCGCGAGCGCGTACAGGAGCGCGGCCGCCTGCGCGACGCGCAGCGCCACCCAGAAGGCGCGGCTGCTCTCGTGGCGATACCAGCGCCACGCGCCGAGCAGCATCGGCACTGCGCTACACGCGGCCAGAACGATCGCCCCGGCGACGACGGCTTCAGTCATCGGTTGAGGCAATCGGCACTATGTAACAGACTGTCACAAGGGTGATATAACAGCGCGCGTGCTGCGTAGCTATCTCCCGGCGATCGTATTCCTCATTCTCGGCGGCGCCGTGGGCGGCACCTTCGCCGTACTCAACACGGTTGTCGGCCCGCGCCGGCGCGTGGAGCACAAGCAGGACCCGTATGAGTGCGGGCTGCCATCGGAGGTCAAGCACGGGATGCGCTTCGGGATCAGCTTCTACCTGATCGCGATGCTGTTCATCCTGTTCGACATCGAGGTCGTGTTTCTGTACCCGATCGCGGTCCAGCTGAAGGCATACGGCGACTTTGCGCTGGCCGAGACGGTGACCTTCATCGTGCTGCTGACAGTCGCGTTCGTGTACGTCTGGAGACGGGGAGCCCTGGAGTGGAGATAAAGCGCGAGCGGGTCGGCACGGGCGGAGCTGGATCCAGCGGCTCCGACGCGGCCGGCGGCGTCCCGCTCGTCGATCCGCGGGCGTTGCGCGTCAACAAGCACGACTCCAAGGAGCTGCTGCGCGGCGGCGAGCTGCTGGGCGCGACCGCGCCCGCGAGCATGGACGGCGATGAGCTTGAACGCTACGTGCACGAACGAGTGCTCACCACGACGGTCGAGAAGGCCGTCGCCTGGGGGCGCTCGAACTCGTTCTTCCCACTCGCCTTCGGGCTTGCGTGCTGCGCGATGGAGCAGTTCCAGACCGCCGGCCCGCGCATGGACATCGGGCGCTTCGGCTTCGAAGCGTTCCGCGCTTCCCCGCGCCAGGCCGACCTGATCATCCTCGCGGGCAGGGTGTCTATCAAGATGGCGCCGATCATTCGCCGCCTGTACGACCAGATGCTCGAGCCGAAGTGGGCGATCTCGATGGGCGCCTGCTGCAGCTCAATGGGCGTGTTCAACAACTACGCGCTGGTTCCGGCCGACAAGTTCATGCCGATCGACGTGCACGTGCCGGGCTGCCCCCCGCGGCCGGAGGGCCTGATGCACGGCATCCTCAAGCTGCGCAAGATGGTGCAGGACGACCCCGACGCAGGCTGGCGCGAGCGCTACGACGCCAGGGGCACCGAGGAGATCCTCCGCGACGAGCAGGTCGGCCCAGGTGCCTGACGCCACGGGGCTCGAGCTGCTCGCCAAGGAGCTGCGCGAGAGCGAGGACGTCGGGGCGCGGGCGATCCTCGGGACGTTGCACTTCCGCGGTCGCGCGACCCTCGAAGTGGCCCCTGACAACATTCGCGCGGTGCTCGCCAGCCTGCGCGAGCGTGGCTACACCTCGATGATGAGCGTGCACGGCGTGGACTACTACCCGCACGAGCCGCGCCTGGGGGTGCACTACGAGCTGCTGGACATGAGCAGCGTGGATCGCATGACGGTCGTGCTGCGCGTATCGACCGACGAGCCGGTGCTCGATTCGGTCACACCCGATGGCGAGGATGGCAGGGGCTGGCCGACCGCCGACCACCAGGAGCGCGAGATCTACGACATGTTCGGCGTCGTGTTTCGCGGCCATCCCGACCTGCGGCGCATCCTGATGCCCGAGGACTACGAGGGCCACCCGCAGCGGCGCGACTTCCCCGTCGGCGGCGAACCGGTGATCTTCACTCATAACGAAGGCGAGTCGCACGGGGTGACGCGATGAGCCACAACGCAACCGCGTCCTGCCCGCTCGCCGGAGAGCCGCCACGATGACCGCGGGGCAGATGTCCGAGTATCGCCGCCGCGAGGAAAGCATCACGCTCTCGGTCGTTGGGGAGCAGCCCGCCGAGGACACCCACGAGGAGCTGCTGACGCTCAACTTCGGTCCGCACCATCCCGCCACGCACGGGGTGCTGCGCCTGCTCGTGACGCTGCAGGGCGAGGTGGTGCGCTCGATCAAGCCGGTCATCGGCTACGTACATACCGGCATCGAGAAGACCGCCGAGGACAAGGCCTACTGGAAGGTGATCCCGGTCGTCGAGCGGATGGACTACCTCTCCTACTACTTCAACGCGATGGCGTTCTGCGGCGCCGTGGAGACGCTCGCCGAGGTGGAGGTGCCAAAGCGCGCCCAGTACTTGCGCGTGATCCACCTGGAGCTGAACCGCATCGCCTCGCACCTGATCTGGCTTGGCACCAGCGCGCTGGACCTCGGCGCGGTGTCGATCTTCCTGTACTGCCTGCGCGAGCGCGAGCTGATTCTCGACCTGTTCGAGATGTCCTCCGGGGCGCGTATGCACACGCGCTACTTCCAGGTGGGCGGCGTGATCGAGGACATCCCGGCCGGGTTCGTGGAGAAGGCGCGCGCCTTCACGAAAGTGATGCCCGGCCGCGCCGACCAGTACGGGGCGATCCTCAACGCCAACCAGATCATCCTCGAGCGTCTGCGCGGAACCTGTGCTGTCGATGCCGACACGCTGCTGAGCCTGGGTGTGACCGGCCCGCTGTTGCGCGCGGCCGGCAACCCATGGGACCTGCGCAAGGCCGCTCCCTACTCCTCCTACGACGACTTCGACTTCAAGATCCCGGTGGGCACAGTCGGAGACAACTACGACCGCTTCGCCGTGCGCGTGGCGGAAATCTACGAGTCGGTGAAGATCATCGACCAGGCGCTCGACGGACTGCCCGAGGGCCCGCACATCACGACCGACCGCAAGATCGCGCTGCCTCCGCGCCACGAGCTTGCAACCTCGATGGAGGCGCTGATCCACCACTTCAAGCTGGTCACCGAGGGCTTCCGGGTACCACCGGGCGAGGTGTACTACCCGATCGAGAGCCCGCGCGGCGAGCTGGCCTGCTTCGTGCGCTCCGACGGGTCGTCGAAGCCCGCGCGCGTGCACATGCGCGACCCCTCCTTCGTGAATCTACAGGCGCTGTCGCACATGGCCGAGGGGTCCTACATCGCCGACATGATCGCCACTCTGGCGATGCTCGACCCGATCTTGGGGGGGATAGACCGGTGAGCGTCAAGCGCTTTGAGGGCGGCTCGCGCGTGCCCGGGTGGTATGAGCCGGTCGATCCCGCCAAGGACGCGGCGCTCGTGCCGAGCCCGCAGGAGGTGCAGGTGCCGGCCGAGCTGCGCGGGGAGATCGAGCGGCACATGGCGCTGTATCCGGATAGCCGCTCGGCCGCACTGCCGGCGCTGGCGGCGGCGCAGCGCGTGCACGGCTGGTGCTCGCCGGAGGCGATCGACCAGGTTGCCTGCGTGATGGCCCTCACCCCCGCCTACCTGGACGCCGTGGCGACCTTCTACGACATGCTCGACACCGAGCCGGTGGGGCGCCACAGCGTGTATGTGTGCACCAACATCTCCTGCTCGCTGCGCGGCGCGGGCGAGCTGTATGAGGCGATGCGCGACGGCGCGGGCGATGACCCGGAGTTCAACGTGCGCGCGTTCGAGTGCCTGGGCGCGTGCGACATCGCCCCGATGGCCTCTGTGGATGGCGTGTATGTCGGCCCGCTCGCACCCGAGGACGTGCCGCGGCTGCTGGAGGACGTACGCGCCGGGCGCCCGGTGCTGGCGGACAAGCAGCTCTCCACGCGCATCGTGGCCGACCCGAACGCGAACTCGCGGGCGTACCCTTCCCACCCGATCGAGGGAGGCGAGTCGTGAGCGACATCTTGCTGTTCAAGGACATCGACGAGCCGGGCCTCGCCACGCTCGAGGTGTATGCCAAGCGAGGCGGGTACGAGTCGTTGCGCAAGGCCCTTGAGATGACGCCCGAGGAGGTACTCGCCCAGCTCGAAAGCTCCGGGTTGCGCGGGCGTGGCGGCGCGGGGTTTGCGATGGGCAAGAAGGTGTCGTTCCTGCCCAAAGGGTCGATCGACAAGTACCTGGTGTGCAACGCGGACGAGTCGGAGCCCGGCACGTTCAAGGACCGTGAACTGATGCAGAAGTCCCCGCACATGCTGATCGAGGGGATCGTGATCGCCTCCTACGCCGCCGGCGCGAGTCGCTCGTTCATCTACATCCGCGGCGAGTATGTGCGCCAGGCCGACATGCTCGACGCCGCGCTCGCCGAAGCGACACAGGCGGGCTACATCGGCGAGGACATCCTGAAATCCGGGCACTCGCTCTCGCTGGTTGTGCATCGCGGCGCGGGCGCTTACATTTGCGGCGAGGAGACGGGCCTGCTCGATTCGCTTGAAGGCAAGCGCGGCAACCCGCGTCTGAAGCCGCCGTTCCCCGCCAACCAGGGCCTCTATCAGGGGCCGACGCTGATCAACAACGTCGAGACGCTCGCGACCGTGCCAGCGATCATCGCGATGGGCGGCGAGCAGTACGCGAAACTCGGCACCGACACTTCCAAAGGCACCAAGCTTGTGTCCGTCTCGGGCCACGTGCAGCGGCCGGGCAACTACGAGATCGAGCTGGGCACGCCCTCGCGCGAGATCATCTATGGCCTTGCCGGCGGCCCGCCGGAGGGGCGCCAGGTCAAGTGCTGGTTCCCGGGCGGCTCCTCAGCGCCGGTGCTGACCGCTGGGGATCTGGACCTCCCCTACGACTTCGACTCGATGGCCAAGGCCGGCTCGATGCTCGGCTCGGGAGCGATCATCGTCGTGGACGACTCCACCCCGATCCTCGACGTGGCGCTGAAGGTCGCGAAGTTCTACCGGCACGAGTCCTGCGGCAAGTGCACCCCCTGCCGCGAGGGCACAAATTGGACCGTGAAGATGCTCGAACGCATAGACAACGGCACCGCGACGCCAATGGACATAGAGATTATGGCCTCCGTGCAGGAGCACATAATCGGCAACTGCCTATGCGTCCTGGGCGACGCGATGGCAATGCCAATCGGCTCAATGATTGCCAAGTTCCGCGACGAGTTCGAAACCCACATCGAGCAGGCCCGCGCCCGTAACGACCTCGCCCCGGCCGAGCCCGAGCCGGCCCTCGCCGGGGGGGTAAGCGCCCATGCCTAGGCCCGAGCCCAAAACAATCACCTTCACAATCGACGGCCGCGAGGTGCAGGCACCGGAAAACGCGATGCTCGTAGACGCCGCCAAGCTGGGCGACGTGGAGATCCCAGTGTTTTGCTACGAGCCCAAGCTGGGCAACCCAGTCGGCGCCTGCCGCATGTGCCTGGTCGAAATCGAGGGTATCCCCAAGCTGCAGACAGGCTGCTCGACGCCGGTGAAGGACGGCATGGTGGTAAACACCGAATCTGAGCGCGTGAAGACCGCGCAACAGTCGGTGGTCGAGTTCCTGCTCATAAACCATCCCCTGGACTGCCCCGTGTGCGACAAGGGCGGCGAGTGCCCGCTGCAGGACATAACGTTCGGCTGGGGCCCGGGCAAGACACGCTTTGTCGAGGAAAAGCGTCACTTCGTAAAGCCGCTGGAACTCTCGCCGGAGATCGCGATCGACCGCGAGCGCTGCATCCTCTGTTACCGCTGCGTGCGCTTCAGCCAGGAGATCTCCGAGGACTACCAGCTCGTGCTGCTCGAGCGCGGCGCGCACTCCTACGTGTCCACCTTCGACGGACACCCATATGTGGCCCCGTTCAGCGGCAATATTGTCGAGCTGTGCCCGGTGGGAGCGCTGACCTCACGTGAGTATCGCTTCCGGGCGCGCCCATGGGACATCGAGGACGCGGGCTCGGTGTGCACCCTGTGCCCCGCGCAGTGCAACGTGACGCTGACGGTGCGCGACGAGCGCATCTTGCGCGTGCTGGCACGCGACCACTCGGAGGTGGACGACGGCTGGCTGTGCGACCGCGGGCGCTTTGCCTACCCGAGACTCGGTGGCGAGGGACGCGTGACCGAGCCGTTGCTGCGCGACGGTGGCGAGCTGCGACCCGTCTCCTGGGAGCGCGCGCTGGAGGAGGCCGCTACACGCCTGAAGCGTGCGGGCGCTGCCACCGGCGCGATCGTCGGCGGGGGGGCGACCAACGAGGAGGGCCTGCTGCTGAGCCGCATCATGCGCGAGGGCCTGGACTCCCCGCACATCGACTCGCGCGTGGCGGGTACGCTGCCGCTCGAGCTGCACCGGGCGCTGGCCGAGCCGAACCTGCAGGCGAGCGTCAGCGACCTGGAGTTTGCCCATGCGGTGCTGGTGCTCGACTGCAACCCGATCGAGGACGCCGCGATCCTCGACCTGAGACTGCGCAAGGGCGTGCGTCGCCACGGCATGAAGCTCGTGCCGGCCACCGCGGCAGACCTGCTCGATGAGCGCTCTGCCCAAGAGCTTGCGGCGAAGCTGAGGGCGACCGGCCCCGCAGACGACGCGGGCGCGGAGGTCGTGGTGCTGTGGGGCGAGCGGCTCACAGCCGGGCCCGACGGCGCAAGGGCCGCACAGGCACTGCTCGACCTGGCGAGCACGCTGAACCTGGCCGACACGAAGGGCGCGGGGCTGCTCGAAATCCCAGCACGAGCCAATGGGCGCGGACTGCGCGAAGCGGGAGTGCTGCCAAATGCCGGGCCGGGGCTGAGCGCGCTCGCCGAGGATGGCCTGGACGCGATCGGGATCGCACGAGCGCTGGGCGAGGGCGAGCTGAGCTGCGCGTATCTGCTCGGAGCCGACCGGGCCGGGGAGGAGTGGGAGCGGGCGCTCGAGCGGGCGACCACCGTCATCAGCCACGCGACTTTCCTCACCGACGCGCTGCGCGAGCACGCCGATGTCGTGTTTCCGGCCGGCGCCTATGCGGAGAAGGAGGGCACGATCGTGCACCCCGACGGGCGCATCCAGCGCCTGCGTCAGGCAGCGGCCCATCCGGGCGAGTGCCGCGCGGAGTGGCAGGTGCTCGCCGAGCTGGCGCGGCGCATCGGCCTCGACGTTGAGATACAAAGCGGCGCGATGGCATCGCAACAACTGTTCGACGCGGTACCGCGGTACGCCGGGCTGACGCTCGAGGAGATCGGCGGCCGCGGCGTGAAGCCCCACGAGCGCGAAGTGGCGGTGGCCTCGTGAGCCTCGCGATCGTCGGGTACTACGAAGCGTGGTGGATACAGATCGTCAAGGCGATCGTAATCTTCGCCGTCGGTCTGCAGTTGGTGCCAATCGTGCTGCTCGCCGAGCGGAAGCTGCTCGGGCGCTTCCAGGCTCGCTACGGCCCCAACCGCGTGGGGCCCTACGGTGCGCTGCAGCCGCTTGCCGACATCGTGAAGCTGCTTACCAAGGAGCAGTTCCGCCCCAGCACCTCGACTGGGTTCCTGTTCGCGCTGGCGCCAACCATCTCGATCATGACGGCGGTGGCGGCGTTCGCGATCATCCCGTTTGGCAACGTGCAGAACATCTTCGGCACTCCCGTGGGGCTGTATGGCATCGACGTGTCGATCGGCCCGCTGTATCTGTTTGCCTTCGGCGCGGTGGCGTTCTACGGCATCATGCTCGGCGGCTGGTCCTCGGGCTCGAAGTACTCGTTCCTCGGCGCGATGCGCGGAGCGGCACAGCTGATCTCCTATGAGGTGTCGCAGGGGTTGGCGCTGGTCGGTGTGATCTTTACCGCCGGCACGCTGTCGCTGACGGGGATCGTGCAAGCCCAGCAGGGCATGTGGTACGTCGTGCCACAGTTCTTCGGGTTCATCGTGTTTCTGGTGGCCGGCTTCGCGGAGACCAACCGCGCACCGTTCGATCTGGTGGAGGCCGACGCGGAGCTGGTGGGCGGGTACAACACCGAGTACGGCGGCGGGCGCTTTGCCTCCTACTACTTCGCCGAGTACCTAAACGTGTTGGTCGTCTCCGGTGTAGTGACGACCGTGTTTCTCGGCGGATGGTTGCTGCCGTTCGGTATTCACCCGCCCGGCTGGGTGGACCCGTTCGTGGTGCTGGCGAAGATGGGGCTGGTGACGTTCCTGTTCATCTGGGTGAGGGCCACGCTCCCACGCCTGCGCTACGACCAGCTGATGAGCTTTGGCTGGAAGATTCTGCTGCCGCTGGCGACGCTGAACGCCCTGGTAACGGCGGTGCTTGTCGTGGTGACGCACAAATGACACCAACACTTCTCACCCGCCTCGCCGACGGCCACCACCGGGGCGCCGCATGACCTGGGACCCGGGCAAGGACGTCATCCAGGTAATGCGCACTCCCCCACCGGGCGCGGCGCGCAGCACCTATCGCGCGTTCGGCGAAACGCTGCGCGGGCTGAAGACCACGTTTGGGCGGATGCTCGAGAAACCCGTGACGCTCGAGTATCCGGAGGAGAAGACACCGGTGTATCCGCGCTTCAGGGGACGGCACAAGCTGCACCGCTTCGAGGACACCGGCCTTGAGAAGTGCGTGGGATGCTCGCTGTGCGCCGCCGCCTGCCCCGCGGATTGCATCAGGGTGGTTGCCGCCGAGAACACACCGGAGACGAAGGTGTCCGCGGGCGAGCGGTATGCGGCGGTGTACGAGATAAACCTGTCGCGCTGCATCTTTTGCGGATATTGCGAGGTGGCGTGTCCGTTTGACGCGATTACGATGGGCCACGATTACGAGATGTCCGACTACAGCCGCTCGGACCTCATTTTCACCAAGGAGATGTTGCTTGCCGAGCCGCTCGAGCGTACCCCGCTACGCCGGGAGGGCGAGTGATGGCGCTACGCACGGCGTACAGGCTCGAACGTGCAGCTGTCCCAAAAAAAGGGGCGCGCTAGGGATGTCGGCCGTGTTGTTCTTCATAGCCGCGATCGGCGTGATCGCGGGCGCGATCGGCGTTGTCAGCTTCAGCAACCCCTTCTATGCGGTGCTGGCGCTCGTCGGCCACCTGCTGTCACTGGCTGTGCTGTTCCTGCTGTTGCGCGCCGAATTCGTGGCCGCCGCGCAGGTTGTGGTGTATGCGGGCGCGGTGATGGTGCTGTATGTGTTCGTGGTTGCCTACGTCGGCGACGAGGAGCAGTCGCTTGGCGGTCGGCTCACGCGCCGCCCGCGCTCACGCGGGGTGGACGGGCGCAAGCCGACCGGCGCGCTGTTCGCGGGACTGCTGCTGGTTGAGCTGTTCATAGCACTGCTCGGCAGCGGACTGAAGATGGTGTCAAGCGAAGGCGCCCCCTACGCACCCGGGCCGCGCACCTATGGCACGCCTGCCTATATCGGCAACCTGCTGCTGACACGCTTTTTGCTCGTGTTCGAGACAGCCTCGCTGCTGCTGCTGGTCGCGGCCGTCGGCGGCGTCGTGCTCGCACGCAGGCGCGGCGGACTCGAGGACGACGACGAAGCGGTGCTGACACCGCTTGACATCCTGCGCCCGCGCGGCACCGGCACGATGACCGAGGGCGTCGAAGGACTCGCGCTCGCGCGCTCGCGTGCGGGCGGCGTGGCAGAGCCCGACGGGAGCCCCCAAGACGAGGGCTCCCGGGTCGGCGGACCCCCCGTCGCGGGGAACGGACAAGCGAGCAGGAGCGGCTGGTGAACATCGGCTGGTATCTGGCCGTTTCGGCAATCGTGTTTTGCGTGGGCGCATTCGGCGTGATGACCCGCCGCAACCCGCTCGTGGTGCTGCTGTGCCTGGAGCTGATGCTCAACGGCGCCAACCTCTCGCTGGTCGCGTTTTCGCGCATGTGGGGCAACGGCGACGGACAGATTCTCGCCCTGATCGTGATGACGGTGGCCGCATGCGAGGTGTGCATCGGGCTCGGCATGATCGTGGCGATCCACCGCCGACGCCTGCCAATCGACGTCGATGAGCTTCGAGAGCTGCAGGGGTGAGGATTTGCTGTTCGTTCTGTGCGATGACAGCGGCGCCCTGCGCCATCAGCGGAGGGCTGCTCAAGCGATGACAAAGAGGGCTTTGCCGGTGTGCGCCTTGGCGTTCGGGTCGGTACTCGGGGGGCTGTCCCTGTGAGCACGACAACGTACGGCTGGCTGGTACTCGCCTTCCCGCTGCTTGGCACGATTGTTATCGGTGGCGGGTATCGCGTGCTGCCCGGACGCACCGCCGGCTGGATTGGCACGGCCGCGATCTTCCTCGCCTTCCTGGCCGCGCTGGGCGCGCTGATCTCGCTGCAGAGCCACGCCCCCCACGATCGCCAGCTGGTGTCCTCGCTGTGGAACTACGCGAGCACGGCGGGAATCGACGCGCAGATGTCGATCCTGGTGGACCCACTGTCGGTGTTCATGATCTTGATCGTCACGGGCGTGTCGAGCACGATTCACCTCTACTCGGTGTCCTACATGGACGCCGACAAAGGGTTTGCGCGCTACTTCGCCTACCTCAACTTCTTCGTGTTCTCGATGCTGTTGCTGGTGCTCGCGGGCAACTTCCTGCTGTTGATCGTGGGCTGGGCGTTCGTGGGTGCCGCGTCGTATCTGCTGATCTCCTTCTGGTACCGGCGCAGCACCGCCACCAAAGCGGGCATCAAGGCGTT
>Ga0209007_1000477_pt1 | contig 15555 bp, 15 predicted proteins | sample JacPinW_OM1H0_O2_FD_187961 | JGI IMG/M metagenome (GOLD analysis project Ga0209007, IMG submission 187961) | Forest soil microbial communities from Algoma, Ontario, Canada - Jack Pine, Ontario site 1_JW_OM1H0_O2 (SPAdes) (version 2) | ecosystem: Environmental > Terrestrial > Soil > Boreal... | reverse complement strand
GAGGCGGGTCGTGATCCCGGTGCCATCGGGGTCACGACCTCGGGTGCCACCGACGTTGAGAGCATCAAAAGGTACGCCGACCTGGGCGTGACCCGCGTGGTGATCCCGAACCTCGGAGGGGATCCACCGGTCTGGAATTCACGGTTGGGCGCGTACGCGGACACTGTGATCTCGCGGATGGGTTGAGCTCCGTCTGGGCATCGCACCCCCCAGCGGGTCCCCATCCGCGGCGTGCTTCACCGAAGGGCTCACGGGAGCAGATTGCTATTGTCCGCCCCACGTGCCCCCGACCTGGACTGAGACGACTCTGGACGTGCCAGGAGGCGTGCAGCACACGCTGCGGGTTGGGGACGACCCAACCGACCAATGGCATGTCTCAATCGCACTGCCGCCACCCGGCCTGCAGGCCTTCGTCGGGCCCGGCCCTTTCCCAGCCCTGTATCTCCTCGACAGCTCTCTCACGTTCATCGTCGCCGGTCAGATCGCCCAGACGACGTGGGCCTTCTCGCTCGGACAGCTGCAGCCCGTCGTCGTCGTGGGCATCTCCCCGGCAACGGACGACTTCGACCGGCTCCTCACCCAGCGCAACCGGGACCTCACACCAACCGCCGCAGTCCCTGAGCATCTGCAGGGTCGGACCCCCTATGGCACCGGCGGTGCCGGCTCGATGCTCGATTTGATATGCGACGTGATTGCGCCGCACCTCGAGTCCCGCTACCCGCTCAACCCATCCGATCGCGGACTGGGCGGTCTGTCGCTCGGTGCTCTGTTCACCTGCTGGGCATTGCTGGTCCGACCCGAGGGCTTCCAGCGCTACCTGGCCGTGAGCCCGTCTCTTTGGTGGGACGCCGGCCTGCTCCTCGACCAGCAGCGGCTCCCGGCCGTCGACCGTGATCGCAGCGACGTGTACCTCGCGGTGGGCGGATGCGAGGACGATCCGGCGCGGAGTTGGCCAGTCTTGACCCCCGAGATGCTCGAGGCCATGTCCGGCATGAACATGGTGGCCGATGCGGCGAGCCTCGCCGACCGCCTGCACGGCCAGCCGGGTATCGAGGTCCGGCACGAGGTCATTCCCGAGGAACACCACGCCACCGTGTGGCCAGCCGCCTTCACCCGCGGACTCGTCCACCTGTACCGAACTGACCGCCAGCGTCCCCCCATCGATGAGTGAACCTCCCGAGACGATGATTCGAGTCATCTATCGCTGGCGCGTCGTCCCAAGTGTCGCGGCGGCGTTCGAATTGTGGTGGCACCATGGACATCCGGCATGCTCACCCAGGAGCGATGGGGAGCCTCCTCCTTCGCTCCCGCCAGGAACCTGACCTCTTTGTCGGCGTTGCCCGATGGGAAACCGAGCGACAGCTACTCGAATTCCGACAGCAGGCCCCAGCAATGGTTTTCGAGGGCGCGGAACTCGAATCGATGGAGGTCTTCGACGAGTTGGATGAGCTGACTCTCGGGCGCTGACTCGAAGTCCAGGTCGATCACGCTCTGGCCCCATCGGAATTGGGCGTTCTCGCGAGCAGCGGGACTGGGCTGGTCTACGCGAACCATGTCGGCAGCCGCGAATCCCGACGCGGCAGGCAGACCCCGTGGAAGTCCGCAAATCCAGAAATCCCGTCGAAGCGACCCAATATCCGGAAATCCGGACATCTCGCCCAGCGAACGGGCGTCACGTCTGTCGCCAGGACCTATGGGCTCACCTCGTGGTCGGCGTAGGCGGCGGCGAAGCGCTCGATGGTCGCCAGGCACTCCTCGATCGGCTGGAACCCACCGCCTGAGAGCGTGTGTAGCCAGGTGCCCAGCCCGAACGGGGGGGTCAGATGGTAGAGGTGCCATGCGCCCTCGAAGTCGGGGGCCGGCACCCCCTCGTTCGTGAGCTCATCCAAGTAGCAGTGGAGCAGACTTTTCTCGTGCGTCCGCCGATCGGCCACATCCAGGCTGGAGACGATGAAGTAGCCGACATCGTGCGACCAGTTACCGGTTCGGACCAGTTGCCAGTCGTAGAAACCGGTCACATCATCGGGCAAGGCGTAGGTGTTGCCGGGATGCGGATCGCCGTGCAGCACGGTTTGGGGGCCACTCACCGCGATGGTCGCCCAGCGACGGAATCCCCGCTCGAGCGTGGCCGCGTCTGCGAGGGGCGGGAGCGTTCTGGCCTGGCCACCGGAGCGCAGCAGATGTCGCGCCCTCATCAGGCTGGCGAACGACAACGGCGCCCAGAACGAGCTGAGCCGCCAGGGACGGAGGAACCGCAGGGGCTCCGGGAGAGGCCGGTCCCAGTACGCGGCATGCAGGCGGGCCAGGCCCCGCAAACCGCTCTCCACTTGGTGCACCGTCAGGGCATGAGTCGCCCTGTTGGGATGGGCGGACCGCAGGGTCACGTCCTCCATGACCACCACCGTCGCCAGCCGCCGCCGGTCAACGGCGGCCGCATACGGCGTGGCGTGCTCGAGGGGCAGTAGAACCCCCGAGTCGAAAAGCCGTGCCTCGCTGTCGAGCGCGCCCAGAGCCACCAGAGCCAGCCGGTTCAACATGCGACCCTCGCGCTTGACGAACACGCTCCCCGGTCCCTGCCCCGACTGGTAGCGAAGCCACACCCGGGCCCTGCGGTTGGTACCGTCAGCGATGTCACCGATCCGAACCCCGTTGACCACCACCCCCGGAAAGTGCGGTGCTAAGGCGAAGGTCATCCAGGCGGGGGTCAGGTCGGACCACGAACGAGGTGCGCTCAGCACTCGAAGATCATGCTTCGTCGATGTACTGGCCGTCGTCGATGTGCAGCTCTTTCGCCCGCCGCATAGAACTCGGTCGCCCGAGGGCTGAGAAACGCGAACCGGACAGTGTTGGCTGATCGGACGAGGTCAGACAGGAAGGGATACCACGATGACCGAGGCAAAAGGAGAACGTCCTTCATGAGAGCGACGCTGATGTACGGGGCTGGCGACGTTCGGGTACAGACGGTGCCCGATGCGACACTGCGCGCACCCACCGACGCGCTGGTCCGGGTGCTCCGAGCATGCATCTGCGGCAGTGACCTGTGGCCCTACCGGTCGATGCCGGTGTCCGATAAAGGTGCCCGCATGGGCCATGAGTTCCTCGGGGTCGTCGAGGACGTCGGATCCGAGGTCTCCGGACTCAAGGCGGGTGACGTGGTGGTGGCGCCGTTCGTGTGGGCGGACAACACCTGCGACTTCTGCGTCGAGGGGCTGCAGACCTCCTGTCGGCACGGTGGATTCTGGGGTCGCAACGGTGTCGACGGCGGCCAGGGCGAGGCGGTGCGCGTGCCGCAGGCTCAGGGCACCCTGGTCAAGCTGCCGGTCGGCGAGGACTCCGCCCTGTTCCCGTCCCTCATGACCCTGTCCGACGTCTTCCCCACGGGCCACCACTGCGCCGTCATGGCCGGGGTCAATCCTCGGACGACGGTCACCGTGATCGGTGACGGAGCTGTGGGCTTGTCGGCGGTGCTGGCTTCCAAACGGCTCGGGGCCGAGCGGATCATTCTCATGGGCCGGCACCAGACGCGCACCGATCTTGGCCGCGAGTTCGGTGCGACGGACGTGGTCGCCGAGCGCGGCGAGGAGGGTGTGGAGAAGGTGCGCGAGCTGACCGGGGGCGATGGCACCCACACCGTGCTGGAGTGCGCCGGTCTGAAGGATGCGATCGACACGGCGTTTGCCGTGGTGCGTCACGGTGGCGTCATCAGCCGGGTCGGTGCCCCCCAATACGACGAGCTCCCCATGGGTGTCGGCGTGTTCATGCGCAACCTGACCGTGACCGGTGGGGTCGCACCGGCCCGGGCCTACATCGACGAGCTGTTGCCCGATGTGCTCGACGGCACGGTTGATCCCGGCCGGATGTTCGACCGGACGGTCGGCCTTGAGGACGTGCCTGATGGGTATCGAGCCATGGCCGACCGGGAGGCACTCAAAGTGCTCATACGCCCCTGAGCGCCGGCACAGCCGCCGACGCCCGCTCCAGGGATCGACACGGACAGGCAGGCCGGTCACTCCCCGCCGATCAGTCGCCTCCATTGGGCTGGTGGTGTCGCTTGGGCGTTGAATCGTTCGATCGGGGCCGGGTCGTAGTGTGCCCGTCCCCGATGCGAGCATCGAATCCCCTCTGAGCCAGCGCCACTTCAAGGTAGCGGTCCAGTCATACAGCGTGAGTCTGCGCGACGGTGGCGAACTTGATGTGCCGCATCTGTGCTCCGGTGCCCTCCATGACGCCGTCGGGGTCAGGCAGCGCTGCACCGCGCTGGAATCCGAGGTTGGCGTGCTTGGAGAATCCGGCGATGTAACAGAACGCGTGCCCAACCGTGTCGTCAGGTCCATACTGCAGCGACACCGTGTATCCGACGTCGGTGATGATCTCGTGGGCGTTCGGCGCGACGGCGAGAACCCGCTCGCGCAGACGGAGGACGATTTCTTGGACGTCGTCGGTGAACCGGTCGAGAACATCGGCCGCGTGCTCAGGCAGGGGTCGGCTCATCGTGACTTCGTTCACCGCGGACGATGCAACGAGCGTGGTCCGGTTCGGCCTGAAAGCCCGGCTCCTGGCCTGAGCCGGTTCGACCTCGCGCTCGACCTCGCGCCGGTCACTTGCCCGCGGTCACGGCTTTGAGCTCATCGAGCGACTCTCGGATGAGCTGCGGCAGGTCCCGCTGGCCGTTCTCGCCGACCCAGCGTTCGAACGCGACTTTGAAGACAGCGATCCCAGCCTCGGCCGTCAGACTGGCGGCCGGATCTTTGACGCCGCGCTGGCGTAGCGCGTCGGCCATCGCCGTGGCAAGTGATGCGAGCTTGATCAGTTCGCGCTCTTGGAGCTCCGCGTTCGCAGCAATGACGAATTGGCGCCTTCGGGAGTAGTCGCGGCGCTCCTCGAGCAGGGCCCCGGCAACCTCAAGGGCGGCCGCGACCGCGTCAATCGGTGCTGCGGAGTCAGAGGTGCTGGCAAGCGTGCCCACAAGGAGCGCCTGCAAAAGGCTCGCGCCCGCGAAGAGAACCTCACGCTTGTCAGCGAAATGCCGAAAGAAGGTTCGCTCCGTGAGGCCAGCCCGCGCGGCGATCTCGGCCACCGTCGTCTGTTCGAACCCGCGCTCGCTGTAGAGCTCCAGTGCCGCCTGCTCGAGCCGGCCACGAGCATTGGGTTCCCACCGGCTCACACCCCGGATCCTATTTGACGGCAGCAGCTGACATCAGGTGTATGGTGATGACAGCAACTGACATCCCTCGATTTCGGGGGTCCGAAACACTGGAGGTCACTCTCATGCGTGTCTTCGTCACCGGCGCGTCCGGCTGGATCGGCTCCGCCGTCGTCTCCGAACTCATCGACGCGGGCCATCACGTTGTCGGCCTGGCTCGCTCGGATACCTCGGCCGCCGCCCTCGCCGCGGCCGGGGCAGCGGTGCACCCGGGCACGCTCGACGACCTCGAGGGCCTGCAGCGCGCCGCGGCCGCTTCGGACGGCGTGATCCACCTGGCCTTCAAGCACGACATCGCCTTCTCCGGTGACTTCCAGGGCGCAGCCGACGCGGACCGCCGCGCCGTCGAGGCCTTCGGCGAGGCGCTGGCGGGGTCTGATCGACCGCTCGTCATCGCCTCGGGGACCCTCGGGGTCGCGCCGGGGCGGGTGGCGACCGAACTGGACGGCCATGGCCCCATCCCGGCCGTGGCCGTTCTCGGTGGCGGTCCGCACACTCGCTTGGCCACTGCCGAGGTGGTGCTCTCCTTCGCCTCGCGCGGCATCCGGTCGTCCGTCATGCGGCTTCCTCCGACGAACCACGGCGACGGAGATCATGGCTTCGTCGCGATGTTGGTGGGCATCGCCCGCGACAAGGGGATGTCCGGCTACATCGGTGACGGGAACAATCGCTGGCCTGCCGTGCACCGGCTCGATTCCGCGCACCTCTTCTGCCTGGCCCTCGAGAAGGCCCCAGCGGGGTCGACCTTGCACGCGGTGGCGGATGAGGGCGTGCCGATCCGCGATATCGCGGAGGTGATCGGCCGCCACCTGGACCTGCCACTCGTCTCGATTGCTCCGGCAGACGCGGGCGAGCACTTCGCCTGGCTGGCGGACCCCCTCGCAGCCGACAGCCCTGCCTCGAGCGCGATCACCCGCGAGCTGTTGGGGTGGCATCCGACGCGTCCCGGACTCATCGAAGATCTCGACCAAGGGCACTACTTCGAAGGCCCGCCGGCATGAGCAACAGGGATTTCGCGCCTCAGTAGACCAGTACGCCCCGCACGTTGATGGCGTCACGCAAGTCCTGGTAACCCTGGTTCACGTCCTCGAGACCATAAGTACGAGTCACCATGCCATCGAGATCCAGCTGGCCCTGCCGATAGAGCTCGCAGAGCTTTGGGATGTCATAGCGCATGTTGGCCGAGCCGAAGATCGAACCTACGACCCTCTTTTCCATGAGCGTCAGGTCGGTCATGCTCATCTTCACCTCGGTCTCGAGGAACGGATGGATGTTGGTGACGACAACGGTGCCGCGCTTTGCGCAGAGAGCCATGATGTCGGCCATCAAGTCTCCCCGTCCCACGCCTATGGCGCAGATGATCTTGTTCGCCATGCGGCCCCAGGTCTCCGCCTGCACAAGGAGAAACGCGTCCTGGATGCTCGCAGCCACGTGGGTCGCGCCGAACTTCTTGGCCTGATCCCGCTTGAACTCGGAGGGGTCGATCGCGAAGATGCGCTCGGCACCCGCGACCCTCGCTCCCTGGATCGCGGCCGCGCCGATGCCGCCGACTCCGATCACGACGACGTTCTCACCGGGCTTGACTTCGGCGGCATAGATCGACGAACCCCATCCCGTGGTGACCCCGCAACCGAGGAGGCACGCCCTGTCGAGGGGCATGTCGTCATCGACCTTGACGCAGGACGCCACATTCACAACCGACTTCCGGCTGAAGGTTCCTAGTCCGAGAAATATGCCGAGGTCCTCGCCCCGCGCGTGATGGCGGGAGGTGCCATCAGATTGGCGTCCGCCGAGAAGGGTTGCGCCCACGTCGCAGAGGTTGGAGTGGCCCGTGGCACACGATGGGCAGCGGCCGCACGCGGGTATGAATCCCATGACGACGTGGTCCCCCGGTTTGAGCAGCGTGCAGCCCGGACCCACCTCTTCGACGATGCCCGCCCCCTCGTGGCCGCCCACCAGGGGGCGACCGGTGGGCAGGTCGCCGGTGAGTACGTGCTCGTCGGAGTGGCACATGCCCGAGGCCGTGTAGCTGACGAGGACTTCGTCGGGGGTCTTGGGCGGGTCGAGCTCGATCTCCTCGACGCTCCATTCCGAGGCGTCGGGCCAGAGGACGGCTGCTTCGGTCTTCATTCGTTCCCGCCTTATCTCTCGATCCAACGGAGAAATAGTGGTCCAACGGGCCTATGCGCTGCCACAGGCTCCCCCGAATCTGACCAACGGGCTGCCTAGCGCCATGTTGCCGCAGAGCATGACGGCCAGGCCGCCGAACATCTTCTTCTCCTGGACGCCGTGCTCCGCGCCGAGGAGCTCTCTGATGCGATGGTCCAGGTCCTCGTCGTAGGCCACGACCAGGATCGTACGGTGGAGGGTTCTTACGAGTTCACTCGATCACCTGGTGTGCCATGGCCGCGGGCTGGCGGCCGGCAAAGAGCCAGCCGACGATCGCCGCGAACGCCGGCATCCCAAAGAGGATCAAAAGTAGGTCCCAGACGGGAACGTTCCCGAGCGCGCCGATGCCGCCGTTCAGCGAGTTACTCCGCAGCCAGCCGATCAAGGCGATGTAACCGCCCACCGTGCCGAGGAGGGCGCCGAGAAACCCCAGCGCGCCAGCCGTCACTGCAGTCAGCGTGCGCCGTGTGTAGCTCGACGCACCGGTCGCCGCGAGCGTGCGAAGGTCGCTCGCCGTCTCGCTCCGAACGAGCCCGACCGACATGCCGAGCACACCGAGCGCGATCACGATCCCGAAGATCGTCGCCGAGGTGACGACGGCGTTCGAGCTCGGCTGGTCGTTCTTCGACTCGACCGAGAGCTGTGTCGTCGACGCGGCAAGCTCAGCATTACTGATCTGTGAGGCGCTGAAGGCCTGGGTGCCCTGAACCAACCAATCGGTCGTGTTCGCACTGATGTGGAATTCCTTCATCGCGTGCTGGGTGACCAGTGTGTTCGGTGCCGACGTCCCGGAGGGTAGCGCTCCGAGATCTTGGATCACCGGGTGTGCGGCACAACCGCCGACGGCCGTACAGGTCTGGGATGGTCCCCCACCGGGACCGGCCTTGGCCCCCGATGAGTAGTCGAAGACGAGACCCGAGACGCCTGAAAGGCCAGGACGAGAGCTCAAGATGTCGGCGTTCGGATCGATCTCGGACGTCGTGATGCCGAACGCCCGCAGCAACTGCGGTGTCGCGACGTAGATCGAACCGCTCCAGTTACGACCCCCTCGTGTCCCGTTCAACTGCGCATTCGGGGTCTCGAGAGCGATGAGCTGTGCGTCGAGGCCTTTTGCAATCGTCTTGGCCTGCGCGGCCAGCTGCTGCGGCGTCGCCGCCTTCGCGCTCGCCGAGGCTCGCTGGATGTGGGTCCGGCCGTTCGGCGAGATGACCGTCGCACCCGCCGGAGGCGGCGTATTGGCATGGAGCGCGAGCTGGTCGGACGCCAGGTTGGGGCCCGCGTAGTCGAGGACGTTGCCATACCGGGAGGCGGCGGCGAGCATCACGATCACCGCGACCAGCACACCGAGACTGATCGCCGCAAGCGCCGAGCCTGAGCGCGCCCGATACCGCGCCAGATCGCGCAACGCCAGCCGGGTCGCGATCGGCGCGCGACGTCCGAGGCGCGCGGTCAACGACAGGAAGAACGGTGCGAGCAGGATCAATCCGGGGATGAGGACGACGATCCCAAAGAGGAGTTCGGGTGAGCCACCGCTCCCGTTGCCATGATTCGTGCCACCGGAGTAACCGAGCAACAAGAAGGCGAGGACGAGGAAGGCGATACCGGGGACGGCGGAACGGTGGATCTGACGAGGTGGCGCCGGTCGGCCCGACAGCGCCTGGACGATCGGCACCTTGGTGATCGCCCGCGCTGGACGGGACGCCGCGAAGAAGGCCGTGGCGACCGCCAGAACCATCGCGGCGGCGATGACCGGCCACGAGAGCGCGAGCACCCCGATGACGTGATGCGAGCTCTGCTCAAGACTTGGGCGGTAGGCGAGCCAGATGCCGAGCCCGAGCACAAAGCCGAGGATCGCACCGACGACTCCGACAACGGTGCCGTTCGCGCTAATGACAAGGCGGACGTGGCGGTCCGTTGCGCCGGTCGACTCAAGCATCCCGATGGAGCGCATTCGACGTTGCGCGAGCACCGTGAAGCCGCCGATCGAGACGAGCGTGATGAGCAGCATGCCGAGGACCAGTGCGGCGAGCGAAATCGTCTCAGGGTTGAGTGGGTTCGACTGCGCGACGGAGGCAGGGGTCTGGAACTGGACCCCCTTGAACGACTTCAGTGGAGCGCCCGGATCGTCGAACAATGCCGTGACTCCCGTGAGCGCTTTCACCTGCCCGGGCGCAACGAGCGCGAACTCGTCGAGCAGGCTTTGGGGGTTCTGCACGAAGCCGACCACGCGACGGTCGACGCCGCCGACCCGCCAGGTGTCTCCTACCCTCAGGTGGAACGCCGAAGCGACACCGCTCGTCACGGCGACCTGACCGGTGCCCGAGGGGTAGTGACCGGAGACGAGCGAGAGCATCGGACCACCGAAGGGTCCGTGCGGGTCTTGCGCTCGGAGCTGATAGGTGTTGATGGATCCCGGGATGGACAGCGTCTCGTTCTCGATCACATCGACGGGGCCACCATGCTTCAGCCTTGCAATGACGTTCGCCGTGTGCTCGTCGTAGGTCGAAAAGGACACGGAGTAGCGCGCCGTGCCGAATCCGGCATTCTTCGGCGGCGGGGTGTTCGTCGTGACGGCCGAGCCGACAATCGTGGCGGCAACTGCGACCGTGATGAGGGCGAGGATCAGGAACTGCTGACGCCACTCCCTCCGGAAGAGTCGCCAGGCCCAACGGACGACGGCACGGCGGGCCGGCACGCCACCATCGGTGGGTCGGATTTCTGCGAGGCGCGTGAGAACAGCGGTGCTCATCGAAGCTCCTTCGGAATCGTGCCCACGATCCGCTACGCGCGGGGCGCGGCGAGAGCCGGATCGGTCAGATCGGGGGCGGCGTGGTCGACGGCTCGCCCGTCTCGGAGGAGGAACACCCGGTCGGCCCACGAGGCGAGGTGGGCGTCGTGGGTGACCACGACCGCCGCCACCCCACGTTTGCAGGCGTCAAGGATCATCCGCATCACGAACTCGCTGTTGTTCGAGTCGAGCGCACCGGACGGCTCGTCGGCGAGGAGGAGCTTGCGCTCGCCGACCACGGACCGAGCGATGGCCACGCGTTGACGCTCACCGCCGGAGAGCTGGTCGGGGTAGTGCCCGGCTCGGTCGGCCAGCCCGAGCTGCTCGAGTGCCGCGAGACCGGCTTGATGCGCTCTGCGTGCCGCGACGCCGTCGAGCTCGAGGGGCAGCGCGACGTTCTCCGCGGCGGTGAGCCCTGGGAGGAGGTTGAAATCCTGGAAGACGTAGCCGATGGCTCGCCGTCGAAGGCGCGCCTTGTCGTTGCGCGACAGACCGGACAGCGCCACCCCGCCGATGCGCACTTCGCCACTGGTCGGCTCCTCAAGGCTTCCGGCGATCGTGAGGAGCGTCGACTTCCCCGAACCACTCGGTCCCATGACGGCGACGAGGTGGCCTTCGTCGACCGAAAGGTCGATCTCATAGAGGGCACGCACGGCGGTCTCGCCCTCGCCGTAGAACTTCGAGATTTGGTGGAGCTCGAGCAGGCTCATCGGTGGCAGACCATCCTTCGCCGCCTGGGCGGCAACTCGATCAGTAGGACACGTATAACTATACTGAGTATCCTACCTCTGTCACAGCTCCTGTCAAGAGGCGGCCAACTACGGCAGGGCCGCTCCTGAGAAGCGGGTGATTACCGCCGTGGTCCGGATCGGCTGCTCTCCTCGAGGATCGCCTCGGGGCTCGGCGGTGGCACTGTCTGATCGACGACGCGACCGTCGCGGAGAAAGACAACCCGGTCCGCCCATGACGCAAGCTGCGCGTCGTGGGTGACGACGACCGCGGCGACCCCCCGCTTGCATGCGGCGAGGATCATGCGCATGACGGACTCTCCGTTTGTCGAGTCGAGCGCCCCGGACGGCTCGTCGGCAAGGAGGAGGCGTCGCTCGCCGACCACGGCGCGGGCGATCGAGACCCGCTGACGCTCACCGCCAGACAGTTGATCGGGGTAGTGGGTCGCCCGATCCGCCAGGCCCAGCTCTTCGAGCGCGACCAGGCCCGCGGCGTGCGCCTTCTTGCCCGACAGGCCGTCGAGCTCGAGGGGCAACGCGACATTCTCGGCCGCCGTGAGCCCGGCCAAGAGATTGAAGTCTTGGAAGACGTAGCCGATCGTCCGGCGTCGGAGCCGGGCCTTGTCATTGCGCGACATCGCCTGGAGCGACGCACCGCCGATCAACACCTCTCCGCTGGTGGGCTCCTCGAGGCTGCCGGCAATGGTGAGCAGGGTCGACTTTCCCGAGCCGCTCGGGCCCATCACCGCAACGAGCGTCCCTTCCTCGACGTCGAGGCTGACTTCTTGGATGGCCTGAACCTCGGCGGCACCTTCTCCGTATGACTTGGAGACGCGTCGCATCTCGAGGAAGCTCACCGGCGGACGACCAGCCGCCGTGCGAGTCGTGGAGTCGTAGACGAGACCGGTGGCTCGGCAGCGGCACGCTTCAGTCGACCGTCGGCCGTGTCGAGCCATCGCACGACGGAATCCAATCGGAACAGCTCCGCATCGACGACAAGTGCGAAGGTGAGATCAAAGTCAGCCTCGTCCTCTTTGAGGCGCGTCCACTGCTGCATGAGCTCGACGAGATAGCGGCGATGAACTTGGATCACATCGTGCACGGATACACCCGGCACCCGTAGGGCAGACAACACCTTGATCACGAGCTCGTCGCGAGGCGGCGACGTCATGTCCGGCGGCGTGTTCAGCCACGACGAGAGTTCCGTCGATCCTGCATCGGTGATGTGAAAGCCCTTCTGCGGGCCCTCGCTCTCGGTCTCGTCGGACTCGACAAGTCCATCGCGCTCGAGACGCTGCAGCGTTGTGTACACCTGACCGATGTTGAGCGGCCACACCTCGCCGGTACTCGACTCGAATTCCTTCTGCAGCTGGAGGCCGTACTTCGGGCCTTCGCTCAAGAGGGCGAGGATTGCGTGACGAACGCTCATTCCGATACCCAATCACCGATCATACTGAGTATGGTAGAGGAAAGGCTCAGGGTGTCAAGCACGGGCCCATTCAGCCCGCACTGATTTCGACGTGCTTGTCGCCGCGGCCGTCGGGTCAAAGACGCGAAGTCAGGCAGGCGAAGGGTCTCGCTCGCAGTCACCGGCCCACGGCGCAGCAGCCTTCACCAGGCTGCGAGGGTGATCCTCACAGTCAGGCGAGGTCGAAGCGGTCAAGGTTCATGACCTTGGACCACGCCTCGACGAAGTCGTGGACGAACTTCTCCTTCGCGTCGTCGCTTCCGTAGACCTCCGCAATGGCCCGGAGCTCGGAGTGCGCACCGAACGCCAGGTCGACGTCCGTGGCGGTCCACTTGGGCGCTCCGGTCGCACGGTCATAGCCCTCGTACACGTGCTCGGACGAGGCGGACGCCTTCCACTCCGTGGCCATGTCGAGAAGGTTCACGAAAAAGTCGTTCGTCAGCGTCTCGGGCCGGTGCGTCAAGACCCCGTGCGTGGACTGCCCGAGGTTCGAATTCAATGCCCGCATCCCACCCACGAGGACGGTCATCTCGGGAGCATTGAGCGTCAACATGTACGCCCGGTCGACGAGTAGCTGCTCGGGCGCCAGCTTCTCTCCGGCTCGAAGGTAGTTGCGGAAGCCGTCCGCACGCGGTTCGAGCACAACGAACGACTCAACATCGGTCTGATCCTGCGAGGCATCCGTCCTCCCGGGCGTGAACGGGACGGTGATCTCGAGCCCCGCCTTCTTCGCCGCTTGCTCGACCGCCGCGCAGCCGCCCAGGACGATCAGGTCCGAGAGCGACACCTTTTTCCCACCTGATTCGGACAGATTGAAGTCTTGCTGGATCTGCTCGAGCGTCTGCAGCACCTTGGCCAGCTCCGTCGGCTCGTTCACCTCCCAGTCCCTCTGCGGTGCCAGGCGAATGCGCGCGCCGTTGGCGCCGCCACGCTTGTCGGTGCCGCGGAAGCTCGCCGCCGCCGCCCACGCGGTGGCGACCAACCGGGAGATGGAAACGCCCGACTCGAGGACCTTGCCCTTGAGCGCGGCGATCTCCTGCTCCCCGATCAGCTCGTGGTCGACAGTTGGCACGGGGTCCTGCCACAGCTGCGGCTCGGGAACCCACGGCCCGAGATAGCGAGTGACCGGCCCCATGTCCCGGTGCAAGAGCTTGTACCAGGCCTTCGCGAACGTCTCAGCGAGCTGCTCGGGGTGCTCGTGGAAGCGCTTCGCGATCGGCTCGTAGATCGGATCGACCCTCAGGGCGATGTCCGTCGTCAGCATCATCGGGCCGTGCCGCCGCGACGGATCGTGAGCATCGGGCACAGTCCCCTGCGCTACAGGATCCCTCGGTGTCCACTGCTTCGCCCCCGCGGGGCTCGTGGTGAGCTCCCAGTCGTAGTTGAACAGGTTGTCGAGGAACCCGTTGTCCCACTTCGTGGGCTCGCCGGTCCACGCACCTTCCAGGCCGCTCGTGATGGTGTCCGCACCCTTCCCGGTTGAAAAGGTGTTCTTCCACCCGAAGCCCTGTTGTTCGATCGGGGCTCCCTCGGGTTCGGGGCCGACGTGCTCCGCACCAACGGCGCCGTGGGCTTTGCCGAACGTGTGACCGCCGACGATCAGCGCGACGGTTTCGTCGTCGTTCATCGCCATGCGAAGAAACGTCTCGCGAATGTCGCTCGCCGCGGCGAGCGCGTCCGGGATCCCGTTGGGGCCTTCCGGGTTCACGTAGATGAGGCCCATCTGCACGGCACCGAGAGGCTTGGCCAGTTGACGGTCGCCGCTGTAGCGCGCGTCCCCCAGCCAGGTGTCTTCCGGGCCGAAGTAGATCTCGTCGGCCTGCCAGATGTCCTCCCGTCCGAACCCGAACCCGAACGTCTTGAAGCCCATGGACTCGTAGGCGCAGTTGCCGGTGAAGATGATGAGATCGGCCCACGAGATCTTCCGGCCGTACTTCTGCTTGATCGGCCACAACAGGCGGCGCGCCTTGTCGAGGTTGGCGTTGTCGGGCCAACTGTTCAGAGGGGCGAACCGCTGCGCACCCGTGCTGCCGCCACCGCGGCCGTCGCCCATGCGGTAGGTGCCTGCGGCGTGCCAGGACATTCGGATGAAGAGCGGTCCGTAGTGGCCGTAGTCCGCCGGCCACCAGTCCTGCGACGCAGTCATGACTTCGAAAATGTCGCGCTTCAGGGCGTCGAGATCGAGTGTCCTGAACTCCTGCGGGTAATCGAGATCGTGCATAGGGCTGGACTGCGCTGCGTGCCGGTGCAGCACCCCGAGGTCCACCTGGTTCGGCCACCAGTCCTGATTCGTCCTCGGCCGCTGGGCGGTGGAGTCCGGCGCGGGGAGGGCCGGGGACTCGCTCTCGGACTTGCTCATTTCGGTCTCCTTTGCGGATCTCGAGAGATCGCTCAGCAGCTCGGCATATGTGATCTATTACTAGATCAGTTCTAATACTTGACCTATGCCAAGTCAAGAGCTAGCCTGCTGGCATGGCAGAGGACCTGCTGACGCGCTTGCGCGACCGGGATTGGCGGCTCAGCGCGCAGCGGCGTGCGGTGGCGGAGGTGCTCGTCGGCGAGCACGTCCACCTCACCGCCGAGCAGGTGCACGACCTCGCACACCAGCGCCTGCCCGAGATCAGCAGGGCGACCGTCTACAACACGCTCAACGAGCTCGTCGCGATGGGTGAGCTGCTCGAGGTGGACGTCACCGAGGGGGCGAAGCGCTACGACCCAAACGTCACCATCAAGCACGACCACCTCGTCTGCGAGGTGTGCCACACGATCTCGGATGTACCGCGCTCGGGGACGGGGCCGGTGATCACCGAGGACGCCCGCCGCGGCTTCCTCGTGACCGGCGTGGAGATCACATACCGAGGCCTGTGCCCAGCCTGTGCCCAGCGCCACCGGTCGTAGCGCCCATTCTCACGGGCGCCGGCCACCGAGTCCGTGTAGGCGTCCCTTTTCGCGAGTGCCGCCTGAACTGCGCGCGTGGTTCGCCGGCATCACAGTGGCGCCATTGGCGGACAATCGGCGGGGGCGGTGACCAGCCGGATTGGCGATCCGCCAAGGTACGCCACGACGTCCTCCGCCATCCGCCGCCAGGCGGAGCGGAAGAGTTGCTCGCTGACGTAACCGATGTGCGGCGTGACGACGACGTTGTCGAGCGATCGGAACGGGTGGTCCGCAGAGAGAGGCTCGCGGTCGAAGACGTCGA
>Ga0209007_1000476_pt1 | contig 15607 bp, 12 predicted proteins | sample JacPinW_OM1H0_O2_FD_187961 | JGI IMG/M metagenome (GOLD analysis project Ga0209007, IMG submission 187961) | Forest soil microbial communities from Algoma, Ontario, Canada - Jack Pine, Ontario site 1_JW_OM1H0_O2 (SPAdes) (version 2) | ecosystem: Environmental > Terrestrial > Soil > Boreal... | reverse complement strand
GGATCCCCGCCGTAGCCGCGAACCGTGGGCCACGCAGTCACTTGTTGGCCGAATCCGCGCGAATTCCACAAAGGCATCGAGGCCGCCGCCGCGAGCATCCACTTGATCGTCGTTCGCCGATCCGTCACAACTCCTTCCTCCGCATCCTATCGGCAATGTGATCAGCCGAACGCCACGCCAACGCCATGATGGTCAAGGTTGGATTCTTATCCGCATTGGAGACGAACACCGCGCCGTCGGTCAGAAACAAGTTTTTCACGTCCCAGGTCTGGCACCATTGATTGGTCACGGATGTTTGACGGTCCGCGCCCATGATCGCGCCGCCGACTTCGTGGATGATGAAGCCCCCGGGTGCGATCGCTTCGGCTCCGTCGCTCTCAACCTTGCCCATGACGCGTCCGCCCATCGCCTGCACGATGTCGGCAAAAGTCTTCTGCATGTGCGCGGCTTGGCGCGTCTCATGCTCGGACCATTTCCAGTGAAAGCGCAACACCGGGATGCCCCATTTGTCCTTCACGTTGGGATCGATCTCGCAGTAGGAATTTTCGTTCGGGATCATTTCGCCGCGTCCGGCGAAACCCACGAACGATCCATAGTAGCGGCGCGCATCCTCTTTGAGCTTCTTGCCATAGCTGCCGCCGGTGAAGCGTTCGATCCCGTGCAGCGTGCCGGCGCCCGGCATGCGCCGGCCGCCGCCGAATTCAATGTGATAGCCGCGCGCAAATCCCAACTTGCCCTTCTGCTGATCCTGATATCCCCACCAGGGCGCGTAAAACGCGTGTCCGCTGGCGCCGTCCTCGTTTTGCGGCGGCAGCGATTCGAGCAGCGGAATTTGGCCGCTCAAGTCGCTGCCCACGGTGTCCATGATATAGCGCCCGACCTTGCCGCTGGAATTGGCGAGGCCATTCGGGAACGACGCGCTCTTCGAGTTGAGCAGTATTCTTGCCGTCTCGCAGGCGCTGGCAGCGAGCACGACCACCCGCGCGGTTGCCTGATGTTCCGCGCCGCTGACTTTATCGTAGTACTTCACACCCTTGGCGAGCCCGTTCTTGCCCAGCACCACCTGGCTGACCATGGCGTTGCACACGATCTCGAGGTTGCCGGTCGCGAGCGCGGGCGGCAAATGCACTGTGGTCGACTGATAATTCGCCCGGATCGAACAGCCGCGGCCGCAGTCGGTCGCCCAGATGCAGGCCGATCGCTGCTGCATATGCTGCGCAATGATTTTTTGCGCCTTCAGATTGTTAGGATGCAACAGTGCCGGCGAGCGCTTGTAATCGAGCTGCTGTGTAAGAACCGCGCGATGCCCCGCGACGATGGGAATCCCCAAGCGCCGCGCGCGCTGCTGCACCAGGTAATCGCTGACCAAGGGCGCGGGCGGCGGCAGCAGACATCCCGGCGCGGAATTGGGCGTGTTCTCCAGTCCCTCGGAGGTGCCGTACACGCCGATGAGCCGCTCTACCTTGTCGTAGTAAGGCGCCACGTCCTCGTAAGAGAGTGGCCAGTCCATCCCCAAACCGTCGCGGGTGTGGGGTTTGAAATCGTAAGGCCCATTGCGCAACGAGATGCGGCCCCAGTGGTTGGTCCGGCCGCCGAGCATGCGCGAGCGCCACCAGGCGAAGCGTCCATGCGGGTCGCTCGTGGATTGCACATAGGGTTCCCCGGGAACCGTCCAGCCGCCATCGATCGTGGCGTCGTAGAATCCGAAATCTTTTTCCGGCGTCGCGGCGCCGCGCAACGGGGCCTGATCCGGCGTTTGAAACATGGGTGTTTCGTGCTCGGGCACGTAATTGCGCCCCGCTTCCAGCATGAGGACTTTGACGCCTTCCATGCTCAAGGTATAGGCGGTTTGTCCGCCCGCGGCGCCGGAGCCGACGACGATGACGTCGTAGTGCTTTCCGGTTGCGGAGGTTGGGCTAGCCACACGGACATGTTATCCAACTTTTGGCGATTGCCGTAGCTCTTTGCTAGAGCGAGCGCTGCGCTGCCTGCACGATGCTGCGAATCGGTACATCTTCGGCGGCCATCGCCCGTGCCACGGGGAACGCCTCTTGCGCGAGCCGCGTCAGCACCTGGCCGGGCGGCGGCTCGACGAAGAACCGCACGCCCAGTTCATAAAGCACCGTCACCGAATCGTGCCAATGGACCACGTTCTCGACATTGAGAATCAGGTCTTCGCGCACTCCCGCCGCATCACGCACCGCTCGCGCCCGGCGATTGCTTACGTACAGCGCCCGCGGCGTGTGAAATTCGACCGTCCGCATCGCCGCTGCAAGCCGTTCTGAGACCGCATGCAGCAGCGGACTGTGCGATGGCGTGCTGACCGCCAGACGTTCCGCGCGGCGCGCCCCGCGCTCGCGCGCCAGCTTCATGACGGCATCCAAAGCCGGATCGGCGCCGGACACCACGACCTGGGTCGGCGCGTTGATATTGGCGATGTAAACTTCGGCAGAGGCCCCGCCGACTCGCTCGAGGATCGCGGCTACCTGGCGTTGGTCGAGTCCGGCGATGGCAGCCATGCCGTAGCCTTTCGGGTGAGCCTGCTCCATGCATTCGCCGCGTATGTTCACCAGCGCCAGTGCATCGGCAAACCCCAGAGCGCCGCAAGCAACCGCGGCGCCGAATGCGCCCACCGACAGGCCCGCGGCCGCGTCGACCTGCATTCCCTCCTGTGAAAGTGCGCGGGCGACCGCCACACCCGCGACCAGCACGCAGATCTGCACGTTCCGGGTGGAAAGCAGAGCCTGCGCCGTGTCCAACGTCAGCACATCCAACCTAAGCGCGCCGGCGGCCTCGTCCAACGTCTGCTTTACCGCGGGATGTTCCGGCAGTCGATGCAGGAAGCCGGGAGTTTGCGCGCCTTGACCGGGAAAGAGGTAAGCGGCGCTCACGTCGGCAGGCCTCCGGCCGCGCTCACGCCCGACAGGCTTCTAAATGAGCCCTCCAAGGATCGCGAGAGAGACGCGGCCCTTGCGGCGATCGCAACAAAATCGTCCCGACACTATTTGCATACTCGGCGAGCGCGACCGCACCGTTCGGCGTTTCCAGCAGCACATCGATCCTCACCGGCAGAGCCGACAATTCCGCGTGGAGGTGAGCCGCATCGGCGCGCGTCACCGAAGCTGTGGCGACCCATACGATGTCCAGATCGCTGGCCGGCGTGGTCGAGGCAACACCGCTGGCCAACTCGAAGCCGACGCTCCCACCCGGACCCCATCGGCCTGCCATTCCATGGCCGTCAAAGATGGCGGCCACTTCCTCGAGCGCGGCGACGGCGGGCATGATGTCGAAATCCCGGCGCTGCCGCCAGGCCTGTTGTGCCGCCAGCATCTGCGGTGTGATGCATTCCTGCACCGCGCCGGCCGATACCCAGGCGGCTGCGCGCTGCGAGCGCGTAGCGCCGCGCACGCCGACGGGCAAGCCTGAAGTTCGCGGCAGCAGCCGCCGCATCACCACGAAGGGCGCACGCCGCAAGCTCTCCGCTGCCCACGCCGGCGAGTCCATTTCCCACTCGAGCGCGTCCGCACTGCTCAGACGAAACAGCGAATGCACGGCCGGCACGCTATGAGCGGACATCGCCTGGTTCCCCCGCGCGTCCTTGCTCCGCCGAGCGCCATTGCTCCGCCAAACGCCGCCGCACTTCGATCGACGCGGCGCGCGTTTTGCGTGCCGCGGGCGAAGTCAGTCTGCAGGCCAGGTCAGCGGCGCCGGCCCGCGCATCGGCGACGGCATAGACGAGTTCCGCACGCACCCTATCCAGATCGATGCGCCCGGGAGCGTCGGCATCGATTCCTTCGATGAGCTTATGCAGCAAGCCGAGACTGGCGTAGGAACGGATGTCGTAGGCCACCGGTGCGATCCGCTCGCCGAGCTTTTCCATTTCTTCGACGCTGCTCCGGGTAACACGCGCCGCCGCCTGCTTTCCCATGGCTTGCACCATGACCTCCGGGGAATCGAGCGCAATGATGCGGTTGGCCTGATAGCCATGGGCCAAAAAGGCGCCTGACATGGCTTTGCCTACCAGCAGCGCGATCACCGGGTGACCGGCCAGACGCGCTGAGGCATAGGCATCCGCCCCCGCCGCGCAGGCCAGATGAATGCCGAGCAATTCCTCACGCCGCCCATAAGCCTGGCTCGAGACATCGACAATGGCGATGATCGGGCGGCGAGCGCCGTCGTTGGCGTCGGCAATCGTCGCGCGCACGTGCTGCGCCAAAGCCCAGCCCTCATCAAGACCCACCTCGCCGCCGCGCGCCCGCGGGAAGCGGTTTTGCGCATCCGGCACCACCGCGATGAAGCGCGCCGTCTCGCCTCCCAGTGCCGCATCCGCGACGCACACGCTTTTGAGACTGCTCAAATTCGCAGCGGCGCCGCCGGTCAGTGCGTCGAACCAAATCCGGCCGCGGCGTGACAGACCCGATCCCCCACTCATGGATTCCACACTCATGGCGTGGGTCCCAATTTCCGCAGCATTTCAACATAGCGCTCGACTTGCATACTGCGCGGCTTTGCCGCGGACGCGGGGTCCGCGGAAACAGCCTTTCTGATGGCCGCGGCAATGGCGTCGGCATCGTCCTCCAAAAGATCGTCGGCGAATCCCTCCGCGTAGCGCCGCTCGCCGCCGATCAGGCTCCAGATCAGCCCACGATCCGCCGAATCCAGCTCCTCGATGCCCGCTTCCTGCTCAATGACCTCCGGGCCATTCATGCCGAGACGCGCCTGAGGCGTGACGATGAGGTGCGTGCACAGCGCCGCTGCCAGTGACATTCCGCCGAAACAGCCCACCATGCCGGCAATGACGCCGACGACCGGAACGTAGCGGCGCAGCGCGACGATGGCGGCGTGAATTTCCGCAATGGCCGCGAGTCCCAAGTTGGCCTCTTGCAGGCGCACGCCGCCGGTTTCAAACAACAGCACGGGGAAGATGAGCCGCCCCTGTTCGCAGTCCTCGAGCGCGAGCTCCAGTGCGCCCGCGATCTTCGCGCCCGAGACCTCGCCCATACTGCCGCCTTGATAGGCGCTCTCGATTGCCGCTATCAACGCAGGCTTGGCCTGCAGTGTGCCGCGCGCCAGCACGACTCCGTCGTCCGCCTGCGCGACGATCCCCTGCAGCGGCAGCCACGGCGACTTGATGCGATCGAAAGGACCCAGCATTTCCCGGTACGTGCCCGGATCGAGAACGGCGCGCACGCGTTCGCGCGCGTTCATTTCAATGAAGCTGCGGCGTTCGAGAAAACGCCTGTATCCGGCCTGTGCCGCCGCATCGGTGTTCATGCGCGCAAACCCTCGGCCGCCTGCGCCAAGCGCAGCATCACGGTTCCCGGCGTTGCACCGAAGTCGTTGATCTCGATCGACACCGCGCCGTCAAAGCGCGCGAAAAACCGGTCGAGTACGTTCTTCCAGGTCGCCTCGAATCCGTCCACGCTGGTGTTCACGACGACATGCGTTCGAGCGTCGGCGGAAGGCTCCAGCAACACTTCAAGATCCCCGGATCCGACCACGCCCACGTGCACGCGCTGCGCCACGCTGCGCGTTGCCGGATAATCGTATTGAATCTTTTCCATTGGATCACCTTGCCCAAAGGGCCGTTGCGGGCGGCTGCTTGCGGCCGCTGTCGAGGAAAATACACGCCCCCAATAAGTCGGCACAGCCGCCGGGCGAGGCGTTGCGCTCGACCAGTTCGGCATCGAGGCGCAGCAGCGCGCGACGGCCGGCGGCGCTGGAACTCCCACCCGCCGTCAGCGTATCGCGGGCACCGCGTTGCGCCGCTTGCAGCGCAGAGATGCCACCTCGATGCAGCAGGCAGGTGTCATCGAGTGTGGCCATGATCGCCATGAGCGCGTCGAGCCGCGCGCAGGTTTCATCGGCCCCCTGCGCCCGCGCCGCCCACATCGCCGGCAAGCCGACCTCGACCACGTGCGGAAAGCCGGCAACCGCCTCGCCGCGCGCACCGCCGACGCCGTAGCGCCGGCAGACGCTTGCACCATGCGAATCCTGCGTCTGGGCCGGGGCATGGCGATCCGGAAAGGCTGCGATGCGAGCGGCCAGCGCCGCGGTGTCCCGCGGACCGACCTCAGCATGCGGGCCTGGCTCACCCTCGATCGCCCGTGCCGCGACCAGCAGCCCCAGGACCCAGATCGCGCCACGATGCGCATTGCTGCCCCCGGTCGCGGCAAACATGGGACGTTCCCCTGCGCGGCCGATGCGCGCCAGCTCTTCACGCAGCGCCTGATCGGGCTCGCGCCCCGCGGCCGCGCTCGCCATGCTTAGGAATGTGCCGTGCAAGGAGCGGGCGGACTTGAGCATCCGAGGCAAATCCAAATCGCGATGCGCGCCCGAGCCGCGCCCGTCCACCAGCGCGGGCTTCGGCGTCAACAGGGCTTCCGCCACCAGCACATCGACGGCGAGATCTGCGAGCTTAAGGGCGCGCCGCTGTCCCTGCACGGAATCGCCGGCGCGCCGATGATCGAATGGGTATAGCTCGCGCGGATTTAGTTCGCATGAGTTGGCGGCCATGGCTCACCAGCTGCGAAATCGCGCCGGCGGGTTGTACAGACCGCCGGACCAAGCCACCAGGTCCTCGATGCTGCGCGCGGCCAGCAGCGAACGCCGTGCCGCCAGCGGCGACACGCCCAGGTCCTCCGGATATGCAACCACGCCTCGCCGGCGAAGGGCCGCCGTGCGGGCGCTGCTGGCCTGCAGCCCGACCCGTGTCGCGCCCGCGATGGCGGCGACAGCCTCACGCCGTTCCTCGCCGCTGTCGGTTTTGTAGAGATATGCGATGCCCTCCTCGGTGACCACGTGGCTCACATCGTCGCCATAGATCATCACCGGTGCGATGGGCATGCAGTTGTGGCGGCCCACTTCCACGGCATCGAGCGTCTCGACAATGGTCGGTGTGCCGCCCTTTTTGAAGGTCTCGGCCAGTTGCACCACGAGTTTGCGGCCGCGCACCACCGGCGCATCCGCGGTGATGAGGCTGAGCCACGGCGGTGTGCTATGACGGCGGCCTCTGGGATCGTGGCCCATGTTCGGAGCGCCGCCGAAGCCGGCAAGACGGCCCAGGGTCACCGTCGATGAATTGGCGTCCGCGTCCATCTGCAAAGTCGAGCCGACGAAAAGATCGACGCCGTATTGACCCGCCAATTGGCATAGAACGCGGTTGGAGCGCAGGCTGCCGTCGTGCCCGACGAAGAAAATATCGGAGCGGGCGCGGATGTAATCCTCCATGCCGACTTCGCTGCCGAAACTGTGCACACTCTCGACCCAACCGCTTTCAATCGCCGGAATCAGCGTCGGGTGCGGATTGAGAGCCCAGTTGCGGCAGATCTTGCCCCTTAGCCCAAGGGACTCCCCATAGGTGGGCAGCAGCAATTCGATGGCGGCGGTATCGAAGCCGATTCCATGATTGAGCGAGGTCACACCGTGACGCTGATAAATGCCGCGAATCACCAGCATTCCCATCAGTACCTGCAGCTCGGTGATGTGGCGCGGATCCCGGGTGAAGAGCGGCTCGATCGCGAATGGCCTGTCGGCGACGACGACGAAGTCCACCCACGAGCCGGGGATGTCGACTCGCGGCAACTCATCGGAGATCTCGTCCACCTGCGCGATGACGATGCCGTGGCGAAACGCCGTCGCCTCGACGATGGTGGGCGTATCTTCGGTATTGGGACCGGTGAAGAGATTGCCGTTCGCATCCGCCTTTTCCGCGCACACCAGGGCGATCTGCGGGGTCAGATCGATGAACATGCGGGCGTACAGCTCGACGTAAGTGTAAATCGCGCCGATCTCCAGCTTTCCGTCTTCGAGCAGTTGCGCCACGCGCAGGCTCTGCGGACCGGCAAAAGAGAAGTCGAGCTTGCGGGCAATGCCCTTTTCGAACAGCGTCAAGTGTTCGGGACGACTGATGGTGGAAATCAACAAGTGGATGTCGTGCAGCTTGAGCGGATCGACCTGCACCAATGAACGCGACAGGAAGTCCGCTTGTTTCTGGTTGTCGCCTTCCAGCGCCACGCGGTCTCCCGAGTGGATCAAAGTCTGCAGGGCCTCGACGATGTCTCGCCGCTCGATCAGCTTTCCATTGGCCAGCGATCCGAGATCGGCTATCCGGCTCGCCTTGGAATCGCGCAAACTCGTCCAGGAGCGCTCGCCGGCGGCAGCATTGCTCAAAAGCATTTGCGTATCTCGACCTTAAGCCCTAGGCGGCTGCTGATTTTGCCACTTTGCCTTTGAGGTTTCGCGCGCCACGCTTTGCAAGCTGCCGGGTGAGATAGTTCGCCAGCAAATTGCCTGTCTGCAGCAGATGCGTCTCGAGAATCCGCACGGCCTCATCGATCTTGCCGCTGCGCACCGCCTCGAGAATCAGCTCGTGCTCATCATCCGACTGCTGCTTGTGAGCCGGCATGGTGAGTTTCAATTGCAAGTATCGCTCGCCCTGACTGTGCAGCGAATCGATCAAGGCGGACAAGCGCGGCCGCTGGGCCGGCGCATAGAGTGCGAGATGAAACTCGCGGTTGTGCTGCGCATACAGCGACTGATCGAGGGCGCTGTGAGAGCGGCTCAATATCGATGCGATGGCTTCCAGGCTTTGCGCCGTGTGATGCGGCGCCGCCAGCCGCAGCGCGGTTACTTCGAGCGACGCGCGAACCTCATAAATTTCGCGCACTTCCGCTGCGCTCAAGGTGGTGACGCGCGCGCCGTAATTGGGCTGCAGCACCACCCAACCCTCGCTCTCGAGCTGCCGCAGCGCCTCGCGTACGGGGATACGGCTGACGGCGAAATGCTTTGCCAGATTCTCCTGCCGAAGAGATTCACCGGGGCGCAAGTGCCCTTCGATGATCGCTCGCCGCAGCGACTCGACAATGATTTCCGGCGAACTCTGCCGCCCGAGAAGTGGATTGCCGAACGCATAACTTGTAATTCCCATATCTGTAATGTATACAATATCCAATAGCATCGCAATGCTGAAACTGTTGTTGCCGGGGCTGGGCTGAGAGATCCGCGGGGGAAGTTACGACTATGAATGCCGTCGGCAGCAACGCCACGGGCCGCGTCCGCAGCAAGCTTTCCCGATCTCAGATCACCGGATTCTGGGCGGCCTGGACCGGCTGGACCTTGGATGGCATGGACTCCTTCATCTATGCCTTGGTGCTGAGCCCGGCACTGACGGAGCTGTTGCCGAAATCGGGGATGGATGGATCACCCGCCAATGTGGGTTTTGCCGGGTCCATCCTGTTCGCGCTCTTTCTGGTGGGCTGGGGATTGGCGTTCATATGGGGTCCGATTGCGGATCGCTTTGGACGCACCCGCGTGCTCGCTGCCTCGGTCCTCATGTACGCGGTGTTCACCGGCGCCGCTGCGCTGTCGCAGAACGTGTGGGAATTGGGCTTGTTTCGCCTGCTCGCCGGGATCGGCATCGGCGGCGAATGGGCGCTTGCCGGAACCTATGTGGCCGAAGCATGGCCCGAAGATCGCCGCAAGATGGGGGCGGGCTATTTGCAGACCGGCTACTACGCCGGCTTCTTTCTCGCCGCCGCGTTGAACTTCACGGTCGGTGCGCACTTCGGCTGGCGCGCGATGTTTCTCTGCGGTCTGGCGCCGGCGTTTCTCTCCCTCTACATTGTGTTCAATGTAAAAGAACCTGAAGCGTGGGCCAAGATTGCGGTCGCGACGGTGGCCAAAGCGGCCAGTCCGCTCATGCAGATTTTCAGTCCGCGCTATCGGCGCCGCACCCTCGTCAATGCCGCCTTGCTGACGGTGGCAATCATCGGCTTGTGGGCCGGCGCAGTTTACGAACCCACCGCGGTCATCGCGCTGGCGAAAAAACAGGGAATGGATACACCCGCCGCGGTGCGCACGGCGTCCTTGGCGACGGGCCTGCTCTCGATCGGCACAATTTTGGGTTGCCTGCTGGTCCCCTACTTGGCGGAGCGTATCGGCCGGCGGGCAACCCTGGCGATTTACTTCGTCGGCATGGCGATCTGTATCTGGCTGAGCTTCGGCTGGGCGTTCTATCTTGCCGATGGCCTCGCAACTTTCATTGCCATACTTTTCTTCCTGGGTTTCTTCGGCGGCAATTTCGCGACCTTCAGTTTATGGTTGCCCGAGCAATACGGCACGGCGGTGCGCGCCACCGCGTTCGCTTTCACAACTTCCTTCGGCCGTCTCATCGGCGCCGGCGTCAATTTCATGCTGGCTTCGATGATTCACAGCTACGGCAGTCTGGGAATTCCGGTGGCGACCACCGCCGCCGCCTTCGTGATCGGATTGCTGATCATTCCCTTCGCCATTGAAACCAGGGGACAGCGGCTGCCGGAATGAAATTACCCCGCCGCGCGATCCGCGGCGCCGGAACAACTTCAAGAAACATTCATCACTTGTGGGAGGAGTTATGTGGGCACGCAAGAAATTTCCATTCATCCGAGCCTTAACGCCGGCAATCGCCGCAGCAACGCTGAGCTTCGCCATTGAGGCCCAGGCGCACGTCGCTTCCATTGTCATCGACTCTCCGGCCGCCCCGGCATTCGCCGGCGCCGCCATTGGCGCCGCCGGGCCCTATGTCACGCTGAAAGGCCGCGTGTTCGGCGAGCTCGATCCGCACGATCCGCACAATACGATCATCCAAGACATCGAGCTGGCGCCGAAAGACGCCCACGGCATGGTCCATTACATAGCGACCTTTCAGATCACCATGCCGGCCGACTTGAGCAAAGCCTCCGGGCTCATGTTCAACGAGGTCGCCAACCGCGGCGGCAACCCCATCCCGACCACCGCCGCGGGGGTGGTCCCCGGCGCCATCTATCTCGTGAGTGGTTGGCAGGGCGATTTACTCGCACACTGCGCGACCGATTATCCCTGCACGCCGCTCGACGTTCCCTTCAGCGGGACCACCCAGGTCATCCAGGTACCGGTCGCCAAGAATAAGGATGGCTCGATGATCACCGGCCCGGTCTATGGCCACATCGCGAATGCCACGGGCAGTACGGCGCAAATGGTTATTTTCACCACGCCGGTGCCCTATCAACCGCTCAGCACGGACACGACGAAGACTGAATTCTGGAGCCTCGCTTCACAAACCGTCACCGGCGTCGACGGCCCCAAGACCCTCATTCCCAGCGCGGACTGGGCCTGGGCGGACTGCAGCACGGTGCCCTTCCCCGGCACTCCCGATCCGACGCGTATCTGCCTGCGCAACGGCTTCAACTCCGATCTGCTGTACGAAATGGTATTCACGGCGAAGAATCCGCTCGTGCTCGGCGTCGGCTATGCGGCAACCCGCGACATCATCTCGTTCTTCCACCATGCGAGCGCGGACGGCAACGGCACGCCCAACCCGATCGCCGATGCGGTCCGCAAAGTGATCACGGTCGGAGTGTCGCAGTCCGGTTCTTTCATCCGCTCCTCGATACACCTGGGCTTCAATCAGGATGAGCAGGATCGGCAGGTGGTCGATGGCGCGTGGCCGCAGATCGACGGCCGTCAGCTGTATTTGAATGTCCGCTTCGCGCTGCCCGACGTCATCACCACTCTCTATATGATGGCCGACGAGGCGCCCGTGTGGTGGGCCCACTATCCAGACAAGGCGCGCCATTTTCCTGCCGAGGGCCTGCTCGATCGGTGCACAGAAACGCGAACCTGCCCGGAGGTTTTGGAAACCTTCGGCTCTCTGGAATTCTACGACGAGAAGATGTCGCCGGATCTGATCGGCTATACCGCGGAGGAGGACATTCCGCTGCCGGCCAACGTTCACCGCTACTACAATCCGTCGACCACGCACGGGGGCGGCGGGGGCGGCTTCACCTTCGTGGCGAATCCGCCGCCGGCCAGCGGCTGCATGTTCCCCGCCAATCCAAACCCCGAATCCGATACGAACAATGCTCTGCAGGACGACTTCGTGGAACTGCTGATGCAGGGAACGCCGATGCCGCCCAACTCGTATCCGACGCTGCGGGACAGGTTGCTGGTGCCTGCCACGCAACGGGCGGAGGGCTTCCCCGACATTCCGAACTATCCCTTCCAGGGCAACCAGATCAATTTCGCGGAGTTGTTCGACTTCGGCCCGGATATCGACTATCGCAACCAAACCGGGATCGTCACGATTCAACCGCCGATCATCGATCGGGTGCTGCCGACCTATGCGGTGAAGGTCGATGCCGACGGCAACGAATTTGCCGGCGTCAGATCGACGCTGCTGCAGGCGCCGCTCGCGACCTATACGGGTTGGAATACCTTTGCGGCCGGAGTCTTCAAGGGACAGCAATGCGGTCTCACGGCGTCATCCTTTCCGTTCCAGGAAACGAAGGCGCAGAGAATCGCCGCTCAGGATCCGCGGCGCTCGATCGAGGAACGCTATGGCACCCATCAGGGCTACGTCTGCGTCGTGACGAATGCGGCGAACGAGGCCGTCAAGCGGCGCTTTTTGCGATCGACGGCGGCAACGACGCTCATTGCGCAAGCGCAAGCGGGCAACGTGCTGACGGACATCACGCCGACCGATGAGGACCAGGCGCTCGCGACTCGCCTGTGCTCGACGCCCCCAAAAGGCGGCAGGGGCGATCACGGCGAGGTTGGTGAAGGCGGCGGCGGCCAGTAGTAGCCATTGAATCCGGCGCAGGCGCTTCGCCTGCGCCGGTCACGCCTTTAACGCATCCGCAACCGCGTGCGGAATGGACCGGTGCGCACGATTCATAAGGGCCTAGTGCCCGCCAGTGCGAGGTTGTCTGGTTTTTCCGTTGGAATCCGATTTAGGATGGAATGCGGGGCGGAAAACAATGACCACTTCGGATCAGGAGCGCTGGCAGCACCTGAGCCAGCTGTTGGACACGGTGCTGGACATACCGGAGGCGGAGCGCGCGGCGTGGCTCCTCGCGCTGCGGGGCGAGGATCCGGATATGGCCGCCACGGTGGAGCGCGCCCTCGCCGACCGGCAAAGTGAAGGATTTGCGAGCTTTCTCGAGGGACCCTCTCCCTTGTCGGATGAGAACCTCGAGTCGGCGACCCTGGTGGGGCGGCACATCGGACCCTACATCATCGACGCGCAGGCGGGCCGGGGCGGTATGGGCAGCGTTTGGCGGGCCCATCGCGCCGATGGTCGCTACGAGGGCACCGTGGCGATCAAATTCGTCCATGCCATGTGGATCGGCAAGGCGGGCGAACAGCGCTTTCGATTCGAAGGCCGCGCACTTGCCAGGCTGAATCATCCGAATATCGCCCGGTTGCTGGATGCCGGCGTCGCCGAGGGGTCGGAGCCCTACTTGGTGCTCGAGTACGTGGAAGGCGAACCCATCGACGTCTACTGCGAGCGCATGGGACTGGACGTCAGGGCACGGGTGAGACTGTTCCTCGGCGTTCTGCACGCCGTGGCGCATGCCCACGGCAATCTGATCGTTCACCGCGACATCAAGCCGGGGAATGTATTCGTCACCTCCGACGGTACGGTGAAGCTGTTGGACTTCGGCATCGCAAAACTCATCGACGACGACTCGGAGGCGGCGCAGTTGACGCGTGCCAGCGCCATCGCGCTCACGCCGCAATATGCGGCGCCCGAGCAGCTTCTCGGTCAACCGATATCCACCGCCACCGACGTGTACGCCCTCGGACTGCTGCTGTACCTGCTGCTGACCGGCGAGCATCCGGTGCCCGAGGGCTCGCGCTCGAGCGCGGCGCTCGTGCATGCGGTATTGACCGAGGAGCCGCCGCGCGCATCCGCCGTCGTGAAGACCACCGCGGTTCGCGCGCGTTCCCTGCAAGGCGATTTGGACAACATCCTGCACAAGGCCATTAAAAAGAATCCCGCGGAGCGCTACGCCTCGGCCGAGGCCTTTGCCGACGATCTGCAGCGCTTCCTGTCGGACGAGCCGGTGCAAGCGCGCGCGGACACCGCCTACTATCGCGCCTCCAAGTTCGTCAAACGGCACCCCGTGGGCACGGCCCTGGTCGGCATCGCGGTCGTGCTGTTGAGCGCCACCTTGCTCGCGGCCCTTTTGCAAGCGCGGCGCGCGGATCGGGCTGCGGTGCAAGCTGTCGCGGAACGGGGGCGCGCCGATCGGGAGGCGGCGACGGCCATCGCGCAGCGGGACCAGGCCCTGCACGCCATGGCCATGGCGCAGGATGCCACCCAATTATCCAACTACCTGCTCACCGAGACCATGCTGCAAGTCAGCCCGGAACGCTCCCGCGAGCTGGTTCTCAAGGCAGCCGAAGCGACACGAACCTCTACGGATATTCCGCCCGATCGGCGCGCCATCATGCTCGGAATATTGGGCGATCAACTCGAGGAACGGCGCGACTACGCAACCGCGTTTCAGCTGTACACGGAATCCTCAACCTTGGCCAAAGAATCCAAGGATCCAAGTACCCTCGGCGTTGCCCTGTGTCGCAGCGGCTATGCAGAAGTGAGTCTCAATCGCGCCAAGGAGGGATTTGCCAAGATCGAAGAGGGCCTCGCGAGCATACCGGCCGACAAGAATTTTGCGAGCTCCCGCATCGACTGCTATGTCGCCAAAGCTGTGTCGAACCAATTACGCGGTTTGTCGAGCCTGCCCGAAGCGGAAGCGGCCCGCCGCAACCTGCCCGACGTCACGCCGCCCGATCCCCTGCAAGCGGGGCGTGTCGCCTACCTTCTCGCCAATGGCTACGCGCGCGTCATGCAGGTCGCGCAAGCCAAGGAAGCCTACGCCGAAGAAGAGAAAACCTTTGGCGGACGGGACTCCCAGCAATCCGAGTACGTGCACTATGCCAATCAAGGCATGTTTCTTTGGAAGATCGGCCGGCCGTTGGATGCGCGCGCCAGCCAGGAGCGCTCCTTGGACATTGAACGCAAGCGGGGCGACACCGATGTCGGACCCTTGCCGCTGCTGCTCAAGGCGCGCATCAGCCGGCAGCTCGGCGACATTCCGGGCGCGCTGACCGGCTACGAGAAATCCCTGGCGCACGCCCGTGAATTGCACGACACCGCGGCCGAAGGCGCCGCGGCGCCGGAACTGCTATCGACGCTGATCGAGGCCGGTCAGCAGGCGCGCGCTGCGTCGATGCTGGCGCCGACCGAGCAACGACTGCACGCCATATTTCCGCCGGCGTACTGGGTGTTCGGCAGTTTGCGCATGGAATCGGCGCTGCTCGCCGAGCACGCGGGCGACGAAGTTCGGGCGCAACGCCTGGCGGACGAGGCCGTGGCCCTGTTCAACGACAACTCGCCTCCCGCCTATGATTTTCCCGTGGTGCTGGTGAAGCGAGCGGAATTTGAATTGCGCCACGGACGCCTCGATCAGGCGCACGCCGACACGCAGCATGCTCTCGCGGTCTATGACAAGGCCTTCGGCAAGGATATTTTGTCCGCCCGCATAGGCGATGCCCTGATGGCCGAGGGCAAAGTGCTGGCCGCTCAAGGCGATGCGCCGGCAGCCCGCGCGCGCTTTGCGACAGCGGCGCTGAACTATGCAGACAGTTTGGGGCCGGAAAACCTCAAGACCAAGTCGGCGCGGCAGATGGCCGCGCCCTAGACCGTTATCCGCACTTCGAATCGCCGCAATTCAAGCAGGTATTGCAGCCGTCCATCATGACCACCGCGGCGGTGCTGCATTTCGCGCACAGCTGCGCGCCTTCC
>Ga0209007_1000475_pt1 | contig 15666 bp, 9 predicted proteins | sample JacPinW_OM1H0_O2_FD_187961 | JGI IMG/M metagenome (GOLD analysis project Ga0209007, IMG submission 187961) | Forest soil microbial communities from Algoma, Ontario, Canada - Jack Pine, Ontario site 1_JW_OM1H0_O2 (SPAdes) (version 2) | ecosystem: Environmental > Terrestrial > Soil > Boreal... | reverse complement strand
TGTAACTTGTTTAGTTATCTGTATTAATTTTGTTTCTCTTAATTCAATTGAATGAGGTATTAATCCTATTGTATTGTATTTAATTATGTTAGCTATTGCAGTATTAATAGCTGGTTATTGTATTGGAATAAATAAAATTAAGAAAGTATATGTTTTTAATAAAAGTTTAAGTACTGTGGGTATTTTTAGTTTTATCTCTTTATTCTGTATATATTGTCTTTATATCTTTTCTATTAATAATGGTGTAGTATTTAATAATGTGTTTTTAAATAAGTGGACAGGAATTCATTGTGATTCTACTAATAATAATAAATATTTAACACACATTAAGGATACTCAGGATAATATTATTTCAGATAGTAAGAGTAACCATAATAATAATAATAGTGATAATAGCAGTAATAATGATAATGCTTCTACTAATAATAGTAATAAGGATACTAATAATATAAATGAACAAAATATTAAGATGAATACTCCATTGAATTGTAATTTTCAATCTTTCAGAGTGTGAATTAAAAATGGATTGGATACTCCTGATTTCAAATTATTAAATCTTTATTATAAAAATATAGCTCAACTATGAAATATGAAATACTTTAAAATTTATAAGGGGCATCAATTTGTATTTAATAAGGAGTTGCTTATTTATTTTCCTGATCAAACTGAATGTAGATCTAAGGGGTATTGAGGTTTATTTTATAATAAAAAAGAATTTATAATTTCACATAATGAAGGTTACAAATGAGTTAGATCTGAACCTATTCAGAATCCTTTATGATTTGAATTTATAAAAAATAAACATTATGGAGCTAAATTTAATAATAATTTAGGTAATAAAATTCCATTCTTTAAATGTGTAAAGGGGGATATTGTAGATCATATTAATTTTAGTAAAATTGTTGTACATAATCGGTATATTAATAATGCAACTATTATAGAAAATAGGTTTGTTTATTTAAATAATCGATTTGAATATTTAACTGCTAGTAAAGCTATACTTAGTTTCAGGTTAATGCCACTTAATTCGGAACAAGAATGATACACAGCTAGGCAATTAAATAATTTAGCTATAATACTCAGATCTTTCCCTGATGATTACTTAATTCCTAATGATTCAACTACTAAAAAAAGTCACTTAGAAATGATATTAGCTACTCAATATAATGTTACTTATATTAATGCTATGATAGATACTATTCATCCTATAGGTTTTTGATCTTTTGTTTATAAAATAAGTTACCACAGTGCATTCATTAAGGGGTATAATTTGCTTACTTTGAATGAAAAACATGCATTATTTGAAATTATGAAACAGAAAGCTATTAAACAAGAACCTGTTTTTAATAGGGATTTAAACAATATTGATTATACTGTAGTTAAAGATATTTCAAATTATCAAGCTCCAAATCTAGATATAAATTCTATGTTTACTAAATTTAATGGTGTTTATGAAGTTCCTTTTATTAATAATAGAGATAACCACATGGATATTTTAAGTTTAAGAAGTACTAATTGTGCTAAACATGTTTTGAATGAATATATTAAGTGTAATAATAATCCTTCAAACAATTGCCCGCAACAGCATGCGCATAAAGATAATAATAGTCAATTGTATAGAAAGGCTTTAACCGATATAGATCAAAAAACTATTGATGATAACAAATATAAACAGCGTAAGATGAAGAAGATGAAGATGAAAAAAAATATCAAGTTCCATAACCCTTATAATAGCACGGACAATGCTAATGATAATAATAATCACAATACCGATGCTAATACACAGACACAGCAGAATTCAACAACTATAGTTAAATAAAAACTCACATTCAATAGAATCACACTACAATAAAATATATAATTAATTCATACAGGAAGGAATTTATTCATCCATTTTGTCATGTTTTTCATCAAGGATTGTATTTAGTTAGGTTACTATACATGTGTGTAGACGGATCTATTTTTTATATATGTTGGAAGTGGATCTATAAAACTAATTATATTATAATAATTAATCCATTTAATTTTTATATTATTAAGTGAAAGGGGGAGAAGAGGTAGTAATAGAATGAGTGGAATTATTTTTAAGTTTATTTTTAGTTTTAAGTTCATTTCATTTAATTTAATGTTAAATGAACTAGGTTAAATTTAATACAATATGTTTGCGGAACCATTTTATTATAGTAAAGCCCACTACCTAAGGGATACAAGCTAAATATAAATAGGATAAAGATTTTTATATGAAAAAAAAAATAAGATGAGAGTACATCCTATTATATTACATTACATTACAGTACATTGTAGTACATTACAGTAGATTACAGTAGATTACATTACATTATATTATATAACCTAACTTCATATTAGATGAACTAGTTACATAAATAGTTAAAAGATAGGGGTCACTTTAATTTAATAATGCCTCTCTAAGAATACTAAAAAAAAAAAAATGAAAAATTTAACAACATTAAGTTTATACACAATATTCAAATTATTATACATAGCTTTTTTATTTATTGTATATATAATAGTTTATATTAAAGAGATGGAAAATATGAGAAAACAAGGTTATACTAGAGATTTTTTAGAGTCTGGAATATTTAATCGTTTAGGTCACAATATTAAATTATTATTTGCAGTTTCATTAGGTGGAAGTAGCTTAATTGCAAATGGATGAACAATGCGAGAAAGTTTAAAAAAAGCGGATTTTGTGCAAGAATTGAAAAATGAACTTCAGATAGAAAAAGATAAAAGTATTCAAGCTCAAGCACAAATAGCTACAGCTGAAGCTTTACTTAAAAATAAAGAAATGAGTTTAACTGGTCAATTATTAGCTTTAAGTGGACGAGCAAGAACATCTTTAGATGAAGTAAGAAAAGACATAAAAGAAGCTAGTAGTTTAGAAGAAAAAAGTCTGTCTTTAACTGATCAAATAGAAGCCAATAAAACAAATGACGGAAAATTAGATAATATGTTAACTCAATTGAGATTTCATCTTTCATTAGCGAAAGCTAAAAAAGAGTCAGCTCAAAGAAAATTAGATCTTGCTGATAACGAATTTAAAGATTTGGACAAAAATTCTGTAAGACTGGATGAAGCTGATATAGTAGCTTCTTCTATAAATGAAAAAATGGATAATTTAAATATCCTTGGACAAGTAGCGGTTGCATTTTTAATTTTAAATTATGCTATTTTAAATTGTGTAATTAGTATTGTATCTATATTTTTTGGAAACTATTTGTTAACTAAATACAATATAGAAACTAAGTACCCTAAATTAGGAAAATTTATAGCATTAAGACGGAAATTTCAAAGTTATTACTTAATATTTAGTATTTCAGGTATAGTTATAGTTTGTTTAATTCAAATTATTTTCTTTATATTTGTATTGACATTATAAAAAAAAAAATATATCACAAGATGGGGTTTTAATTCACTTCAATAAAATTTTAACTTTAACCCATTTTTTTATATCTAAAATACATTGTCAGTAGCAATGTCATTTCATTACTTATCAAGGGAACTAATGAAATTAAATAATCTATCTATATTAAAATCAAGATATAATATTTCTTTCTACTACAAAAAATCACAAAAAAAAAAAAAATGAACAAAAATAAAAAACAAATAACAACATTTCGAAAAAGTAGATTAAATAAATTCAATAGGACTAATACTGTAAACTTTATCATTTTTTAAATTTACTCTTTTTCAAAACTAATAATGAATCCCGCTTAAATTCAATTTATAGCATCAACTTATTTAATAAATCTACAAGGACTAGCTATTGAATTAGTGAATAAAAGATTAAAATATATGAATTGTAAAAAATGCATATGGGTATTAATAAGTAAAGATGAAAATCTTATTAAATTTCAAACTGGAAAAGTGGATAATGATTTTGGAATAGATTTCAAAATTCATTTTACAGATGGAAATTCATTCTGAAATAAAGATATATTTATAAATGTATTAAAGGGAACAGTAGGTGGGCAAACCATTATATTTTTAAAGGTAACAGCTGGCAAGAAATTGTATCTTTATTTAAGGATTACAATTATCAAATAAGTGGAGGATCCAATACACATATATTGTCTCCAGTACATATTATACTTGGTAATTTTATTGCTTGTGTTATTTAGAAGGTATGGATTCTAATAAAGGATATGAGTCTTTTCATTTATTAGATAAATGGAGAACTAATGTTAAACCAGAATTAATTCAACAAGATTATGATAAATTGATATTCGATAGAATTAGATTATGACTAGGTGGTTTACTAATTAAACCCGAACGATCATATAATGAGGAAATAACAAAAGTGAACCTTAAATGAGGTCATCCTACAAAAATTCTCCTTTTTATTTTTTAGTGTCTAAAAAAAAGAGCTAAACATACATCAAAAAAAAAATAATGAACTACAATTTAAATCTTTAGACAATTTAGATAGTGATATTAATTTAAAAATTAAAGATACTAATAAAGAAGATTCATTCTTATTCAAATATTTATATAATATACAACAGTACGTAGACCAAAAAAAAAGTCTTGTGGTAATAGATGTAAATATGTTCTTTGATTTATTTTAATCTTAAATTATTTTTTTAACCCTTATTTTCTTTATTTACTTGATTTAATTAATAGTATAATAATATCATATTGATTTAAATATATTGTAATTTCTATTTGTTTTTGGTTTTTACTATACAATTTATTCAATGTATTTTTATTAAATAGATTTTCAGGTTTAAAAAATAAAAATATTCAAATACCAAGATATTACCTCATTTTTTAAAGAAAGAATGAATGAGTTTAATATATATTAGTAAATCTAAAGTTATTCATCTTTATATTGATGTATAAATTAGATCTTCTATTTTGGTTATATTTTTAATAATAATATATTTGATTATAATTTTAATATCAGAATTAGTATAATTTAACTTTGATTATACTATTTTAACATTTTTATATTTATACATAAATAAACAAACCCCATTTTTCTCTAGCTAAATTCTTAATAAGAATACATAAGATAACAGTATATTACATTACTTCATTTTATTTTATCTATATATAATTAGCATAAACGTGTAAGGTTAAAGGAAAGAGGTAACTTTAATTTTATTTCCTCTAAAAAAAAAAAATAAACAAAATAAACAATGAAACATTTTTCACCACAAAAAAAAAAGAAAATATCTATTTGATACAAGATACAAACCTTTCACAAATATTTTTGCTACTTTTGTTTATACATCTAAACTTAGATCTAAAAAAATAATGAAGAAATTTAATATAATTGCTTCTACGTTTTTTTATCCGGATGATGGATCAATAAAACTAAATGAAATATTAGAATATCATATGTTGCGGTAAAAAAGAATTAATTATAGTAGAAGTACTGGATAAAACCGATAGTGACATTGCTCAAACTCAAATTCATATTTCTAAGGATCGACAAAGACAAATTCAACACATTAAGTTTATGTATTATACTTTAGTGTTCAATAAATTAAGAGACGTTTATGATTTAATTGTCAATTATAAACACAATAACAAAATGATTATATTTAATTTTGTAGGACCTATAACATGAGAAAAGATAGTTAGAATGTTTGATGCTATGAACCTTTCTATTAGTAATGGTGGTAATAATAAACCCCAAATATTTCGTCTTCATTTTAAATTATCTTTATTTGTATTATGATTATATAAAAATACAGATTTAACTTTAAGCATAATAGGTGATAGTTATGCAAGGAATACTGGTATAAATAAAAATTTTAAAAAAGATTAGATTACCAAATGTGGATCTTGAAAATCCTAATACATATGTAGAAACATATTACAAAAAGATCACAATTTTATATAAAACTATTTTATTTCATCAGCTATAAAGTAGAAAGGGAAAAAGAGAATGAAATGTATGATGTTGAAGATAATGATAATAGTAATAATATTTATAATGAGAATACTAATGATATTATAGATTTTGATGTTGATAAATATGTTTCAAAATAATTATGTTATTCTTGTAAATTATTTATTAATATTTGTATTTTTTTTTATATTAACTTTTATTAGTTATTAACTTTTAAAATTTAAAATAAATTACCACTATCGATTTGTTTTTAAATTTAACAACAAATTGTATAATAGGATTAGAGGTTACTATTATAAACATTATCCTCTCTAAAATAAACGGATTTAAAAAATTAATGAGAAACAACAATATATCTTCCAATATAAATTTAAATACATTAGGTTTTTCTTCAGCTTCATTAATTCAGAAAGAAGAATTAGAAAATTTAAATTTAAAATTAAAATTATTAGATCGAAGTTTTTATGATTTAGGTCTTATAAATAGTATTACATCTGATACATTCAAAGAATTTATTTTAAAATTAGAAACTAACAAAACTTATGCTATTTTACCTGTAGTTATATTTGAAAATACTACAGAATATAATAAGATATTTACATTATGTAAATATCAAATCATAACTGATAATGTAGATATAGATAGTTTAGATGCTTTTTTGCATGGACTAATAGCTAAATTTTCAGATTCTAATTATGAAGAAGATATTAGAGAAGCAAGATTAGGTTTTCGATTAAGAGAAATTTCCATAAAAGAAAATGTATATAATAAAGTTAATAAATATTTAATCAATAAAGCAAATGTCAACAACCAATGAATACATCATAATAAAGATTTAAATAAAAAACATTTAACCAATAAATTATATCCAAATACAATAGATTTATTAGATTATGGTAAATTATTAGATGAAAATTATAAATATGATAATTTAATAGGAAAGTACTATCAATACTTAGAAAATATAACTATATTTGTTTCAACACTAGCCAAAGGGAAAGCAATAAAAAATGAAACCACTCGATGTTGTTATGTTTTTAAAAAAGGAAAATTTAGTTTTAAATATATAGACATATTTGATGACATTAGTAATAATTTTTTTAGAAAAATAGACAATAAATTATTAAATTTAGATAAAAAAACAGGTAAAATTTTAAATTTTGAACATAAAATAAAATGTAAACCTATTTCAAAAAGCAAACGTGATTTAATTAAAGATACTAAAATAGTGAGTTTTGATATAGAATGTTACATAGATAAAAATAATAATTTTATACCTTATTCTACAGGAGTTTATGATGGTACAAATTTTAAAGTGTATTATTTAAAAGATTATTCTAATTCTTATCACATGATGTCAGCTTGTTTAACTTATATTTTAAATAATTATAAAAATTATACTATATATGTTCATAATTTAAGAAAATTTGATTCATTTTTCTTAATTCAACATTATTGTAATTCACAATTTATTACGGGAATTCCATTTTTTAAAGATAAATTCTTTTCTTTGACTATGATACTAAAAGATGAAAATAACAAGAGTATTTCTAAAGTTATTTTTAAGGATAGTTATCTTTTATTGAATTCTTCATTAGAAAAATTAGGTAAAGAATTTAATGTTAAAACAAAAAAAGGTATTTTTCCTTATTTTTTTATAAATGCTGATAATTTAAATTATAAAGGTCATATCCCTGATATATCCTATTTTAATAAAGATGTCAGTGTTTCTGAATATCTTAACTATAAAGAAGATTATATAAATTTAGACTGATCGATAAGAGAGGCAACTTTAAAGTATATTCAATTAGATTTAGAATCTTTATATCAAATTATAACTGCTTATCGAGATGAAATATTTTTATTAGAAAATATTAATATTACTAAGATTTTAACTACTAGTTCTTTAGTTGTTAAAATCTTTACATCTAATTTTTTATCTCCTTATCATTCTATATATAATATAAGAGGTGAAACAGCCAAAAATATTAGACAAGCTTTTTTTGGTGGTCGTGTGGATGTTTTTAAATGTAGTGTTAAAAATTTAAATTGTTATGACATAAATTCATTATATTCTTATATTATGTCTATTAAAGATTTTCCTGTTGGAGAACCTACTTTATCATATGATCAAAATTTAGATAATTATTTTGGTTTTGTTTATTGTAGTATTGAAACACCTATAAAATTAGATAAACCTGTATTACCTTTTAGAGATAAAGAAGGAAATATTTATAATCCTTTAGGAAATTGGGATGGAATGTATTTTAGTGAAGAAGTTAAAGAAGCTGTTAAAGAATATAACTATAAAATTAAAGTTCATTATGGTTATAAGTTTGAAAGAGGTACACAATTATTTACAGAATTTGTAAATAAATATCATGAATTAAAAAAATATGCTAGACATTTGGGATTAGATAGTAAAGTTTTTACAGCTAAAGCTATTTTAAATAGTTTATTTGGTCGATTTGGAATCAAAGATACTCATTACATAATTAATATTTTAAAGAAGAATGAAGCTAAAGATATATTTTTAAAACATGAAGTTAGTGAACATTTTAATATTTCTGATACTCATGATTATATAAAATACACTTCAAATGTTAGTACGTTATTTAGAGAAATTAATGGTATGGACGCTTTTATAAATGAAATTAATAATATGGATATGATTAAACATGATATTGACTCTTCTTTACCTATTGCTGTAGCAGTGACAGCTTATGCTAGAATGTATATGAATACATTTATAAATAATTCGGATTTAAATGTTTATTATACAGATACAGATTCAATATTTACCGATAAAAAGTTATCTAGTTCAATAGAATTAGGTATGTTCAAAAAAGAAAATAAGTCTTTAATTAAAGAAGCTTTTTTTATTGCACCTAAACTTTATTGTTTAGTTTTAGAAAACGGAGATATAATTATTAAGGCTAGAACAATAGGTGATGAAAATTTAAATTATCAAGATTTTATAGAAATGTCTTACGGTTGTTCGGTAACTAAAAAAAAAGTAATGTTCCAAGGGGGTCTTTCAAAAGGAAATATTAGTTTAAATGTAGTACCTATTACTATTACACCCTTAAATAAAAAAAGATTAACGAATAAATCATTGACAGGTCAATTTTATAATACTACACCTTTGAAAGTAGTCAATGGTAAAATACAACAAATAGTAAGAGACAATTATAATTTAATACTTTATTATAAAAAACCTACAAGTTTAATACCATATGGTAAATTTAATTAGGATATTAAGTATTTTATAATTAGTATAAAAAAAAAAGGGGGGTAAACATTTTTTTTTAGGGAAAGCTTAAATAATCAATTTTATTTAAGCTTTCCCTTTTTTTTTTAGTTAAGGAAATATAAATTATTCATTCTTTTTTTTTCATATATTTTAATATTTAAATACAAACATTTTTTTTATGTTTAATCCTTTTTTTTTTATTGTTTATAGTTATTTTTTGTATTAATATTCTGATAGTACAATAATTAAATTATTATTTAAATATATAAGGTCAAACATAGATTTAATATCTAAGAATAAATAGTATTATGTAACAAATATTATAAAGTATTAATGATGAAAATTTAAATAATTTTTTCACTTATTTTATGTTCTTTTTTTTTTAGTTTTGTTATCTACCATTTTTTTTTTTATTGAGAAAAGCTTTAATTTTTCATTACCCTAAAAAAAAAAGACTATACATTATAGTTAAAACAAGGTAATTCTTACTTAATAAAAATTTGTACAGACACAACAATGTTTAATCTGAATAAATTGTTTATTGGTTATACTAATAATATATATACAATTAATAATTTAAAACAAAATAAAACTATACTTTTTTTATTTAACAATAGTTTTACACGAAATTAAATTTTATAAATAATACCTGTAAACTTTATATGTGAAATAATAAAACTAATAAAGATATATAAAATGTAGATATTAAAATAGATTTAATAATAAATAATAAATTGAAAGTAAATTTATTTATAAAAATAATGGTATTAAGAAATAATTTTAGTGATACTACTTCTTTCAAACTATTTATAGAATTATTATTAATTATTTTTTTTTTTTGAGTGTTACTTTTTTTATATAAAAAAAATTTTTTTTTTTTTACTTATAGATACTTTAATTTAATTTAGCTAAATTAAATTTACAAAAGCCTATTGTAATTGTAATATCTATAGTGCATATTAAACATCTTACTGGAATCGAACCAATAATAATTTGCTTCGAAGGCAAAGGCTTTACCAATTAAGCTAAAGATGTTAATTAAATATTAATGTTTAGTTTACCCATTTGAAATATTGATCTATAATTAAAAACAATATAAAAAAAAATTTATTATTATAGGTTTATTAACGTTAATTAATTTATATTTTATATATATTATTCCGGAGTTTATGAAAACATTATTTCTAAGATTATTATTATCATTATTTTTAATTAAAGTTTTAATTTAATTTACATTAATTAATTAAATATATATTTAATTAACAAAATAATAATTAATAGATTAGATTTTTATATATAAATATTGAGTATTTTTAATTATATTTCTTAACTTTACACATTAACAAAGTAACAAAGTTACTTATTAAGTTTATATTTTTTTTTTTTTTTTCCTTTTTATTTTTTGATCTTTTGATTGAACAAACAATAATCATAAGAATGAATAATATAATGCATAATAAATTAGATTTACACAATATTTTAAAATATTCTAACTAATATACTTAGTTTGTTTAAATATAGTCAACAACAATTTAAAAAATATCCTTTTAATTCATTCCCGAATTTAGACTAAATGTTCTTATATTGAGCTAGTCAACTATAATTTATTTTCCCAACTTAGCCCTGGAGTAATAATAATTAGGGTAAGAGTCCTCCCCAAAGGAATTTGAATTTGAATTTGAATTTGAATTTGAATTTGGGGGGGAGATAAAAATTTTATATCCCTTTTATAGGGTAACATTCTTTTAATAATAAACATTATCACTTTCTCTAAATTACTAAACTTTTTTATACATGATAAAACTAAAAATAAATGTATATAATTAAATAGTTTTACGCATGAAAAATGTATCAGTGGAATAGGTATCGAAAAAATAAATTTCAATATCTATTTTTTTCTATGCTTCAATAAGACAATAAAGTTTTTGAAATACAATAAAAACACTTATTTTAAACGACATTATTTAAACATATTAAAATAATTTATATTATTAATATCAGTTTTTAATCCATTGAATTAAAATTTTTATTTGTAATCATCATTATAATTTAAATTTTTTTTAGATTATTTAATTTGCTTATTCTTTTTTTTTATGTTTTTTTTTTTTCATTCTTTTTTTTTTAGATATATATATAATAAACTTAACTCTTTATAATCGAAAATTTAATTTTACGAATAAAGAGATTTGAACTCTTATGATAATTAAATCATCAAAACCTAAGCTTGACCCGGCTACCAATTTCGGCATATTCGTTTCAAAAAAATTTTGTAGTTTTAATTTGTCTCTTTTAAATTTAAAAGTCTTTTATTTTACTACAATTTAATATGCACGGAAGTTTAAGCAAATGAAAAATTTTTTTAGATTAATACTCAAAGTACTCATTTATATAACTTACTTTTTATTTTAATCGATAAAACTAATATATACATTTTCAGATGTAATTAATGTTTATTTTTCATTAATGTGATGTTTAATTTAAGAAATTGAGTCATAAATAGTAATTTTATTTTTTCTAATTTAATGTTTATAATTCTAAATTTGAATATTACCATTACAATACGGTTAATATTTTATATTGAAAAAGATATAAAAAATCTATGTGTTTTTAATGTATAATTATACCTTGGTAAATTCATCCTAAATTTAAAGGTATTTTTAATATAAAATAATCTTTTTTTTCATTATATTAAAACAATGCACAGTATAAATTATTTTATTCTCTCATTAAAGATTTTAATGGTAGAGACTTTTTTTTATAAAATGTGTGAAATGGGTATTAATTAGCAGATTTTTCATTGCATTGCTATAATTAATTAAAAATAGTTATTAATTATATAAATATATAATATTTAAAATATAATATTAAAAATTAAATATTAATAAATTATACTTTACAGTAAATCACAATTATACAAAATGATTCCCATTTAAGGAATGATTTTTTTTTTATTATCAATTTAATGTTTTTTAATGTTTTTTATATTAATATATCTGTTGTAAATAAAGAAAGAAAAAGGGATTATATTATAAATGTAAAGTATTTATATTAAAAATTTTTATATTAAAAATATTTTTGATGGTTTAATTTTATTATGTGTAAAATTATTTAAATTATGATATTATAACTATTAAATTACAATTAATATAAATAATTAAAGATATTCTAAATTTATTTAAGGAGTAGAGGATTTGAACCTCTGTATGTAAAGTGTAAATTTACCGCTAAAACCAACTCAGCTAACTCCCTTACATTCATTTATTTTATGTGTTAAACATAAATAATAATTTTTATTATCTTTAAATTAATAAAAAAAATTTTTTTTTTTTACTTTTTTTCAAGGTTTAGTATTATGGTTAAAAAAAATATTTATATTTTTTAAATATTTTAAACTATTTGAATCAAAATAAAATATAGTTATAGTTGTTTTTTATTTATAAATTGTAATGTATTATAAAAATCTAAACAAAATTTTTTTAGTTTTGTTTGTTTATATATTATAAAAAAGTAAAATGTTTATTATTGTTTATTATATTTATTTAGTTATGTAATATGTAGTTATATTTATTATATTATGCTATGTTTAATAAAGTTATTTTTAATATTTTTATATATTATTTTATATAAGTATAATGTAATATAAAATTATATTATTTTACATAAAATATAATATATATATATATAAGTAATATTTAATAATATTTATAAATTCCATAATTAGTTAATATGTTAAATTTATCTAAAAAAAAAAAGGGGGTTAAAATTCATATTTTTTTTGTATAGTGTACACCTATGTGTTATTTTCCAGCTACACCTTCCAGTACAGCTACCTTGCTATGACTTTTGAGATGTTACCCAAACGATTTAACAGTTATAGTTATTCTTAATAAATCCATTTTGGTCAAAAATATTTATATGAATATATAGGGCTACTTATACATCCACATAAAGATAAGAAATATTGTTGTTTAACTCGTTTCCAGTTTCCACCAATCCGAGCTTCTTCCCAGCGACAGACAGTTAGTTCATCACGAATGCTTGCTTCACCGTTGCGATGCTGATCAACGATTACTCGAAATTCCATCTTCATGCCACCGAGTTTCAGGTGACAATCCGCTTATTAAATATTCAAATTTTTTTTAATGATTTGCTCTTCCTTTTGTCCTAAATAATTTCAATGAAATTATTATATTGGACCAGTTTTGCATCACTTTGTTAAAATTTATGTGGCACGTCTATAGCCCAGAACATAAGGGCCATAACGACTTGTCTTAGCCCCAAGTAGCTTTCTATCAAAACTACTAATACGTTAAGTATAAATTAACGTCAGGGATTGCGTCCGTTAGCGAAATTAATCTAACTTCTCACGATACGAACTGACGACAGCCATGCAACACCTGTTACTTTTTATAGTAAATAATTATATTATTTACACTGAGTATTTTAGTAATACAAGTCCTGGTAAGATTTTACGCGGGTTATCGTATTAAATAACATGCTTCACTTCGTTTGCTTCGAGAGCGACTAATTTTTTAGATTTCAACTTTGCAGTCGTACTCGCAAGGCGGTATGGTAAATGCGTTAACTTCGCCACCAATAAATAATTACTGACAGACTACCATACATCGTTTACTGTGTGGGCTAATGAGGTCTCTAATCTCTTTCGTTCTCCACACCTTCACTCCTCAGCGTCAATCTTTAAATAGATGAATAGCCTGCGCCATTGGAACTCCACCGAATATCTACGGATTTTAACCTTACTTTCAGTATTGTTTACATCTTCTATTAGATTCTATCTTCAACTCCCCTAATCTTTTTGACATATATAATATATATTTATATTTCGTTATTATATATATACACTATTTAAAATTTTAAGCTTTCAAAGATGCCTACGAATTCTTTACGCCTGTTTAAGATGATTAACGTTCGCGTCTCTGGTCTTACCGAGTCTTCTGGCACCCACGGTTCATCAAATTTATCATACAATTATTTTAAAAATCTTTATTTCTACCTTTATTCATTCTAGCTTTATTCATTCTAGCTTCTATTAGTTTTATTTTTTCAAATCCTTCTGGTGTTTTATGTTTACCTAAAATTATTATTTTTGCAATATTTACTCAATCTAAATAATCTAAATATTTAACACCAAAAATAGGGTATTGATCAAAAAAAGGTATAATCTTATTATTAATATCTGAAAAGTTTCCTATTACTATAGTAATAACAGAATGTTCTATTCTATTATCACATTCAATTCTACCAGCTCCAAAATACTTAATTAATAATTCCATTAATTTTAGATCTCTCTCTCCCCAAAGGGGAGTTGAGTTAATCTAAATCTTAAATAGACTCTTTCTTTTCTAGTATTAGTTGATTTTCTAATTCCAGCATCAAAATTACCTTCACCACTAACAAATCCTGATATCCAATGTGGATCTGATATATGTGTAGTTTCAATGGTTTCTCTTTTTACTGGATTAATTATAAGAAAATTAGACATAACAAAATTTGAAATACCTTTATTCAAAGAAGCTTTAATATTAGCTATCTGTTGTAAACCAGCATGATTAAGATGAGCACCTTTGTTCATTAATTGAACTATTTGTACAAATAAATTAAAATCAGCTGCTTTTTGAGTCAACAGTGGATAATTAATAAAGTGAGGAATAATAACATTAAGCAATTCTGTAACACTACTTACTGAGTATATTCAAGCATTATCTGCTTTATCAAAAGTAATTGTACCTATGCCTCCAAAAAATGTTTTAAACTGCATTAATAAAGAAAGATCTTTTTCATTCAATCCAATTTTAAATCTAGCCATTACTCTAATTTTAGTAGTGGCTTTATTGTCGGAATAAATTGAAATAGTGAAACTTCCTTCAGCATCTGTAAATCCAGTAACAAAATTTGGATTCAATGATTTGCCACCTGTAGAATAAGATCTTAATTGCTTAGAAGGGAATTTGACTTGATAACTTCTTTCGAAGCCCGTTAGAGTACACCTTAAGTGTTTCCCTTTCAGAAAACACCAACTACCGTCTACTCGTTGCTCTTTTACATCTATACTTTTTTTTACTGGTTGACTGTTATAATTAAGTAAAGATGATTTAGATCCGCGATAACCCATTTCAGTTTCCTTCATCATATGGCTTATTACCGTACCCAGGTAATTATTCTGGCCACATATATACTTTCGTATACAGCTTGGTACCATAAGCTTTAGGGAGTCCCCGGAGTTTGATAGTTTAACAGCCATAAACGATGTAATCCCACTACATCTCACAGCTTTGGACAACACTTTTGATAAAGAAATCATGATTTTACTTTATTTTATCAAAGGAAACACTCCTTCGATTTCAGTTAGCTAGTTCACTCTTTCGAGCATTGACTAATATTCTTGACTGCTGGCAGATACCTCTACCTGGTAATTTCATTCCCAGTGTGGCCATATGTTCTTACAAACTTGGCTATCCATCGTAGGCTTGGTAAGCTTTTAATCCCACCAACTACCATAATAGACGTAAAT
>Ga0209007_1000472_pt1 | contig 15698 bp, 10 predicted proteins | sample JacPinW_OM1H0_O2_FD_187961 | JGI IMG/M metagenome (GOLD analysis project Ga0209007, IMG submission 187961) | Forest soil microbial communities from Algoma, Ontario, Canada - Jack Pine, Ontario site 1_JW_OM1H0_O2 (SPAdes) (version 2) | ecosystem: Environmental > Terrestrial > Soil > Boreal... | reverse complement strand
GTGCGACCTCACGGACTGCCTGCTTTCGGCTTACGACGGAGTGGCGCGTCTGGCGTATGAAAAATTCCGCGTGCGCGGAAAAGATTCCGCGGGCAACGAACTGGAAGACTGGCTGGACGCGGAGAGTGAGCTGCTGGGCCGGATGGAAGTGGACGTGGCGGAATCCGGCGATTTCGTGAATGCATTGGCGTCCGTACCCGGTTATCGAAGCGCGCACATTTCCTTGGGCGTGGAACCTAATTGGCTGCTGATTTTTGCGCGCAACGGTTGCGACGAGCATGTCAACATGCCACGCATCGCGCATTCGCTGGATCCGTTGCGCGGGCCTACGCCCATGGATGCGGAGTCGCTGGCCGCGATGTGCATGCACGCGGCGCGCGAGCAAAGCCTTGTGCGCGGGGAAAATAGTGGCGGAACTCCAGCGCATCTTTTTTGTATTTGTGAGTTGCCGGCGGAGGTGGATCCGGCGTCGTGCAGGGCAATCGTGTCGGACGGAGTGCTGGGAATTCGTTTGGCTAAGGTTTGTGCAACGACGCTCAATCGGGGTCAATTGCTGTTGACGCCGTGATATATGTGGCGCCGACTGTGCTGTTATTGAAAACAAGCTGCGGAGCGCAGATCCCGTCGCGGCCTGCGCCGGGTTACAACCAGGGAAACAGCCGGCGAGACGCCGGCGCTACAAAATTCCAAAAGGCCGTCGCCTTACGGTTGGATGAGGAAGTATGCCCGCTTGCCGTTCGCCAAGCTCAGGGTAAAAAGGCGGCCGCTACAAAATCTATGAAGGTTCGACGTGGCGGGATTGTCTCCGGACTACGCTTCGGCGCGGCGATCGCGTTTCGCTAGCCATAACCACAGGATTACGCCGGCGATGACGCATGCCAATCCGGCGGCCTGCGCGTTGGACATTCCTAGAAACGAGCGCGGGTTAATGCGGATAAATTCCACCAGGAAACGCGCGAGACCCGTCAAGATTAAATAGTTTGCAAATACATATCCCTCCGGCGGAAGCCGGCGGCCTTCAGCGTTTTGCGCGATATGCGTAGCGGAATTCCCGTGAGGCGTTGCAACCTGGCGCGCGCCCATTTTCCACAGCCACCACGCGATGAAGCAGGCCACAATCAATTCGTAAATCGGGGTGGGATGGACGCGCTGCGCTGTGGGGACCAGGCCGTTTGGAAAACTCATGCCCCAGGGGAGCGAAGTGGGAATGCCGTAATCGCCGTCACCGGAAAGGAAGCAGCCGATGCGTCCGATGCCGTAGCCGAGAGCGGCGGCGGGGGACCCTGCGTCGAGCAATGTTAGGAATGGAATTTTCTGGCAGCGGCCAACCAGAACGAAGGCGGCGAATCCGGCGAGCAATCCTCCAAACCAAGCGAAGCCGTAGGGGCTGAGAAGCTGGTCGAGCGGATGCGCGAAGAAATCCGCGGGCGACTCGAGAACGTGATACAGCTTTGCGCCAACGATTCCAGCCAGGCAGGGAATCGCGATCAACATTTCCGCTTCGGCGTTTGCGCTTGTGCGGACGTGTGGCGAGGACTTGCCCGGTTGTTTTACAGGGAGCTTGTCGCTGGGCGCCACGAGGCCGCGGCGTATCAAGTCCGCGCGCAACATAAAAAACGCGGCTAACATGGCGCAGGCCACCATCAGGCCAAACGTTGGGATGGTTACGGGGCCGAGATGGAGGAAGGGAATCACGCCGCAGAATTGTTCGGTGAATAGTTTACAAGCTTGCGCGGGCAAAAAGCAGCGTATTCACGAGAATGAAGTGAAGAGAGCCGGCAAGATGCCGGCGCTACAAAAGGCATAACAGCAGGTCCCTGCCTGCCGTCGGGCAAGCCTCGTCGGCCAAACAGCGGCCTCTGTCCCTTCGTTTGTCAGGGCAGGCGGGATGACAACGCCAGGCGATGGCTCCTGCTTAATCCCCACGTTGGTAATAGCGCTGGTTGCAGCGGGCGCAGCATGCTGCGCCCCTACTGAGCGCACGCGGCCGTCAGCGTCTTAACGGTTCGTGAACACAGCGTGTCGCAATGGCGCGTCACACACGGGTGCCGAGACCTGCACGCTGTTCTGCCGTGGCGAGATTCTGGTATTCTCTCGCGGTCGGTCCCGCGAGCGAGCTGTGGCCGGCGAGGATTGCCTGTTGGAAGCCCGGGAGTTGCCTATGAAGCCATCGACAAGTGGCCGCAACAATGTCGGCTGCGGCGTACTGCGCGCCATTGCGCTTGCAGGGATGATGCTTTGCGTTGCGGCGTCCGCGTCCTCCGATTCAGCGCGCGAAGCCATCATTCATCCTTTGCAGAACGCGAATTTTATTTCCGCTTCGGACCCGGCGTGTCTCAGCACTGCCGTCGAAGCCGGAAATCCGGCCACTGGCCCGTCGGCCGTGTTGGTGAAAATGGAGAAAGGCTGCATGGACTCGTGGCATTTCCATACGGCGGCTGAAGAGTTGATCGTGATTAAAGGCGAATTGAAAGTCGAGATGTTCAGCACGCCCGCGACAATTCTGGGACCGGGCGGCTACGCCCAAATTCCGAGCAACGAGAAACATCAATTCACGTGCAGCGCGAAGAGCGAGTGTCTGACTTTCGTTAGGATCGACCGCGCCTACGACAGCAAGGCAGTGCAACCCGCCAATTAGACCATGGAGATTGCGCATATCGCAGTGCAACGCTAGCGGATTCCGTTCCAGAGCAATCTCCAAGAGGCTAGAACGCAAACACCGCCTATCGGAACTTCCAGGCAAGCTAAGTGGGGAGCAGTGCGGCCAAGCAACTTGAGGCAGGCCAGAAATAGGGTGATGGTGGACAAAGTCCGGAAGTCCGGAAGGCACTACGAAAAAATGCGCGGTGCTCTTTCCAGACGCTGGAAGGAGCACCGCGTGATGCTGGGGGAATTACTCGCCTGTTCGTTCGGCTGTCCTGCGTCCATGCGTCCTTGCTGAAGCGCCCTCTATTGGAAGACGACGGTGCTGTTGGTCGTCTCTTGAACGCTGCCGCAGGTGACTGTGCCGACCGTGGTCAGAACGTCAGATTGTCAAAGTCTCCGGCCAACTGGTTTGCACCGGAGTTGATGGCATCGTAAGGGACCGAAAATTCAACGTAGGCGATATTGGAATCGCTCACAGACAATTTTTGATAGGTGCTGGTGTTGGTTGGGTCTGCTTCCGCCGTTTGGAGCAGCGTCCCGGAAGAGTTATACGCTTTCAAGAACGCGGCTTCCGAGGCGGGCACGCTGCCAAGACACGCTGCATCTTGGCCGATGCAGGTCTGCAGGACCTCGATACTCACGCTGCTTTGTGCAGTTGTGAAATTGGCGCGAACCGTGCCCCACTGCTGCTCCAGAGTTGGCGTATTGCCGATCGTGCTCACTACGTTGGGCGCGGAGAACGCAAAGCCGCTGCCGGCGGCGACCGCGAAGACTCCGGTGCCACCGATACAAAGCGTGGTGCCCAGACTGCAAGGCACAAACTGGAAGGTGACGCCGTCCGAACTGTAGGTGTTGAGGACAGAAGTGCCGCTGGCGATCGCGCCGCCGCTGGGATTTTTATCGAAGTTGATGGTGGTGGGTGTAATGGCGCCACCATCGAGCGTTCTGATCAGTGTCCCCGCGGAGTTGTAAACGGTTATCGAGTACGGAGAGGCGGCGTTCGAGACATAGATGTTGTTCTCTTTATCGAGAGCGATACCTTCCGGAAGGCTGAGGTTCGAAGAGATGGTCAGCAGTTTCTTCCCTGTGGGGTTGTACTTCACAACGTCATTGGTGAAGCGGTAGGAAACATAAACGTCGCCTTTCACGATGATCCCAGTCGGCCCCGTGCTCACGGAATCCGTGAACTTGGTAATCTCGAATGGAAAAGCGGTGAGGAAGTTTCCGACGTTATAGCTGATTACATCGCCTCCGATGGTCGCCACATAAATGTCCTGCCCGTAAATTGTGAGCGCTCCCGGAGCGGTAAATGGAAAACCACTCTTATCCTCAGTTAAGGTGAGCACGTTATCTCCTGCGATGTTGAAAGCCACGATGTTGTTCGCCAAATTATTCGCAACGTACACGTCACCGTAGGTGTCAACGGCCACGCCCAAAGGGTGGCTCAAGCCGCGGATCGTGCGTATGAGTTTGAGCGACTTGTTGTAGACGGTGACCGTATCGCTGTTGAAATTCGTGACATACAGATTGGTATCGTCGAAAACAAGCCGGGTGGGGCCGCTGATTCCAGTGGTTATCGTGTTCAGGACGGCACCCGTGGTTGGATTCAGTTCGAGCACCTGGTTGCCGGTGTTGTTTGCTACCCAAAGATTTCCGGCGGTGTCAAAAGCAAGGCCGTTTGGGCCGTTGAGCTGAGCGTAAGCCGGCAGGGAAAAGCAAACGGCCAGCAGCGCGGACAAAAGCAATTTAGATTTCATTGAATCATCTCCCCTTGTTCCACGAGCCTGACTTTCTATAGAAATGCCCGCCACTGCGGGTGATCACTCCTCAGGCGCAACCGAAAGGTTACGTTTGTGACTCGAAGTCTTGCCCTTACTCTTTATAGCGACATCTGGGCTCCAAAACTGTCATGGGCATCTCTTTTTTGTAGGGTGGGCAGTAAGACTTAGCGGGGCGATGTTGCGAGTAGCGGGCCCGAGCTTTGTTGTTAGCGTTTGGCGGAGGCGTTCAGTTCGGAGAGCTTGGCGTCGCATTTGGCCAGCTCGTCGACTAGATCTCTTTGAGCAGGGGCGATCAGAGAGTCGGAGGCGCCCATACGTTTGGCTTCCAGCAAAGCATTCAAACTGCTTTGGTAGGCCGAGCGCGCTTGATTCCAGCGAGCTATTTTCTCGGCGCGCGATATGGGGGACTGCTCGGCGTCGCGCGAGTAGGCGAGGGCGATGGCGGTGTAAGCGTCCACAATATCGGGCAGTGTGACGTAGGTGCCGGAATTGTCTTCGCGCCGCATTTGTTGCGCCACATCCAGCCCTTTGCGAAGATTCATCATTCCTTCGGCGGAGCGTCCCAAAGCGCTTTGCACCGCGCCGATGTGCGTGTAACAGTAGCCGATATACCGTCGGGCGCGCACTTCGGCAGGATCCTCCGTCGAAATGCGCTGGAAGCCGGCGAGAGCTTGTTGAAGGCTCGCCAGCGCAGCGGGTAATTCGTTTTTTTTCTGCTCGTAGAATCCGGTCCAATAATAGCTTTCGCAGATGTAGTGTTGATATGCGGCGTTTCCGGGATCCGCCGCGGATAAACCCTTCAGGATGGCCATCGCTTTCACTTGCATGGCGATAGCCTGGTCAAAATCTCCTAGCTTGCCAAGGGCGCCGGCCATGAATCCGTAGGTGCCGGCGAGCCTTGTTTGCACATTGGCTTGCAGTTCCGGAGAGGTGAACACAGTGGTTTCGCGGATTTTTGCCGCCTTGCGATAACTTTCCAGCGCTCCTTGCAAATCTCCGGTGTAAGCCTGGCATTGGCCCATCGAGAAGTATTCGCCCGCGAGCGATTCCTGGGATTCCGGGCTGGGCTTCAGAACGCGCTCTTTAATGGTGAAAGCTTTTCGAAAATATTCCATAGCGCCCGGACAATCGCCGCGCGAGTTGGAGATGAGCCCCAGGCGATGATAATCGGCGGCCAGAAATTGCTCGGCGTCTTCCGAATGGTCGCCGCTTCGCTCAATGGACTCCCGAATGGCGAGGGCTTTTTTGTAACTGGCGAGCGCGCCGGTGGTGTCGCCCAAATTTGCGGAGTGCGGATCGCCCTGGACGTCGCCAACTTTTTCGTACGCGGTGGCCAGTTCTTTTTGCAGGGAAACGTCATTGCCTTCATCGCTGGCAAGGCTGTCGAGATAATGGAGTGCGCGATCGACGAGAAGTTTGCGAGCTTTGGTGGCGCCGGGAAGATCTTTGATGGCGTCGTGAACGTCGAACATCAGCGAATTCGCCAGGGCGCGGACATCTTGAAAGCGGCGCTCGGCACGTTGCTGTTGAAAGCGGGCGATGCGCGCTTCGCGCACGATGGCGGCGACTCCGGCGATTAGTCCCAACGCTATCAGGATGGCCGCGGTCACACCGGCTTGATGTCGCCTGACGAATTTGCGCGTCCGGTATTGCAGCGTTCCGCTGGCTGCTTTCACCGGGCGACCTTCGAGATAGCGGCGTATGTCCTCCGAGAATTGGTCAACGGAAACGTAGCGAAGGGCAGGTTCCTTGCGCAGGGCTTTCAGGATTATATTGTCAAGATCGCCTGATAGCTCTCGCCGCAGCTTTTCGGCGTGCTCGGGAGAAAACTCAATCGAGGCCGATCCGTCAGAGGATGGAGAGTTCGCCGCGGGATTTTCATTGTCGCTGCGGTGCATCACGGCGGTGCTGGGCCTTTCAGGCTCCGTGGAGCAGATTGCATTCACAATTTCGTTGAGCGAAGTGGTATTTACGCGATACGGAAGCCGTCCGGTAAGCAGGAGGTAAAGAATCGCGCCCAACGAGTAAACGTCGGTTGCGGTAGTGATAGCTTCGTTGCGCACTTGTTCGGGGCTGGCATAGTCCGGCGTCATGATGGGCAGGAGCGTGACCGTACCCTCTCCGCCGGTTTGCTGTTGCGAGGAACTGAGAATTTTTCCGATACCGAAATCCAAGAGCTTGGGAAGGCCTTGCGCGGTGACCAAGATATTCTGCGGCTTTAGATCGCGATGAACGATCAGGTTTTGGTGCGCGTACTGGACTGCGTCGCACACGCTACGAAAGAGTTTCAGGCGTTCGCGAAGGCCCAAATTGTGCGTGGCGCAATACTGATCGATGGACTGGCCTTCTACTAATTCCATGACGAAAAAGGGAAGGCCGTCTTCGGTGGTGCCACCGTCGAGCAGGGAAGCGATGTTGGGATGTTCGAGGCTGGCGAGAATTTGCCGCTCGTTTCGGAAGCGGCGAACGATCAAAGCGGTGTCATATCCCTGGCGGATCAGCTTGATGGCAACTTGTTTCTGAAACTGGTCGTCGGCGCGCACGCCGCGATAGACTTCGCCCATGCCGCCGGTGCCCAGCTTGGCGACTAATTCATATTGGCCGATGCGCCTGCCGAGCATGGCGCGGCCGTCGGCGTCCTGATTGGCGAAGCTTTCGGCGGCCAGCTCGAGCGCGGGAGTTTCAATGAACTTGTCGGCGCGAACCCCGTAGTAGAGGAGAGATTCCACTTCGTAGCGCAGTGTTTCGTCGCCGTTGCAGGATTGCTGCAAAAATGCGGTGCGCGCGCTTTCCTCTTGGTCCAGCGCTGCATGGTACAGGTCTTCGATCTGTTTCCAGCGCTCAGGCTCCATCGCGATTTTTCAGCCGAATGTTCATGACGAGGTTCCGGAGTGATGTTCGTGGACCATTTCACGCAGCAGCCAGCCTTTGGCGAAAGCCCAGTCGCGATGCACGGTTTCATTCGAGATTTTCAATATCTCGGCGGTCTCGTCCACGGTTAAACCGCCGAAGAAACGCAGCTCCACTACTTGGGATTTTCGCGCGTCCTTTTCCGCCAGCTTGTTGAGAGCGTCGTCCAGCGCTACAAGATACGTGGACAAATTGGGAGAGATGAACAGGGCTTCGTCAAACGTGATGTGTTCCACCTGGCCGCCGCGTTTTTGGGAGTTGCTCGCGCGCGCGAAATCAGTGAGGATGCGGCGCATCATGCGCGCGCAAATGGCGAAAAAATGCGCGCGATTCTGCCAACTGACGTTTTTCAGATCAACCAAACGGACGTAGGTTTCGTTGATGAGAGCAGTGGTCTGCAGCGTGTGGCAGCGGGTTTCGCGAGCCATAAAACGCTTGGCCAGCCGGTGCAGTTCCTCGTAAACAAGAACGGTCAGGCGTTTTAGCGCTTCGTCGTCACCTTTTTCCCAGGCGTGAAGAAGGAGCGTGACTTCGCGAGTTGGGCTGTCTGACATTTACACCACCGCCGTGCTGCGGAGGAAAAGAGATACGCCTCAGACTTGGCCCATGTTTCACATCGAAAGCAACTGTCGGCGGCGTGATGGCCAGGACAGTCATCACACTTCTCCGGTTTGAATCGCGCGCATACAGGTAAGGCCAAAACCCGCCGTTCTTTAGGCCGAGGATAGCAATCCTGTTGCCAGGTAGCAAGTTGGGATTCGGCTTCAGGGTCAAACGCGGTTAAGAATGAGGCGATTCGGCCTTGCGGACTAAAACTCATCTCACAAATGGCTGCCTGTCCGTCCCGCGAACCTCAGGGGTTGAAACCCCTGGACCGTGGATGCTTTCCGGCACGGCTGACGCCGTGCCCTGACGGAACGTATTTATGAGATGGGTAGATGGCTCCTAGACCAGATAATAGAGTTCTCGCAGCTCGGAGCCGGAGGACTCGTTCCGGCGGCAATGCTCGCAGGAATTCTCGCCGATCAACTCGTAAACGCGGCGCACAGCCTTGAGGGTGGCGGAAAACACTTGCGCTTCTTCGGGGAAAACGCGGTCGGCGGGCAGCCAGTCATCAAAATGCAGACGCCGCATGACGCTGGCAAATCCCGTGCGGACGCCGCACAGCAGCACAGTCACTCCGCGTATTTCCATGTCGCGGAGAAATTGATCGAAACGCTCCATGGATACCATGTCGGGATAGCGCGTGCGTTTTACGCGCAAAATAACGAAGCGGATTTTTTCATCCTGGGTGCGCTGCTTTACTTTATCGAATAAGCGGTCCAGCTCGGGCGCCGCGCCGAAAAATAGTTCGCCTTCCAAATCGTATAGGAGCAGCGAGGTGCAAACCGGATCGCTGGGCAGGCGCTCGCGAACCACGCGGTCGTTGCTGACGGTCAATTCGGAAAAGCGCAGGAGCGCTGCGCGCGGAACGAACAAAAGGATGGAGATCGCCACGCCGATTAATATGGAGAACTCAACACTGATAAATATCGCCGAGAGAGCCGTCACCACGACAAGCAGCGTATCGTAACGCGAAGCTCGCATGGCATATTTCAGGCGTTTCCAATCCACCAGCCGGGCTGCGGTGATTACAAGCAAGCCGGCCAAAGCGGCTTTGGGAATGTAACGCGCGTAGGGCGCCAGTGCGAGTACCACTAGCGCCACCGTCCCGGCCGCGAAGATGCCCGACATGCGGCTCACCGCTCCGGACTGGAAGTTGATTGCGGAACGCGTGAGCGAGCCCGATCCCGGCAAGCATTGAAAGAAGCCGCCGGTTAAGTTGGCCAAACCTTCCGCCATACATTGCCGGTTGTAATCGATCCTCTGCCGCGTGGTGTTGGCGATGGATTTTGCAATGGCCAGGGCTTCGAGCAGTCCCAGGAAGGCAATGGCCAGCGCGCTGCCCGACATTTGTTTGATCCACCAGAATTGTATCTGCGGAAGATGCGGCGTGGGCAAATTGCGCGGGATGCTGTTCACCGTCGTAATAATTGTTTTGCCGTCGATTCCGGGCCTGGACCAGCCGAACCATGCAGCCACGCCCGCGATCACGAGCAACGACGCCAGCATGTCGAATTGCGGCAAACGATACTTGCGCACGAGATAGCGAAGAGCCACGGCCAGCGCGATGGTGGAGAGTCCGACTGCAAACGCGCGCGGATTTATGTGGCCGTCGCGCACGGTCATCCAAAGGCGGTAAAGAACGTGCTGCAATCCGTTGCCGCGGTCTTGCATTCCGGTCAGGTTGCCGATTTGGGTGATGGCAATCAGCGTGCCGGCGCCGGCCATGAATCCGATTACTACGGATTCGGAAATGTAGCGAGTCAAATCGCCCAACTTGAAGACGGCGATCAAAATCTGTATGCAACCAATCATGATTCCCAGCAGGAACATGGCTTGGTAGGCTTCCATGTGCGCGCTGGTGCTGAAAAAAGCCAGGGCGCTGAAAACGACGAGCGAAATGGCGTTGGTAGGGCCGTTGATGAGGTGGGAAGAAGAACCGAAAATCGAGGCGACCAGCGTTACCACGATCGCGGAGTAGAGACCAAAGCGCGGGTCCACCCCTGCAATCAGGGCGTAAGCCATGGCCTGGGGAAGGGAAATGGCGGCAACTGTCACACCCGCCAAGAGGTCGTTGCGCGCGTTTTCGGAGGAGTAATTGAGCTTCATTTTATGGCTAAGCCGCGCAAAATCGTGCTAAGGCCACTAAGTCTAGCGACTTACTGGACAATTGTCCTGCACGATTTATGCCGAAGACCGTCCTCTTGAGTTTCGATTATTGTATTGAAAACAGGACGTTTAGCGATGCTCCTCAGGGGCTCAATGCTTTGAGTGCGGCGCCAACCGAATACGTGGCGCATCTTTTGCACGTAAAAGGACTTTGGAGTACATCAAACAGACGTTCCGACTGATACTTGCTGGGCTACTCGTCCGGCTCGTCGGGCAGCACCAAGGGTAAATACTTAATCAGTTCAGGGACTGACATGCCGACGATGGCCGAGTTCTTATTCGCGAGTCTTTCCAATGCAATTCCGGTGTAGGGTTCCACTTTTCCTGAAGTGAGATCCCAGCTCTGATTCGCGACAAAAAATTCGCCTTTAGGCTCGTACAATAACTGCACCAGATATCGGTGCCCAGGCTGAAGCGCATACTTCTGGGGTTCCACGCGCGACGTTAGGATTTCACCTTTGGGCGTTTTTACTCGGCCGCCGGGAATGCCGGCATCGACAAGCGCGCCGTCGGATAGCGACAATCCTTCCGGCAACTTCAAAACATTTTCGACACGGAAATTGATCTCGGTGTAAAGCAATTCGTAATCGTGATCGACCGCGTAGACGTGAAAGCTTTCGAATGTCGCAATCACCCAGGTAGCGCCTTTCACCGAAGAAAACTCCGGCGCGTTTCCGAGGTATGCTCCAGGGAAAACGGTGAAATTGCCCTTCGCCATGTCGCGATATTCCGTGAGGGGCTTGCGCCAAAATGCGTCGCGCTCTTCGCGCAAAGTGGGATTCACGGTGTCAATTTGTGATCCTAAATCCGCAGGCTCAAGTTGCCATTTATTCTGGGCGTTGGTGAAGTCAGGCTCCGTTTTCTTCGGCGGGCTCTGCGATTGAGATTCGTTCTGCGAGGGAGGACAGGGGCAATCCGAGTCTTGCGCCGATGTAGCGGTACCGCTGCAGAGCGCTATCGCGAGAAAAAAAGCGAAGGTCGTGCAACGCAGGAACCGTGGGCTCATAGAAGCTCCTATTCACGGCTATCAGATATGATCTTAGACTTAGCAAGCGAAAATTTGGTTTTCCGCCTCTATTCGGAAATTAGACACCGGAACCAACCCGAATCCTCGTTGCTGCGAGCGATTTCGCACTGGCCCGCTTCAGGCGGGCGTAGTTGTTGGTGTGGGGCGAACGAAAAGACGCCGTCGTAAAGGCCGCCACTACAATGCACGGCGCTACCTGTCCGTCCTGTGTAGACGGGGATTAGAGCAGAAAATCGTTGCCGGGGATGTGCAACTGGATGGAAATGTCGGTCTCGCCAACAAGAACCCTGAACCTCTAACTAGAATTATATAAATGCTTTACCGGAGATAGTTCACTGGCCGTTGGATTGCTTGGCATGCAATGTATATAATCCCGATAGGTTAAGTAGACTATCGCGGCCTATGGATTAGATAACGATTTGAAGGAGAAGTTTTCGATGGCAACTGACAAGATCGCCAGCGCTTCCGCCGGCAAATCCGCTTGGCTGTCGCTCGACACATGGGCGGTGATCATCGCACTGGCGCTGGCCCTGGCGGTGAAGTTCGGTCTGATTAAGAGTATTCCCTGGTAGCGAATCGCATAGCAGCTCAAGGCAAATTCTCAGGGAGAAAAGTTATGGCAACTTCAACCACTGTATTGCGCGTCGAGCGCGAAAATCCGCTGCTGAACGGGCTCGGCGTTCTGCCCGGAATTCTTCTGCTTGCCGTGATTGGATACGGCGCCAAAATCCTGGAGCATTCCCTGAATGCGTATGCCAAGTCACATCATTGGACGTTCCCCAACATCGAGTACGTTCTTTGGGCCATTGTGATCGGGCTGTTGATATCCAACACGGTTACGATCCCAAAAGTATTTCAGGCTGGCATCGCGACGTATGAGTTCTGGTTGAAACTGGGAATCGTGCTGCTCGGCACGCGGTTCGTTCTGGCCGATGTTTTGAAATTGGGCGGCATCAGCTTAGCGCTGGTCATAATCGAAATCGCGCTTTCGCTGGTGTTGATGACGTATCTGGGAAAGCTGTTCAAGTTGAAACCCAAGCTGACGTCGCTGCTGGCGGTGGGATCGTCGATCTGCGGAGTTTCCGCGATTATCGCGGCGCAGGGCGCGATTGATGCGGACGAAGAAGATTCTTCCTTTGCCATCGCTGCGATTCTGGCGCTGGGAGCGCTCGCGCTCTTCATTTTTCCGGCAATTGCTCACGCGCTGAAAATGAATGATATTTCGTACGGCCTTTGGGCGGGACTTGGCGTGGACAATACCGCCGAGGCGACCGCTGCTGGAGCGTTGTATTCGGACGCAGCCGGGAAGGTTGCCGTGCTGGCCAAGACAGCGCGGAATGCGATGATTGGTTTCGTTGTGCTGGGCTATGCGATCTACTGGGCCGGACAAGGTCAGGCGAAGGAAGTCACGAACAAAGCGGCGTTCTTGTGGAAGAAGTTCCCGAAGTTCGTGCTCGGCTTTCTCTTTATGTCGTTGCTGGTTGGCTTTCACACCTTCAGCAAACCGCAAGTCGCGTCGCTGGGGAATCTTTCAAGGTGGGCATTTCTGCTGACGTTCGCTGGGGTTGGGTTGCGCACGAACTTTCGCCAGATGTCCAAACAGGGATTGCGTCCGTTCGTCGTCGGCGCTGTCGGGGAAGTGCTGATCGCGTGCCTTACTTTGGGGCTGGTGATCGGAGCAAATCGCATATGGGGCTTGGGGAATTGACCGAATTTCGAACTGACCAGATTCAGCGGACGTTTTCTACTATGAAGAGGTCGGAGAGCTCGAGGTCGTAGGAGTAGGCGTAGGTTTTCCCGTCGGGAGTCATGCGGACGTTCAAGACGGCGGTTACGCCAGCCGGGTCGCTCGGTGCAAGCGTCATCACCAGCTCTCGTTTCCCAGTTGTTAAATCCAGACGGTAAACAGGTGCCGAAGTTTTTTCGTCGTGATACACGTAGGCGGAACGCCCGTCTGCTGACCAAGTGATCCAAAAATCTTCCGGCAACCAACCCGGAACGATCTTCGGCTCACCCCCGTCGACGGGATAAAGGCTGCCCTTTTTGTTTACGTCCGGGACAAAAATGTATTTGCCGTCGGGCGAGGCCAGTTGAGTTTCAAAGTGCGAAGGCCTGCCGGCAATCACTGGTGTGATGGTACGCGGCATCCCGCCGGCCAGGTCCTGAATATACATTCGCCAGCCATGACCATCGTCGGCGGCGAAATAGACAGACTTTCCATCCGGCATAAATCCCTTGGGCCCCACTTGCTGAATTCCCGTGGACTTCAGTGTCTGCGTTTCCCCGACTCCGGTGGGAAGCAAAGCGAGATATATCCCCTGGCCTACTACGCTGGCTTCACTTACTAATACGCGCGTACCGTCCGGGGAAAGAACAGGCGCAGACCATGCGCCGAGCTTCACGGCCGGCGATCCGTCCGATTTTCGTAAGTAGGCCAGTCCCACAGCGCCTGCTGCCGAACCCCAGTCGTCGAATGCGATCTGTGTGCCGTCGGCTGAAAGATCTCTTAGCTGCGCGTAATCGAGCCAGGAAAAATCGCGTTCTTTCAAATCGCCTGGTCCGCGAAATTGCAAGCCGCTGCGCCAGGATTCTCGCGAAAGCAGAACTCGGCCGTCATGAGAAATATCATGGAGGCGCACCATGCCGGGTAGCCGAAGAACAGTTCGCTCCTTGCCTTTAAGAGATGTGGCATGGATGGCGTCGGCCCAGCCCTCGGTCAGGGTGGACGCGTACCAAACCTCGTCGCCCGATGGCGGCCAAGCCACACCTTCGACGCTGATGAAGGGGGCAGTCTGGATAAGTTTCTTTCCGGTCTTGTCGAGGGCGACGACCGACGCCGCATCGCCATCAAGGCTGACGAATTCTGCAAATGCGACCGCGTCTGCACGAGGTGAAATGCGCAAGTATCCCAGCGAGTTCACGCTCTCGTAGATGACCTTACCGCGGGGAAATTCAACGCGATATTTTCCGCCTACTTCGCGGATCACCGCCATATCGCTGCCGTCGGCGGTCCAGTCCGCGGAAAGAACACCTTCAGCAATCTGCCGAGGCGATCCGCCGGAAATGGGCACGGTGGCCAAAGTGCCCTCGCAATTTCCGATATAGCGATCTTTGCAACCGAGCGAGATGGCCAACTCGGACGAAGATGCGGCAAACAACGTGGAGTTGACCAGATTCAACGGTCTGGATTCGGGACTGTCGGCGACTGTCGAATATATCTGGACGGGTTGGCCTTTCCAGGCTGCGCTGTAATAAATCGAGCGTCCATCGGGAGCGAAGCGCGCGGCGTAAACCAAACCGCGTTCGAAGGTGAGCTGATGATAGAGAGGCGGCGTGGTGGCGGCGTTGCGCACTCCGAAGAACCATCCCGCGATTCCAGCGAGGAGTGCGAGTATTAATCCGGCGGCGAGCGGGATCATCCAGTTGCGGCTCGGCGGTGTCGACTCAGCGGACGCGCCGGCTGAGTGCATGCCGCTGCTGCCTGTGGTTCCGGAAAGACCTTCCAAGTCGAACGCGAGGTCGCGCGCGGATTGGAAACGCTGCTGCGGTTTTTTCTCCAGACAGCGGCGAACAGTTCTTTCGATGGCGGGCGCGATGGGTTTGCTGGTGGTGCTGATTTCCGGCGGGTCTTCTTTCAGGATGGCCGTCATGGTTTCAGCAGAAGTGTCGCGCCGGAAAGCGCGCTGGCCGGAAAGCATTTCGTACAAAATTGTTCCGAGAGCAAAAATATCGGAGCGGGCGTCGGCAGGTTCGCCGCGCACTTGTTCCGGCGACATGTAACCTACTGTGCCGAGCACGACGCCGGGAGTCGTTTCTTGTTGTGCGTCATCCAGAGTTAGCGTTGCGCTGTTGTCTGTTGCGGCATGCAGCTTGGCTAGTTTGGCGAGTCCGAAATCGAGGATTTTCAAGCGGCCGTCGTAGGTGACGAAAACATTTTCAGGTTTCAGGTCGCGATGGACGATGCCTTTATCGTGCGCGGCGGCCAGACCTTGCGCGATTTGCGCCGCGTATTCCACGGCGCGCCGCGTGGGCAGGGCGCCATTGTTCATTTCGACGCGGAGCGAATGGCCTTCGAGAAGTTCGGAGACGAGGTAAGGCGAGCCATTGTATTCGCCGATGTCATGAATGGCGAGGATGTTGGGATGATTCAGCGCGGCGATGGCCTGCGCCTCCTGTTGGAAGCGCCGCAATCGCTCGGGATCGCGGGCGAAAGCAGCAGGCAAAACCTTAATCGCAACGTCACGGTTGAGCCGCGCGTCGCGCGCCCGATACACCTCGCCCATGCCGCCCGCTCCGACTGCCGATACGATTTCGTACGGCCCGAGTTTTGTCCCAGGAGTAAGAGCCATCCGTGCGCGCAATTATAGACTTGTGCAGCACGTTGCACTGGATGCAACGATTCTGGACGGTTGGTCGGCAAACCTTACCCTATCGCGATTATGAAAGATCTGGGTTAAGCAAGAATTTCCATGGTCTTGTCCGGTGGAACTTCCAGTCTCGGGTCCTCGTATACTGTCTCAGAAGGTATCCGTGTCCTATTCGCCCATACTGAGTGCTCATAT
>Ga0209007_1000471_pt1 | contig 15712 bp, 14 predicted proteins | sample JacPinW_OM1H0_O2_FD_187961 | JGI IMG/M metagenome (GOLD analysis project Ga0209007, IMG submission 187961) | Forest soil microbial communities from Algoma, Ontario, Canada - Jack Pine, Ontario site 1_JW_OM1H0_O2 (SPAdes) (version 2) | ecosystem: Environmental > Terrestrial > Soil > Boreal... | reverse complement strand
CCAGATAGACACTTCCCGCTGGGAGGCCTACTTGGTTGCCGGTTCAGCGCTGGAGAGCCAAAAACAATTCGACCCTGCCATCGCGAATTACACGAAGGCTCTGGAGCGCGCACCCGAACCGAAGAAAGATGCGGTAAGGGGCCTTTTGGAGCAGTGCCAGAAGCTCAGTACGGTCTCCAGTGCAGCGGTCTCGACCCCTGTAACCGCGGCACAAGGGCCAAATTTCAAGGAAACGCTCGATTGGCTCATTTCAAAAAATGCCCAAGGGGGGTTTGCTTACGACGTAGGCTATCCAGGTTTTTCGCCAGATGCTCATGGATCCGCTAGATATCACACTGATTTCAACCCGGACTCGGCTGGCGCTCAGTGCACGGCGGCGCTGCAGGGCGGAGCGGAGGTGGGTTCAGGCCCACAGCTTGGAGCCAAAATTCCTTCGGATGGGGTTGGGGTTGCAGACAACATGGTCTCAATTAATTTCTCTAACCTGGCGCCGAATAGCATCGGGGTAAAGCGAGTAAGTGTTCGAAATGTGGTGCCTCTCGCTCAAGGCGAGCAAGTGTTGACCTTTCCTCAGGAGGTCTACTTTCAGATAATAGGACTGCATCCTTTTTGGGACAATTGGGAACATTTGAATTACGAGGACAAGCAGAAACTGGAGGCCATAGATGCCGCCCACAATGGAATAGACTCTACAACTAATCCCCGTGCGCCAATGTACTCTGACCAAGACTTGGCGAACCGCGTTGCCAAGGCTCTCAATCACGCTATAGACGTGTGTGGTGGCAAGGGCAAGCCTGAAGCATTTTGATCATCGCGAGATTGTGGGGGTTATCTGGCACGGCTACACATGATTACGCCTGACTCTTATGTCGGCGTGCAAGGGAGCCTTGTGATGAAGCGGTTTGTCATGTTCACGGCGATGTTAATGGCTGCTGTGCTACCAATGGAACTGTTGGCGCAGACTGCAGATTACAACAAAGTGATTGCCCAGGCAAAAGCCGATCTGGCTGCCGGGCATAACGCGGAAGCTCTGGCTGGTAGTCAGAAGGCGATCGAGATCGATCCTTCCCGCTGGGAAGCCTACTTAGTTGCCGGCGGCGCGCTCGAAAATCAAAAGCAATTTGATCTTGCCGTTCCCAACTACAGCAGGGCGCTGGAACGCGCGCCGGAAGCGAAGAAATCAGGAGTACGCGACCTCATAGAGCACTGCAAGAAGCTCAGTGCCACTTCAAATCCCTTGGTTTCTGCGAACCCATCAGTAGCCACGGTGCTGCAGGGGTTCGTTCGAGATTCGGAGCGCCGCCCAGTTCCCGGTGCCCCTGTTTCCTTGGATGGGAAGGAGGGGACGCTCACGGCGCGTACCGATCAGACAGGAGCCTACCGCTTTTACGCTTCCGAGGTTCGCCCGGGCACCTACAGCCTGAGTGTGAAGATGAATGGGAGTTTTGGGTTCGCAAACGTAAGCCCCTTTGTTTTAGGACAAAACGAATCTAGAGCAATAGACATCATTCTCGATCCCGGGAAATCGTCCGTGCAAGGGTTCGTGCGAGATTCGGAGCATCGCCCGGTTCCCAGCGCTCCGGTTTGTCTGCAGGCGGCTGAGGACGGAGGACAGCTGATTGTGCATACCGACTCAGCCGGAGCTTACCTCTTTTCTGCGGTTCGCCCCGGCGTTTACAGCATGCGCGTGTGCATAAATATGCAATACGGTTTCGGAACTGTCCTCCCTTTTGCTCTGGGACAAAACGAATCTAGAGCAATTGACATCACTCTAGATTCTGTAAAGTAACCCGAGCCTAAAACTCTTCGCCACGGCCTGAGTTTTCGGCGAACCACATTTCACGGGAGCGACTAACTCTTACAACCACTTTCGCTGGCCTCGACTCTGTTACGAACTAAAGAAGGAGTATCGGATGAGCAGATTCGCTCGAGTCGTTTTCTTGGTGGTGTCAGCTGCTTCTCCGCTTGCCGATGGGCACCGCCGGCGCAGACCGCCGCGGAGTACAACAAAATGATCTCCCAACCCAAAGCCGATCTCGCCGGGCATAATGCGGAAGCTCTGGCTGGTACTCAGAAGGTTTATCGGCGTCTGCAAAAGGAGCCTTGATGAAGTGGTTTGTCATGTTCTCAGAGACAAAGCATTTCAATCCCGGAATGAACGGCGTGGATTGGAATGCATTGGTCCGGGATCGCCGGGATCAGATACTCGCGTGTACCGACCCGGAGATCTTCGAAAAAGAGGTTCACAAATTAGTAGGGGAACTGAAGACCAGCCACACCGGCTTCCGCCATGCGGGGATGCGGAATATTCCCGCTCGTCACGCGATCAACGCGACTTTGCAGCGCATCGGCGTGAACGGAACTGAGCGCTGGATGTTTCAAGACGTCCATCAAGGTGGACCGGCATTTGCTGCCGGCATTCGGCCTGGCGATCTCCTGCTCGAATGCGGTGGACGAGAAATTCGGCCTCCAAACGACTTGACGTTCTCAGTAGGGGAATCTGCAGATCTTCTCATTGAGAAGCTCCACGGGGAAGTGCAGAAGGTCAACGTTCAATTGCCGATACCCAAATCCCAGAAGCACCCGGTTACGGCGCCGCAGGCGGTCACCACCGAGAGGCTCAGCGATGAAATTGGACTGCTGAGAGTCGCAATGTTTCCAGGCGCCATCGGAATCGACGTAGCGAAGGACATCGACCGAGGCATCGCCGCACTCGACGGATGCAGTCGGCTCATTGTCGATTTACGAGGAAACACTGGGGGCGGAATCGGAGGGCTTCGCCTTATGAGCTACCTGACTCCCGGCAAGCTGGAAGTCGGATACAGCCTCACGCGGAAACGTCATGAGCGCGGTTATCGTCGTGAAGAGCTCACCCGATTCGGACGCATTCCATCCCACAAAGCGACTCTTATATGGTTGGCGGCTCGATATGCCTTCGTCGAAAAATCCATCCTCGTGGTCACCGAAGGACTCGGTCAGCGACGATTCCACGGTCGCGTCGTGCTGTTGGTAAACGAACACACCGCGAGCGCCGGCGAGATGGTGTCGGCGTTTGCGGAGGAAAATAATCTGGCAACCATCGTGGGAACGAAAACACCCGGTCGTTTACTCAGTGGCAGCGCCTACAAGGTTGGCCATGGATACATTCTTGGCCTCCCGATTGCCGCCTATCTGACGTGGCAAGGACGCATGCTGGAGAACAATGGGATCGCGCCGAAGTTTTCTGTTGAACTCTCGCGAGAAGCATTGAAGCAAGGAAGAGACACCCAACTCGGAACCGCAATCGACGTGGCGAAAGCTCTCTGATCGGGGAATGGCTCTGCCGCAGTCACAAATCTCCCTTAGCTTCTGGGCACTTTGCATCGATCCGCCGAATGTTATGCTGAACGAAGCTTCCTGTAGCTTGAAGTTTGGGGGCTAAGGTGACCGTGATGGCGTCGGTGGCTACCTCGATTGGGGGAGTACTCAGCGTCTCCGCAATACTAGGGGTGCTGATTATGATGAGCTCAATCAAAAAGTACAGCGTATGGTGTGGAGCAGCGTTGCTGCGGAGCCGGGTGGCAGAGTCTCCTCCCATTCGAGAGTCAGCGCTCAAGCCTAGCGATTCACTCCCCAATTGCAACGCCGGGGGAGGTTCAATTCCTCCCCTCCGCACCTCTGTCCATTTGCGCCCCTTATGGGGATCGATCAGGTCGATGCAGTATGCGAATCTACCTCGATGAGGCCGGACCATTTTTGCCTCCGCAACCACCGCGTTCGCTGTTTTCACTCGTCCTCTCGCTGATTATTCCCTCATCCATTGAGCAGGAACTTTTCTATGAATTCCTGCGCCTTCGCGATACCTGGCCGAATCAAGGCGTCGAGATCAAGGGGAGCAGTCTGAATGAGTCGCAAGCCGCCCAGTTCATCAGCCTCGTCCTGAAATACGACACGTTGGTCCAGTTCATCGCATTGGACGCCAACACGCATCCCGACACGTTGGTCGAGGATTTCAAAAAGAGGCAAGCGGACGGCGTTACCGCGAATATAACTCGCGAACACCATCCGGGGCCCATCCCGCACTTGCACCAACTCGGCGAATTTGTCCGGCGTATGTCGAATCAGTTATTCCTTCAGTCTTTCGCAACTTGGGAGCTGATCATAAGAACGATTCGCGAAGGGACCGTCTACTTCGTGCAGCGCCAACCCGAAGAACTGGGCGACATCGCGTGGCTCATCGACCGCAAAGACCAGACGCTAACGCAGATGGAAGAGACGTGGAGCACGTTAATTCTCCCGCTAAGTGAACGTGCGTTCGCCAACGAACCGCTCATTGGCATTCTGGAAGAGGACTATTCATATTTCGACGCGAGGTACGGATTCAACCGAGCAACGATAGAGCCGGACGAACTGAGGCACCTCCAGTGGCTGCGTTCGGTTTCCGGAAAAGTACCCCTTGGAGAAGATGAGCGACTTGGTGTAGACGCGAAATTACTTCTAACCGAACAGCGAACGTTTGAAGATTCTCGTGATTCGCTCGGACTGCAGCTCGCGGATATGCTAGCCGCAACTCTTCGCCGCGCTCTGAACGATCAACTCCAATATGCCGGCTGGAAAGACTTTGGTGGCTTGCTCGTTCGTCACCACAATCCCGGCACTGGGTTCATACAGCTCGGAGCAGGAATGGAAACGCCGATGCTGGGTCACGCCCGAAGAGTCTGCAAACTTCTCGACGCCACTGCGAAGAGCATGGTGGCCGAATGACGCGGAAACCCGGGAGTCGTCGCACAAAAAGCTCGACCCGCACGTGATGCCACTTCCCTGGAACGAGCACACAGCATGTGACCCGACTCCCACAGAGCCTATGCTATCGGCAGCATCGTACCCAACTCTCGAAGTGCCCGCTCTCAACGGGCTTCACGTTCTCGAAACCACCTTCCTTGAACTGCCTCGCGATGCGCTGCCCCTGACTGCCCGACACTATGGTGACTTCGGCGGCACGGCCAGGAGCTTTCAGTAGCAGATCACACGCACGCCCATCGACGGGCAACAGACTGTAGCCGCACAGCACGAGCCTGTCGGCACGCTTCAATGCATAGGCCGCTTGCGACCAGAGCGAGTCGAAGAACTCCTTGTGCTCTGGTCCAAATGACGTGCTGTAATGAAACACCTTCGTTCGACCCGGCAAGATGAGACTAGGAAACCCGCCGCCGCCGGGGAACGTTCCCTTCATGTCTTCATACCAAGGAACTTGAGAGAATCTGTTGCGATGCAGGGACATCCTCCCAAGGAACTGAACCCGCTAATTGCGAAAGCACCAGACATTGCCCCGTTGAAGATCGACACGAGCCAGTTCATGCTGCCGTAAAGCTTCAGAACGCGCACCGGTGACGCCTTCTGAACGTTTCCAATCTGAAAACCGTAGCCCTGCGACACATCCCATTTGCCGACGCGCTTCAGTTCGCGTTCAAGCGAGTCATCGTAGTTAAAAGTGATGATTACATCGCCGGGTTGAACGATGTTCCCAGCAAACTGCTGGTAGGCAGGGGCAGGGTTGCCGTGTATCTCTACGAACCATTGGGGCAGAACTTCAGCGAGCTTGCTGCGCTGGTGAGCAGCAATCGTGCGTCGCTCGCGGTCTTCGAGTTCTTTGGCATCTTCCAGCGACACGATGATGTTGTCGAGAGCCGTTATCACGTCTTCGATGTTGGGTGCAGCGCCGAAAGTTTCCTCGATGGCTTCCGCTGTGTCTTGATACCTGTCTCGCGTTGACATCCACGCGAGCATCTCTTCTCCCATTCTGGAAGCCAGCGGGTAGCCGACATGCTTCGATGCTCCGGCGCCCAACACGTAGACGGTCTTCATGGAGTATCACTTAGAGCTTCGCAAAACGCGCAATGTCTGAACCCATTGGAACCGACCAGTCCGACTTTTTCGCCGGGATTCAACTGAAAAGAAGCGTCCACGAAGAGCAACTGCTTGCCGTACTGCCCATTGATGTTTGAGAAAGAGATCATTTTGAAGGAGCAACTTGCGGCACCGTGCCTCTCCCAGTGTAGCCCGGCCAGAGAATTGGCGGCCCGAACGCTAGAATAGGAGGTATGGTACGGACTCACGCCGAACGCGAGCTTGCAATAATCGAAGATCTGGAACGGAGTTTTCCGGAGTTCACTGGCCGCTCTTTGTCGTGGGTTCACAATCCGGACGACCCGCCGGACTTTATTGCAGCAGATCCGAACGGCGCGGTCGGTTTGGAATTGCGCGAATGGTTGGACGGCGAACAAATGAACACCGCGCAAGCTCATGATCGCCAGCGCGAACATCTGGCAGATATATTCGGCGCGGGTTGGGAGCAGGAATATCAGCCGACGAATTTTGCGTTGGCGTCAGTCGAACCGCTCTGGGGATTGCGGGTTCCAAAGAAGGACGAACCTCCTCTGCGGCGCGAATTCTACGAGTGCGCGACGGCAGTTGATCAAACGTGGCTGACGAACTCGGAGCGCATCGACCGCTGCTTTTATCAAACGGAGTTCTCCGGATATCCGACCATGCGGAAGTATCTGCGGGCGATTCGCCACACTGGTGGACCGCCTCACGGCTTCATTTGGTTCCAGATCGAGGAGGACGGCGGCGCGTACAGTCCCACGGCGTCCGTACAGAGCTTGGAAGAAGCGCTCGATGACAAGCTTCTCAAATTTGACAGACCGGAGTGGCGCGCGCGACTTGCGAAGCACAATTTGGCGGAACACCACTTGCTGATTCACGGTGGATGGAACGTCTATAAAAACAACACGCCGCATCATCCGCTTACTCTGGAGCAGATCGCGGTGCGCGCTGCTGACTTCTACGCGACGCATCCCAACCGTGACCTATTCCACCGGGTGTGGTTTTTCGATTCGCTGGATTCCGCAGATGACATCAATGAACTGGTCGGACTTCCTGCCGGAGCGGGACGGGTTCGCTGGCTGGCGGAGATCTGGCCGATTATGCGCGTACGCCACTGTTCGATAGGACGATAGTAAGAAGGGGAACCCATCGCCACCGTTTTCATCTTGGGCTGCCATCACGCTCTTCAGTCGGTCGAGATATGGGACCACTGGTGGGGAGGAGCCAAAGTGTTTTACGAGTTCGCAGGACGGAACGTCGACGAACTCGAAGCAATGGCACGGCAGCAGAAGTGTCAGTTTTCCGCGTATGTTTCTGAGGTCGTCCGTGGACAGCTCGTCGATTTCATTGGAGAAGAGTTCAGGCACGGAGTTCCTACCAGCGCGAGCCGAGTTCTGCCGAACAATTGGCACTTGATTGAAATGACGGAAGCGGAACGCGCTCGGCGCGAGATACCTCTGGATTATGCTGATAACGAAGGTTACACCCCAGAAAGAAGAACGCAGTGGAATGCGGAACGGGAAAGATACATGACGGAGGAGTTCGCACGGAAAATCGGCACGGCAAAGAGTGCTTTAATAATTTGCGGGTCAGAGCACGTTCGGGGAATTGCAGATCTGGTGACCACAGCCGGACACGTCGTTACGGGCCGCGACAACGTTACGACGAAGCCCTGGTTCCAGCCACCGCCCTTATGAACTCTCGGCGGTCTTTTCAAGGTCCGAGGACAATCGTCTGATCGACGGCGTCGTATCGCGCCTTCACGACCGCTAGACTTGGCACCCGTTCGCGCGCCCAAGAACGGATGCTCTCTTCGTGCTCCTTCGAAATGTTCTTTCCCAAGATCAATCGTCTGAGCCAGTGCGGGTCCAGCTTCACCTTCGAACCGGATTTACGTGGCAGGACTAGGCGAACCTCTTCCTCGTTGCTCCATTCCGGTCGCTTGCAGAAGAACCAGAAACCGTTCCGATGATCGGGATTGTTAACATCCATCCGGAGAGAATCCTCGTACATTACGTCTCGCGCGGTCTCGAACACAGGTCCCTCGTTCGCAAACTCCAAACAATAACCCGAATGGTCCCCTGCGTACTTTGCCCAGAGGCTAAGGTTGTCATAGCGCGTGGACATCGAATAGACGCGGTAACCTTCCAATTCTCTGTGGAGAATCTCGGTCATGTCCTTGAAGAGCGTTTTCGTTCCGTGCCGCTTGACGTTATAGAAAATAATCTCTCTGTGATGCTCCAACTCTGCCTGCGATAACTGCGGATTGTTCTGGACGAACATTGTGTACAGAAACGAACTCATTTCATTTTCCGACAAAGGAGCGAGGCGTGGCCTTCCATCCGCAGGGTCGTTCAATTGCGGGAGGGTCGGCAGGTAGATTTCATGTTCTTGGACGATCACGCGGAGCCGTTCGAGGTGTTCGGGAGTCGACAAGCCGGAATACTTATAGAAAAAAGTAGCTGTCGCCTTTGGAGGGAGGGGAATCGCTGCTGATTCTGGCATTCTTCACCGTCTCTAGACTACACGCCTTCGCGTCCTATCTGACCGGAGGAGGATGCGACGGGGACAAAACTTCGGGGACAGACGGAACTGAACCCAATTCAGCCAGAACATAGCGCATGCGGTTAGTCGGCCAGCAACACGACGTCCGTTGTATGACCACAGTTGAGCGCGGCAAACGCGAAGCGGGCTTGATTACCCTGCAGGCAATACTATAGGGCTGGATGTACCTACGTCTTAAGTGCTACGAGGCCTGTAAACAGGCTCCAATTCTCGCTGCGGAAATTACTTCTTCAAAACGCAAGCTGCCTAAAGAGCTCGGACGAGAGAAGTTCGTCCCTGACAGCTTTGAACGACTCAATTGAGCCGTCAAAAAGGCCAGCCTTCAATGGAGGCCAATCATTAGCAGACTCTTCCGCATCCCTTGAGAGATCGTCTATTAGGCGGTGTGCGTCCAACGCATGACGCCACACAAAGCTCCCTATCGGAGGCCAGGACGGAAATGTTTCGTTCTTACGGCTGGCGTGCATAAAGGTAAGACATACTAGATACTCGAATTCGTCGAAGGCGCGCTGGTACTCAACATCGTCCGGCAGAAGCTCGGAGAATCGTTGACGAAGGGCGCTAAAGAGATGTTCGCTGGTAGGAGTCTTAAGCGACTGGCCCGGATTAAAGAATTGTGCGTCTTTCGCACTCAAAACGTTTCCTGTGTTGACCGAAGCTGCGAGTGGCCCAGGTTTTCCTCTCAATCCCGTGCGGATCACGGGACGCCAAGCCAGCGCAGCAAAGGTGTCGTATTTCTTGGCTGCAACCGCAGCTATCCCGCCTGCATAGAACAACAACAAGCTGGGATAGTAGCCGAGACGGGGCCAGACTTCGTAATAGGAACCTGCGCCCGGAAGTGGCGCATTCGCGAGCCGCTGTAAAGCGCGCACCCATAGTGAGATTTGCGCTTGCTTGCCCCAATAGCAACCGGTTACGAACAACGATTGGAGGATCTCCGTTGCGGCCTCATACCTCGAAGTGCGGTTGGTAAATTCCTGCTGCGTTGGCGGAGTATCGAAAGGGAATCGAACCGGCGTAAATGCGGAGACGACCTTTCCCACTTCTTGCATTACTAAATCGTGCAGCCGTATCTCGTCGTGTGGATTGGGTAAATACCTTTTGAGGCTTTGAACTGCGACAGCGCTTGACAGCGGATGTTCCCTAGATAACTGCCGGAGTGAAGTTACTTTCTCCTTCAGGTCCACGAAGAAGGAATCTGCGTCTGTAACTTTGAGGGTGACTGCGCTGCGAAGCGCAATCACCGCTTTGGCGGAATCAGTCAACTCATTCCGCAGACACCAAAACGTTGTGAATCGACGGCTCGGTGCTCTCTCTATTGCGGCGCGGAGGCCCGAGTCCCAATCCGCAGACCAACCACAAACGAGTAGCCCGAATTCGTCCAGAACTTTATCAAGCAGGGTCGAAATTTGCGGTTCGTATTGAGAAAGCTCTTCGGATGTATTCCTTATGCGCGTGTCGAGGTAGTCTCCATTCACCTTAATGATTGTCGTCTTGGTATGTGTAAGCGGAGGCGCGCCCGCCGCCGCATCAGCACTGCTGATTACAACTGGGGTAATCCCTACTGCTTCCGCAGCTTTCTCCGGCAAGCGATCAAAATTTGTCGTGATAACCACGCGAACATAACCCAGAGCCATTAACTCCGCTATGGCGTGATGTGCAGGTTTTGGTATCTTGATGCCTTCAGCAGCTTCAGCCTCGGTCGGCTCAAAATATCCGCGCAGCAATGCGTTTCGTTCCGTTTGCGTCGGTGCCAGCGCTGCTAGAAGGCCGCTGTAGTTTGGCTTTGTACTATGAGCCTGCTGATACCATCCGAACGGATCTGGTTCGGGATCAGCACCCTCAAGCCTTGCTACCTTACGGATAAGGTCGAGGGTGACCTCATAACCGGTCGGAATCCCAGCCGACCGTGATGTGCCCGATCCCAATAACAGCGCGTAAGCCCCTGGGTTAGAGTGGACAGAGAATGCCAAAGACACCAGTGGATCAATCATTAAGAATTCCTAGTGCTGATTTCATATCAAACAAGGAAACCGGGGACGACAAGGAAACCGAGAACAGATGGCACGTTCCCCAGTTTTTCGACGAATGGAAATTGGCGACCGTTCCGTCTGTCCGCAGTTTTTGGAGAAGTCCCATCGCGTTAATTTCAGTTTCAGCCGCTCGAACGAGTCGGCTTACTTTCTAATCACTTTCCGTTTCTCAAATCGATTCATCTGTCCTTGAATACCAGCGCGAACTGCATCCGCCCGTTCAAGTGCTTCTTCGTGGTGTCGAGATCAGCGAGTGGATATGTAAAGGTATGGTCACCGCTTTTGAGTACTGCAACCTCTTCGTCACAATCCACGATGGTTCCTCTCGAAGTGCTATCGCTCTTTTTGTTGTGCCAGTGTACCTCTTCATTCTTGTGTTCGAGGATACGGTCACGCAGTGCTTTTATTATGGGGTTCAGAATCTCATTGTTCTTTTCGTTGAATTCTTTCCATTCTTGGATCAGATCACGGGCAGCAACTCTCAACGAAGGCGGGAAGAATGCGACTTCAATCGTAGGTGAGTGAATGAGTTTTCTGATCCCGTTTCCGCGATGGTCAGGATCAAGAGCACCGATCACAACACGAGCCACTTTGACTGAGATCAGCCGGTCCACACACGAAACTTTTGGCTCGTTGCGGTTGAGGCAAGGCTCCAGTGTCGTATAGATGGTCGCACCTTCGAGATCACCACCGCTCAAAGAAGTGGTGAGACGAAATTCTGCGTGTTGACCATTTTTCTTCCCATTGCTCTCCTCAACCGCCGTCCGACAGGCGCTTCCTAACAGTTGACCGTGCTTTACGGCAACCGCGCCAACCTTCGGACGGGGTTTTTCATCCTCGGGCACGCTTTCCTTGGCGGCTTCGATAGCCATCTTCGCAAAGCGAGAATCCAGCTCAGCTTGAACGTCTGCGACTGTAGTGACATTTTGAAATTGCGCACGACTGCCGTTAACGTAACCCTGCACTTGCGCCGTCTGAGCGTGTACAAAACGAACAGTGAGATGCAGAAATTCTTGGACAACACTCCCTCGCGGATCGTCAGTGATGATTGAGAACTTGTTACCGAGTGGAAAACCATCCGGTCGTACATCGCCATAAAAGTTCACGAAGCCGGACAGGTGTCCGTCATCCGTAACTTCCAAATCCAAAACCACTGGAAACGATTGGCTGTAAAGGTTGCGTATTGTGCCCTGTTGATGAAGCGTCACGCTTTGTATCCTCCGATACGATTCCGCACAATTGCGCCGAATCACAAGGATAATACTGTTGCTTTCAGTTCAACCAGAGCCATACTCACGGTGGCTGGCGAACAAACGGCGAATATGCTACGCTTTTGCACGTGGTTCTTCGAACGTGCACAGGTTGCGGTAAAGGATATCCGAGACGTTGAGCACTCCATAGAGGTTCACTGCGGAGACTCTCTATGAAGCGATCGCCACGGCTCTCGCCGCGTTGCAGCAGGACAACTGGGTACGAGAGATCGGTCAGGGGTTCGCAACGGTAACTGTTCTTGTCCAACAGCGCCCGTGAAGCACGAAGTCAAAATGAAAGATTTTGTCTCATGGCTCGGACGCCAAGGGCGTTCTCCCGCGGAAGTCATCCTGAAGCAAAAGCTGGATAAAATATTGGGTAAGGCAAACCACCCGAGAACGTGACCGAAAAGGCTAAAGCAACAAATCAGCAGGAAGAGATCTCCGATGTCTCACCGACTCGGAGTTTGGGCCGCTTTGTGGGAGTGCTCAGGTTGTTGCCCCGCATGCGCAGGATTACCTTTCATCACTGAAGGCTGCGTGACGGTCGTACCCGGCGCGAAGGGGTCCTTTCCTTCAAGTACCGACGATGCAACGAAACCAAAGAATATCATCGCGCTCAGCAATCCCCACACGAGAACAACTGGCTTCCAGGGAACGACAATGTACATGGAAGACCTCCGGGGACGAAGACCGGCTTACGATTACGTCTATTATATGGCGAAGAACGGCGAAGTTATTTCGTGAAAATCTTGGGTGGCGTCCTAAGAGTCTGCGCCTCTTCGCCTATACCGATCTGAATTCGGTCTGCTACAATTCAATCACAGAGCAGGGACAGATGTTCTGGATCGCGGCTACACGCGGGCGGTATGGAAGCAAGTTTGACGTGCTGTCCATGCTGTCCATTTCTCCCGGAATTCAGATAGATCCGGTGGAAACAGTTGAAACCGGCGAAACGGTTGACAGCGAGAATAGACAGCAAACATGCGGGTTTGGTGCTAACCGTATGAAAAGCAAGTGGGGACGTAGTTCAGTTGGTTAGAACGCTGCCCTGTCACGGTGTGCATTTGTTTACTTGCATTTAGAAGCCTTGTAGGCGAATATGGTGGCGGTTCAGACGAGGAACCGCCAGATGCCTAAAATCTCCCACGTCAAACTCCTCAAGAAAATCAAGATTTCCACCTCGGCTGGCGCAACTTGGACCCTCGTTCCGGCACTCTTCGATAGCAAGGGTCGGGTTCGCCGCGATCATGTGATGGTCGAGGGCAGGGACGAGGTTCACGCCGAAGGTAGCTATTACATCGAATGGTGGGATGGCGGCAAGCGGTATCGCAAAGCCGTCGGTCCTAATGGCTTCGCTGCCGCCGACAAAGTGCGGGCGAAGCAGGCCGAGTTGGACGCCGTGCGGAACGGGATTGTTCCGGCACCGCCCGCGGTCGAAGTAGCCCAAGAGCGCACGACGCTAAAGCATGCCCTCGATGCGTACAAGGACTACGTTCGTTACCACCGCTCATTGCGAACCTTCCGTACTTACCGTCCCATCCTCGATTCTTTCGGCGCGTTCTGCACCAAGAACTTCATCGATGACGTGGAGCGTCAGGATCTGCTCGACTTCGCTACCGACTGCCTGAAGCAAGGGCAGAAAGGCAAGAGCATCTACAACAAGCTTGTCGTGATCTCGCAGGTGATGAAGCAGCACGGGAAGGCCAAGCTGCTCAATGCCGCGGACTGGCCTAGTTTCGTCGAAACCGTGCGGCCGATTTATGAAGACTTCGACTTGGCGAAGCTCTTCAGAGCCTGCACGAAGCCCGAGGAAATCCGGTTTAAGTTTTATCTGATGTCAGGATTTCGTGACGCGGAAGGGCGCTTCGTTACGTGGCGCGATGTTGATTTCAAGCACATGGCTGTGCGCGTAACCGCCAAACCGCATTGGGGATTTCACCCGAAGAACTGGGAGGAGCGAGAAGTGCCGGTTCCCCAGAAACTGATCGTGTTGCTCAAGGCCTTCCGTCCTGCAAATGCGACCCCCGACGATCCTATCTTCCCAAGTACCACAGGCCGGCCCGACGGTGCCATGCTAGAAAAACTTAAGGCAGTGGCGTTTCGCGGAGAGCTGAACTGCGGTCATTGCACTGTGAGCCACAAGCTGGAGAACGGGACCGTAAAGATCAATCGCTGTGCTGAAGGAGCGTACTGTGGCCGCTGGTTCCTTCACAAATTCCGCCACACCTACGCCACGAGACATCTGCAAGATGGAATCGACATTCGCACGCTCCAGCAGTGGATGGGTCACCGCGACATCGCATCAACTATGGTGTACCTCAAGGGAGTTCGGAATCAGGATATCCAGGCGAGGATTAACAAGGGCAGTCTTGCTGCGCTGGCGTAGGTCGAAGGATTACGCTCGTCACATGTATTGAGCGGAATGCGGGCGCTACACTTCGAGAGGCGGGGTCTTCTGGACGAGACCGGCAGTCCTGAAGTGTTCGGAGTAATGCCCTTAAAGAGGGCTAGACACACCAAGGACTTCTCGGCGGGTCGAACCGTCGCCGCCACCCACATTGTCCAAGCGTGTGACCTGGGGAGGAGGGGGCGGCGGCACGACAAGTCCCGAGGGTATTGTCGGAGCTCCCGAGGCGGGGCGAGTCTGATTTCGTTTGTGCTCTACCATCGCTGGAAGGGAAGGTATGCCTAAAAACTTCATGTGTTTGCCCTTCTTCTTCCCAACAAGTCGGATGTCGGAGGCCTCCAGGTAAGACTCCACGGACTCTTTGATAAAGACATCAAGTCGCAGATAGATCTCCATCACCCTCATAGAGCGATAACACTTTCCCCAGCCATTGATGAGGTTTGTGAGCTTCTGAAGCGTCCTGAAAAGGCTGTCGCCAGTTCCTGGTGTGAGGACCTCTTGCACCTTGGCCTTGAATCTCTCCACAGCTTTCTTTGCGGGGAACACGTCTTTCCCTTCGAACATCACTCCCAGAAACATCAAGCCGTGTTTCGAGAAGTAGCCAATCTTGCTCTTCGAGTGCGGCTCATCTAGAGCGTGGATCTTTAGCCCCAAGGTTTCGAGGATTACCTTTGCAGAATCATGCGCCCGGCACGCGCGCTCTTCGGACTCACACATCACAACGAAATCGTCGGCATAGCGTACAAGGTTGAATCCACGCTCAAGCATCCTACGGTCAAATTCATGTAGGTAGAAGTTTGCCAGCATCGGGGACAAAACGCCGCCCTGTGGAATTCCAGAGTCGGCACCGACGAACAACTTCTGAAATTCTGGGGTGAAGCTATCTAGATCCTGCAACTCAAGATCGAAACACTGTCTCAATAAACGAAGAAGGCTCTTGTGTCGAACTTTTCTCGAAAACATCACCCACAGTGTTTCGCGGTCAACTGCCCCAAAAAAGTTGATGATATCTGCCTCGAAATAGTGCTTGTTACCTTGTTCTACAAGCTCCTGAATGCGCGAAATTGCATTCTTGACGCCACGGTTCTTGATAAATGCGAAACTACAAGGGAGATCGAAACTTCGGAAAGTAGGCTCAATAAATAGGGCGATGGATTTCATCACCACCCGATCGCGGACACTGGCAATCTGGAGCGGTCGGAGCTTGGGCGAGGCTGTCTTAGAGATCGCGTGGGCCCTTAGCTTCTGAAATGTGTATTGGCTGGATCTTAACTCACTGCTTATGTCAGACAGATTTTGATCTAAAGAAGCCTTGAACGCCTTGATGGTGACGTTGTCAGAGCCCTTCGAGAGCATGTTACGTTTGGATATTTCCCGCCAGGCCTTGTGGAGGTGTCGCTTATCCGAGATTGCGAGAAGTGCCGACCCGGAATTCATAAGAAAAGTATTGCCGCCTGCGGAGAAACCGCGGATGCAGGCGGCATATCTCTACGGCGTTGCTTGAGCAGGACGACAAACGTCGTGACGCTGTGCGCATTCGCCATCGCTTCGTGTGGAAGCGACGCCTCCACCAAGCCTCCATCCAACGG
>Ga0209007_1000470_pt1 | contig 15869 bp, 18 predicted proteins | sample JacPinW_OM1H0_O2_FD_187961 | JGI IMG/M metagenome (GOLD analysis project Ga0209007, IMG submission 187961) | Forest soil microbial communities from Algoma, Ontario, Canada - Jack Pine, Ontario site 1_JW_OM1H0_O2 (SPAdes) (version 2) | ecosystem: Environmental > Terrestrial > Soil > Boreal... | reverse complement strand
CCCGCCATAGCTGATCAGGGAGGTCACTCTTTCATCCCCGGTGTATGTGAGAAAGCCTACAGGGTTAGGACCATAGGGAGTTTCGCTGCGCTCGCCGCTCGACGTTGTGCTCGAGGCGGACACCAGTTTCCAGGTGCCCACGAGTTTGTCATTCGTATCCCCGAATACAGCAGCTGCGAAGGCGATAAATTCAGCCATCGCTAGAATTGCAGTTCTCATCCTGTTTCTCCCTTCAATTGTATGAACCGAAGTGCGCATATACTCTTCGAAAAAGCGCCTACTCGGCATCGTAGCGATGCGCTCCTGTTCCTGGAGTTACACGGTCGCACGGATCGCATCGCGCTTCATGACAAATGATACCCGGACTTCTGACTCAAGTTCACTGATGATATTTGAGCAGTTCCGTTTGACGGAACCTTGACGCGAAGCCTACACTCTGCGGTTCTCTTGAGATGTACCATGCTTGAAGGAAAACTATGACAACGGAATTGGAAGGCAAAGTCGGGCTCGTGACGGGCGGAACGTCGGGTATTGGCCGTGATACGGCGGTACTTTTCGCGAAGGCGGGAGCCAAAGTCGTGGTTGCGGGCCGGCGCGAACTGGAAGGCAACGAAACCATTGAACTGGTCCGTGCCGCTGGCGGCGAGGGCCTGTTTGTGAAAGCCGACGTGTCAAAAGACTCCGATGTCGTTACGCTCATCCAGAAAGCAGTGAAGAAATTTGGCCGCCTGGACATTGCCTTCAACAACGCCGGGATCGAGGGTGTCTGGGTACCCATCGTCAGACAATCGGAAGAGGACTGGGATCGGACCATCGCCATTAATCTCAAGGGCGTCTGGCTCTGCTTGAAGTACGAAATTCGGCAGATGCTCAAGCAGGGCGGTGGCGGAGCGATTGTAAACATGGCGTCGATTACAGGCCTGATGGGCTCTACCGGAGCAGCTGCATACAGCGCGAGCAAACATGGAGTGGTGGGGCTCACGAAAAGCGCCGCGCTGGAAAACGCTCGAAGCGGGATTCGGATCAACGTAGTGTGTCCGGGAGTGATCGAGACGCCCATGGGTGACCGGCTCTTTGGCGCTCCGGCAGTCCACAAAGCCGTTCTCAGTTATCATCCTATCGGCCGTTTTGGAAGACCAGGAGAAATCGCCGAAGCCGTAGTATGGATGTGCTCGGACCGCGCATCTTTCATGACGGGCCAGTCCCTGGTTCTCGATGGCGGCTTCACTGCAGGACCCAATTCTCCGGGCTAGCTGCACATCGCTGGCTTAGCGCCGGCCGAACTCATGTAATCCGGTGAGGAAATCCTCCGTTGGGTATACTGATGGCCGCCTAAGGCCGTCCTGTTCGAAATGCAATCGCGCTGTGTTCGAATAGAATTCCAGACTAACAAGAGAAGATTTCGCATGAATGGAGCGGAAAAGTCTGATAGACACGCTGTTAGTTGGGGAGTGGATACCTACTTTTCAAAACCCCCGGCACCACCGAAATACATATCGTTGCCGCGCTCGACCGCATTCCGGAAATGCGCTGCGTGCTTGGCTTTTCGAAGGTGTGGCTACGGGTGCAGCCGACGATTACCGCGGATGGCCGGCAAACCGGCATGCACTCTGCTTCATCTCGGACCGGGCCTCGGCAATGGTCTCGCCAATCTTCACAATGCACGACGTGCGGAAGTCCCGCTCATTAACCTCGTGGGCCAACCGCGACATATCATTTGCACTACGATACGCCGCTTACTTTCGATATTGAGACGATCGCAAGTCCGTGCTCCAAGTGGACACGCACGTCCTCTTCAGTCACCCAGCTAAGTACCTATGCGGCTGAAGCGATCGCGGCCCTCGCACCGCACCAGGCCAGATCGCCACTGATCGTGCCAGCCGATGCCGCTTGGGGTGAGGCGCCGAGGTTGGTTCGATTCCGGTGATTCCGCCAGTGCCTATGCCCAATCGCGTTGCCTTGGACCACGCCGCGGCCATGCTGCGATCAGGTGCGAACTGCAATCTTGCTCAGCGGGAACGCGCTTTATGGAGAGGGACTGGCGGCCGGGCGCATTGCCAATGCCACGGGCGCCACGCTTCTTTGCCCGTAATCCGCTGACGCGTCAGCAGCGTGGCGTTGGGGCGCCGACAGTTGACGGCGTTGCGTATGTGCTGGAGCAGGCCGTCGAGCAGTCGAAGGAATTTCGGTAGCTGATCCTGGGGCGCCCGCGCACCGGTCGAGTATTTCGCGGGGGAAAAGCAGCGAGTTCGCTGCGCCGGAAATGACATACCCACACATTGGCAAAGGGCGGGAGAACAGTATGTGGGCGCGTTTGAGGCGTTAGAAACGGCTCTTGGACCCAGCAACCTGTCGCCGACCCAGGAAAAAACAGACCGTCCCGCTTTGCCCGAGGGCGAAATCACCCTGGCCGGACTCGCGGCCATCGAGGGCGCACTTCTCCCTGAGAATTCCTTTGTCGTCGATGAATCCATGACGTCGGGACGAGGAATGATGGCGGCCACGAAAGGCGCTCCGCCACACGACTGGTTGGGAAATACAGGAGGGTCGATCGGCATCGCGTTGCCGCTCGCGGTGGGCGCGGCCGTGGCTTGCTCAGATCGCGAGTTCTATGCCTGACTGCCGATGGCAGTGGCATGTACACACTACTAGGGCTGTGGACCATGGCTCGCGAAGGCCTCAAAGTAACGACCGTGGTTTTCGCGAACCGCGACTATGCGGTTTTAAAACGTGAGTTTTCTTATCTAGGGAGATTGGGATCCCGGGTGCTCGGGCTTTAGGAATGTTTGATATCGGGCGTCTCGATCTCGATTGAGTACACTTGGCCAAGGGCATGGGAGTGCCCGGCACACGCGTCACTTCTTTGGGAGGATTTGCAAAGGCTCTGCAGGAAGGATTTGAGAGTGGCGGTCCGACGCGGATCGACGTACCGCTGTAAAAGCGAGCCACCGTAGCGCGTTTCAGGCAATTAGACAGGAACTGTGTTCGCCAGAATTTTCGCGAGCTCACTTTTTATTATTTTGCCGGTAGGGGTCATCGGCATTGCGGAAACAAGGATAATTTCAGAAGGTCGTTTATACGAAGCAAGATGCTGTGCTGCATAGTCAGCCAGATCAATAACCGTTATCGGCGATTCGGGGATGAGTTGAACGAAAGCAACGACCTCTTCATCTCCCCCGACTGATCGGCCAACAACCGCAGAGTTCACCACTGCGGAATGAGCATTTAGAACCGCTTCCACTTCGGCTGGATAGACGTTGAACCCGCGCCGGACGATCAAGTCTTTCGTGCGCCCAACGATGAAGAGGTTTCCATCTTCCAATCGCGCCAGATCGCGTGTATTGAACCATCCGTCCTCGTCAATGGCAGCGGCTGTTTCCTCAGGGGCTCGATAATAACCCTTCATGATGTTAGGACCGCGCACGTGCAATTCACCCACTTCACCGGCAGACACCGACAGGTGATCGCTTCCGATAAGCCGAATTTCAACTCCCGGAAATACCGGCCCTATTGAAATATCGGAACGTGGCGCTTCGGGTCGCGTCAGGGCGATGGTCGGAGAACATTCCGTCACGCCATAACCGTTATGCAGAACCATACCGAAAAGACTCTCGACGCCCGACTTAGTTGCCGGGTCGAGAGGAGCACCAGAAGAAGTGAGGATCCGCAGAGCAGGAAAGTGCAGCGATGAAATCTTTCGCAGCCTTGCATACTGGAGCAGCTGGTTAAAAATCGCCGGCGTCCCGAACAACAAAGTCAGGCGGTCTTTTTCTAGCGTCACGCGCGCACTCATTGGGTCAAAGCGGGACGACAGATAAAGCGGCGCACCGGCCAGCAGCGAACCCAGTAAGACCACGGAGAGACCAACGGCATGAGATATCGGCAAGATGCCGTATATGCGGTCATCCGACGTTACATTACGTATCTGCACAGATCCGGAAGCCATAAAAAAGAGGTTGCGGTGCGTCAGCATGACTCCCTTTGGAAGGCCAGTCGTACCAGAAGTGTAGATCAGAGCCGCGACACGTTCAGAGATGGTCGGATCGAGTGCCTCGGGTTCTGCGGTCTCGTTTAGCAAGCCGACGCCAATTGAACCAAATCCTTCGCGCTGTTCGAATGCCGCCCCATCCCGTGTCGCATGATCCGCAGCATGCGGGGAGCCAGTTGTGGTGTAGAACACGCGCCGAGCACAACAGTGGCGCCGGATCTCGTCGATTTCCCGCGCCGAGAGACGCGCATTCACCAACACCGGCCACGCGTCGAGGCCAGCGGTAGCCAGTAAGATAGCCACGAAAGCCCGGCAGTTCTCGCCAACGATCATGACGCGGTCACCCGGACGTACGGCCAACTGGCGTAACCAAGTCTGGGTTTCGGAAACTGCCGTGGCCAATTGCCGATAGGTCCAAGTCCCGGTTGTCTCTATAAGAGCAGGTCGATCCGGCGAATGCTCAGCCCACAGCCCCACAACAGCGCTGATGCGAGTGGGCAGAAGCAACGGTTTATCGAGCTGGTATTCCGTCACGAGTGCGCCACGTTATTTGAAGCGAACGTTGTCGGCTGCTGAAGGTCGACCTCAACAGGCGGATCCTTCACCACGATCCCAAACATCCCCTTTTTGTCCGGGCGTCGCAGATCAGGATGAAGAGGCTCGGCCTGGCAAATTATGGACCGATGACCCGGGACCCTTTCGGTAAAGGACCGGAAACCCCAATTGACATCGACGTCATCGACGACGAAAGCCCCACCCCCCCTTAGTATTGGCCAAGCTCGATCCAGTTCGAACCGTACGTTACGTTCACTGTGCAGGCTGTCATGAATAAAGAGATCCAGCTGGCCGAGCTGTGAAAGCAACCTGGGAAGCTGCAGCCTGCTCGATCCCTTGATGAATGACCACCGATCTGTGAGGTGCTCGCCTACCGCAATGCCCACTTGGTTTTGCCAAACTCTTTCCAGCGGTGGAAGGTCAATGCTCCAGAGATGACCGCGCCCATTTCTCTCGAGAGCCTCAAGTATCAGGCGTGAGGTGAAGCCGTGGCCGACTCCGGTCTCGATAACCTTATCGGGAGTCAGATGTCGAATGAGACACCAAATCGACCGCACAAATCCGGCATCGCCGTCATTCCAATATTTGAAGCTCTCCGGACCGGGCCTAATTCCCTTTGCCTCGACATCTTTTATCACTTTCGGCCACAAGCTCCAGAACTCCTCAGTCAATTTGCACGGCCACTCTACCCCCAAGCGGTCATGGAGCCAGTGCTCCCAATTGTCCTCGGCACTGTATCGGTATTGAGGGCCTCGGCGCTCACGCCGGTCCGCAAGAGTATCCTGAATCCGCGTCCACGCCTCAAGGGGGTGAGCCGCCAAATCCGACGCAACCAACACTGGCTTCCGGAGGACGGAACGCAGAGCCGCTAACACTCGCTACCCCTTTTTGCCAATCGCGCAATCATAGGAAGAATCACATCGAGAAAAGCGTGCGACAGTCACAGCTGGCAGACTCTTCTCTCCATTACGGAAGAGCTGACGCGGGCTACCCCAACACGAGACGCTTCCCCTCCGGGTTGCTGGAGGCAGTTGTCATTGTCCTAAACATCGAAGCCTTTGTCTGACTCGCCAGCAGAAACTGCAGCCAATTCCGATACAGGCCCGCGGCCGTTGAGTGCCATCTGTTCTGCAAGGCGCTAACGATCGCCTGTTCGGGGAACAACACCATAGCCTCCCGCCGTCGATCGGCAATTGCACTTTTACGAAACTCATCTAAAATGCAAGCCGCCGACGCGTCAAAATACCCCGCTGGCATCCCAGGATACGTTTCCTGTTCGCAACTCAGGAATCGCTTGACATCTCTTCTATATTCTTTGAACAGGGTTTGGGCGCTATATTCGGGATGACCTTGGAAGTGCACAAACAGACTCTCGCGCTTGTTCTTTACGAACACGTCAACACCCGCATCTGCTGACTTCGTGAGGACAATATAACCGGCTGAGGTCAGCTCATCCTCGCGCACTTCATTCCACCTCGAATGCGGACAATAGACACGCGCCGGGACGAGGTCCATCAGCGGATGATTGGATGCTTTTTCGGACTCAAACACACCGAACTGCTTATCAGGCAAACGGTGACGTCCGATACCGTCGCTGTGAAGCACACCGGCATGTGCCGCCAAGCAGGACAGCACTGCAGAAGCCGTGTTGCATTCCGCCCAATCGAACACGTCTGTTAGGAGCCGCCAGTAGGGCTCATCCTTCAGGTTGGGCTGACGTGGTTCTGTACCTGTAACGATCACCCCATCAAAGCGTTGCTGCCAGAGTCCGTCGATGCTGTTGTAAAAATTATTCAGATGGCGCTGCCCGCGATCGGTCCGCGGAATTCCGTTTAGCGAATAAAGCTTGAGATAAACCGGAACGTCTCCCGATGCCGCATCGAGGAGATCAAAAAACTGCAACTCTGTGTCCTCCAGCGCGGCATCCGGCATGTTGTTGATAAATGCAATACTCAGTTGCTTCGTCAGCCTGGTTTTGAGCACCGACCGGCGGTTCCCTTCCAGAGCCCAACGAGGCGGTATTCGTCCGCCTTCAATAATCAGTGACATGCCATCTCTCCCCCATCACGGATTCGCGCCTGACCGGACAAAACTATTACTTGGCACTCTCGAGCGCCTGACCAAGATCCTCGAGAATATCGTCGATGTGCTCAATACCCACGCTGAGCCGAATCATCTCTGGAGTGACTCCTACCTGCGCCTGTTCCTCGGGCGTCAGCTGCCTGTGTGTGGTCGACGCCGGATGGCACGACAACGATTTCGCGTCGCCCATATTCACCATCCTCTTGAATAGGCGAAAAGCGTTGAAGCACTTCCGACCACCTTCGTAGCCGCCCTTCACCCCAAAGGTCAGCAGCGAGCAGAAGTTGGAACCCAGATATCTGTGAGCCATTGGATAGAGTGGATTGTCCGGGAAGCCGACATAGTTCACCCAATCGACCATGCGATGAGATCGTAGAAATTCCGCGACTTTCCGAGCGTTTTCCACGTGGCGCTCCACGCGAAGGGCTAGGGTTTGAATTCCCTGCAAGAACAAGAAACCGTTAAACGGAGATAAAGTGGCTCCGGTGTTTCTCTGACACACGGTCCGACAGCGAGCGACAAACGCCGAATCCCCAAAATGGTCAACATAGACGACACCGTGATAGGCAATCTCCGGCCGATTAAACATATAAAACTTTTCCGGATATTTGCGCCACGGAAACCTTCCGCTATCGACAATCATTCCACCGATACTCGTGCCGCCGCCTCCAATGAACTTCGTCATCGAATGCACAACTACATCGGCGCCGTACTCAATCGGCCGCAACAGAATGGGCGTAGCGACGGTATTGTCGACGACGAGAGGAACGCCGTGTTTGTGGGCCACCCGTGCCAGTCCTTCGATGTCGGCAACGTTACCCGCGGGATTGCCAACGCTTTCGCAGTAAACCGCGCGGGTATTTTCGTCGATCAACTTCTCCACATCTTCCGGCTGGTCGCTGGCCGAAAAACGTGACGTGATTCCCCGTTTTGGAAAGATGTGCGCCAGGAGCGTGTACGTGGCGCCGTACAACTGCGGTAGAGAAACGACGTTATTACCGGCTTCAGCAATATTGATGAGCGAGTATTCAATCGCAGCCATCCCAGAGCTGACGCTTAGTCCATCGACTCCGCCCTCCAAAGCGGCCACCCGTTTCTCGAGCACGGTGTTTGTGGGATTGCCAATACGGGTGTATATGTTTCCTTGGACTTCCAGGTTGAAGAGAGCTGCACCGTGCTCGGCGCTATCAAACTCGAATGCGACCGTCTGATAAATTGGCACCGCCACGGCCTTGGTCGTGGGATCGCCATCGTACCCCGCGTGGATTGCAATGGTCTCTCTCTTCATCCTGTGTACCGACTTGACGCCACAAAGGGTTGCATTATTCCTTCTGCGCGCCTTCGAAACTCTACGATCCGTTCACTTCGTCGTAGTAACGACACCCGAAACTGAAACTGGAACGCGTTGCCGGGTGAGAGTCTTTGCTAGAGCCCGCGTAACTGTGCGAGCGGCAAAGTCGGCACCGAAAGCGAACCGCATGACGGGTCCGAAACTGTTTGCCGCAGCAATTCCTACGAAATAAAGGCCAGGCACGGACGACTCACAAGTAGAAGAAAGCACTGGAGTGCGATTAACAGCTCGCAATTTCGAGCGAATCTCTGAACTCAAGAATGTCAGACGCTCAAGATTTACCTTGTAGCCCGTGGCGGAGATGATGTGATCGGCCTGAACCGTGCGCTCACCGCCGTCTTGAGAGCGCAGGTGCAGATGCACCTTGCCGTCCTTGACGTCAGCTCGTTGGGGCGCGTGTCCCAGCACGAGCGGCACTTGGTCCATTACTTTATCCCTGATGAACCATCCACCCGACGGTCCCAAGGTTCGTCGCACAATTTCCAGGCGAAAGCCTTCAGGCAAATGGTGAAACGCTCCCGGAGCATTGGCATAGAAACGAGATCGCCACCCCGGACCAAGGCCGGTTTGAGGATGCTGAATGCGCTTCCACAATGAGCGGCGTTTCCCCGCTGGCTTACCGTGGAACTTCAATTCTGTTTGACGTGCAACCAACTGCACCTTCGCCCCCGCGTCATACAATAATGCGGCCCAGTCAAGCGCCGAAGAACCGCCACCTATGACAACCACCTCACGGCCTCGGAAGGGTTCGACTTCGTGATGCCGTGCACTGTGTGACAAGAATTCAGCCTGGAGATCTGCCAAATTTTCCGGAATGTATTCGAAGTGCGTAATCCCGACTGCAAGCACGACGTTCCGAGCGTTTACCATCTCGCCATCGTCGAGTTTTAGAAGATATCCCCCTGAGCCGCGCTCGATACTAACAATCATTTTTTCTTCAAGCTCCGGCACCAATCGTTCTCTGAAGGCAAGCCCGTAGTTCGTGAAAGTTTCAAGTTGAACAGGTATCCCGGTGTGGGCGTACGAAATTCCTCGCTCCGAACAAAAACGTTCCAACGTAAATTGATCATCCGGATCGGAGATATTTGAAGCAAACCCATCCGACTTGAGCAACATGCCCTTGGGCATATGCGCTTGCCAGCTGTCCATGGGACGACCAAAGATGCGAAACGAGACGCCCCGCCGTCGGAGATGCGCGGCCAATGAAAGTCCGTACGGACCTGCGCCAAGAATTGCGGTGTTTGTCATGATCCTCGTATACCTCGCTATTTTCGTGTTTGGTACGGCGAAATATGCACTAAAGCAATATGGGGGGGAAGAAAGGGGAAGGGATCTCAAAACCATATCATGTCAGGGGATTGAATGCACGTGAAAAATTCGATGCTGCGGCTTGCTCGAGCACACATACAATCGCTAACAAGGGCTGGAGTTGACAGAAAGCCTGACTTTTAGGCCTTATCCCGAAGCTTTCTCTCAATGAAGGTGGTAGCATGTTGCACCGAGCCGAGGTTTTCTGTTGTTACTTCTTCATCTTCCACGGTGATATCAAAGCGTTCTTGAAGGAAAACCACGAACTCGACCACCCCGGTCGAATCGACCACGTTACCCAATAGTTGTTCGTCGTCACTTAGCTTTTCGTTGCGGCCAAAAAGGAAGTTGTCCACAAGAAAGCTGCGAATTTCATGCCCGATGTCATCCATTGTTTTCATTGTTGAGATTGCCTCCGTTTGTTTGTTATGAATTATGCTGCCAGAAGTTGAGTGGAAAGAAACGCGACGCGACCTCTCCCATATTCTCCTTCAAGCTTCCGAACTTCGCAACCAGCAAACTTGTTGGTCGAGATGCGAGCCGCGCGGGTGTCGAACACATCTGTCTAGTCGCTAAGCGCAAGTTGATTTCTCAAAAGGCCTAGGTCGAGTTGACTTCGCTTTCGGGTCCGAAGATTCGGTGCCCGAACCTTCAACTATGGCTGTGGCAACCCGCTCCTCAGACATGCAGGAATGGAGTTTCAGAGAATTGCTATCAACAAAGGCCCGAATCGTAGCAATCAGCTGCGGCGAGGCCTGAGTGTCAATTCGATCCCTTTGACCCAAGGTCAACGCGTACGCGAGTTTTTCCGGCAACTCCTGCTCGTCGCGGGCTACGATGATGCGACCTTGTTCGCCGAAGTATTTTGCAGCAGCCACCTGATGGTCGTTGCGAGTCTCCCGAAAACGAGCGAGGCGAGGGATTACTACAATGGGTTTCCCTAGTTCAAGAGCCGCAATGATCGATCCCATCCCCGCGTGTGCCACAACGATCTTGGCCTCTCGGATCAAACGCTGAAACTCCGGAGGGTCCAGAAAGCCTGTGAATCCGATGTGTTTGGGGCGGTAGGTGCCAGCGGCGATCTGGGCGAAAACGTCAGAACGCCCGCTAGATGCAGCCCATTCATCAACGGCGCTAATCAAGCGATCGAACGGTTCTTGTGAACCAACTGTAACGAAGATCATAAGACAGCACCTCCGTAATGCGGTCCTTCGCTCTTAGCGAGATGCGGCCATTGTGTAAGCCAAAGATCTGCGTACCGACCGACGAGAGATCCCGACATGGAAAGGCGCTCGATGTTCGTTATGCTATCAATCCAAATTGTCTTCGCGCCGAATAGGCGTCCAAGGCGCAGAGCAAAATACCCCGGGGCAGCACCCGTTGATACAACTACGTCTGGTCTCTCCTTCCCCAAGATCCAGACGAGTTTGAGTACCACTTGGATCAATCGTAGCTTGTTCCAGCGATTGGCGTCGTTGATTAAGTAGAATTTGTTCTTTGGAACCTGGGAACGATATGACTTGAGAACAGTAACGAATACGAGCTCGTAGGATGTGAAGGCCGGAAGGACCCTCATTAATTGAGTCCAATGGCCACCGCTCGAGGCGACCGCCAAAACCTTCTTGGGATTATCTTTCTCTTTCAAATGGACAACTCACTTAGCGGCACGACTCTCAACGACTCGCGCTGGGCGAGATCGAGAAGTGCTTCAGTCAGATCGAGCACGAAATTGTTCCGTTCCTGCGCCCGGGAAGCCATAGAGCCATCGTGCATTAAAACGATCCCACCGTTTGCGTCTTGAACCTTGCCAGTTACTTGGCTCGGGCTCGGAAGAACATTGTGGGTGTCGCCGGAATCGATGGTCCACCACCACACTGGAGCCCCGCGCCGTCGGACAGCACAGTAAGTAGCGAGAGTCATTTTGCCATACGGTGGACGGAACATCCCGCTGGGTCGAATCCAGGGCGAGAGCCGGTCATAGCCGGCCTTGATGTCCGCAATTGCCCTCCACGGAGTCGACTTCCAGGCATTGAGGTGCTGGTCGGAATGACAGCCTACGTCATGACCTTCGCGAATGACCTGGTCGACAATTAGAGGATGTCGGTGCGCGTTCAGGCCTAGCATGAAGAACGTTGCCCGGCAGTTATGCTCGCGGAGCATTTCAAGGAGCGGTGGAGTCAACGTACTGCTCGGACCATCGTCAAACGTGAGGCACAATATCCGTTTGTCGGCAATGTGCCTGCGAAGCGCATTCAGCCGATTGCGCTTCAACACCGCAGGCGAGAGATATGTCGCAACGCCTAAAGCTCCCAGGGCGGCTGCCGCCAAAGCTACTGTTGTTTGATCCATAGAAGCCGAGTTTTACGTTAACACGCGAGACGTACGATCTCGCTCCCAAGCGACTGAACTCCCACTAAGACGCCGCTTCGCACGGCGACGGGCAATGGCCGTCACAGTGCCATAGATTGCAAGGTTGAGCCACAGTCGTGGATGTCTTAACAATCGCACGAGCGTTTTATTATTGCTCGCGTCGCTGTTCCTCCAAAGGTCGGGAAACAGGCTCATCAATTCAAATGTCCCATAATGAGCACGAGTTTTGGTAGCAATTAGATCCTTGATCGTGCGCGCCGGAAATACCGTCGATCGTACGAAAGAAAGTGTCTCGCGTTCCTCTGGACGGAACTGGATCCGCACATAACCGTCGTCAGCCGTCAGTGCCGGGAACAATTGAAACCGCCGGCGCCCTTCCTCAGACATGGCGTAAACACCGGAGCCGCCAATGCCCTCCTTTGCGGACGGAAGGTAAGATCTGACCTCAAAAACTGCCCGAACTAGCCAGGAACAATCGTCGAGGTTGTAATCCCCAGTAGGAGCGACGGCGAGCACAGCTCCGGATTCCAATCGACTGGCCAATTGCCGGATCCCGTCAATCGTAATCACAATGTCTGCATCAGCGTAGATGCGCGGGAAACTGCGAGCCGCCTCGTCACCTAAATTCAGAGCGTGTGTCTTGCTTGAAATATTAGTTTCGATTACGCGAACTGCGGAACCAAAACGGCGAGCAACGGCCGCAGTGTCGTCGGCACAGCCATTGCAAACAACGATTAAGTCCAGTTCACCCGGCACAGCGCCGTCCGTCATCGCCTTCAAGGTTCGAGCGATCACCGCACCTTCATTGTGCGCGGGAATGACGATGGAAATCATAGCTTCACTTACTCTGAGCGGTTGCTACCGCCAACGAACTCGAGCCCAACACCCACTGCCCCTTCGCGTGATCGAATTGCTTCACCACTCTGGCAGGGTTGCCGGTAACCACCGAGTTCGGAGGCACGCTGCGGGTTAAGACCGAGTTTGCCCCGATCACCGAGTTCCTGCCGATGACGAGTTCGCCCTGATTGCAGACAACCGCGGCTCCATAGCCGATCCAGCTTCCCTCCTCGATTCGGATCGTCCCTCCCGGCGTAACCCCCTGCTGGGAAATGGGAGCAGTCACGTCCTCGAAGGAGTGGTTATGATCCATGACCAATGCAGAGGGACCAAAGATGACATTGCGCTCGATGTCGATGCGGTTTTTCGCCGAAATGACGCAGCGCCGTCCGAGCCTGCAATAGTCGCCGATCAAGATCACCGGATCCATGCTGGCGGGAATAGTTGGAATGTTGAGCCACGAGTCGCGGTCCAGGATCACCGAATCTCCGATTTTGACCCGGGACGCCGTCGGCCTTCGCAGATCGCACGAGTAGTGCGCGCTGAAGTTACGTCCGACGGAAATGAACGGGTAAGTCCATGCCATCCACAAGCTGTGCAGCTTGTTCACAAGACGACCAAGCAACGAAGCCCTTTGTGGTTGAACCATTTGTAATTCCATTTAGTGCAATACCCAGCTCTGATACGTAATTGTTTTTAATTTTAGGCTGCTAGATCCTGATCGGGAAAGTTACGTCCACGTGCACTTCTCGGCATCTCGCAAATAACTCAAAATTCCGCTAAACGAATCGAACCTGGCCAGATCCTCACCTTCCAGGTTCACACCGAACTCTTCTTCAACCACGGCTAAAAGAGTAACGTTTGCCACGGAGTCCCAGCCTTGCACAGATGTGGAACAAGCCTTAGCAATTTCATCGGTATTGATGCCGGGGAAAACCGCCAAGAAGCATTCTGCAAGGCGCAATTCCTTCTCATCCATTCATAACCTCCTGAGCTTTCTCCAAAATCTCTGAGCGCACTTCAAATGCACCTCGAGAAATGATGCAGCCGGGCGAGGGGTCCGTGCCCAATGTCTTGCCGAGGAATTCGCGAAGAGGGGCATTCCTCTCGGTTTTTGAGTAATCCAGCTCGATTTCAGCAACCTCAAACTTTTCGAACAGTTCTTCGAGGCACTTGTACTCAATTCGTCGGGAAAAAGCTCTGCAGCTCATGACCCAAGTGTCGATTGTAAGTTTCTTTCCGTTCCGTCGTCCCCCGAGCACCGCGATTTTTCCCAAGGGACCGAATTTGTCTCGATAGGAGACGAGCAACAGAAAGCTTTCCGGATTAAGAAAGTAATTGCGCCAGGAAGATTCAGTGTATCTTTTTCCGTTGAGGTTGAATTGGTTGGTCTTATTCACAAGTTCCAGTCCGCGAGGATCTAGAGGCGTTTGGGTGAAGTCGAAGGTTATCTGCGCTTCCACTCCCTCAAGGAAATCCGCTGACGTGGGCGTGGCCGCGTCGCTAAACTCCGTCGCTACGCTTGAGCATCGTATGCTTTCGATGCGGATGGTGTCCTCTTCGAAAATGGCGCTCTTCCCGAACAGATCGCGCAAACGCAGTGTGAGATCGTATACCGACGCGCTGTCCTTGGTTGGGAACTGTATGCACTCCACTTGAGGGTAAGAAGCTTTTACTTCCGCGAGTTCAAGAGGGCTGTCGTCAACGAAAACCACCGAATCGGGCCCCACATTCCACGTCTTGAGGATTCGCGCCACGGCCTGCGACTTCGATCCCCAGCCTGCCTCAACCGGAAAGATCGTGGTCGATGAGAGCGCCAAGTCTTCCCGCTGCAAAGCCTCTTCAACCAACGAACGTTCATTCTTGCTGGCAACTCCTATTAGCACACCCTCGCTGGCGAGGGCGCCGAGGAATCTTTGATAAAAAGCATGCATTTGACTGTGGTGGTCTAGGTCCCACGATATTCCCTCAACTCCTACTTCCCCTAGAATGCCTCTCCACAAAGTGTCATCCAAATCCGTAATCAGCCCCTTCTTGGCAATTGGTCCTCGGGTCAGGGAAGCAAGGAGAGCAGCAAGGGCTGACGCATGCGGCAGCCGATAAGGAAACCCAGTGAGGACCTCGGACTCCACCTCGAGACGTTCCCGTAATGGGGAAACCAAATCGATTCGCTGGGCACTGAGAATTCGCACTTGGGCACATTGGGACGCTTTAGAGCTGATGGATTGCACAATGGCTCGGAGATCGAGTTCAAACGAGCTTGTTTGCCAACCGGGGACGAAGGAGATTGGCGGCACCGGTAATGTTGGAAGGCACAGTACCACAGGCAAGCGCTGGGAGATTTCTTCCAACATGCATTGGATTCGTAAGGCACGCCCTGCCGCAGTCGACAGTATGTCTGCGCACTCGGACGGGATCCACCTTGCAGGGCTGCGAATTCCTAGCCGTGGGTCAAGGTCGGACCATTCAATCAGGACAATGCCTGCTTCTACGTCGGCCTCTGCGAGCCGGTCAAGGTTGCCGAAAAAGTCGTCATACAATCCGTCTTGGATGTCGATGATGTGGTCGCGAAATAGCTGACTTAGTTCAGCGGACAGAAGTGTCTTCAGGTGGAGAGGATTCAATCCCGCAGCCAGAAAGCACGCAAAAGTCCCACCCTTTCGGGTTCTCATGGACTTTAGTATGGCTAGGGCCTCGATCAACTTCATATTTCCTCGTTTTCCCGAGCGCGTTCGATCACGCGAGAGAGGGAACAACTTACCTTACAGGCTCGCTAACTGCGGCACGACCGGCTCCGCCGGTCCAGACTCCCGTTGCCGGGTCGACCTGTCGCGCGAGTCTGGCAGGATTACCCACCAACACGGAGTGGGGAGGGCAACTTTTGGTAACGAGGGCATTGGCGGCAACGACGCTGTTCCGGCCAAGCACCAATTCGCCCTGGTTGCATACGATTGCTGCCCCATGGCCGATCCAGCAGCCTTGCTCGATTCGAATCGTACCACCGGGAGTAGTTCCTTGATTGCTAACAGCAGAGCGCAGATCTTCGTAGGCATGATTGTGATCCATGATCAGCACACAGGCAGACACCATGACGTCACTATCGACGTGGATGTAATTCTTGGCGGAAATCGTGCACTGGGCATTAATACAGCTATTGTCCCCAATGAACAGATTGGTCTCCCCTTCCGCATCCGGGAGAACATTGAGCCAAGCGTTCTTCCTGACGATGACGGAATTACCGAGCTTGATCCGAGGAGCTACTCGCCTGCTCAGTATGCATGTGGAATGCATGGATAAGTTACCGCCGATTGAGGCAAACGGGTAGGTCGCACTCACCCATAAGCTGTGCAGCTTCGTCATAGCCCTCGAGAAAAAGGA
>Ga0209007_1000469_pt1 | contig 15884 bp, 15 predicted proteins | sample JacPinW_OM1H0_O2_FD_187961 | JGI IMG/M metagenome (GOLD analysis project Ga0209007, IMG submission 187961) | Forest soil microbial communities from Algoma, Ontario, Canada - Jack Pine, Ontario site 1_JW_OM1H0_O2 (SPAdes) (version 2) | ecosystem: Environmental > Terrestrial > Soil > Boreal... | reverse complement strand
ACGGTGGCGAAGGATGCATCGGCGAAGGAAAGCGCGAAGCCGGAGGCGGGCGGCAAGCTCAGTCCCGCGGCGAAGCGCGTGGCCGAAGAGAACAAGGTCGACCCGAAAACGGTGGCCGGATCGGGGCGCGACGGCCGCGTTTCAAAGTCCGACGTCGTGAATTATTTGTCGGCGAAGGAGGGCGCCGCGCCAAGTCCCGGGTCGGCTCCGGCCGGCCCCGCCGCGGCCGCGCCGGGCGCAGCTGCTGCCAAGGCAGCTCCGGTGCAATTCGTTCCCGCGCCTAGCGCGCGCGGCAACCGAGCGGAGCAGCACGTGCCCATGACGCGGCTGCGTGCGCGTATCGCAGAGCGCATGGTTCAGGCGCAGGCAACCCAGGCGCTGTTGACATCGTTCAATGAAGTCGACTTGCAGGCGGTGAATGAGCTGCGCTCGCGCTACAAGGATCAATTCGAGAAGCAGTACGGCGTGAAGCTCGGCTTCATGTCCTTCTTCGCCAAGGCGTGTGTCGAGGCGCTGAAGAAATTTCCGTCGGTCAATGCCTCGGTGGACGGCAATGACATCGTATATCACGAGTATTTCGATATCGGCGTGGCCGTTTCCACCGACCGCGGTTTGATCGTGCCGGTATTGCGCGATACGGATCAACTGAGTTTTGCGGACATCGAAAAGTCGATCGCCAACTTTGCGTCGCGTGCACGTGCCGGTTCCATCACCATCGAGGAGCTCACCGGGGGCACCTTTACCATTACCAACGGCGGCGTTTTCGGCTCTCTGATGTCGACGCCCATTGTTAATTCCCCGCAGAGCGCCATATTGGGTATGCACAAGATTCAGGATCGGCCGGTCGTCGTGGACGGCCAGGTCGTGGTACGGCCGATGATGTACATCGCCCTGACCTATGACCACCGCATCATCGACGGCCGCGAGGCGGTGCAGTTTTTGGTGACGGTGAAGCAGTGTTTGGAGGATCCGGCGCGCATGGTGCTGCATATATGAGTGACGTTTACGATGTCGTGGTTGTTGGTGCGGGACCGGCGGGCTATCCGGCCGCGATTCGCGCCGGACAAAACAAATTGAAAGTGGCCTGCGTGGATGAGTGGCAGAACACCGACGGCAGTTATGCTTTTGGCGGCACTTGCCTGAACGCCGGCTGCATTCCGTCCAAGGCGCTGCTGGAATCTTCTGAGCTATTCCAGCGTGCCAAGGACGAGTTCTCGATCCACGGCATCCAGATCGGCGCGCTCACGCTCGATTTGGGCGCGATGCAAAAGCGCCGCGCCTCCATCGTCAAGACCATGACCAATGGGATCAATGCACTGTTCAAGGCCAACGGTGTGGTCGGTATCCAGGGGCATGGACGATTGCTTCCGGGCAACAAGGTGTTGGTGAAGGCTGCGGACGGCACCGAGAAGACGCTCGAAGCCAAGAATGTGGTCCTGGCTTCAGGGTCGATACCCATCCGCCTAAGGTCCGTGCCGCATGATGGCAAGTACATTGTCGACTCCTGGAATGCTTTGGAGTTCGATGCCGTCCCGAAGCGGCTCGGCGTCATCGGCGCCGGCGTTATCGGTCTTGAGCTCGGCAGTGTGTGGCGCCGGCTCGGCAGCGAAGTCGTCGTACTCGAAGCGCTGGAAACGTTCCTGCCCATGGTCGACCAAACGATAGCGAAGGAAGCGCAGCGGCACTTCAAAAAACAAGGGCTGGATATCAAATTGGGCGCCAAGGTCTCCAGCGCCGCGGTGTCGGGCGAGGCCGTGGATGTCACTTACACCGATGCGCAAGGCGAGCACTCGTTGCAAGTGGACAAGCTCATTGTCGCGGTCGGGCGCCGGCCATTCACCGAAGGATTGCTGGCGGAGGGTACCGGCGTCGAGGTGGACGAGCGAGGCTTCATCAAGGTCGATGAGCAGTGCCGCACCAGCGCGCCCAATGTGTGGGCGATCGGCGATGTGGTGCGCGGTCCCATGCTCGCGCACAAGGGCAAGGAGGAGGGCGTGATGGTCGCCGATCTGATTGCCAATCATTATGGCCACGTGAACTACAAAGTGATCCCCTCGGTGATCTACACCCAGCCGGAAATTGCCTGGGTGGGGCAGACCGAAGAGCAGGTGAAGGCGAGCGGCCGGCCCTATAAAACCGGCACATTCCCCTTTGCCGCCAGCGGCCGCGCGCGCGCGATGGAAGCAGGTGCCGGCATGGCCAAGATTGTTTCCGCGAAGGACGACGATGAAGTGCTCGGCATCCATGTGATCGGACCGATGGCCGGTGAATTGATCAGTGAAGCCGTGCTGGCGATGGAATATTCGGCGAGCACCGAAGACATTCAGCGCACGATTCATGCGCATCCCACGTTGTCCGAAGCGATTCACGAGGCGGCGCTCAACGTCGACAAGAAGGCAATTGACTCGCTAAATCGCTGAGTAACGTGTAGCGTTTGTCCAACATTCGCGCGCAGCGCGCCGCTGCGCGGCGGTGTTGGAAAATCTAATTTGACGATAAGCGAATCGCGCCTCGCCGCGTGACGCAGTTCACACCTGGTTATCCCTCCCCAGCATACCTTTCTAGCGCTTCGATGGGCGTCGCAGGTACGAGACGTTCGATTTGTACGACACTGCCCTTGAGGTGGGGAATCATGCTACTAGGCCATAGATGGCTGCTGCTGGGAGTCTTGTCGCTGCCGATATTGAGTGCCTGCGGATCAACCTCCCTGGGCAGCGAAAGCGGCACGATCCAACCCACGGGGACGGGCGGAACCATGCCCGTAGCGCCGGTCACGCCGCCGAAGGCGGCGCCCGTCGGCGGCGGTGTCTCAGGTACGGACAACACGGTTTCCGCCACAGCCTCCGTCGGTTCTGTGAGCGTTGCCGTCGGCGCCAGCCAGACCATCAGCATTACTTTCACCTCCGCGGACAGCCTGCCGCTCACGGGCTTCTCGGTGTATGGCAGCTTAGGTACGCTACCCGCGGATTGGAGCGCACCGAGCAGTCTGACCTGCGCGAGCGTCGGAGCCGGCAGCGGCTGCGTCCTCATCTTGACCTTCGCGCCCACCGCGATCGAAAGCGGCACGTTGACGCTCGACTGCGTTTACGTCGACAACGCCGGATTACCGAGAACGCCGGGTCCTTGCCTGACGCTTAGCTACGCCTCGACCGCGTCGAACAATATCGTCGCTTCCATTTCACCGAGCGGCGAGATCGACGCCGCGATCGGCGGCAGCAAACAGTCCGTCACGGTCACTTTCACGACCGATGATGGCAATGCAGCGACCGCGTTGAGTGTGACGGGTCTCGCGGCCAGCCTACCGGCAGGTTGGAGCAGTACGGCAGCGGGATTGTCGTGTGCCGTGGTGAGCACGGGCAGCGGCTGCCAGTTGCCCCTGTCGTTTTCGCCCACGGCGGCCGGCAATGGTACGGTGACGCTGAACTACACCTACGTCGATGGAACCGGCGCTTCGCGCAGCGGGTCGCTCAACATTCCCTACGCGACGACGACCAACGGCTCGGTGACGAGCAGCGTGTCTCCGACCGGCGAAGTCAATGCGGTGAACATGGGCAGCCAGTCTGTGGCCGTCACCTTCACCACCGAGGGTGGCACGGCTGCCGGCTTGAGCATATTGACCGACCTGACCAAGCTGCCGCCCGGTTGGAGCAGTGCCGCCAAAACTTTTGGCTGCGACAGCGTGAGTACGGGCAACGGTTGTCAGCTGCAGCTTCAGTACTCCCCGACCGCGCTGACCGCGGGTACTCTAAGCTTGCGTTATGGATATAACGACGCCAGCGGCACGCCCAATTTCGGCGTCGTGAATATCCCGTACGCCGCGACGACCAATGATAACGTCGTCGGCACCGCAGCGCCCTCCGGCCAGATCACGGCCATGTTGGGCTCGCCAGGCCAACCCATCAGCATCACCTTCACGACCGACGATGCGCGTCTCGCCACTGCGTTGCAGGTGACGAGCAGCCTCACCACCTTGCCCGCCGGGTGGAGCGCCAGCGCAGGCGCATTCAGCTGCAATGTCGTGACCAGCGGTACCACCTGCCAGCTGATGCTGACCTATGCTCCTACGGGCGTGGATAACGGCACGCTGAATCTTGGTTACTCCTACGTGAATAACGCCGGCGAATCGAAGAGCGGCTCGGTCGGCATCCCGTACCAAACGACGACGAATGATAATGTGGTGGGTACCGCCGCTCCGACCATGTTGGCGGCAGTCACCGGCAGCAGCAATGCGGTGACGGTCACCTTCACCACCGATGATGGTAATTTCGCCAGCGGATTGGCGGCGGATCTTTCCACGCTGCCGCTCGGCTGGACTGCGCCGGTGAGCAGTTTCGCCTGCGCCAGCGTGAGTGTCGGCTCCGCCTGCCAAGTCGTGCTGACCTACGCGCCGACCGCCGCGGCCAGCGCCACGCTGGCGTTTGGCTTCAGCTACGTGAACAGCGCGGGAACCCACCAGACCGGTACCGTCTCGATTCCTTACAGCGCCGCCCCATAGAAGCCTATTTCTTTCGTCTAGCGCTGATGACGTTCGGCAGCTGCGCGATGCGCGCCAGAACTTTGGACAGTTGCGGCAATCCGGAGATCGAGATGCCGATGCGCATGTGCGCCACACTGTCTCGCTTATCGGTGACCGTGGTCATCCCCTGGATGCTGATTTTCTCGTCTGCCAACGCGGCACTGACATCGCGCACCAGGCCGCGGCGGTCGAAAGCCTGCACTTCGATATCGACCGGAAATTCACCGCCCGCGAGTTTGCCCCAGTCGACGGCGAGCACGCGAGCCGGCGACTTAAGCGTCAACCGCGCCAGATTGGCGCACGCCTGACTGTGGATGCTCACCCCGCGTCCCACGGTGATGTAGCCGGCGATGGGTTCAGGCGGCACGGGCTTGCAGCAGCGCGCATAGGTCGACAAGAGATCGCCGATTCCTTGCACTTCGGCCTCGGGCGGGCGCGCGGTGCTGGCATGCGGCCGAGCGCGTTCGCTTCGGGTTTCGCGTGTATGCAGCAAGCGCTGCATCGCGCCGGCGACTTGCGCGGCGCTGATCTCTCCCAAGCCCAGGGCCTCGTGGAGCGACTCGGCGCTATCCAGTTGCAGTTCATGCAGCAGTTCAGGCATGGGCGCACTCTTGACGCCAAGGCGTTGCAATTCCCGCTCCAGCATGGCGCGGCCCTCGACCCGGTTCTGCGTTTCGTTCTGTTTGCGAAACCACGCCCGTACCTTGTTGCGATGGCGCGGACTCGCCAAAAATCCCGATTGGGCGGAAAGCCAGTCGCGTGACGGTTGCGAGGTCTTGGCGGTAATGATCTCCACGGTTTCGCTGTTCTTGAGGCGATAGTCGAGCGGCACCATGCGCCCATTGACCTTGGCGCCGCGCGTCCGATGACCTAAATCCGTGTGCACTTGATAGGCAAAATCAAGCGGTGTGCCGCCGACCGGCACATCGACGATTTCGCCCTTGGGCGAGATCACATAGATGCGGTCTTGAAACAGATCGACGCGAACCCGATCGAGAAAATCGCGGCTGCCGCCGGTGCCTTCGTCGGGCGCCAGAAGCGAGCGCAGCTCGTTGATTTTTCGCTCGTAGGCTTGATTGCCGCGGCCGCCTTCCTTGTAGCGCCAATGCGCCGCGACGCCGCGTTCGGAGTCGGCATGCATGTCGTGCGTGCGGATCTGAATCTCGACCGGCTCTTGGCCGGGACCGATCACGGCGGTATGGATGGATCGGTACAGATTGCCTTTCGGGGTGGCGATGTAGTCGTCGAATTCGCCGGGAATGAATTGCCACAGCGAGTGCACCACGCCGAGCGCCCCATAGCAATCGGCAATGCTGTTCACCAGCACACGCGCCGCGCGAATGTCCATCAGCTGCTCGAAAGCCAGCTGTTTCACCTGCATTTTTTTCCAGATGCTGAAGATGTGTTTGGGCCGCGCCTCGATGGTCGCTTCGATGCCGGCGCCGCGCATCGCGATCTCAAGCACCGTTTTCAATTCCTCGACGTAGCGTTCGCGCTCGGAACGGCGGGTTTTCAGCGCGGCCGCAATATGTTTGTACTGCACCGGTTCCAGATACCGAAATGCCAGGTCTTCCAGTTCCCATTTGACCTGCCACACCCCGAGGCGGTTGGCGAGCGGCGCATACACCTCGCGCGTCTCGATCGCGAGCTTGCGCTGCCGCGCCCCGCCCACGCCCTTGGCCGAGCGCATCCGCTGCAGCTGTTCCGCAAGGCGCACCACGACGAGGCGCACATCGCCGATCACCGCCAGCAGCATCTTGCGCAAGGCTTCGGCCTGCGCCGCCTCGAGCCCACGCTCCGGAGCCCAATCGGCCGGCAGGCCGAACTCCCCGAGTTGGCGTAAGCTCAAGGCGAGGCGCAGCGGCTCCGCGCCGAAGCGCTTCAAGGCACCCTCGCGCTCGATGACGCCCAAGTCGAGCAGCGGTTGAATCATCGCGGCAATGACGACATCGTCGTCCGCGTCCAGTGAGCGCACGATGTCGGCCACCTCCAAAGCGGCGCTGCGCACTGCCTCGCCTTCGGCAGGCAATTCAATCTCGCGCAACGCCGTGATGGCGGCCTGCAATCTGCCGCTGGCGGCCCGAACAGGTGCGGTGGTTTCCATGCTTTGGGTGGGTTTAAGCGGCTATTGCCGGTATCATACAAGGGCTATGCCAGCCCCTACGACGAATCAAATTGCGCCAGCGTGAGCTCGCGGCCATCCGCGTGCTCGGCATCGATCCGGGCTCGCAGCGCACCGGCTTCGGCGTATTGGATGCCGCGGGCTCCCGTTTGACCTACGTGGCGAGCGGCGTCATCCGCACCAGTCAGGCCGATTTTGCGTCCCGCTTATGCGAAATTTTCCGCTGTATGCAGACCATCGTGGCGCAATATCAGCCGCAGGAAATTGCCATTGAGAAGGTTTTCATGAATCGCAACCCCGACAGCGCCTTGAAGCTGGGCCAGGCGCGCGGTGCGGCCATTTGCGGTACGGCAAACGCCAAGGTGGAAGTGTTCGAATACGCGACGCGCCAGATCAAGCAAGCGGTGGTCGGTACCGGCAATGCCGAAAAGGCGCAGGTGCAGCTGATGATGAGAAGCCTGCTGAAGCTCGACGGGCCTGTACCCGCGGACGCGGCCGACGCCCTGGCCGCGGCGGTGTGCCACGCGCTGCGCGGGCGGACGATTCTGCTGCGGGCGGCTTTAAGCGGATGATCGGCTTCCTCAAGGGCCGGCTGGCGATGAAGCAACCGCCAACCCTAATGCTGGATGTCAATGGCGTCGGCTATGAATTGGAAGCGCCGATGTCGACTTTTTACGGACTGCCGTCCACCGGTGAACCGGTCGCGCTGTTCACTCACTTGGTGGTGCGCGAGGATGCGCACATTCTGTTCGGCTTCGGAACCGACAGCGAGCGGCGCTTGTTCCGCGGGCTGCTCAAAGTATCGGGAGTGGGGCCCAAGATCGCATTGGGTGTGCTGTCCGGGGCGAGCGTGGAGGATTTTCTGCGCACCATCGAGGCCGAGGATGTGGCCATGCTGCAGCGAATTCCCGGCATCGGCCGAAAAACCGCGGAACGAATCATCATTGAGATGCGCGACAGCGTGCAGAAACTTTCCCTGCCCGCCCTTGCGGGCAACCCGCTGAACCCCGGCGCCCCGCAGTCGGCGCAAAGCGAGGCGTTCAGCGCACTGATCGCCTTAGGGTACAAGCCCCCGGAAGTCACACGGCTGTTGAAGTCGGCCGATGAGCCGGGACTGTCGACCACCGAAATCATTCGGCGCGCCTTAAAATCCGCGGTGAAACCTTAGAATCGCGCATGAGAATTCGCGTATGAGCATGGGCGTATGAGCATCGAACAAGATCGGGTTATCGCCAGCACCAGCCGCCGCGACGATGAAGTCATCGATCGGGCAGTACGGCCCAAGACCCTCGCCGATTACATCGGGCAGCCGAACGTCAAAACACAGATGGATATTTTCATCCAGGCGGCGCGCATGCGCGGCGAGGCCCTGGACCACGTCCTGATATTCGGGCCGCCGGGCCTCGGCAAGACCACCCTGGCGCACATCATCGCCAACGAGCTGAAAGTGAATCTGCGGCAAACCTCAGGCCCGGTGCTCGAGCGCGCCGGCGACTTGGCGGCACTTCTCACCAATCTGGAGCCCCGGGACGTGCTCTTCATCGACGAAATACACCGCCTCAGTCCGGTGGTCGAGGAAGTGTTGTACCCGGCCATGGAGGACTCGCAGCTCGACCTGATGATTGGCGAAGGTCCTGGCGCGCGCTCGATCAAACTGGATCTGCCGGCATTCACGCTGGTAGGCGCCACCACCCGGGCCGGCTTGTTGACATCGCCGCTGCGCGATCGCTTCGGAATCGTGCAGCGGCTCGAATTCTACAGCACCGCCGATTTGACCCAGATCGTGACTCGCAGCGCGTCGATCCTGAAGCTGAACTTGCAGCAGGACGGCGCCGACCGCATCGCGGAGCGCTCGCGCGGCACGCCGCGCATTGCCAATCGGCTGCTGCGCCGGGTGCGCGATTTTGCCGAAGTAAAAGCCGCCGGAATCATCAATGGAGAAGTTGCGCTGGCGGCGCTCACGATGCTGGAAGTGGATCCGGAAGGATTCGACATGCTCGACCGCAAGCTGCTGTTGACGATCATTGAGAAATTCGATGGCGGACCGGTGGGCGTGGACAGCTTGGCCGCCGCGATGAGCGAGGAGCGCGGCACCATCGAAGATGTCGTCGAACCGTTTCTCATTCAGCAGGGATTTTTGATGCGTACCGCGCGCGGGCGCGTCGCGACGCGGGCCGCGTACGCGCATTTTCGCTTGACGCCTCCCGAGCGCGATATGAATCTGCCGCTATTCCGGGACAGCCAGTAAATGCCCGCTGCGCCGAGCTTCGCCGCATCGTTCAATATTTACTGGGAAGACACCGATGCGGGCGGCGTCGTGTACTACGCGAATTACTTGAAGTTCCTGGAGCGCGGCCGCACCGATTGGCTGCGGGCCTTGAGGATAGATCAGCAGCAATTGCGCGCCGAACGGCAGCTGCAGTTTGTCGTGGTAAATATTACCGTTGATTTTTTGCGGCCTGCGGTGCTGCATGATGAAATTCTCGTCACGGCTACCCTTGAGCGTCTGGCGGGTGCCACAATACATTTCAAGCAAACAATAGAGCGGGGCGGCGAGCAATTGATCGATGCCACTGTAAGAGTTGCCTGCCTCGATTCCGGCACGCTGAAGCCGCGTGCCATCCCCAAGGATCTTTTCACGGAGTGGCGCAATGCCCAATGACTTGTCGGTTTGGAGCATGGTGCTGGATGCGAGTCCCATCGTGCAGGTGGTGGTGGGGCTGCTGCTGATCGCGTCAGTGACGTCCTGGGCAGTGATCTTTCGCAAGAGCCAGGTGATCGGGCGCTCGCGCCGCCAGGCCGTGAAGTTTGAAACCGCATTTTGGGCCGGGGGCGATCTCGCCACCCTGTACCGCAATATCGAAACCAAGGGACGCGCGGGCACGGGTCTGCAAAGCATTTTCGAGTCGGGGTTCGGCGAGTTCAGCCGGCTGCGCCAGCAAGGGGTGCCGGCGGAGCAGCTATTGGACGGCGCGCGGCGCGCGATGCGGGTGGCGCAACTGCGCGAGTTGGATCGCTTGGAGGAACACCTGGCGATCTTGGCCACAGTCGGCTCGACCAGTCCTTACGTGGGATTGTTCGGCACGGTCTGGGGGATCATGACGGCGTTCCACAATCTCGGCAATGTGCAACAGGCGACGCTCGCGGCGGTCGCACCCGGCATTGCCGAAGCGCTGATCACAACGGCCGTGGGCCTGTTTGCGGCCATCCCCGCCGTGATCGCCTACAACCGCCTCGCCGACCAGGTCAGCCGCCTGGAGCTGCGCTTCGATACATTCGTCGAAGAATTCTCCACCATCTTGCAGCGCCACGGATCCACTCGGGTGCAGGGTTAGTCCATGCCGACGCCGCAACGCCGCCGCCGGTTGATGGGCGAAATCAACGTCGTGCCGTACATCGACGTCATGCTGGTGTTGCTGATCATATTCATGATTACGGCGCCCTTGCTCAAGGAAGGGGTCAAGGTGGATTTGCCCGACGCGGGGGCGAAGCCGATCGATGCGGATTTCCTGGCAAAACACGAGCCGCTGATCCTGACCATCGATTCGAGTGGTCGCTTATATATCAATTTTGGTCAGAATCAAGATCAACCCGTGTCCGAGTCGACCGTCAGCTCGCGCACCGCCGCGCTCCTGCGCCGCGATCCGCAGACGCCGGTTCTGGTCAAGGCCGACACCACCGTGCCGTATGGCACGGTCGTGCGCGCCATGGTGCTGCTGCAGAAGGCCGGCGCCTCAAAGGTGGGTTTCCTGACTGACCCGGTGCACAATGTGCCTGGCGCACGCCCTGCCAATGGAGCTGCCAGCGGGGCGCGCTAATGCCTGGTTTCGTTCGTGAACACTCCTGGCCGATCGTCTTGTCCGTGGTTCTGCATGGGGCGCTGGCGGCCGCGCTGCTGGCGGCGACGCTGATTTCCGTCAACCATTCACTGCCCACGATGCAGCCGATTCCGGTCGATGCCGTGGTCGTCGATTCACAAGTCCTGCACGCCGCGCAGCGTGCGCTGACCGAGCGCGCCGAGCAAGAAGCGGCGCGAGTGCGCGCGGCCGCGGACGCAAAAGCAGCCGCGGACGCTGCCGCCGCGCAAGCCGCCGCCGATGCGCAAATGGCCGCGGCAAAGCAGCAGGCGGCGGAGGAGGCTAAGAGCGCTGCGGCCGAAGTGGAGCGCACCAAGCAAGCCGAGGCTGCGAGGGCTAGCAGCGAGGCGCAAAAAGTCGCCGCCGCGAAGCGTGCCGAGGATGCGAAACGCGCCGAGGACGCGAAGCGGGCGGAGGATGCCAAACGCGCGGAGGACGCGCAGCGCGCGGCGGAGGCAAAGCAGGCCGATGATGCCAAGCATGCCGCCGATCTCAAAGCAAAGGCAGAGCGCGAGGCGGAGCTCAAGCGTCAGCTGGCCGAGGAGGAGCATGTGAGCGCAGTGGAGGCGAGTCCGGCACGGGCACAATACATTGCGCGGCTCGCCGCCAGAATTCAGAATGCGTGGATCAAGCCGCCGTCGGCGCGTGCCGGGCTCGATTGCATTGTAAACATTACACAGATTCCGGGCGGCGAGGTGACAAGCGCTCACGTCAGCCAGTGCAACGGGGACGCCGCGGCCCGGCAGTCGATCGAAAATGCTGTATACCGAGCCTCACCCTTGCCGGCGCCCCCGGACCCGGCATTATTCGAGCGCAACCTTGTGATTCACTTTCATCCAGACGAATAGAGTTACCCATGCACAAGCTGTTTTCCTGTTTGGCTGTCCTCGTGCTGACGTGGGCGTGCCCTTTTACGCACGCCAGCGAGTTTGTCGTCGAGGTCACGAAAGGTCAGACGGAAGCCATTCCAATTGCCGTCGTGCCGTTCGCGTCTGCGGAATTGACCGCCGCTTCGTTCGATGTGGCGCAGCTGGTGAGCGATGATCTGGCGCGCAGCGGCCGTTTCAAGACCATGGACCGCAAGGACATGATCGAGCAGCCGCACACCGGCGCCAATATCGGATTCGATGACTGGCGCAGACTCAACAACGACTACATGGTCGTGGGCTCCATGCAGGCGGACGGCCCGGATCGCTACAGCATCACTTACGAGCTGTATAACGTGCTCACCAAGCAGCGCCTGCTGGGCTTTCAGATTAGCTCCAATCGTGCCGGCTTGCGATCAGCGGGCCATCAAATCGCCGACGCCGTGTTTGAAAAAATCTTGGGTATCCGCGGCGCATTCTCCACGCGCATTGCTTACATCTCGGTGCTGGGGCATCTGCCCGACAAGACCTATCAGCTCATCGTCGCGGACGCCGACGGCGAAAACCCGCATGTCGTGATGCAATCTCGCGAGCCGCTGATGTCGCCATCGTGGTCGCCGGATGGCTCGAGTCTGGCCTATGTTTCTTTCGAGCAGCGATTGCCGACAATGTATGTGCAAACCCTGAAAACCGGCGATCGGCGTGTCGTATCGGCGCAGGCCGGCGTGAATCAGGCGCCGTCGTGGTCTCCGGACGGAAAGAAGCTGGCGCTGGTGCTGTCCACGCGCGACGGCAATTTGGACATCTATGTAAAGGACCTGACGACTCAGCAGCTGTCCCGAATCACGGACGATCCGGGAATCGATACCGAACCACAGTGGTCCAAGGACGGCCAAAGCATTTATTTCACCTCCGATCGGGCGGGGGGGCCGCAGATTTACAAGGTCGGCATCAGACCCGGTGACAAGCCACGGCGCCTCACCTTTCAAGGCAGCTACAACGCCCGGCCGCGCATCTCCCCGGATGAATCGCAACTGGCATTTGTCACCCAAGAGAACGGGGACTATCGAATCGCTACCATGGATCTTCGCGGGCGCGGCGATGTCCAAGTGCTCACCAAGGGCCATTTTGACGTTTCGCCCAGCTATGCGCCCAACGGGGCGGTGCTGATTTATGCCAGCCGCGACAAGGGAAGAGGGGTGCTGGCGCTGGTGAGCGCCGATGGCAGGGTGCAGCAGCGGCTCGTTTCGAGCGAAGGAGAGCTGCAAGAACCAGCTTGGGCGCCATTTTGATCATACAAACTAATACACAAATAGACCCATCGTCGGTACCCTTACAACCCATTGGATCCCTTAGAATCCGGACGGAGAAATAAATGAAACGCATCCTATCAATCGCTGTGCTCATCGCAGGCGCCGCACTGCTGGCCGGTTGCCCCAAAAAGCACAATGTGAATGACGCGCCCGTCGCCGGTACCCAGGTTCCGGATTCAAGCGGCAACGCCGCGGAGGGCGCGTCGACCTCGACCTCGCCGCTCGACGGCGATGCCAACAGCAGTTCGCGCGGCCTGAACGGCGAGGGCACCGGACCGCTAGCCCGCAAGATCATTTATTTCGATTTCGACAAGTCGGAGATCAAGCCCGAGTTCGCGGACATCGTGACGGCGACGGCACACACTCTTTCCGGCAATCCCCGGTTAAAGCTCAAACTCGAGGGCAATACCGACGAGCGCGGTACGCGCGAATACAACATCGGCTTGGGTGAGCGCCGCGCGCAGGCCGTGCGCCGGGCCCTGATGCTGCAAGGTGTGGCGGAGTCGCAAGTCTCGACGGTCAGTTTCGGCGCCGAGAGGCCCGCCGCCGAGGGCGATGATGAAGCCGCGTGGGCGAAAAACCGCCGCGTGGAAGTGGTCTTTCTGCCGTGAAGACGCGTGCGCAACTGGTCTTGAGCGCTGCCTGCCTTGCTTGGGCGTTGAGCGGTTGCGCATCGACCCCGCCGGACGAAGATCCGGTGCAAATCAAATTGAAGGAGATGGATACGCGTCTCGAGCGTATCGAGCGGGTGATGGCCAATCAGAGTCTGCTGGACGTCTCGAATCAACTCGAGGCCCTGCGCAGCGACGTGCGCGCCATGCACAATGATGTCGATCAATTGAGCAATGCCCTGGAATCGGGGCGCAAACAGCAGAGAGACCTGTATGCGGACCTCGATCAACGACTGAAAAATCTCGAGGCGCGCGGCAGCGCTGCATCGGCTCCCGGTGCCGCCCCCGGCACTGCGCCCGCCGCGGGCGCCGCCGCTGCAGGCGCCCCCGCTGCCGCTGCGGCCGGGGCAAGCTCCGCGGACTCCGGCGAGGACAAACCCGCTTACCAGGCGGCGTTCAATCTGTTGAAAGACGGGCAATATGATCGCGCCATTGTGGCTTTCCAGAAATTCTTGGCGGCCTATCCCGATAGCTCCCTCGCTGACAATGCGCAGTACTGGCTGGGCGAGGCCTACTATGTGAATAAGGCCTATCCGGAAGCGGAGGCGGCGTTTCAGCGGGTCATCGACAAGTACCCGCAGTCGCGCAAGCTCGCCGATGCGCTGCTCAAGATCGGCTTCTGCCGCTATGAGTTGAAGCAGTGGCAGTCCGCCCGCGAAGTGCTCGGCCAAGTGGTCGCGCGATTTACGGACACGCCCGCGGCACGCTTGGCCCAACAACGACTGGATAAGATGTCGGCCGAGAAACATTGAGTGAGCAGGCGGTCAAATCCGAGCGGCTGCGCGTCAACGAAATTTTTCATTCGTTGCAAGGTGAGGCCGACAGCGTAGGATTCCCGACGGTGTTCGTGCGGCTGACGGGTTGCCCGCTACGCTGCCAGTATTGCGATACCGAATATGCCTTTCACGCCGGGGAATGGTTCGATCTCGACGCCATCCTTGGAAAGGTGCGCGAACTCAAGGCTCAGTACGTTTGCGTGACCGGCGGCGAGCCCTTGGCGCAACCGAATTGCCTGAAACTGCTCGAACGCCTGTGCGATGCCGGTTTTAACGTGTCGCTGGAGACCAGCGGCGCGTTGGATGTGGCAGCGGTGGATTCGCGGGTTTCACGCGTGATCGATGTCAAGACCCCCGCGTCAAACGAAGCTTCACGCAATCGCATTGAAAATTTCGCGCATCTATCGCAGCGCGACCAGCTCAAATTCGTGATCTGTTCACGCGAGGACTATGACTGGAGCAAGGAGTTCATGCGCGCCCATGGCTTGACGGAACGCTGTCGCATTCTGTTTTCGCCCAGCTACCATCAGCTCTCGCCAACCTTGTTGGCGGATTGGATTCTGGCGGATCGCCTGCCGGTACGCTTCCAGATGCAGCTGCACAAGGTTTTGTGGGGCGATGTGCCCGGCAAGTGAAGTGACAAATGCGCGTGCCATTGTCTTGCTGTCAGGCGGTCTTGATTCGGCGACCGTGCTCGCCATGGCGCGCTCGAAGAATTATCAGTGCTACGCGCTGAGCGTTGAATACGGCCAGCGTCATCGCGCCGAACTCGATGCAGCCCGGCGAGTGGCAGACGCACTCGGTGCCCATGAACATCGGATCATGCGCGTGGATCTGGCGGGGATCGGGGGTTCGGCGCTGACCGACACCCGCGTTCAAGTGCCTGAGACACCGCAGTCGGGGATTCCAACGACCTACGTTCCTGCCCGCAATACCTTGTTTCTGTCGCTGGCGCTCGGCTGGGCCGAGGTGATCGGCGCCAACGATATTTTCATGGGTGTCAATGCGGTGGACTACTCAGGGTACCCCGACTGCCGGCCCGCCTTCATTCAAGCGTTCGAAAAACTGGCGCAGCTCGCCACCAAGGCCGGCGTCGAGGGCGCACGCTTCAGGATCCACGCGCCGTTGATCGAGATGAGCAAGGCGGACATTATCCAAGCCGGTTTGAAGCTGGGCGTTGATTTCAGCGCGACGGTTTCGTGCTACCAGGCCGACGCCGAAGGGCGGGCCTGCGCCAAGTGCGATTCTTGCAGGATACGGGCGGCGGGCTTCGCGGCAGCGAACACCCCGGATCCTACGCGCTACCGCTAGAGCGCGGCCGGGGGTGTTTGCCGGTGATCTAGCGGCCAAGTTCGGCTATGATGCGCGCCTGCAAATGGGACGGTAGCTCAGTTGGTAGAGCAAGGCCCTTTTAAGGCTTTGGTCCTGGGTTCGAGTCCCAGCCGTCCCACCAATAAATTCAATGTGTTACGTGTGACTATATCCGCAAAAGCCGCCCGTACGGAAATATTTATAGGTCTTGGTTTTAAATTCAACCGGCCGACGAAATTCGCCCCTCTTGCGACCGCTAGCGGCGGTTTCTAGCCGTTGTTGACCTCTGGAGCTGATAGAGCCGTTCTTCTTTCGTCGCCGCGAAGACGGCCCCTGTGGGACGGCGCGATCACTCGCTATTTGCTGAGCTTGCAGAGTCGCTGAGGGGAGTTTGCCGGGAGGAAGGAGCTTCATGATCGCTGATCAACGAGTTAGATTCGGGTTGCCGCCGA
>Ga0209007_1000468_pt1 | contig 15888 bp, 13 predicted proteins | sample JacPinW_OM1H0_O2_FD_187961 | JGI IMG/M metagenome (GOLD analysis project Ga0209007, IMG submission 187961) | Forest soil microbial communities from Algoma, Ontario, Canada - Jack Pine, Ontario site 1_JW_OM1H0_O2 (SPAdes) (version 2) | ecosystem: Environmental > Terrestrial > Soil > Boreal... | reverse complement strand
GGAAACCGTGGAGACCCCCGCTGCCGCTGACACCGCCGCCAGCGCGAACCGCACCGCCTGTTGCAAGCTGCGACTCTTCGCCATGTGTTGGTTCCTCATCTGATTTCTGATTGGTGAACTGGTTAAGCTGAGAACGCGACTCACACGCGTTGCGGATTCACTACAACAGTCCATCGACTGGCCGGCTTCCACGCAGCGGGCGTCGCAAACGCGCGTCAGGAGACCCAGGCACAGATTAAAGTCAACACAACGCCTCCGTGGCAGTTTGGGAAGACCCGTTCTTCAGTGGTGACGACTTCAGCCTGGTTGGGGACGACTGTCCTTGCCCGGCCGCCCGACTCGTAATTACTCCGCTCGAGCGCCGAGCGCTGCGTCCGGCTTACCGCGCTAGCCGCGTTCGCCGGACACCTGTCGCGAACAAACCCAGTGAGCACGCACGGCTACCGACACTGAGCCACGCAGTCCACCAGTTTCCTGGGGCGAAACCAGCAATCATCGCGCGGCATGGCGGCCGCGGGGGCGAGGACTGCTCCGCCGCGGACGAACGCTCCTCAGAAGGGGATTTCTGGCTTAACCGATGGCTGGAACTGTTGGTGCTTGGGTTCGCCACTCGCGCGTGGCGCGAGTGGCAGCACTTCAAGAATTCGCTCGCGATACCTTGGGCTCGAGCGAAGTCTCCGACCCGAGGTCAGCGTGAACGCGAACGCACCGTGCCCCAGAAGCTCGACGTACAGGATCGCGCGAACGTTGACCAGCAGTGAGCGCTCGATGCGCACAAACCCGTGCGTGCGCAGAGCCGACGCCAGGCGCTTGATCGAATCCCGGCTGAGATACTCCAGGTTCCCCACCCGGAACGTCACATAGTTTGCGTCAGACTCGATGTAGTCTATTCGTTGTGGACTCAGGGGAAAGAGACGATGTTCGCGCTCACCGATGAGAAAGGTCGCAGCCGAGCTCTCGCCGATCTGGCTCGGTCGCAACTCATGCGCCTCCGGCTGCAGCTCCCGCGAGACGCCCGCGCACCATTCCCGGGCACGCTCGATGGACCTGGCAAAGCGCTGAGCGTTCACGGGCTTTAGCAAACAGTCGAGCGCGCCTGCCGCAAAGGCGCTCAGCGCATGCGCGGGATTGGCCGTCACGATGATGCCAAGCGGCCAGTTTTTCTCGGCCCGAGCCGCACGCAGAACGTCGAACCCACTCATGTCGGGCAGCTCTGCATCGAGAAGCATCACGTGCGGACGCAATTCGTCGATTGCCTTGATAGCCGCAGACCCGGAGCCGGCCTCGCCGACCACATGGAGATCATCGCTGCGTCCGCACAGCTCGCTCAACGCCGCCCGCGTCCGCGGCTCATCATCGACGATCAACAGCTTCATTGCGTGCTCAGCAGATCTTCCGGCGCCCCCGTTGACGCCGTACCAACCAGTCGGTATCTTACACAGATGCGAGAGGATAGCCAGCCGAGGCGCGCCGCACCGGGGGCTCGCGAGAAGCTGTTGGACGCATCGTTCGTGCTCATCCGCGAGAAAGGCTACGCGGCGACCTCGGTCGACGAGCTCTGCGCAGAGGCTGGAGTGACCAAGGGCGCGTTCTTCCATCACTTCCGTAGCAAAGACGCGCTGGCCGTGGCCGCGGCGAATCGCTGGTCCGAGATCTCAAACGCCTTGTTTAAGACAGCGCCTTACCATAAGCACCGCGATCCCCTCGATCGAGTTCTCGGCTATCTCGAGTTCCGCAAGGCGCTCCTCACGGGGGAAGTCGCGCAGTTCAGCTGTCTCGCCGGCACCATGCTGCAAGAGGTATATGGAACCCATGCCGAGATACGAGAGGCGTGCGAGGCGTCCATCAGCGGCCACGCGGCAACGCTGGAGGCCGACATTACCGAGGCGATGAAGCTTTACGGCGCTCGTGGAAAATGGTCGGCGCAGACCCTGGCGCTCCACACCCAGGCGGTTCTACAGGGTGCTTTCATCCTCGCGAAAGCCAAAGGCGGACCCGACGTCGCTGCGGCCAGCATCGATCATCTGCGCCGCTATATCGAATTGCTGTTCAAGACCGGGGCACATTGACCAGCGGTTACCGCGCCGGAACCACCCGGGGCGGATCGTCGGTGAGCGTGATCAGCGCGCTGTAGCGCGTGTCATCCAGCGTGAAGTCGATCTCGACCTTCGGCGGATTGCTGGTCCGCAGCAGCATCCCGTAGCAGCTGACGTCCTTGCCGCCGGCTTCCGTGTACTGCAGGTGCCCGGCTCCCGGGTTCGGGCTTTCCTTTCCGATTTGAACGCACTTGCGCGCCATGCGCCAGGGCGAGTGTGAGCGCCGATGGATGGCGCGGCCGCTGCGGGGTGCGATCACCCGGAATCGATAGGCTTTTGAGGTGCCATCGCGCTATGAGTTCCGCAGCGTCGTCTGGGGGGTCGAGACGTTACCGACCGGCCTGTCGATGCCACGCCACCATCATAACGAGGGATACGCGACGGTGGTGCTCGCCGGGCTGATTCACGAGGCAGGCTTCGCGGGACGCATGAGTGCGCAGCCGGGCGATGTCTTACTGCGCGGTCGCTTCGACTGCCATCTCGACCGCGCGGGCTCGCGCCGGACGCTGCAGATCCTGCGCCTGCCGTGGAGGCACGACTCGACCGAGGGCTTGTACCGCGTGACTGACCCGGACGCACTCGTCCGACTCTGCGAGATCGATCCGCAGGCGGCGGCGGCGCAGCTGCGCGAGCGACTGCAGCCGTGCGCTGCGCGCTCGACGGACTGGGTCGATGAGCTTGCCGCGGCGCTCAGCGCCGAGTCGAGCTTGCTGCTGCAAGACTGGGCTGTAGGGCGCAACCTGCGTCCCGATGCGGTTTCGCGCACCTTCGGGCGCGAGTTCGGTGTTTCACCGAAGCGCTTCCGGCTCGAGTCGCGCACGCGCCTCGCCTGGCGCGAGATCGTCGGATCGCGCCTGTCACTCACCGAGATTGCGCTCCGCGCCGGCTTTGCCGACCTCGCGCATCTCAGCCGCAGCGTCCACGCCTTCACCGGCCACAGCCCCTGGGCCTGGCGGGCCGAGCTTGCCGGCTAACGCGCGTGCGCCCCGCGGCGCGTCAGCTCGAACTCAGCTCCCTGGACGCCATGGCGGCGAAGAGGGTGCCGAAGGCGGCGCACTCCTCGTCGCAGAATCGGCTCGCGATCGCCTGCAGCCCCGGCCGCTCGCGCTCGAGGTCCCGGTCGACCCAGGTCAGCCTGCGGAACGCGTTCCAGACGAGCGGCGCCGTCTTTGCGACTGGCTGAATCTCCGACGTCTCTGCGAGTGGGGAGAGTGACGTGATGAAGGGGAAGAATCCGCAGGCGTGGAGCTTGCGCACCCGGACCAGGTTGCTGAGCAGGATGTCGTAGGGAACATCGAGAGGCGTTTCGGACTCGAGCAGCAGCGTGAGCAGTGCCTTCGATCGGCCGTTGACCATATACGCAGTCGCACCGGCGAAGGGCAATGTGCGCAGATCGATCAGCTTGATCCTGCCCGCAGGCAGCTGCTGCCGTAGCCTCAGCAGCCCGACCATGGAGGTCACGTCGGGAACGAGGAAGTCCGTGAACGCGAGGTCCCACGCGGAAGGGTCACGGAGCGCCACGAGTTGCTCGAGCTCGTCGCAAGTGCGAGTGCCAAGCATCGCGTCGTCCTCGAGGACGAGGAGCGGGCGCGGATCGTCAAGGCTTTCCCGGATGAGATGTCTGTGACTGAGGAGGCAGGCCTTCTCCGCGTCCGACAGGCAGCCGGCAACGGCGTGCCGCCGGACGTATTCGCGGTCAATAGCCCGAAAGCGCCTCAGCCGCCAGTCTGCGGGCATCCAGCGCTTGAAGCTCTGCTCAAGGGCCGCGCGACGCTCGTCGGCGCCATCGAGATTGATGTAGCAGCAGTCAATACGCTGCACGCGTGTCTCGCAGTGTCCGAGCGGCAGTCTGTCATCGGCCGTGTGGCAGAGGCTTGAACGCACTTGCGACGCGAACGCCACGGAGCGCGCCTCGCGTGCGTCGATTGGAGCGAGGAGGGCGCCTGTGCGTTTAAATCCGGCAGCTTGGGGCGCCGGGCATGCTGGGAGTCGCGGGCCGGAAGCGACGAACGGAGACTGCGCCGGGTTAAGCTGAATGCCTGCCAGTCATCGGCAACGGGCACGAATCGGGCATGCACGGACCGCGCCTGGAGATAGACTCCTGAACTCAGGGGAAGGAGCACGCCATGTCCATCAAGAAGAAGTTGCTGTGGGCAGCCATTGCGGTGCTGGGTGCTGTGGCCTTAGGGCTGGTCGCACTGCACCGCGACGAGCCGGTGAATGCGATGTGGCTGGTGATCGCCGCGTTGTGCATTTACACCATCGCCTATCGTTTCTACGGCCTGTGGATCGCCAACACCGTGCTGGGCGTGAATGCCGCGCGGCAAACGCCGGCCTATCGACACAGCGACGGCCTCGATTACGTGCCGACGAACCCCTACGTGCTCTACGGCCATCATTTCGCCGCCATCGCCGGCGCCGGACCACTCGTGGGGCCGGTACTCGCCGCGCAGATGGGCTATCTCCCGGGGACTCTGTGGATCCTCGCAGGCGTGGTGTTCGCCGGCGCCGTGCAGGACATGATCGTGCTGTTCCTCTCGACACGGCGCGACGGCCGCTCGCTCGGGGACATGATCCGCTCGGAGATGGGCGCCGTGGCCGGAACGGTGGCAGGCGTCGGCGTACTGCTCATCTGCGTCATCATCCTGGCGGTCCTGGCGCTGGTCGTGGTGAATGCCCTGAAAGCAAGCCCCTGGGGCACGTTCACGGTCGCCTGCACCATACCGATCGCGCTCGTGATGGGGATCTACGGTCGCTTCGTGCGCCCGGGGCGGGTCGGTGAGATGTCGGTGATCGGCCTGGTTCTGCTGATCGTGGCGCTGCTCTACGGCCGCACGGTGTCCGAGGCACCGGCGCTGGCGCATTACTTCACCTTCTCGGCACCGGCGCTGGCACTCATCATCATCGGCTACGGCTTCACGGCCTCGGTGCTGCCGGTGTGGTTGCTGCTCGCGCCGCGCGACTATCTGTCGACTTTTCTCAAGGTAGGAACCGTCGCACTGCTGGCGATCGGAGTCTTGATCGCGCACCCGCAGCTGCAGATGCCGGCCATCACCAAGTTCATCGACGGTACCGGTCCGGTGTGGGCGGGGAGTGTCTTCCCCTTCCTGTTCATCACCATTGCCTGCGGCGCGGTGTCCGGGTTTCACTCGCTCGTATCATCCGGCACCACCCCGAAGATGATCGAGAGCGAGAAGCAGATCGCCGCCATCGGCTACGGGGGCATGCTCACCGAGTCCTTCGTGGCGATCATGGCCGTAATCGGCGCCTCGGTCATTCACCCGGGCGTCTATTTCGCCATGAACAGCGGGGCGGCGCTGATCGGCACTACGGCGGCGCATGCGGCCGACGTGATCACCTCCTGGGGTTTCACCGTGACGCCCGACATGCTCAATCAGGTGGCCCACGACGTCGGCGAGGCGAGCATCCTGTCGCGCACCGGCGGGGCGCCGACCCTGGCGGTGGGCATGGCGACGATCTTCTCCAGCTTCCTCGGCGGGCGCGCGCTGATGGGTATCTGGTACCACTTCGCCATCCTGTTCGAGGCGCTGTTCATCCTGACGACGGTCGATGCCGGCACGCGCGTCTGTCGCTTCATGATCCAGGACCTGGTCGGCCACGGAATTCCCACGTTCAAGGACACTCGCGCGTGGAGCAACAACGTGGTCGGGTCCGCGCTGGCCTGCGCGATGTGGGGGTATCTGTTGTACGCGGGTGTCAACGACCCGTACGGAGGCATCTGGACCATGTGGCCGCTCTTTGGCGCAACCAATCAGATGCTGGCCACCATTGCGCTCACTCTGTGCACGGTGGTGCTGTTCAAGATGAAGCGCGAGCGCTGGGCCTGGGTTACGGTGGTACCTACGCTCTGGCTGCTCATCTGTACACTCACCGCCGGGCTGGAGAAGGTGCTCAGTCCGAATCCCAAGGTCGGATTCCTGAGCCATGCCCACAAATTCAGTCACGCGCTCAGCGCGCAACAGGTGCTCGCGCCTGCCAAGTCGCTCGCCGAGATGAGCCGCATCATTTTCAACGACTATCTCGATGCGGCTATGGACATTAATCGCCGTGGCCGTCGTTCTGACGGTGTTGGCCTACGGCGTCATACGGATTCGCCAGGCTCGCGCCACGCCGCAGAGGACCGCTATCGAGGTCGGTGGCGTTGCGGTGGGCCATGGGTAAGGTCTCGCGTCTATGGAGGAGGGCGGTGCTGACCGCCCGCCTGATGGTCGGGATTCCCGACTACCAGACCTACTTGGCCCATCGGCAGGCGCATCACCCCGCAGAGCCCGTCATGAGTTACCCGGAGTTCTTCCGCGAGCGGCAGCAGGCGCGCTACGGCGGCTCACGGGGCAGCCACAGCTGCTGCTGAGGTGCGACGCAGCGGACTCAGTGGACGCCAAGGTGGCTCAGCAGAAATTCGCTGCCCTCGGAGTACACCTCCACGAAGCGTCGGTACGTCTGGTCCATCTCGTGCGTTTGTCCCACCACTGCGTGCTGCACGAGCTCAACCCGCGGGCGGCGCGTCTGCAGGGCGCGCGCCAGCACGACCCCATCATCGAAGTTGACGTTCATATCGTCGTCGCCCTGCACCAGCAGGACGGGCGAATCCCAAGTGTCGAGCTGCCCGATGGCGGAGTGCGCAAATCCCACCTGATCGGGCGCGGTGTGCACGCCGGCCATGTCGAAGCCGACCTTGAAGATGTCGGAGTGCAGCGCCAGGGCCTCGGCGGTCATGTACCCGCCCCAGGACAGGCCATACATACCGACACCGCGACTCGCATCGACGTCTTTCCGCGCCATCAGGTAGTGCGCCGCGCCGACGAAGTCGAGGATCTCGGAGTTCCCCGTGAATCCCCAGCCCGGCGCGTTCCTGAACGCCTCACCACGCATGATGCTGCTGCGGTACTCGACCGACAGAACCACGCAGCCTCGGCTGCTGGCGAGGTACTGGTTCATCTCGTAGAGGTATTGATACGCCTCCATGTAGTGAAACCCGGGCAGCATTTGCCGCCGAATCCCGCCGTGCGAAAAGATGATCGCGCAGCCGTTGGGATGCGCCGGAACAAAGAGCTGCCCGAAGGCCCTCTGGCCGTCGGAGCCCGCGAACTCGACCAGCTCGGGCTTCACGAGCAGATTGCCCGGGAACGAGGCGAGTGCCTGCGGAGCTCCTGCGCCGCGCGTCTCCCCGTGCGCGTCGCGGATGAAGACCTGTGGCGGGTCGGCCCAGCCGGCACCGAGGTAGGCGAGCCGGCCGGCCTCGAGCGGGACCGGTGCCCACTGACTCTTCTCGCCCGTCGTAATCGCACGCGGTGCCGCGCCCTCGAAGCCGACGCTCGAGATATGCCGGCGGCCGAGGTCCCCGATGTTGGTGGCATAGAAGAGCTGCTTGCGGTCCATCGACATCGCGACCGTTTCGACCTCGCCGTCGCCGGGGGTCAGCAGCGTCGCGTCCCCGCCCGCGGCCGGCACGCCGTAGAGGTGGCGCCAGCCATCGCCCTCCCAAACGAATGCAATCCGGTCGCCGGCCGACCAGAATAATTCGTCGCCGAACTGGCCCGGGCTGTAGCGTTGGTCGAGTTGGTAATAGACCGAACCCACGCCCGGCTTCGCCTGCCAGATCTGGTGTGGCACGAGGTCCGCGAGCGCGACCATCCAGATCGCCCAGGGGTGCTCCGAGCGCATCGGGCCGCAGTAGCGCTCGCCGCCGCCGCACCAGTTGCGCTGGAGCCCGGGCGAGTCGCCCGGCTCGCGGCGAAACGCGAGCCGCTGGCTATCGGGCGACCAGACGGGCCCAAGATCGACGACGTCCTTGTCGTGCGGGATCAGCACGGTCGTGCGCGAAGCGAGGTCGCGGACCTCGATTCCGCCACCACGCTCGTAGGCAACCTTTTTCCCGTCCGGCGAGAAGCGCATACCGGTGCGCGGGCCGAGGAGGAATGACTCCGGCTCGCCGACACCGAGCAGATGGTGGTTCGACCAGACCAGCGCGGCCGCCATGACCATACCGCCCGAGCGCCACAGGATGTAACGGTCGTCAGGCGTGAAGATCGGCTCATTGCCGGTGCCCAGCAGTCGCGGCGCGTCGTTCTCGGTCCCGATGATCCACACCTGCTGCTGCGGCATCTCGGGAGAGGAGGGCGGGTTCGGCGAATCGCCGTGGCGATTTACGCGCCCGCCGCGCACGAACGCGACCGCGCCACCGGACTTCGAGACCGCGACGTCCGAGAGATCGCGTCCGTCGTCATCCGGGTAGTTCACCAGCCGGCGCGCCTTCTCGCCGACGCGCAGAAAATATACGTTGCGGCTCTCGGCCTCGCGCGTGACGTACGCGATCGAAAGCCCGTCGCCCGCCGGCGCGGGAGGCTCGATAACCGGCGTCGCGATGATCGAGGCCATCGTGAAGCGCTCCGACGGAAGCTGCGGCGGCGGATGCCAGGCACCCGTCGAGAACGTCGGCACCGGGCGCGTGAGCTCGCTCGAGAGCAGGCCGTCGGCGCCGCGAGTAAACGTAATGGTCAGTGCATCCTGTGACCAGCGCGGGTCCGCATCGAGGTCAAAGGCTGGATCGACGTAGCCGATCTGATGGCTCGCAAGGTCGTAGACGGCGATGAATTGCCATTTGTCGCTCGCGGTGCCGTCGTCGAGCCACGTGCGCTGGTCCTCGTACGCGATGCGACGGCCGTCGGGCGAGAACACGACTTTACCGATCTTGCCCCGCGTCGACAGCAGACGATCGGGCGCGGTCCAGTCGCTGGAGGGGCTGCTGCGTGTGGCGCTGAGCAGCTGCCGGCGATCGTCCGACGCCCACGCCGAACGGAGCCCATCCGGCGACAGGCTCGCCGATGCCGGCGGCTTGATGAGCGCTTCGGCAGGCTCCGCCCAGCTCGGTGCTGCGTGAGCAGCCGGCGTCGCGGTCGCCGGGGGCGCAGCGTGCGCGCCCGACAGCACGGTGGCCGCGATAAGAAAAAGTACGAGTGAAATGGAGGCCCGGAGCAATCCGGCATGGTCGTCAGCATGCAGCATGGTCGGCTCTCAGTGTGGTAAGTCAACGCGCTTGCGGTCCGGCGCCGCGCCCGTCGAGTCCGTCAAGCAGCGCCTTGTGAAACGCCGCGGGATCCTGAATCTGGGGCGCATGTCCGAGGTCGGGAAACTCGATCAGCCTGGCGTTGGGAATCTGCCGGGCAGCGCTCTTGCCGAGCTCGGGGTAGTGTCCGAGCGTCGCACGTACGGCCGGCGGCGAGAAATCCTTACCGATGGCGGTAGTGTCTTTGTCGCCGATCATCAGAAGTGTCGGCACGGAGATTTTTGCGAATTCGTAGACCACCGGCTGCGTGTAGATCATGTCGTAGATCGCCGCCGAGTTCCATGCCACAAGCTCCTTCCCCGGCCCCGCGTTCAAGCCCGCGAGCATCTGCACCCATTGTTCGTAGTCCTTGCGCCAATGCCCCACGTAATAAGTGTCGCGCTCGTAGTTGCGGATGCTGTCGGCGTTCGTCTTCAGTTCGCGCGCGTACCACTCGTCGAGTGAGATGGATGGAACGCCTTCGGCCTTCCAATCCTCGAGCCCGATGGGGTCGACCAACACCAATTGCCGGACTTCATCGGGGTACATGAGCGCAAAACGGACCGCGATCATGCCGCCGGTCGAGTGGGCGATGAGCGTCACATTGCGCAGGCCCAGTGAGCTCAGCAACGCGTGGGTGTTACGCGCGAGCTGCTGAAAGGTGTACTGATAATGCGGTGGCTTGGTCGACTTGCAGAAGCCAATCTGGTCCAGAGCAAGCGCACGATAGCCGGCCGCAGTGAGCGTTTCGATCGTCTCGTGCCAGGTAGCGGAGCAAAAATTCTTACCGTGGAGCAATACGACCGCGCGACCATTCGGATGATCGGAGCGCACATCCATGTAAGCCATGTGCAGGGGTTGCTGCTGCGAGGTGAATTCAAACTGCTTGACGGGATAAGGATATTCGAAGCCCTGCAGTTCGGGTCCGTACGCTAACGTCGTTTGCTGAGCCGTTGCGGCCATTGCGGGGAGCAGCACCAGCGGTGCAAGAAGACTCATCGAGTGCTTGAGTTTCAAATGCATGCTCCCCGCGGTGGGCCGTGAGCCCCCGTACGAGACCATACCTCTGGAACGCGATTCCGGTCACCCGCTCGTGGACGCGCGGTCACGACTTTCCTACGCACAACCCTCTACAGCGAGCAGCCCTTCGGCCGCCGCCCGTCACTTTTTCGGAAATACCGCGGTAGATGTGGCCTGGCCGGTCCTCAGGTGGTCGTTTACAGATTGAGATTGAGGAAGACCGATAGCGATACGATCCTGGCGCCGCTCGTTTGGGGGATGTTGAAGTTCTCGTACTCGAGGCGCGCGCCGAACATGGTGATGTGCGCCTGGACGCCAACGCCCCAAGCGAAATCGGTCCCCGCGAAACCATGCCTTATTCGCATAATGTATATTATGTTAAATAAGATATCGGGGGGCCAAATGCCCCGAGGCGCGCCACCCGCGGCCCCACCCTATTTAGCCGAGTCAGGTCGTTCCGCAGTGCCCGCAGAACATTCGCCGACCATGATCTGAGGATCTGAATTCACGGATTTCCTCGCTGCCCGCCGTCCACCGGAAGTGGTCAGTGGGAACCAGAGTCCAGGTCGCAAAGGCGCTCCCGGTCGCTTTGCGACACAGCGAGCAGTGGCAGGCGACCGTGATTTTCGGCTCGGTATCGAGCTCGTAGCGCACACGCCCGCAAAGACAGCTTCCCGCGTAGGTCACCGACATGGCAGCGGGCCTCCCGAAGTCTTACCGTGATGTAAGGGCACCGCGACAGGCCCCGGCATGACATAAGCGTAAGCTCTACAAATCAAGGCGCCACGCACCGTTCGCTCAAGGCACAATCACTTCACCGGCCGCGCAGCGGAGCCGCAAGTCCGGCGGAGGGACCCCATGCAACGCGCCAAGCCGATGAGCCTCGAGGAGACTTACGATCCATCCGGATCCAACGACGGGCGCGATTCTGTTGCCCCCCGCGTGCGGTCAAGCGTGCAATGGCTCTTATGCGCGATATTTTGCGGCATGGCCTGGGGCTGTGGCGGAGGAGGCAGCGGCAGCAGTCCCGCGCCAACGCAGCCACCACCGCCAACGCCGCCTCCTCCGACCACCGCGACACTTCTCGCCGTCACGAATGCGACGTCCGGGACCATCGACATGCTTACGATCGACACGACGACGGGCGTCCCAACGCCGATCGCCGGCGATCCTCTGCCAGATGGACCAACGGCGTCAGCTCTTTCGATTGATCCCAAGAAACGGTATCTGTACGTAAGCAGCACCTCGGGTGAAGTCAGGGGGTACCTGATCGACCCATCGACCTTGAACCTGACCGCGGTTACCGGAAGTCCGTTTTCGACGGGCGCGCAGTCCGTCGCCATTGCTGTCGATCCCAGCGGTCAATTTGTACTGACCGCTAACGGCACCGCGAACACAGTATCGGTATTCAAGATTGGCTCGGCCGGCGCCCTCGCTGAAGTGCCGGGGAGTCCCTTTGCGGCTGGAGCGGAACCCAGCGCGATTGTCATTACGGGTCAGTACGTGTACGCCGCGAACACGGGCGGTAACAGCGTGTCCGCCTGGACCATGGACACGACGAGCGGCGCTCTTACGCCCGTGGCGGGCAGTCCCTTCGTCACCGCAGGGTCGCCGAACGGGTTGGTCGTTGATATTGCCGGCACGCATGTCTACTCGACCGAATCGGCACCGAACGAACTGTCCGGCTTCTCGATCAACGCCACCAGCGGCGCGCTAACGGCGATTGCCGGCAGCCCGTTCGCGGCCAGCTACACGATCCGGTCGCCGGTCGTGGATGCCGAAGACAAGCGGCTGCACACTGCGAATGGCACCAACATAGACTGCTTCACGATCAACGCCAGCTCGGGCGCCTTGACGGAAATTGGAATCTCCGTCACGAATGGACGAGCCATTGCCGTGGCGCTCGATGGTCCAGACAACTTCATGTATGTGCTGGACAACGTCGACAACCAGGTCGAGGTATTTTCGATCGATCCGAGCGACGGCGGCAATATCACGCTCATCACAGGAAGCCCCTTCGCGCTGTTTCCGGGCGCAGGTAGTGAGGATCTTGGGCCAAACGCGATCGCCGTACAGCACTGAAGGCGACCGGTCGGCCGGGGGCGCAGGGCCGCCCGGCGAGGCCTCGACCGTACCCCCGCGCTGAGCCCGCCGTCTGCCCGGCGCCGCGGGCCCCTCTTCCGGCACCTCCTTCGGCTCCCTGCGCGCGCATCCGAACCGCGAAGGCGGTCACATTGGCCCCCCACCCGCGCACCGGCTAGGCGCGCACATGCGACATAGTTCGCTGTGCTGCCGGGTGCCTCGTGGTGGAATTCGCGCCGGTTCGTCAAGCGGTTGCAGCGGGATGCGGCTGCGCGAGGAAAGGCCGTTTCAATGACTGGCGTGTCACACCTGAGACCCATTGGACCGGCTGATCGAGCGCGCCGATGAAGCCGATTCATAGCGAAAATCCCGACAACCAGACCGGGGAAAGCACCGGCCTTTTCAGGATCCCGGTCGGCGAGCTCCGGCCGCCCGTAGAGACGCTGTTTCGCAATACGATCGACAACGCGCCGATCGGCATCGGCTTTGCGAACCGTGACGGCGGCTTTCGCCACGCCAACCTCGCGTTCTGCGCCATGCTCGGCTTCGAAGTGCATGAGCTCAAGAAGGAATCCATAGCGAGCCTCACGCACGGCGCCGACCTCGAGGTCACCAACGCGGGTCTCGAGCGTCTGTGGCAGGGCGAGGTCACCCATCTCGACCTCGAGAAGCGCTACATGCGCAAGGACGGGGGCGCGCTCTGGGTGCGGGTCACCACCTCGCTGGTTTACGGCGGCGGCGACCAGCCGGAGTGCTCGGTCGAGTTTCTGCGCGACATCTCCAAGCGCAAGGAGATGGCGGCAGCCCTGGTGCAGAACCAGACGCTGCTCGCGACCGTATTCGGCGAGCTGCCGCTCGCGCTTCTCGCCTGCGATGTGAGAGGGCAGATCACCCATTACAACCGCGCCGCGGCCGAGCTGTTCGGCATCTCGGCGGACGACAAGGTCTGCAAGCTGCCGCGCAACCCCTACCCTCTCACCTCCCGGGTGATGCGGCCGGACGGCAAGACGCCGGTGCCACGCGAGGAGCGGCCGCTGGCACGCACCCTGCGGGGCGAGACGGTGAGCAACGCCGAGTTCCTGATCGTCCGCCCGGATGGCGTGTCGCGCGTGGTCCTCGCGAACGGACTGCGCCTGGCCGGGGCGGCCGGTCAGCCGCTCGGCGCCATGGCCGTTGTGGAAGACATCACACGGCGGCGCGAGGCCGAGGAGGAACTCGAGCGCGTGCACAAGCAGCTGATGCTCGCCTCGCGCCACGCCGGCATGGCGGACGTCGCCACTAACGTGCTGCACAACGTGGGCAACGTGCTGAACAGCGTCAACGTCTCGGCCAACCTGGTGTCGGATCGCATCCGCCAATCCAAGTGCACGGGGCTCGGGCGAGCTGCGGGGCTCCTCAACCAGCATGCCGGCGACCTCGCGAACTTTCTCGCCGGACCCCAGGGCAAGCACCTGCCGGCGTACCTTCAGGAGCTCGCCGCCGAGCTCGTCGCGGAGCGCGATGCCGCGATCACCGAGTTGTCCGAGCTGCGTAACAACGTCGAGCACATCAAGCAGATCGTTGCCATGCAGCAGAGCTATGCCAAACGCGGCGGGATCACCGACACCGTGGACGTGCGCGTGCTGGCGGAAGACAGCCTGCGGATGAACGAGGGCGCCTTCAGCCGCCACGGCGTGGCGATCGCGCGCGACTTCGGCGAGGTGCCTGTCATCGAGGTCGACAAGCACAAGGTGCTGCAGATTCTCGTCAACGTGATCCGCAACGCCAAGTACGCCTGCTCCGAGGCCGAAGGGAGCGAGAAGCGCGTGACCGTGCGCGTGCGTGCGACCGCGTCCGAAGTGATCATTGCCGTCATCGATACCGGGGTCGGCATCCCGAAGGAGAACCTCGAGCGTATCTTCGGTCATGGCTTCACGACCCGCTCGGAGGGCCATGGCTTCGGGCTGCACAGCAGCGCGCTGGCGGCGCAGGAGCTCGGCGGCTCGCTGCGTGGAGAGAGCGCCGGCGCCGGCAAGGGCGCAACCTTCACGCTGACGCTGCCGCTCAGCCGGCGGGAATCGCCCGATGGCAAATGAAGCCGAAAAGGTAACCCACCGCGTTCTGGTCATCGACGACAACGCGGCGATCCACGAGGATTTCCGCAAAATCCTCGTCGCCGTTGCCAATTCATCGGAAGTCTCGGCCGCCGAAGCGGCGCTGTTCGGTGCACAGCAACCGGCAATCGATCGTCCGACGTTTCACATGGATTCCGCCATGCAAGGTCGCGACGGGGTCGAGCGCGCGCGCCAGGCGCTCGCCGAAGGGCGCCCCTATTCCGTCGCCTTCGTCGACATGCGCATGCCTCCCGGATGGGACGGTCTCGAAACCATCGAGCATCTCTGGCAAGTGGACCCGGAGGTGCAGGTGGTGGTCTGCTCGGCATACTCCGACTACGACTGGCTCGAGCTCCTCACCCGTCTCGGGCACTCCGACAAGCTGCTGGTCGTCAAGAAACCCTTCGAGCCGATCGAGATCCTCCAGGGCGCAGCCGCACTCAGCCGCAAGTGGCAGAACGCCCGCGCCCTCAAGCGCCACGTCGAGAGCCTCGAGCTGGTCGTGAACGACCGTACCAAGGGACTGGAAGCGGCCAACCGCCAGCTGCGCCATCTCGCCTCCCATGACGCCCTCACCGGCCTGCCCAACCGCATGCTGCTCGAGGACCGCGTGACCCAGACGATCGCCCAGGCGGACCGGCAATCGCAGGAGTTTGCGGTCCTGGTCATCGACCTCGACCGATTCAAGCTCATCAACGACTCCATGGGGCACCGCGCCGGCGACGATCTGCTGCGCGAGGTTGCGCAGCGGCTGAAGAACGCCGTACGTACTATCGATACCACCGCGCGCCTGGGAGGCGATGAGTTCGTGATCCTGCTGAACGCGCCGGTGATGCGGACCGAGGCGGTCGCGGTCGCCAAGCGCGCCATCCAGGTGATGGAGCCGGCGATCCGGCTGCTCGGCATCGACGTGCACGTCTCACCGAGCATTGGTATCGCCTTCTACCCCAAGGACGGGGCCACGGTGGACACGCTGTTGGCACGCGCCGACGCCGCCATGTACACCGCCAAGGAACGCGGCCGCAATAACGTGCAGTGCTATGCGACCGGCATGAACACCGTGACCCAGGAGCGCGTCAAGCTCGAGAGCGCGCTGCACGAAGCGCTGCGCACCGGTCAGTTCGAGCTGCACTACCAGCCGAAGGTCGACACCGCGACCGGTCGCATCAACAGTGCCGAGGCGCTGATCCGCTGGCGCCACCCGCAGCGCGGGCTGCTGCCGCCGAGCGAGTTCATCCCGATCGCCGAGGAATGCGGGCTGCTCGATGCCATCGGCGAATGGGTGCTGTTCGAGGCCTGCCGCCAGGCCAAGGCCTGGAAGGACGCCGGCCTGCGCCCGCTGCGCGTGGCCGTCAACCTCGCGCCCTCGCAGTTCCGGCTCGTCAACCTGGTCGAGCAGATCCGCCGCGCGATCGAATCGGTAGCCCTCGACCCGCAGCTGCTCGAGGTGGAGCTGACCGAGAGCGCGGTGATGAGCGACGCGGAGGAATCGATCCTGATTCTCGAGGCGATCAGCTGCATGGGGGTGTTG
>Ga0209007_1000466_pt1 | contig 16072 bp, 4 predicted proteins | sample JacPinW_OM1H0_O2_FD_187961 | JGI IMG/M metagenome (GOLD analysis project Ga0209007, IMG submission 187961) | Forest soil microbial communities from Algoma, Ontario, Canada - Jack Pine, Ontario site 1_JW_OM1H0_O2 (SPAdes) (version 2) | ecosystem: Environmental > Terrestrial > Soil > Boreal... | reverse complement strand
CGCTGCAAGACTTTCGACGCCGCAGCCGATGGCTACGTGCGCGGCGAGGGTTGCGTTGTGATCGTGCTGAAACCGCTGTCGGCGGCGCTCGCCGCGCGCAATCGCATTCTAGCTGTCATACGAGGCACGGCGCTTAATCAGGATGGCCGCAGCGGTGGATTGACCGCACCGAACGGTCCCGCACAGGAGGCTGTGATTCGCGAAGCCCTGAAGATGGCGGGGGTCGCGCCGCATGAGGTCAGTTACTTGGAAGCGCATGGAACGGGAACTTCACTCGGTGATCCGATCGAAATGCGCGCGGCAGGCGCCGTATTCTGCCAGGGTCGTCCGGCAGAACAGCCTTTGGCGATCGGTTCGATCAAAACGAATCTCGGCCACCTCGAAGCCGCTGCCGGAATCACTGGTCTTTCAAAAGTGGTGCTTGCATTCCAAAACAAGCAGATCCCGCCGCATCTCCATCTACAGAACAAGAACCCGTATGTGGAGTGGGACCGGCTCCCGATTGTCATCCCCACCGAGTTGACTCCCTGGGAACCGGCCCACGGCAAGCGCATCGCGGCGTTGAGTTCGTTTGGTTTCAGCGGCACCAACGCGCACGTCATTCTCGAAGAACCCCCGGTCGTGACGAAAGCGATGGCCTCGACGGATCGTCCGGTCCATGTGCTCGCATTGTCGGCGAAGACGGACGAGTCGCTGAAACATCTGGCGAGGGATTACGGAGACTATCTCGACACCCACCGAGGAGTTTCGCTGTCGGATGTTTGCTTTTCTGCCGGTAGCGGGCGTTCCCACTTTACGCATCGTGCGGCCATTCTGGGAGGCACTGCCGATCAGTTTCAGACCGGTCTGCAGGGGTTCGTGCGCGGTGACAAACCACCGAATGTAATTGCAGGCGAGACGATCGATCTCAAACCGCCACAGATCGCCTTTCTGTTTACTGGCCAGGGTTCACAGTATGTCGGAATGGGACGCGTGCTGTATGAAACCTCACCCACGTTCAAGCGTGCGCTGGATCGTTGCGAGGAGATCCTGCGGCCGCTCCTTGAGAGGCCGCTCCTTTCCGTGTTGTATCCGGAAGGGGGAGCCTCTTCACCGCTTGACGAGACCGCTTACACGCAGCCGGCACTTTTCGCTGTCGAATATGCGTTGACTGAATTGTGGCGTTCCTGGGGAGTGCGACCGTCCTTTGTTATGGGTCACAGCGTAGGTGAGTACGTGGCGGCTTGTGTCGCGGGAGCTTTCAGTCTGGAAGACGGACTGAAGCTGATCGCCCAACGGGCTCGGTTGATGCAGTCGTTGCCCGCGAGAGGACGCATGGCAGCCGTATTTGCGAGCCGTGAGCGGGTTGCCGCGGCCATGGCTTCCGCGCCTGCCGTTTCATTTGCGGCGATCAATGGTCCGGATGCGGTGGTAATTTCCGGGGATGACCGTCAGGTACAGGAAACGCTGAAGCGTCTCTCCCAGGACGGCATCACCAGCAAGGAACTCGTGGTTTCACACGCATTTCATTCCTCCATTCTCGATCCCATCCTGGATGCGTTCGAGAAAGTTGCCGCCGCGGTCGCCTATTCGGAGCCGCACACGGGATTTATCTCAAACCTGACGGGACAATCTGCCGACGCACAATTGATCGGGCGCGCGGATTACTGGCGTCGCCACGCGCGCGAACCGGTGCAGTTCGCAGCGGGCGTCCATTCGCTCGTCGAGCGAGGTGTGCAGGTCTTCCTTGAGATCGGTCCCAACCCCGTATTGTTGGGCATGGCGCGGCGTTGTGTGGAGAACGGAAATCAATCCTGGCTTCCGTCACTTCGATCGCATCGCGATGACTGGACACAAATGCTCGAAAGTGTCCAAGCGCTTTATGTCGCAGGCGCCGACATTGACTGGGCAGGTCTGGATCGCGACCGCCCACGCGCCCGGTTGGCCCTGCCGACCTATCCGTTCGACCGCCATCGTTACTGGCTGGATCCGACAGGCCGAGCGCGCGGCCGAAGCCACTTCGACCCGGAAAAGCCGTGGCAATCAGCGAAGGCGGCCGGTGCTCGCCAATCACTGCAAAGCCCGCTGGATGTCAACGTTCCGACGTATGCGGAAAAATGGCGCTGTCTCGAACGGCTGACGACGGCGCACGCGGCGAACACGCTGCGGACGTTGGGGGCCTTCGCACGCACCGGCGACGCTCACGACACGGATTCCCTGGTAAGACAGTTCGGCATCCCTAAAATGTATGGGCACCTGTTACAACGATGGTTGGTGCGGCTGGCATCGGCAGGGATGATTCGCGTCGAGGGTGGAAAGTTTGTGAGCGATGCACCTCTGCCTGACCCCGACCTAGCTTCTCGCATTGGCGAAACGGAGCAGCTGTTCGCCGACGACCCACATCTTCTGGCGTATCTTCGCAACTGTGGCGACAAGCTCACCCAGATCATCGACGGCAAGGAAAGCCCGCTTGAAACACTCTTCCCGGGAGGTTCCTCCGCCTTAGCGGAGAACTTATACGAAAACGCGAACATGAATCGCTACGTCAACTCCATCGCCGGCGCGGTCGTCGAGGCCGCATCGCGGTCATGGAAGACGAATCGTCCCCTTCGAATTCTCGAAGTGGGCGCCGGCACGGGAAGCACGTCTACGACGTTGTTGCCATTGCTTGACCCGGAGCAGTCGGCATACGTCTTTACCGACGTCTCGGATCTTTTCTTGACAAGGGCCCGCGAGAAATTCGCGGCGTTTCCGTTCGTGCGTTTCGCCGTTTTCGATCTCGATAAGGACCCCGAGACCCAGGGATTCTTTCCCAACACGTTCGACATCATCGTGGGCACAAATGTGGTTCACGCCGCGCGCAACCTCGACGGGGCGTTAACGAGAATCAACTCCCTTCTGGCGCCGGGCGGGTTTCTGCTTCTGGTCGAAGCCACTCATCACCAAGATTGGTTTGATTTCACCACGGGACTCATCGAAGGCTGGCAGCACTTTGCAGACGATCTGCGAGGCGATAATCCTTTGCTTGCTCCGGAAAAGTGGAAGGCCGCGCTGCTCGATCGGGGCTTTTTAGAGGTGGCGATATTTCCAGAGGATGGCTCGCCCGCCGAAGTACTTGGCCAACACGTAATTCTGGCGCGCACAGCGCCCGGTGCCGAGGGTGAGAAAGTATTCCCTGGTGGTTTCTCGCTCGGGCTCCCGTCCGACAATGGGAAGCGGAGTGTGGCCCGCTCGAACGGCAACCCCCTATCCGCTGAGCGCGTTCAGGAGTTTCGTCAACGACTTGAAACGGCGCTACCCGATGAGCGGGAAGAGCTTATGAACGACTATGTCCGCGCGCGGGTGACCGAAGTGATGCAGCTGGATGCGGGCCGCGGGTTGGATCGGCGGCACCGGTTGATGGACTTGGGCCTTGATTCGCTCATGGCGGTTCAACTTCGAAACCTTCTCGAATCCGGGCTTGGTTTGGGGCGTACGCTGCCGGCCACCCTGGTCTTCGATCATCCGACCATCGAAGCGATTGCCCAATTCCTTCTGCAACACCTGACCCGCCATGGCGTGGCGGCAACACCGGCGCTTCCTGCCAAAGCCCGCGTAAAGGATTTCGCCGGCGTACGCGCTCGGGAGGTTGAGGCCTTGTCCGACGATGAAGCCGAGGCTCAGCTATTGAGACGACTGGAGCAAAAGTGATTCCCCTTCCATGGACGTATCCAAGGGTATTCAACGCATGACCGAACTCTCGCCGCTGAAGCGCGCGCTGCTTGCGATTGAAGAATTGCAAGCGAAACTCAACGCGGTCGAACGCAAGCAGTGCGAACCCATCGCGATTGTCGGTCTGGGCTGTCGCATTCCGGGCGGCTCGAATAGTCCCGAGGACTTCTGGCAGTTGCTGCGCGAGGGTCGCAGTGGCGTGCGAGAAATTCCTCGGGATCGTTGGGACATAGAAGCCTACTACGATCCGAATCCCGACACCCCGGGCAAGATTGCCACGAGGTTTGGCGGATTCCTGGATCAGGTGGACCGGTTCGAGCCGCAATTCTTTGGTATCTCGCCCCGCGAAGCGCTCACGATGGATCCACAACAACGTCTGTTGCTCGAAGTGAGTTGGGAAGCTCTGGAACATGCCGGCCAGTCGCCTGCGAATCTCGAGAAAACTCGCACCGGGGTTTATTTTGGCGTCTGCAGCAATGATTATGCCCAGCGCGTGATTGAAGCCGGCGATCCAGCGCTGCTGGATATGTATTACCTGTCTGGCATTGCCCACAGCATCGCGTCGGGTCGGTTGTCTTACATACTGGGATTGCAGGGGCCCAGTGTTTCGATCGACACAGCCTGTTCGACCTCGCTCGTGGCCGTTCATTTGGCGTGTCAAGCTCTGCGCGCCGGCGAATGCCATCTGGCTCTGGCCGGTGGTGTGAATGTAATCCTTACGCCCGACCTATTTGTCACTATGTCGCGCGCTCGGATGCTGGCAGCGGACGGGAAATGCAAGGCTTTCGACGCGGCGGCTGACGGTTTCGTGCGAGGCGAAGGTTGCGGTGTGGTCGTGCTCAAGCGCCTGTCGGACGCCTTGGCCAATGGCGATCGCATTCTGGCCCTCATCCGGGGCTCAGCCGTGAATCAGGATGGTCCGAGCAGCGGCCTGACTGCGCCAAACGGCCCGTCGCAAGAGTCGGTGATTCGTGATGCGCTCGCGAATGCCCGCGTCGATCCCAGAGATGTCACCTACATCGAAGCGCACGGAACCGGAACCTCGCTCGGCGACCCGATTGAATTGCAGGCGCTCGGCGCAGTGTTCGGGCCAGGACGCGATGCGGCATCCCCGTTGCTTGTCGGATCCTCGAAAACCAACGTCGGTCATCTCGAAGCGGCGGCCGGCGTGACTGGACTGATCAAGGTAGTTATGGCATTGCAACACCAGGAAATTCCGCAACAACTCAACTTCAAACAGCCCAGCGCGCACGTTCCGTGGGAGCAGTTGGCGCTGAGAGTAACGGAGGAGCGAAGGCCGTGGGCTCCGCTCAACGGCAAGCGCATCGCCGGTGTCAGCTCGTTCGGCTTCAGTGGAACGAACGCGCACATCGTGTTGGAAGAGCCGCCAGCTGACCTGGCCAGGGAAGCGGTAACGACGGAGCGTCCGTTGCACCTGCTTGCGCTCTCTGCGCGCACCGAACCTGCGCTGCGCACGTTGATCGAGCGTTACACGCAGAGGATCGAAAGACAAGAACCGACCGCTCTGGCCGATATTTGCCACACAGCGAACGTCGGCCGCGACCACTTCACCCATCGGCTTGCTATCACGGGTGCCACTGCCAATGCCATGGGAGAAAAGCTTCGGCAATGTCTCACCAGCGAAACTCTGCTAGGCGTTGCCCGCGCCTGCTGGGAAGGAATGGATCGGCCGAAGGTCGCATTTCTTTTCACGGGTCAAGGTTCCCAATACGTGGGCATGGGCCGGAGGCTTTACGAAACTTCGCCAACCTTCGCGCAAGCCTTGGACCGTTGCGACGCCGTCGTGCGCGACCGCTTTAGTCAGTCACTCCTGGACGTAATGTATCCTCCTCCAGGCAAACACTCCCCGCTCAACGAGACGCAGTTCACTCAACCCGCTTTGTTTGCACTGGAATACGCGTTGAGCGAGTTGTGGCAATCGTGGGGCGTGCAGCCGACTTTTGTGCTCGGACATAGCGTTGGCGAATACGTGGCAGCCTGCGTGGCCGGCGTGTTCAGCATGGAGGACGGGCTGGCCTTGATCGTCGAGCGTGCGCGCCTGATGCAGGAGCAACCGCACGGTGGATGCATGGCAGCTGTCATGGCGCCGGCCGAAACTGTGCGGGAAGCATTGAAACCGGCGGTTTCACGCGTCTCAATTGCGGCATTGAACGCACGGAATCAGACAGTGATCTCGGGAGCAGGCGACCAAGTAAGGGCATTGCTGAGACAGTTCGCAGCCGCCGGCATCAAGTCCCAGGAACTGGCCGTATCGCATGCGTTTCATTCTCCGTTGATGGAACCCATGCTCGGGGCTTTTGAGCAGGCCGCGGGAAACGTGAAGTTCGATCCTCCGCGACTCCGGCTGATTTCCAATCGAACCGGCAAGGTCGCCTCGGCGGCGGAAATTACAAAGCCGGCCTACTGGCGGCAGCACATTCGGGAACCGGTCCAATTCGCGGCTTCGATGCAAACGCTGGCCGACGCAGGCTGCACCGTGTTCCTTGAGATCGGACCCAACCCCGTGCTGCTGGGCCTTGGGCGCGCGTGCGTCGATCCCGAAGGCTCCCTGTGGCAGGCATCGCTGCGATCCGGTCGTGAGGATTGGACGGAACTGCTGTCCAGCCTCGGGCAACTTTACGTTCACGGCGTCAAGGTGGACTGGGCGGGATTCGATCGTGACTATCGACGCCGCAAGGTCAGTCTGCCGACGTATCCATTTCAACGCGAACGGTTCATGGTGGATCGAAAAGCCAGCCCGTCGGCTCGTGCAGAGTCGACGGTAGTGCTTCATCCGCTAGCCGAGCGACGTCTCGAATCACCGTCTCTCAACGACGTTGTGTTCGAAACTCACCTTTACGCCGACTCTCCGGATTTCGTTGGAGACCATCGTGTGTTCGGAAGAGTGATCTTCCCGGGAACGGGTTATCTCGAGGCTGTTCGTGCTGCGGCGGAGTTAGGCTTGGGGGGCACTGCCTGGACGATCGAAGATGTCGTGATTGGCCAAGCTCTGGCATTGAACGATGCCGAGGGCAGACGCTTGCAGGTCGTGTTGTCGCCGCTAGATAAGGACACGGCGCGCTTTCAGGTATTCAGCGCGGCACCCAGCTCGGGCCAAACGGACACCCAGTGGCGGTTGCACGCATCCGGTGCATTGCGCAAGGTAACCGACTTGGCCGCTCCACAGCTTGTCGAGATTGACGCGATCCAACGTGACATGGAGGAACTGGGGGCTGAACGTTTCTATGCCGACTACGAACGGCGCGGACTGGGTTTTGGTGCGCGCTTTCGTGGAGTGCGACGCGTCTGGCGTCGCGCGGGCACGGCCTTGGGCTTGATTGAAGCGCCGTCAATGATGACCGGAGAATTGGCCCAATTCGGCATCCATCCGGCACTGCTGGACGCATGCGTCCAGGTCGTCGGTGCGGCCATATTCAGCCCCGATCAGGAGAGGGTCGGTGAAACGTTGTTCATGCCGCTGGGCTTGGAATCGTTCTGTCTTTTCGCGCAGCCGACGACGAAACTTTGGAGTATGGCAGTGCTGGATGAGGCCGCCGCCGGTGGAGAGACGATCAAGGCGCACATCCGTGTGGCTGATGAAACAGGACGGCTCATTGCCGAGTTCCGCGGCATGTCCTTCAAGCGCACGGACCGCGCGACTCTCGAACGTGTCATTCAGGAGGGCGTTGACGACTGGTTTTACGAAATTGCGTGGAAACCGCTGAATTGGCCGGACGAGTTTGCGGAGATGCCTGCGGCGTTTCCCAAGTTCGCCGAGTTGGCCAGACCGCTTCAGGGGCATCTCGAGGCGTTCACCCAGGAATCAGGATGGCACAGGTTCGACCAATTGCGACCCAGGCTCGACGCGGCATGCGCTGGCTATATTGCCGCGGCGTTGCATGGACTCGGCTGCCGTGCAATTGTCGGCGAGTCTTTCGACTCCCACGCACTGGCGGATCAATTGCGAATCATTCCGCAACAGCGACGCGCCTTTGGCCGCCTACTCGAAATCCTCGCGGAAGATGGCGTGCTGGAACTTTCCGGCGAGGGAGGCCGTTGGGCGCATCCGTTACCACTCTCAGACACTCCCGCAGCCATGGCAGTTTTATGGAAGGAGTTTGCCGAATTTGAAGCCACCCTGGCGATGACCGAGCGATGCGGCAAGCAGCTGAGCGATGTACTGACCGGGCGGGCCGATCCCCTGCAACTATTGTTCCCGGCGGGCGATCTCACTACCGCAGAAAAACTCTATCAGTATTCACCTTCGGCGCGCACCCACAATCCGCTGGTGCGCGAGGCCATTCGATCCGCGGTGGCCGCATGGCCGGCGGGCCGGCCTCTACGGGTTCTGGAAGTGGGTGCGGGCACGGGCGCCACTTCGGCTCACGTCCTGCCGATATTACCGGCGGATCGCGCCGAGTATATATTCACCGACATGTCCCCGTTGTTTCTGCAGCGGGCCGAGGCCAAATTCGAGGATTTCCCCTTCGTACGCTATCAACTTTTCGATCTCGAGCGCGATCCTTGTGCCCAAGGGCTACAGCGGCAAAGCTTCGATGTCATCATTGCATCCAATGTGATTCACGCGACGCAGGATTTACGTCAGGCCCTTACCCACGCACGAAGCCTTCTGGCTCCCGGCGGCTGGCTGCTCATGATGGAGGTGACGCGTCCGCAGCGTTGGTTCGATGTCACATTCGGTCTCACGGATGGCTGGTGGCGGTTCCGCGATCAGGATTTGCGGACGCGCTATCCTCTTCTCTCACGTCCACAATGGAAACGGCTTCTGCAAGAAACTGATTTCGATGCCGTCTTGACCGTGCCGGATGTTGAAATCGAGGTCGAGGAGCCCGATCAGGCAATTGTCATTGCACGTGCGACCGTTGGCGAGAAACAGGCGGCGGTCGAGCAGCCGCCCTTGGCATCGCGGCGCTGGTTGATTCTGGCCGATCATGGAGGCACGGGTCAGCGCCTGGCCGAGCGGCTCGGCGCCCTTGGGGATCTGTGCGTACTTGCGTTCGCCCGAGGTAACAGCAACGGTTCGGGTGACAAAGGCGAGTTGTTGGACGCCACTTCCACCGAAGACCTGGAAAAATTCATAGTTCGTCACCTCGCCGGAAACGAGCGAACACCTCACGGTGTCATTTACCTTTGGCCGCTCGACGCCCCGGCCGTTGATAAGTTGAATGCGGAAAGCGTGGAGCGCGAAGGGCGATCTTGGTGCGGCAGCGCACTGCACCTGGTCCAGGCCTTGGTGCGCCACGCAGGTTCCAGTCCGCCCAAACTGTGGTTGTGCACCCGCGGCGCTCAGAAGGTGGACGCGAATGACAAAGACTTGTCACCGGTTGCCGCCACAGTGTGGGGCTTGGGGAAAGTCATTTCACTCGAACATCCGGAGCTACGCTGCGTGCGGCTGGACCTGTCTCCGGATCGCGATGTAGATCAGATCGACACCCTGAGCGCTGCCCTGCGCACGGAGGATAAGGAGGATCAGGTTGCGCTGCGCGCCGGGCGCCGATGGGGCGCACGGCTAGAGCGGGCCAGTTTCCAGCCCCCCGAGTGCGTCGCCCGCTTCGCGGGTACCTCTTACCAATTGACTTTTACGAAGCGGGGTTCGTTCGACAATTTGAAGCTCGATAAAGCCGATCGTTGTACTCCCGCGCGAGGCGAAGTGGAGATTCGTGTTCACGCGAGCGCTTTGAACTTCCGGGACGTAATGAATGTGATGGATTTGTATCCGGGTGACCCCGGTCCGCTGGGAGCAGAGTGCGCGGGAGAAATCGTGGCTGTAGGCGAAGGAGTGACCGAATTTGCGATCGGCGATGCGGTTGTCGCAGTCGCGCCGCGAAGCTTTGCAGCTTACGTTACGGCACCAACGGAGTGGGTGGCGCCGAAACCGGCGCGAATGAGCTTTGCAGAAGCCGCCACCATTCCCGTGGCGTTCATGACCGCTCATTTCACGTTGAATTACTTAGCGAAAATCCACGCTGGTGACCGGGTGCTGATTCACGCTGCAGCGGGTGGCGTGGGACTGGCCGCGGTGGCGCTCGCGAAGCGGGCTGGTGCGGAAATTTTCGCAACGGCTGGATCGGTGAAGAAAAGAGCATTTCTGAAATCCTTGGGCGTTCCACACGTTTTGGATTCTCGTTCATTAGGATTTGCCGACGAGGTCATGAGGATTACCAACGGTCGCGGCGTGGACGTGGTGCTGAATTCACTGGCGGATCAATTCGTGGACCGCACCTTCGAGGTCATTGCCCAGAACGGGCGGTTCCTGGAAATCGGCAAGCGCGGCATTTGGGCAGCGGAGCGGGTCTCGAAGCTGAACCGCAATATTCAATACTTCATCGTGGATTGGGGTGTGGAAGCGCGGAACAATCCCGCGCAAATCGGCTCGATGCTCCGCGCATTGATGGGGGCGTGTGATCGTGGGGAACTAGAACCACTGCCTTATCGAGTGTTTCCGCTGAGGGAGGCTAAGGCGGCATTTCGCCTCATGGCACAGGGGCTCCACACTGGCAAGCTGGTCCTGACACATGAGGAAATGTTGGAGCGCACCGGCGCCAATTCACCGGTTCCTGTCGGACCACACAGCACTTATTTGGTGACAGGCGGACTGCACGGTCTGGGGCTTATGACGGCGCAATGGCTCGTCGAACGGGGAGCGCGGCACCTCGTGCTGACAGGACGTCGCGAGCCGGACAGTCTGTGCGCAGAGACTTTGCGGACTCTGGAATCTAAAGGGGCCGAGGTGCGCGTCGCTAGGGCGGACGCGTCGGACGGGAACGCCATGACGCGGTTGATGGCGGATGTGCGTGCCACCATGCCTCCTTTGCGCGGTGTCATTCACTCCGCGGGCGTCTTGGACGATGGCGTTTTGTTGCAGCAAAATTGGGATCGTTTCGCCGCTGTCTTTGCTCCGAAAGTCACCGGGACCTTGCTGTTGCATCAACTGACGGCATCGGATCCACTGGATTTCTTCGTGCTTTATTCGTCCATCGCAGCTGTATTTGGCGCGCCCGGCCAAGGAAATCACGTGGCCGCGAATTCTTTCATGGACACGTTGGCTGCGGCGAGACGATCGGCGGGTCTACCGGGGTTGAGCGTCAATTGGGGAGCATGGTCGGGCGCTGGCGCGGCGGTTGACCGCGGCGTTACGGAACGCCTGCGAGAGACGGGCTATGGTGTGATTGATCTACGAGGAGGATTCACGGCGCTGGAGATTGCGCTGCGCGGCAAGCAGGCTCAGGTGATCGTGTGTCCACTGGACTGGCCGAGGGTCCTTCGTGATTCTTGGCGCGACGGACAGCTCGCCCCCTTGTTCAAAGACTTCAAGAAACCGGCTTCAACCATCCGCCGAACACGAGAGGCGCGCGCAATCAAGGAATCTGCGTCCAGTGCAACTGCTGCGAAGACGGTGCTATTGACGGAACGAATCGCCGCGGTTGCTCCCAACCAACGCCGTGCGCTGGTGATCGAGCAGATTCGGCTTGACGCCGGACGCGTGTTGGGTCTTGAAAATTTGGAGTCGTTATCCAACAACAAACCACTGAACGAACTTGGACTCGACTCATTGATGGCCGTTGAATTGCGTAATGTGATCGGCACAGCAGTTGGTCGGAACCTACCCGCCACCTTGTTATTTGACTGTCCAACCGTAGATGCTCTGACGGGTTACCTATGCCGCAGCGTCCTTGGGTTGGAGAAAGCACGGGAGGTCCCGGTGAGGGAATCGCAAAAGATATCTACGGGAACCGACGTGTTGGAGCAGATTGAAGATCTCGACGATAACGAGATCGACCGGCTGTTGAAGGAAAGAGGGCCGGGGAAAGGGTGAGCGATTTCGCGATCGCGTGCCGATAAGGTCGATTTGTTTGCGAGCGCGGGAGCGGATGGATCCACAGATTGTCGTTCGATCGCGGAAGCGATGAGGCCCCATGCTAACAGAGAACACGTTCGAATCGAGTTCAGAAGTCAACCGAAGCGCAGTTTACACGTCAGACGACGTTATCTCTCTGGCCGATTCCCCCGTGCAACCACGTATCCGGGAGCTGGATGGCCTTCGGGGTCTGGCAATTTTTCTTGTCCTCCTTTGCCACTACATCTACGCCTGGCCCTATGGAACTCCGCACAGCTGGTCGTCGCGGATTGCGACACTAACGGAGCAGGGCCAAACGGGGGTCGATCTGTTCTTTGTTCTTTCCGGATTCCTAATCGGCGGCATTCTCCTGAATTCCAGGTCTTCACCGAGCTATTACAAGACATTCTACTTGCGCCGATTTTACCGCATTATTCCGTTATATTACGGCTGGATTCTTCTCGTCTGGCTGGCATCGCCCGACGCCCCGCTGCATTTCGAGAACCATTTCGGAAAATTTCGAACAGGGACCATCCCGTACTGGATCTATTTTATTTTCATTCAGAATTTTTTCCTGGCCTCCACTTCGGCTCAGGCTATATGGCTCGGCTCCACGTGGTCTCTCGCGGTGGAGGAGCAGTTTTATCTGATTTCGCCGTTCCTTCTGAGGAATCTGTCGAAGGCGTCGCTGGTCAAATTACTCGTGGCTGTGGTTGCTTTTGCAGCCGTGGTGAGGTTCGTTCTATCCACCTGCCTCGGTCCCAGCCACTATAGCTGGGGAAACCTCGCTTCCTATTTGTGGACTCCGTGCCGCGCGGACGACTTGGCGCTCGGCGTTCTGGCCGCAGTCGCCTGGGCCGACCCGGGAAGCAGGCAATGGCTCCGCGAAAACCGCAGCAAGATATATATTGTGGCATCTGGGTGCTTGGCATGTGTTCTCGTCCTGCTCTTCTGGTTGGTTAAGCCGCAGTCCTATGTCCAGGCCACGGTCGGGCGTCCTGTTTACGGTTTCTTTTATACATCGCTGCTTCTGATTGCGCTCGTTGACAAGCAGAGCAAGCTAGCAGGCATCCTACGGTGGAGAGCTCTGAGAGAGCTGGGAAGAGTGTCCTACTGCATTTACATCATTCACTGGGCCGTCGACTGGATGGTATTCAAAATCGCGTGGCACACCACGCCTCGATTTGACAGTGTTTCCGCGATGGGTCTGACGGTTGTGGCACTTGCATTTACTCTCGCGATCGCCGAGCTCTCGTGGCATTACTTCGAGCACCCGCTGATTCGGCGTGGCCACCGTTATTCGTATTGACGCCGCACGATACGATGCAACTGCAATTCGTTCGTTGTGCCCAGAGATCGTCGAGTGTTTGGCAATGAGGGTTGCGGAAAGAAGCGCGGTGGGGTGTCGGAGAAGCGGCAAAGCTCACACTAGGCCGAAGCCAGTCTTGAACCTTCGAGTTCGAAAGCTTCGTGTACGTCATGAACATGGCGAACGTCGATGCTGAGGTGCACGATTCCTTGCAAGGGCGGAGGGCGACTGATCTCGCTTGGCACCGAGCGCGATACCCCGTCCTGATTGGGCTGCCACCGCCTAGACCTAGATCGGGGCGTTTTTGACAACACTCGAGGTCAAGTTTGCCGCTCGGCTCTCAAGACCGGATAAGATAACTTGAGTTGAAGTTATGGATTCAGGTTCGGGGTGGTGACGGTACCAGTGTTTCTTCAGGGTAGAGCGCTTTAGGCTTTGAAGGCAGAATAGACTCAATCCAATTGAGGTGTTGGACGGATGTTGACGGCTGCCAGCAGTCAGATGACCACCCTTGGAAGAAGGCACGCGTGCTTCGTCGCATTTGTCCTCATTTCGGGGCTCGTCTTCTACAAAACGCTCACCACATTAGTCCAGTATTCCCTTCACGACCAATCCACTTCGCACGTAATCCTTATTCCTTTCGTCTCTTTTTTTCTGCTGTATCTCGATCGAGGGACGATTCTTGCGAATACCTCCTCAAGCCGAGGCTTGGGAATAGGCCTGGCCGCTGCGGGATTGCTTCTTTTTTTAGTGGCTAGCCGCGGTCCGATCCCTCGAGAAGGGAATTGGTCGCTGTCGGCGCAGGTGCTCTCCTTGGTTCTGATTTGGGTGGCTGGCTTTATCTTCTTCTACGGAAGTGCGGCGTTTCGCGCAGGATCGTTCCCACTGCTGTTTCTGTTGCTGATGGTCCCGCTACCGGACCCGATCTTGAATTGGATAATCTACGAGCTGCAGGAAGGCTCGACGCAAATTGCGTATCTCATCTTTCAAGCCACGGGCACGCCTGTTTTGCGCCACGGTTTCCAATTATCTTTGCCCACCGTCACGATTGAAGTAGCTGAGGAGTGCAGCAGTATTCGCTCCAGCGTGGCACTTTTGATTACGTGTCTCCTGGCGGCTCATTTGTACCTGCGGACCGGCTGGAAGAAGTGGGTGCTGGTGTTGTTGACGCTTCCTTTGTCTCTCATCAAAAATGGAATTCGAATTGCGACCCTGACGTTACTGAGCATCTACGTGAATCCCGATTTCCTCACAGGCAAGCTTCACCATCAGGGAGGAGTGGTTTTCTTCATCCTTGCTCTCCTGATGCTTCTACCCGTGTTTCTTTGGTTCGAGAGGTCGGACAATCCGCACAAAGAACTGAGGCCTGCAGCTGAGCCAAGGTAGAGAAATCTCTCAAAGCAGCGAAGTAGACTGAGTAGGGAGAATACAGCCATAGACCGGGCTACCATCGTAATTATCGGCGGCGGCGTAGTGGGCTGCGCCATCGCGCGCGCGCTATCCTCACGTTGGAACGATGTGTTCCTTCTGGAAGCGTTGCCTAAACTCGCCATGGGAGCCAGCTCGCGCAATAGCGGGGTGATCCACTCCGGCTTGTATTACGCTCCGGGGTCCCTGAAAGCGCGGCACTGCGTGCGCGGCAATCGGCTGACCTACGAATTCTGCGCCGCGCACAACGTTCCTCACCGAAATATTGGCAAGATCGTGGTGGCCTCCACGCATGACGAGGAATCGACGTTGGCAGCCCTCGTCGAAACAGGCCGCACCAACGGGGTTGAAGGTTTGCGCGTGATCGATGGTGCCGCGATCCGCGCCCGCGAGCCTCACGTCGCCGGAGTGCAAGCGATCGAAGTCCCGTCCACCGGCATCGTTGCAAGCGAGGAGCTCGTGAAGGCCTACGCCCGGGTTGCCACCGATCAGGGCGCCCACATCGTCACGAACGCAAGAGTCGAGCGCCTCAAACCGCTGGGGGACGGAATCCGTGTAACGAGCTCAGTCGGCGAAATCGAAGCCCGTTGTGTCATCAACAGCGCGGGGCTGTTCTCCGACGACGTTGCGGCCATGCTCGGATCGAAAATGGCGCGCCACCACATCTATCCGGTACGCGGAGAATATTGCGAATTCGTCCGGGGAAAACAGGATTGGATTCGTGGATTGGTCTACCCCCTGCCTCACACGGATGGCGTGAGCCTCGGCACGCACTTCACGAAAACGCTCTGGGGAAGTGTTCTGGTTGGTCCCACCGCGCGGTATATCGAGGACAAGAACGATTATGAAAAAGACCGGGAGCCGACGGAGTATTTTGCCAAACTCGCCGAAATGCTACTTCCCGGCGTGCAAGCTTCCGATCTAACCCCGGCCTACTCCGGCATTCGAGCTAAGCTGATTCCGCCGCCAAGTAGCGCGGGAACTTCTTTTACCAAATCCGCGGCTGATTTCATTATCGAGCGCGATCCGGAATTTCCCGCCGTGATACAGCTGATGGGCATCGAATCGCCCGGCCTCACCTCCGCTCCCGCCATCGCCGAGGACGTTCACGGACTCGTCGCCGAAATCCTGGCCTAATCGCAAACCAGCGCCCTACACAGGCAGTCGCGGAATTTCCTGTTATCAAGGTATCGTTACGGAGATTTCGTTCGACGGGGCGCTCTCGACGTTGTTCGAATCGACCGACGTCACGGCGTAGAAGTACGTTTGACCGCTGGCGACGCTGCTATCGGTGTAAGTCGTCGCCGCGATGGCTGTGACAAAGAGCCTGGAAGTGCTGGACGCGGAAGCGCCGCGGTAAACGAAATATCCAGTAACTTGCGACGCGCTGGGTTCCCAGTTCAGCGCCACAGAGTGTTGGACCGCCGCCGTGCCCGTCCCCGTAAGGGGAATACTTAGGACCGCGTTCGACGCGCTGCTTGAAATCGACAGAGTGCCCTGCGCTGCGGCGGCGGATGTCGGATCAAAACTCACCGAAATCGTGACCGAGCCATTCGGAGTCAATGTCGCATTCAATCCACCGCTTGCGCTGAAGGCCGCGCCGGTGATCGAAACCCCGGAAATCGTGATGTTCGTACCGCCTGCGTCGGTCAGATTGATGGTCTTCGTTACCGGCGTTCCCACGGTCGCGTTTCCGAATGCCACGCTCGTCGCGCTCGCCGTAAGCTGCGAAGGTTCCGGCTCCCCGGACGAAGCGTTCTTGGCCACTCCCGTTGCGGAGATCGATA
>Ga0209007_1000465_pt1 | contig 16105 bp, 21 predicted proteins | sample JacPinW_OM1H0_O2_FD_187961 | JGI IMG/M metagenome (GOLD analysis project Ga0209007, IMG submission 187961) | Forest soil microbial communities from Algoma, Ontario, Canada - Jack Pine, Ontario site 1_JW_OM1H0_O2 (SPAdes) (version 2) | ecosystem: Environmental > Terrestrial > Soil > Boreal... | reverse complement strand
CCGGCGGCGAGCCGCTCGCGCAGAAAGGCTGCCTGGAGCTGCTCGAGCGGCTGTGCGAGGCGGGGTTGCGCGTGTCGCTCGAGACGAGCGGTGCCATGGCACTCGGGGAGGTCGACCCGCGCGTCATCAAGGTGGTGGACGTCAAGACGCCCGGCTCGAACGAGGAGCGGCGCAACCGTTACGGGGAGCTGCCGCACCTCAGCGCGCAGGACCTCGTCAAGTTCGTCATCTGCAGCCGCGCCGACTACGAGTGGAGCCGCGGGAAGCTGCGCGAGCTGTCGCTCCCGGTCGGCTGCACGGTGCTGTTCTCCCCGAGCCACGAGCAGCTGCCGGCGCGCGAGCTCGCGGACTGGATTCTGGAGGATCGGCTGCCGGTGCGTCTGCAGATCCAGCTGCACAAGTATCTGTGGGGCAACGTGCCCGGGAAGTAGCGAGGCCGCCGCAAGTGCCAGCGCAAGCCGCAACATCCGCACCTCGCGCGGTCGTACTGCTCTCCGGCGGTCTCGACTCGGCGACCGCGCTCGCCATCGCGCGCGAGCAGGGGTTCGCCTGTCACGCGCTCTCGGTCGACTATGGGCAGCGGCACGCGGCCGAGCTCGAGGCGGCGCGGCGCGTGGCGCGCGCCGCCGCGGTGCGCGACCACCGGGTGATGTGCGTCGATCTCGCGGGCATCGGTGGCTCGGCACTTACCGACACGGCGATCGCAGTCCCCGAGCAGCCGACCTCCGGCATCCCCGTGACCTACGTGCCGGCGCGCAACACCATCATGCTGGCTCTCGCGCTCGCCTGGGCCGAGGTGCTGGAGGCGCGCGATCTTTTCATCGGGGTCAACGTGCTCGACTCGAGCGGCTATCCCGATTGCCGTCCGGAGTTCATCGGCGCCTTTGGCAGCGTGGCCGCGCTCGCAACCCGCGCCGGCGTCGAGGGACGCCCGTGCCGCGTGCACGCCCCGCTGATCGAGTGGAGCAAGGCGCAAATCATCCGCGAAGGTATCCGCCTCGGCGTCGACTACGCTGAGACCGTGTCGTGCTACCAGGCCGACGCAAACGGTGCTGCCTGCCGCCGCTGCGATGCCTGCCGGCTGCGGCGCGCCGGGTTTGAGTCTGCGGGGGTGGCCGACCCGACCCGCTACCGCACGTTACAGCGCGGATGACCGACGCCGATCGTGCTGCGGGCGGGTCGACTGCCCGCTTACGTCAGTGCCAGTTATGGGCTTTGCGGAACTCCTTCGCCTCTCGTTCGGCTTCGTCCCGCGCCAGGCCATAGCGCTCCTGCAGCTTACCGGCCAGTTGCTCGCCGTGGCCCTCGAGCTCGCGCAAGTCGTCATCAGTCAGCTTGCCCCACTTCTCCTTTACCTTGCCCTTGACCTGGTGCCACACACCCGCCACGCGATCGTTGTTCATCGTCAATCCTCCAGTGTTTGTCCGCCCGCACGCTACAGCCTCATCGCGACCGGCACGACGGACGTTGTTCTCGGGATGACGAAGTCCTCACACGGTATTGCGGGTAAGACTGGACTTACAGTCATAAGAGACCGCCGCGGTTCGCAGCGCCGCCCCGAGCGCTGCTGGTGATCGCAGCTGCGGCTCCCGCCGCGTGCCCCATTCCGCCGCGGGTCCAGGTCGGGCGGGCTGTAGTATCATCCCCGCCCCGCGCGGGAGGGCTTACTCTCCGCGCCCGGTGTTGCCGCCGTTCAGGCTCGCTGGGGCGTTAGCTCAGTCGGTAGAGCATCGGACTTTTAATCCGCTGGTCGACGGTTCGATTCCGTCACGCCCCATATAAATCAAATACTTAGGTTGAAGAATGGCGACTCTCTTTGCATTCAGTGCAAATTCAGTGCAAATTTGAGCCCATTGCACGCTGCTCAGGGGCCGCGGCGAAATGGCTTCGATTCAACGCATCGTCTCGCCGTTGACCGGTGACATTGCCTATCGAGCTCAGGTTCGAATTAAAGGACGCCCTGCAGAGTCGGCGACTTTCCCAAATCGCAAGGAGGCACGGGCGTGGGCTAGCTCAATCGAGGCAGCGATCCGTGAGCAGCGGCACTTCCCAAACGCAGTCGCCAGGCGCACAAGCTTCGACGCGCTCGTGAAGGACTACACCAAGACGGTGTTGAATGAGCCAGGGCGTTTCGATGAGAAGGAGCGCGCTACACGTGAGCGGCAGCTCAAGTGGTGGTCTGGACAATTCGGGGGGCTTTCGCTCGCGGAAGTGACGGCCGACCGAATCTCGGCGGCGCGCGATGAGCTGGCGGAGGAGGAGTTCGCGCGCGGCCGGGCACACGAGGATCCCGAAACCGGCGAGCTGGCGGAGCCAAAGCGGTACAAGCGCTCGGGCGCCACGATAAACCGCTACATCGCGGCGCTTTCGCACGCACTGAGCTTCGGGGTCAAGGATCGCCGGGTTCTCGATCGCAACCCAGTGAGCGACATTCGGCGCAAGAAAGAGCCGCGTGGGCGTACCCGTTTTCTCTCGGACGAGGAGCGGAAAGAGCTGCTAAAGGCCTGCGCCAAGTCGGTCTGGCAACCGCTGCGTACCCTTGTGCTGCTTGCGATTACGACCGGTGCGAGGAGGGGCGAGCTCACGGGGCTCAGGTGGGCGGACGTCGATCTCAAGAAGGGCAGGGCCCTCGTGCACGAGACCAAGAACGATGAGCCGCGCACGCTCCCGCTCGCGGGCCAGGTGCTCGAGGCGCTGCGAGACCTCAAGCTCATGGACTCGGCACGAAGCGAGTACGTATTCCCGCAACCCTCGGGCTTCCCCGGCCCCTACGAGCACTTTGACACGCACTGGTATGCCGCGCTTGAAGACGCCGGCATCGCGGACTTCCACTTCCACGACCTGCGTCATACCACCGCCTCGATGCTAGCTGCCCAGGGCGCCTCCCTTCTTGAGATCGCTGACGTTCTCGGCCATAAGACCCTCGCAATGGTGAAGCGCTATTCGCATCTCGTCGTCGATCACAAGGCGAAAGTCATAGAGAAAATGATCGCGGCTAAGGGACTCTGAGGGCAATTTGGGCGCATTGTTCAACAGCTAGATATACTGAATGCAGCGCTCGAAGCGGACTCTCGGCCGAACTCAAACCCAATGCTGCTGCCCCTAGCAGCCTGTCGGACTGAGGTTTTTTGCAACGTGAAATCATCAAACTCTTGTCTCGCAACCAGTTCAGAGATCGTTCTCCGCGGCTCTTGAGTCCGTCAGCGCGGCATTCAGGAAACGAACAATGAGCTGTGCACAAAACGCCTATATTTTTGGCCATGACGCTCCTATTGGCTCAAAACGGTTAAGTCCGACAGGCTGCTAGACCAGCGCTTCCGCAAAGGTTAAAAGCCTAGAGCCCTGCAGAGCGATATCTTCGAGACTTCCATGTGGGCCGACACTGATACCGACGTCGATTTTCTGAACTACTCCGAGGTCGCGGAGCTCATCTCAGAGATAATCGCACGACCCCAGTTGCTTCCGTTGTCCTTGGGCGTGTTCGGTAGCTGGGGCGTCGGTAAGTCGAGCACTCTTAGGCTAGTCGCGAAGGAACTCGCCAAGACCCAAGAGAAGTATCTGATTATCAACTTCGATGCTTGGCTCTATCAGGATTTCGACGATGCCCGTGCGGCGTTGATGTCGGTGATTGCGTCAGAGCTTGTACGAGCGTCACCCCCAGGGATGATTGAAAAGGCCAAATCGCTCTTTGGCCGCATTAACAAGCTTCGGGCGCTCGGTTTGATGCTTGAAGGCGGCGCATTGGCCGTGGGTGTTCCCACTTTCGGTCTTATCACGCGTGGACTGGAAGGAGCGCGAGACATTCTGCAGGGCACGGGCGACTCGGATGACGTGAAGGCGATCAAAGATGCCGCCACCGAAGCAAAAAGGGACGTCACAGGACTTGTGACGACTGTGTCCGAAAAGGGACCGCCCGAAGAGATTGCCGCTTTCCGCCGCCTGTTTGGTGAGGTTCTGGAAGGTCTCGGCAAGACTTTAGTCGTGTTCATCGACAATTTGGATCGTTGCCTTCCAGAGAACGCGATCCACACGCTGGAAGCGGTACGACTGTTTCTATTCATGCCGAATACTGCATTCGTCATCGGAGCGGACGAAGACATGATTCGGCACGCGGTCGCGCGGCATTTCAAAGATCCCGGCGAGAAGCAGGTTACAGACTATCTAGACAAGCTAATCCAGATTCCCGTCCGAGTGCCGCGGGTCGGTGTTGAGGAGATTCGCGCGTACCTGTTTCTGCTTCTCGCACACGATGCTACAGATTCCGCTGTCCACGAAAAGTTGCGGGATTTCCTCATCGATCGCCTCCGTGAGTCTTGGAAGCACCCTGAGCCTCTGCGCGTCGATGAGGTACTAAAAGAGGTCGGCAGGGAAGGCCACGATGGGTTGCGGCAAGCTCTCGAGATGGCTGCGCGTATGGCGCCACTGCTCGCAAATGCCTCTCGCGTGCAGGGAAATCCGCGGATAGTGAAACGCCTACTGAACGTCGTGCGAATGCGATCGTCGATCGCAAAAAAGCGCAAGATGCCGCTTGACGAAACGGTTATCGCGAAGCTCGCTCTATTCGAACGCTGCGCGGATGCCGCAGCCACCGAGGCGCTCCACGACGCAATCAATAATGCACCTGGCGGCAAGCTCGCGTTCCTTGTGGCTGCCGAAAGCGGTGAGGCCTTGGAAACCTTAAAAGCCACGCTGCCGGACGCCTGGCAGAAGCATCTGCCGTTCGTCGCAGAGTGGGTGCGCTTGGACCGGAAGCTATCCGACATCGATCTTCGGCCGGCTGTATATCTCGCGCGTGAAACGGTGGCAATGCGCTTCACCGCGACGGCTATACCGGCGAATGTGGCACAGGCTGGTCCTAGAGCTCTTAAAGACCGCGACCCTATCATCGCGAGCGGCCGCAGGCGCAATCGCTACGCTCCGAGCGACCGAGCATGTCGTCGCCATGGAAGCGCTGGTGGCTGAGATCCGGAAGGACGCCGAATGGACACGCGTCCGGTCGGACATTCGCGGCGCGGTGCTTCTGGCACGTGCTTCGAACGAAGCGGCAAAAGTGATCACGCGGTTCATACGCTCGCTTCCGTCGCAGCCCCCGTGGTTGCGCTCGATGCTTAAAGACGAGACGTGGTTCGAGGAATGATCGGTGGGAACCTCTGGATCAAGCAGGGGACCGAAATCATCCTCGCCGCTCGTTCCGCCCGGTGTGGACGACGAACCTGGCAAGCCTTTACCCAAGCCGAAGGGCCAGCGCTTCCGCGGTTTCAGAACTGAGTTCGGTCGTGCTGCGGCCGGAGGCGGGAAGCCTGCGCTATCGGGGGCGCTCGGCAAGTACGCCCGTGACGCGACTTACGGAAGTTCTGTGGGACCGCGCCGCTTCGGTAGCGCTTATCAGTCCGGAGCCGCTCTTGCCGACACGCTTGCGAATCTCGCCTCCGGGGAGGCGGTGCAAACCGCGGGCGGAGTTGACTTGTCGGGCCTCGCTGGGAAGCCGGTCCAGGTCGCCGCTCAGGAAATTGCGCGCGCGCTCGCGCCAGACAATCTTGATGCTGACCTAGTATCAGCCGCTGTCCAGGAGGCAATTATTGAAGTGCTTCCCGACGCCGGCGTCTTCGATCCGACGTTGCTGACGCCAGATGCTCTCGTCCAAATCCTGGTCGAATTCTTCAGCCTTATTCTTTTCCTTGAAATCACTAGCGTCGCTGGCGACGCTTGGAACAAGGCACCCGACGCGCAGCACGCGACCCAGACTGAGGCGGATCTGCTGGAACTCATCCGCGTTGTAGTTGACAAGCACTTTTCTCCCCGGATTGCACAGGGCTTTGCTAAGCCAGACCGCGCGGAGTTCCGTAGGCTTGAGCGCGCGGCGATGAATGAGGTCTGGCGCGAGTGGGAGCGTTCGGCATGACACGGGTTGTCTGCCACGCGGCTCGAGCGAGCGTCCCGACTGATGGGGCGCCCGAGCGTGCCTGCAATCGATCTGCTTTCGATTGCGGGGCTTGCGTGTATTTCTCAATAGCCAAGGTTTTTCGGTTTGATTGACTTTCACTGCCACCTTGATCTGTTCGAAGACCCGGACGGGCTCGCGGAGCGGTGTGAAGCGGCGCGCGTGCACGTTCTCTCGGTCACAACGACTCCGAAGGCGTGGCGCAAAACAGTATTACTTAGCAGGGGCCGCCGGTGCATCCGTACAGCGCTCGGGCTTCATCCGCAGCTCGCACATGAACGGTTCCACGAGCTTCCACTGTTGGAGGCCCTGCTCGGCGAGACGCGCTATGTAGGCGAGATTGGGCTTGACGGCTCACCGCCGCACCGGCAACACGCTGATATCCAGCGCAAGGTCTTCGAGCGCGCGCTGGTTGCTTCCCGGGAGCGGGGGGGGCGCATCTACACCGTGCATAGCCGGGGTGCCGCACGTGCCGTCGTCGATACGCTGAAGGCACAGGGCTGCGGGGAAACCGCGGTGCTGCACTGGTTCTCGGGAACCGCGAAGGAGCTGCAGGCGGCGATCGCCATCGGATGCTGGTTCTCGGTTGGCCCAGCGATGCTTCGTAGCGCAAATGGCCGGGGTCTAACTGCAGCTATGCCTCGTAATCGAGTGCTTACTGAAACGGATGGACCATTCGCGAAACGCGGAGTACGGTCTCTGACGCCTCTCGATGTGCGCGATGCGGTCTTGGAGCTTGCGCAGATCTGGTCGCTAACGGAGCAAGAGGTCGATGCGCAGCTGCATAACAACCTGAAAGACCTGCTGGCCACGGTTCCGGAGCCGAATTCGCACGCCATCACATACAACTCTGATCTGGAGTGAGTGCCAAGGTCCGCCTCATCACCCATCTACACACTGCACTGAGATTGCACCTGGTAATGGGCGACGGCGAGGCCAATCAACTGGTTGAGGCGCCGCCTACCGGACTAGTCGTCCGTTGGTGACGCCGCAAGGTGATTACGGCTGTTGATGAAGACCTCGAGACTCCACCGCGCGACGCTGAGTGCGGGATGCGCGAGGCTTTGATCGACGGGTCAATCCAAGATACCAGCAGAGGAATTCAGGCTCATGCACCAGGAGCTGGCCCGACTTCGACTCGTACACCACAGACGAAAGGCCGTTTCGTGCACGGTTGCGCAGGGCCCATTGAACGCGGGAGTGGGTCAACAAATTGGGATGGCGCTCGGCGAGCGCCTCCTTGGAGAACAGCTCAGAGGTGGGTGGGATATCCATGCAGGACACTCAGGAAGAAGACCAGATTGCGCACAATCCCACGGTAGCCCCGATACCCCTTGAGGGCCACGTGTGAGTCTTTCGAGTTGACCCCGTTGCGGGTGTTGCAGGTGCGTTCCTGACGTGATGACGCAAGCTGGGCAAGGGCAGCGGCGGCGAGCCGCGAGTTCGTCACGGAGTCCGTGTGGCGTAACCCAGGAACGTCCTATCAGTTGGTAGCGGGGGCGTGATTTGTACTAATAGTACGGCGGTCGTCCACTTCCCCAATATCGATCGCCGCAAAATCCGGCGAGCGGATATCCCAAGCCATTGCGGCAAGGGACACCCGCTGACGCCGCAGAATCTTCGAATTGACCGAAGCGAGCAGCGATGGCGCTGCCTGCAATGTGGGTGCGACCGCGCCGCGGCATTTCGTCGTCGACATGGTCGCGCTGCGTCGGAGTCTCCATGACCGCACGGTAAGGCGGCCAGGCGCCGGTGAACAGGGGGCGCGAGCATCATGTTCGCCCCGATTCGGCTGGTGCGGGGTCGTATCCTGGAACAGCCGGGCGCCGAATCGCACCGCTTTGCAACAGGCTGCATCTCGGGAGGACACACGACTACTTGGCAATCCGCTGGTCGAGAGTTCGATTCCCGGGAGAGGACTCGGACTCGTCGACATCGGCCTGATTTCACAGAGCTTTCTACTTGGCGCAGTGAGAATTGCCCCCTGATTTGCCCCCTGGAAGGACGGTGCTTGGAGGGCCACTTGCTGCCGCCGGTAGCGGGTAATTCGCGGGTCAAGATCCTCCTTGCCCATCAGCTTGTAACGCGTTACGCTGTAACGCGTTACATCAAGGGTTATTTGTATGGTGCAGGCAGCTGAACGAATGAAGGCCATGCGCGAGCGGCGACGATCGCGCGGCTTGAAGGAGCTTCGCTTAATCGTCCCGGACGCACGATCTAAGACCGTCCGCCGACGCGTCGCCCGACAAGTCGCGGCGCTAGACCGATCGCGCGAGCTCGACGCGCTGAAGTGGATCGAAGCCGTCGCCGAGTTCGATGACCGATGAGGCGCGGCGACGTCGTGACAGTTGCGGCGGCGGGGGACTACGGCAAGCCACGCCCAGCGGTGATTGTGCAGACTGACGCGCTTCCTGCGGAGCATGCGTCTGTGGTGATTTGCCAGATGACTTCTGAGGGGGACGACGCTGAGGATTTTCGAGTAGTGGTCGAACCCAGTACTCGAAACGGTCTGCGCAGGCGATCGCACGTGATGGCTGACAAGCCGGTCACGATTCGGCGCACCCGAATTGGCCGGAAGATTGGGCATCTAGACGCCGGCGACATCGCGCGACTGAATGTCGCCTTGGCGTTCGTCATGGGCCTGGCGGATTAGGCGCGATTCTGCACATCAAGCAGGGCCCGGCTCTAGATCGCGATGCTACTCAAAAGCGGGAGGACGTCGGTGCCGCCCAAGCCGTATAATTATGACTCTTAACTCTAGGCAAGGGCATGAACATCATGTCTTAGTGACGTTTCTTCGATCACCATGGGTACGGCTCGATCTCTGCACGCGATAGGTGACGCCGCCCTAGATCATAAGAGGTGAGTTCTCACCGCTGCCAGATGATCGGCCAGACCGGCCACAGAAGTCATTCGAGGTTTTGGGGGAGTTTCACTGCACAGCGGACAAAATCCCCAAGCGCGGAGGTGCCGGTACCCGAGCGAATTCGCGGGGTTGTCGGAATTTCGCTGAGAACTCCCTACGAACTCAAGATTCGCGACTAGACGGTAAGCGCATGGTCGCTTCAGCTTTTCTGGATCGTTCTTTTGGTATTTAAATCCGTGATTGCGGCTTGGGTGCCGGACAATTCGGCCGCGACGCGCATCAGCGCGCGAGCCACTTCGCCCGTTCTGGTCATCGGGAGCCTGGAAGCTAGGCCACTCACGCTGATCGCCACGGGTGCGCCGAGGCCGGGAACAAATACTGCGACGCACCGACCTTCCTCTTCGTTCTCACGATCGTCCACGGCATAACCCGCCGAGCGCACCTTGGCGAGTTCAGACTGGAACTGCTTTGGGTCGGTGATTGTCCTTTCGGTTCGACGTGGCATGCCCGTGGCATTTAACATGGGAAGTACCTGTTCATCTGGCAACGTTGCTGCGATTGCCTTTCCCAAGGCCGTAGAGTGGATGCTGTCGCGGTCACCGCGTCGCGCCGCTAAGCGCACTGCCCGGGGACTCTCGAGGATATCGAGATAGACGACGTAATCGCCGAGCAGCATTCCCAGGTTCACCGATTCGTTCCATTTGTCTCGAACCTTCTCGAGTAGCGGTTTGGCGCGCTCGATTAGCCAGTCCGCTTGGCGAGTGTGCAGCGCGAGAAACGCCAATCCCAGCCGATATCGCTGAGAAACCGGATCGCGCTTGATGAAGCCTTCCTTCTCCAGCACCAGCAGGTATCGATGTGCAGAGCTTTTCGGTAGCTGACTCACCTGGGCAATCTCTTGCAAAGTGACACCCACGTCGGCCGATTGACCGACCGAGCGCAAGATTGAGCATGTGCGGCGAATTGACCGGGTGCCGGCGAGTTCGGCACCGCCATCGATTCGCGGAAGCTTCTTTTCGCCAGGCCTGCTTCTAGTGTGAGATTTCACCGCTAACGATCCCCACGAATTGGGCTACGGCACTGCTTGCTGCCGGCCGTACGCTTGATCTTGACAGCATACACCCGCGCCGCCATCCTTGAGACGATCATCTTGTATTGTGGAACCGCCGCGTAGAGTCGATCCACGAGTGCACGAACCATTTGAGCAGCACCTGCGTCAGGAAAAATATCCCGTGCGTATTGCAATGGCCCTAGTTCCCTATGCGAAGCAAAACCTGCTTACAGCCAAGCAACTGGGCGTAGATGACATCGTCTACAACGGCATGCCCGGCCGAGCGCTCGACTACGACACGTTGCATCACGAAGTGGAGAAGCTTCGGGCGCTGGGTCTGAGACTCACGATTCTCGAGGGTGCGGTGCCAATCGATCGAATAGTATTGGGCGCGGAAGGTCGGGACTCACAGATCGCGGAGGTGAAGCGAACGATCGAGGCCATGGGTCGACTTGGCGTCGAAGTTCTTTGTTACAACTTCATGCCCCCCGTGCGGGACGGGGAGATGGTTGTCCGGACCTCCTACGACATCCCGGCGCGAGGAGGTGCGCAGACATCAGCATTTAGGCTCGCAGATGTTACCGCAAGCACGGTTCCCCACACCGTGGAGCCGTTATCCGCTGAAAACATGTGGGAGAACCTGGAGTACTTTCTGCGCGCGGTAATTCCGACAGCCGAGCTTGCTGGAATCAAACTTGCGATGCATCCGGATGACCCTCCACTTTCTCCAATATGTGGGTTGAATCGCATCATGTCTAGTGTGGAATCATTCGAGCGTCTTCTGGCTCTTTCCGACAGTCCGGCGAACGGCATTACCCTATGCCAGGGATGTTTTCTGGAGATGGGCGCGAACCTCCCGGCTACGATTCGTAAATTCAGAGAGAGGATTCACTTCGTACATTTCAGAGACATTGCGGGCACTACTGAAGATTTCGTTGAGACCTTCCCTGATGATGGACCGACCAATTTCATCGAAGTATTTCAGACCTTCAAAGAGATCGGCTGCCGCAGTCCCGTACGCGTCGACCACGTGCCCCATCTCGCAATTGAAGAGGGAGCGAACGACGGGTACGGATTCATCGGTCATGCGTACGCCACCGGATACCTGAAAGGAATCCTTGACTCTGTTTTCGGCAAGCCAGGCCTGACGCGGTGGAGGAACGTGCCTGCGGACGAGCGGGCAAGGCGGTATGGATCTGGTGCGGTTGGAAGAAACTGAGCGATGATGCGACCACAAGGAATGGCTCTGAGCAAACGCAACGAGCAAACAAACGGAGTTCATGAGCGGCCCTGTAAAGCTCCGCTGCTAGTGCTTCACCGCGACATCCCTGTCGGTTCATATCTCCTCTGGCTGATTCCGCGCGCTCCGAGCGTATACCGAGAACAATAGATCGGCTGAGCATGATTGCGATGGCACCGCATCGGCCGGCAAGCGCTGTCGTTTCCTGACTCCCATGGGTGAGCGTACCGAGCAGACGACGGTATCGGTGATGGCACTCGTTGCCGTCGGCGTAGTGCAGGTAACTGGCGCCCTAATCCTGAACGCAATGCCTGCCCTCGTCGGAGGTCTGACCCGATCCGGCCGCCTTGATAGTTCGATGGCGGGATATCTGGTCGGCATCGACTTGGCGTCGCAGGTAGTAGGAACGATTCTCTTCCTCCGCCACGGACGTCGTTTCCCCTGGCATGTGACCTTAAGCTTTGGGATTGTCCTGATGGCTCTCGGCAATGCGTTATCTTGTCTAGGCAGCACGACGATCGCTTTGTTTGCAGCGCGTCTGGTCGCGGGAACCGGGGCCGGAGTGGTCCGGGCGGCCTGCCTGGTAGCCTTCGCCAGAGCTCAGGATCCAGCTCGGGCGATTGCCGGACTTAACGCAGCACAAGTTGTTTCGCAGGGCGTGGCATTTGCGACGTTTCCCTGGTTAACCTCCTCAGTAGGGTGGTTCGGTCCGTACTTGGCGCTTTCGATAGTGGCTCTTGGAACCCTGGCCACCGCATTCTGGTGGCCCAAGCTGGAGCAGTCGCGCCCTATAGGACGCAGCTCTTTTGCGTTTGGCTGGTCCGGCACTTGGTGCCTCGTTGCGGTTTTCATGTACTTCATCGCCCAGTCCGCAATTTGGGCTTTTGCCGAAGCGATCGGCACGGGCGCCAGTCAATCAACGGCGCACGTCACCTACGCACTGGAGTGCGCGACGTTGGCAGGCATTGCGGCTACACCAGTTGTATTTGCGCTCAGTTCACGCTTGAGGGTCGGACAGGCGCTGGTTGCCGGTCTTGCCATCACGCTTGTCGGGCTCTATCTCTTGACGGTGAACGCGGGATTCGGTCCGTATGCGCTTGGCATCAGCCTGTTCAACTTTGCCTGGTGTGCCACTACGCCGTTTGAGTTCGCGATTGCAGCTGTCGCCGACGAGCAAGGCAACACGGCAGCGGCGTTTTCCGCGTCAGATGGCCTAGGTTTGGCCGCGGGACCCGCCATAGCGGGGGTATTGATCAGCGAGCATCGGGCACTGACATTGAATCTTCTCGCAGCTCTACTCACGATGCTGAGCATTGCGCTGTTTGCGTTTGCATCCAGGCTTCGCCAGAGGCCCGTTCGCGCATAGGGAGCGATTCCGTTAGTTCGCTTGTTAAGGATCACGTATGAAGATTGTTCGCATCGAAACGGCTCTGGGGAACGATATTTCGCCCTACCTGATGTTTTGCCGCGTTCACACTGAAAGCGGTTTGACGGGAGTTGGTGAGAGCTTCTACATTCCAGAGGCAATTGCAGCTGTCATCCATGATTGGATGGCGCAGCGGTTGTTGGGAGCGAACGCATTTGACATCGAAAGCCATTGGCGGTTTCTCTATGAACGCGCAGTTAATTTCGGCGCCCGTGGTACCGAGTTGCGGGCGCTTTCCGCTATTGATCTAGCTCTGTGGGATATCAAGGGTAAAGCGCTCAATCAGCCCGTGTGGCAACTGCTCGGTGGACGCGCGCAGCAGGGAATCCGAATCTACAACAGCAGCGGAGGTGCCAGCTACGACGCCGCACCGATAGAAGGCCCGCGTTACCGCTGGCCGGGCCACGGTGTGGTTGGGGAAAAGGGTCCGCTGAACGACTACTGGATGGCGGTGAACGAACCCGCCGAATACGCCAGGGAACTGCTCGGGGAGGGGATCAAGGCGGCGAAAATGTGGACGCTGGACTTTGCAGCCCACAAATCCGGCGGCCCGCTGCACGTGGAACCCGCGGATATCGAGGAGGGATTGGAGCCTTTCTTTAAAATTAGGGAAGCGGTTGGCGACCAGCTTGAACTCATCTTGGACGGACACGGCTTCTTCCAGTTGCCGATGGCGTTGCGCATTGCGGAAAGCCTGAGGGCCGCGCGCCCGTTATGGCTCGAAGATGTGATTCGACCCGACTGCGTCGATACGATCCGTGATTTTCGTGAGCGGAGCGGGATGCCCCTTGCCGTGAGTGAGATGATGATAGGGATGGAAGACTATCGGCTGGTTTTGAGTAAGGGCGCCGCTGACTACATCATGATCGATCCCACGTGGGTGGGGGGGATTTCCCAGACTCTCAAGATTACGGATCTCGCTCAGTGCTACAACGTCCCTGTTGTGATGCATGACTGCACGGGGCCATTGACACTCCTTGCAGGAGTTCACGTGGGAATTATTGCCCGCGGGAATGTCGCGTGGCAGGAGACCCTCCGCTCTTACCTCAGGATAAGTTATCCGAAGCTAGTCAGCCAATTGCCGGACATCAAAGAGGGCCGAATTCTAGCCCCGGACGCCCCAGGAATAGGGGCGGAACTAAATGACGACCTCTTCCGACAGCCGGGAAATCGAGTCCGGGTGAGCGCGTTATGATCTCCTGCTCGTTCATAAAGCTGCGTTTTTACGATCTCCGAGGGGCGCACCGTGTTGACCACCGGCGTGACCCAAGGAATTCGCAGTGCGCTTCTTGCATTTATATCTTGGAGCAGGATTTTGGATTTTCGACGGTGATGCTGCGCGCGCTCATGAAAGCGAGAGCGGTGGTGTCACTAAGAGCCTCCGGGAAACTTTGGGCTCATCATTCTGCAGTTTTCATGCGCCCCTGATGGTGACCGCGGACCCGGCGAAACGACCGGGGCGCTGTAACAGCTCGGGTACGGTGCCGTATTAAGGTTGCGAGTGGGGTACTTGGTCCCGATTAGTGAACTGAAGTTGGTGCAGCCTCGGTTCTTATACCGGCGGCACAGCCGGGAGATCTGACTCGTGGCTCCTGTTATACGGTGTCTCGGTCGCCTCTCTCCACCCGCCGAGCTTTGACGTCTTGCCGATTCCAGGATTAAAGGAATTCGTGGGGTCGAGGCTTCGATAGAAGTCAACAAGTGCGGGCTTTGCCCGGTAGAGATGCCCGACATTATGCTCGGCCGGATACTCCGCGCCGCGGGCATCAAGATCTCGCAGCAGCATCTGCTTCACCGAATCTGGATCGCATCCCTTCTTAAGCAAATAGTCCCGGTGCCAGACATTGCAGAAAAAATGTCCATAAACTACCAGCCGATGCACTGGCTCTCGCACATCGCCGGGCATCGCTTCAAACCACCGCCGATCGTTGGCTCGCAACGCCACGTCCAACGCCACAATCTCTTCGACGTCGTCAGCGTGGATCTCGCGATAACGAATCGCCGCACCCGCGACGGCGAAACGATGCAGGAACGCGCTCGTTCCCTCCTCCGCCGTGCACTCGAAAAAATCCCCAGCTCTGCTAGGAAAAATCGAACTCAAATACCGCCGTGCTTCTTCGATCCCCCCGTCCGCTACTTTCAACAGCAGATGATGCTCGAATAAATCCCGATATTTCCTCATCCGCTGCGGCAAATGACTCGGAAGGATCCTGGCAAGCCACTGAAGTACCCGATCGCTCGAGATCCCATGTCCATCAAGCGCCGCCTTGATCCTGAAGAACTTAGGCAGCAGATCCGTACCGAGATAACGGACGGCCATGAAGGTGTCCTTGCCGTATTTCTCCGCGATCGTGAATGCATGCTGGTGCAGATACTCCCCGGCAACGGGCAGGTTGCGGAAGCTCGTTAGAATGTCGCGACGCATGTCCGTGAGCTCGGACGGGTCATTGGTGCCGATGTAGAACACCCGCGTGGCCTTGTCTGCGGGGAAGGTGTCCAGGCGGACCGCAAATACGATTACCCGGCCGGCACATCCCGCAGCCTCATGCAATCGTCGGTGGTCCGCGTTGAATCGGCACGGCACATCCGAGTCCACATCCCGCAGCCGCCGGACGTAATCCTGATCTGAGGCGCAAATGCCTGGCGCGTACTCGATGTCAGCCTCGGTAAATTGTCCCTGTTCGAGCCGACGCAGGATCTCCGCGGGCTCGTCACCGAGCTTCACTCGAAGGTGGTTCACCAGCTCGAGCCGCCCGGGGTCCGTAACCCTGGCAAATAACGCCATCTCCGTATATGCCGGCCCCCGACGCAGCAGTGCTCCGCCGGAATTGTTGCAGATGCCGCCGATGACTGATGCACCGATGCAGGATGATCCAATCACCGAGTGCGGCTCCCGTTCGTACGGCCGCAAGGCCCGCTCGAGCTGATGCAAGGTCGCGCCGGGCAGACAAATCACCTGCCGCCCGCCCGCGATTACGTGCAGCGTCGCGAGCTGGGTCATGCTGATGATGACCACCTCCCGATCATAGCCATCCGTCGCCGGCGTCGATCCTCCTGTCAATCCGGTGTTCGCAGACTGGGGGACCACGATCCGTCCCGCGGCCACGCATACTCCTACTACTCGCCACAGCTCCACCAGGGAGCGGGGCTGTACCACCGCGAGCGCCTGTCCGGTTCCCCAGCGGAATCCCGTCGCATATCGCCGGATTGCCCGATCACCGGTCAAAACCTGCTTGGAGCCCACGACCTCTTTCAGCCGCGCGAGAAACTGTGAACTCGTAACCACCAACCCCCTCCGCCATCAGGCGAAGGCCAGCGTCGGAGAGAACAACTCATCGAGAGGATAGACCGGCCGACGAAGGTGGCGGTAGGGGAACAGCCGGAGATTGCTCGAGCACGGCCCCGGGGTATCTACGAAGTAGGAAGCGCTTGCGATCGGATCGTAGGCGCGGCGATGGGCGACCGCGGCCTTGACCCCGATCCAGGCGAACTGCTCAGGGTGGATTCCCTGGCTGCGATACTGGCAGAGATCAAAGGGAGGAGTCCTGTGGCTCGTCAACAGGATCGTGACCCCGGCGCTG